>Ga0209056_10006058_pt1 | contig 12531 bp, 10 predicted proteins | sample GraSoiAngelo_114_FD_185876 | JGI IMG/M metagenome (GOLD analysis project Ga0209056, IMG submission 185876) | Grasslands soil microbial communities from the Angelo Coastal Reserve, California, USA - 14_0903_13_40cm (SPAdes) (version 2) | ecosystem: Environmental > Terrestrial > Soil > Grasslands... | reverse complement strand
GCCCATGGCTCGGGGCCGAGCGAGACGCCGAAGGCGAGCCGCCCGACGACGAAGAGGAGCGCCATCTGCACCAACCCCACCGCCGCACGCGCCGCGAGCTTCGCGACCAGGACGGCCGTGAGCGGTATCGGCGTCGTGCGCACGCGCTCGAGCGTGCCCCACTCGTCCTCGTCGAGAAGGCCGAGCGATACCCCGAGCAGCACGCCGAGGAGGAGGAAGGTGACGCCGAACCCGGGCACGTTCTGATCGAAGGTGTTGAGCCGGCGCGGCGCGCCGGTGACGCTGGTCTCCTCGAGCGCGAGGGGCCCGGGCAGGCGGCCGGCAGGCGGCTCGGGGAGCGCCGGGAGGTCGAGCGAGGGCGCGGCCGGCAACGCCGGCGGCGCCAGGGGCGGGAGCGCCGGCGCGCCGTCGGGGGCCACCAGGCGCGCCGCGACCGCATCGGGGTCCGCGCTCGCCAGCTCCTCGAGCGCGGGGGGCACCCGCGGCGGCTCGGGTGGCGGCGGGACGCGGTCGGCGAAATGCCCGGCCCGCTCGCGCACGGCCGCGAGCCACTCGGCGAAGGCCTGCCGCTTGGCGGTCAGCTCGGCCAGGAACGCGCGCAGCGGTGCCAGCGCCGCGGCGAGGCGGGCGCGCGCCGCGGCCTGTCGCTCCGCGAGCGCCGCGCGCAGCTCGCGCTCCGCAGCGGCCCTCCGCCGCTCGGCGTCTGCCCGCATCGCCTCGAGGCGCGCGCCGAGATCGTCGAGCGCACGGTGGAGGTCGTCGGCGGCGTGCACGAAGCGCGCCCGCGCGTCCGCCGCCTGGGCGCGGGCCGCGTCGAGCTCGTGCCGGGCGCGCTCGACCGCAGCCGCCTCGAGCCCGTGGCGCAGTTCCTGCGCCAGGGCGCGCACGTAGGCGACGTCCACCGTCTTCACGGGGTCGGTCAGGAGGACGAGCGCCGCGGCGCGCCCCCCGCCGACCGCCTCCGACGCCCCCGCGGGGACGACGAGCGCCGCCGCCGCCCGCTTCGCCTGCACGAGCGCGCGCGCCGCCTCGGCCGTCGCGACCGGGCGCGCCCGGACCGACGGCTCGTCCGCGAGTCGCTCGCGCACCGCCCGCCCGACCCAGCCGCCGTCCTCGTCGGCGACCGGCAGGACGGGTGCCGTGCCGCCGCGCGGCTCGGCGCCATAGAGCGTTGCGAGCGAGAGGCCCGCGACCGAGATCACCACGATCGGGGCGACGGTCAGGAACACGAGCCCCACGCGGTCCCGCGCCAGCAACCGGAGGTCCTTCCCGAGCGCCGCGGCGAGGCCGGCGAGCATCAGGCGGAGGCGGCCGGCGCGTCCTCGTCGCGGAGCGCGCGGCCGGTGAGCGCGAAGAACGCGTCGGCGAGGCTCGGGCGGACGAGCGCCATCTCGAGGACGTCGCCGCCGGCGCGCAGCGCGGCGGCGAGGATCGCCGGCGCGGTCGCCGTGTCCGTCACCGCGATGGTGGTCTCGGGAGCGGAGGGGTCGGCGAGCGTCGCGCCCGCGACGCCCGCGAGCCACCCGGGCGGCAACGGGCGCCCGGTGCGCAGGCGCAGGATCGGTCTCAGGCCCGCGCCCGCCACCAGCGCCGCCGGCGTCCCGGCGGCGACCACGCGACCCCTGTCGAGCAGCACCACACGCGCGCACAGACGCTCCGCTTCCTCCATCTGGTGCGTGCTGTAGAGGACGGCCGCGCCGCCCTGTGCGAGCGTCTCGATCGCCTCGAAGATGCGCTCGCGCGACTGCGGATCGACGCCCACGACCGGCTCGTCGAGGAGCACGACCGCAGGCCGGTGGAGGATGCCGCAGGCGAGGTTCAGGCGCCGACGCATCCCGCCCGAGAGCCACGCGACCGGCTCGTGGGCGCGCGTGGCGAGGCCGACCAGGTCGAGCGCCGCGGCCGCGCTCCGCGCCGCCTCCGCTCTCCCGAGCCCGAAGGCGCGCGCGAAGAAGCGCAGGTTCTCGCGCGCCCCGAGCGTCGGGTAGACCGCGACCTGCTGCGGGACGAGGCCGAGCGCGCGGCGGGCGCGGGCGGCGCCGGCCGGGAGCGCGTGGCCCGCCACCGCGACCCGTCCCGCGTCGAAGCGGAGCAGGGTGGCGAGGACGCCGAGCGTCGTCGACTTGCCGGCGCCGTTGGGGCCGAGGAGCCCGACGATCTCGCCCGCGGCGACCTCGAAGGAGACGCCGCCGAGCGCGAGCTGCGCACCGTAACTCTTGCGGAGCGCCTCGACTAGGATCGGGGGAGCCACGCGGCGAGCGACATATTGACACGCCGGGAGGCTCCGTCCATAGGCCCGGCCATGCGCATCCTCCTCCTCGCCATGCCGGACACCGCGTCCTCGCTCGATCGCGTGATGAAGTTCCCGAACCTCGGGCTGTGCACGATCGCAGCCGAGGTGCCGGAGCACGAGGTGCGCATCCTGGACCTGGTGCTGCACCCCCGGGGCGTGCGGCGGCGTGTCCTCGAGGAGGTGGCCGCGTTCCAGCCGGACCTGGTCGGCTACTCGGCGATGTCGTTCCAGTACGAGACGGCGCGCATCCTGGCCGAGGCCGTGCGCGCGGCCGCGCCCGGCACGCTCCACGTGCTGGGCGGCTACCACGCCACCGTGCTCGCCGACCGGGTCGCGGCGCGGGACGGCCGGGTCTTCGACTTCATCGTGCGGGGCGAGGGCGAGCGCGCCTTCCGGCAGCTCGCCGACGTGCTGGTCGGCGGGGGCGACCTGGCCGCGATACCGGGGCTCTCGTGGCGCGGGGCCCGGGGCTGGCGCCACAACCCCGCCGGCGAGCTGCTGGCGCTCGACTCGCTGCCGCTCCCGCGCCGCACGGCGCGGGCGTGGGACGGTGCGTTCTATTTCGACCGGAGCTTCGACGTCGCCGAGACGACGCGCGGCTGCCCGCTGCCGTGCACCTTCTGTTCCATCCGCCGCATGTACGGGCGCACGTTCCGCAGGTTCCCCCTCGCGCGCGTGATCGCGGACCTGCGCGCGCTCGACCGCCGCGGCGTACGCGGCGTCTTCTTCGTCGACGACAACGTCACGATCGACGTGCCGCGCTTCAAGGAGCTGTGCGAGGAGATCGTGGCGGCGGGCCTCTCGCACCTGCGCTACGTCGTGCAGGCCTCGGTGCACGGCATCGCCAAGGACCCGACACTGGCGCCCGCCATGGCGCGCGCCGGCTTCGACACCGTCTTCATGGGCATCGAGAACGCCGAGGACGCGAACGTGGCCGCGCTCGAGATCCGGCCGAAGCTCGGCCGGGGCGAGAACGAGACGCCGCGCGCCGTCCGCCTCCTCCGGGAGAACGGCATCAAGGCGGTGGGCGGCTTCATCGTCGGCAACCCGGACGACGACCGCGCCGCCATCCGCCGCACCTTCCGCTACGCGCGCCGGCTCGGGCTCGACTTCCCGATCGTGCAGTGTCTCACGCCCTACCCGCGTACCGAGATGCGGGCGGAGCTGCTCGCCGCGGGGCTGGTGACGAACCCCGACGATCTCACGCGCTACAACGGCTACATGGTGAACGTGCGCACGCGCCACCTGACCAGCGCCGAGATCGCGCGCGCCATGCTGTGGGAGAGCGTGAAGCTCTACTACGACCCGCGCGCGGCGCGGCGGAGCCGCTTCTTCCGCGACTTCCCGGCGTTCCGCGGGAAGATGCTCCTGAACAACCTGGCGCTCTTCGCGGGCGCGCGAAACCGCCTCTTCCGCTCGACGCACACCCTCTGAGCGCTCCGCGAGCGTCCAGGAGGGCGGGCCCCGCGCCCGTCCTGCGCGCCGGCTCAGCGCGGGAACTGGGCCAGGAAGTGCGCCGCCGGACCCTCGGTCGAGAGGCGTCTCGCGGAGCGGCCCTCGGCCTGCAGGAAGAGGGCCGGGTAGCCCCGCGAGCCGTAATCCTTCTCGAGCCGGCGCTCGGCCGCGCCGTGCTCGGGGTTGATGCGCACCTTCAGGTAGTCTTTCAGGCGCGAGGTCACCTCGCCCGACTCGAGCAGCTGGTCGAGCGTGCGGCAGTGCGGGCACCAGTCGGTGCGGAAGTAGATCAGCACGGGGCCGCCGTCCGAGCGTTGCCGGCGGACCGTATACTGGTAGCCGGCGCTGTCCTCGTACCAGGACCAGGACGCGCAGGCCGGGCGCACCATGGCAGACGCGAGCGCGATCCCGATCGCCAGCGCGCGCACGGTCCCTCTCGCCTTCGGCGTCATCGGGTCACCTCTCCCCCCAGCACGGCCAGTCGGTACCGGCTCACGAGCGCTCCCTTAAAGGAGGAGACCGTCGCGGAGTCAAGGGCGCGGCCACGCTTGACCGCGCGGCGTCAGTCGATAGAAGCGGGCGCGATGCGAGTCCTGGTGACGGGAGGGACGGGCTTCATCGGCGCTGCCCTCTGCCATGCTCTCACCGGGGCGGGGCACGCGGTGACCGTGGTCACGCGCGATCCGGCGCACATCGCCGCCGCCGCGATCGGCTGGGAGCGGGTGAGCGCGGCCGTCCGGGAGACCGACGCGCTCGTCAACCTGGCCGGCGAGCCCCTCGGGAGCCGGCGTTGGAGCGTGCGGCAGAAGGAGCTCATCCGCCAGAGCCGCGTGCTCGCGACCCGTACGCTCGTGGATGCCATCGCGGGCGCCGAGCCGCGACCGAGGGTCCTGGTGAACGCCTCCGCAGTCGGCTACTACGGGCCGCGCGACGACGAGCCGCTCGACGAGAGCGCTGGCCCCGGAGCGGGCTTCCTGGCCGACGTGTGCCGGGCGTGGGAGCAGGAAGCGCTCAGGGCGGAGGACCTCGGGCTCCGCGTGGTGCGGCTCCGCCTGGGGGTCGTGCTGGCGGCGGACGGCGGCGCGCTCGCGCGCATGCTGCCGCCCTTCCGCGCCTTCGTCGGGGGCCCGATCGGGAGTGGCCGGCAGTGGATGTCCTGGATCCACCGCGACGACGTGACCGGCATCGTGGTCGATGCGCTCGCCAACGACGGCTACCACGGTCCGGTGAACGCGACCGCGCCGCAGCCGGTCACCAACCGCGACTTCGCGAAGCTGCTCGGCCGGACGCTGGCGCGCCCCGCCTGGCTGCCGACGCCGGCCTTCGCGCTACGCCTCGCACTCGGCGAGATGGCCGAGCTGCTCCTCAGCGGCCAGCGTGTGCTCCCGGGCATCGCCGAGCGCCTCGCCTATCAGTGGCGCTACCCGGAGCTGAGCGGCGCGCTGCGCGCGAGCGTCCGGCGGTAGGGCGAGGGGTCTCTCGTCAGCACGCGGCTCGCGCGATCGAGTGCGGGTCTATGCGCATGAGCCGAACAGCCGCTCATCGCTTGCGCACCAGCGTGAGGCCGTCCGCGACGGGCAGCATCACCCTGTCGACGCGCTCGTCGCGCGCGAGCAGGTCGTTGAGCGCCCGGAGGGCCACCGTCTCCTCGGAGGTGTCGCTCGGGTCGATCACGGCTCCGCCCCAGAGGACGTTGTCGAAGCCGATGACGCCCCCCGGACGCAGGCGCGGCAGGAGCTCCTCGTAGTAGGCGCGGTACCCGGTCTTGTCGGCGTCGATGAAGGCGAGGTCGATCTCGGGCGTGTGCGGGAGGGCGCGCACGGTCTCGAGGGCGGGCGCGAGGCGGAGCGTGATGCGCTCGGCGAGGCCGGCGCGCGCGAAGGAGCGGCGCGCGATCGCCGTCCACTCCTCGTTCAGGTCGCAGCAGAGGAGGGTGCCGTCCGGCGCGAGGCCGCGCGCGATCGAGATCGCGCTGTAGCCGGTGAAGGTCCCGATCTCGACCGCGCGCCGCGCGCCGAGCACGCGGGCGAGGAAGGTGAGGAACGCGCCCTGCTCGACAGCGATCTGCATGACGCTGATCGGGCCCAGCGCGGCGGTCTCGGCCGCGAGGTCGCGCAGCACCGGATCGGGCGGCGGGTTGTGGGCCACGAGGTACTCGTAGAGCTCGGGTGTGAGAGCCGTGAACTTCTCCTGCATGGCGCGGCCATAGCATCGGGCCGGAGCCGACGGAAGCGCACGCCGGTTGACTTGAGCGCGGCGGCTGGACGACACTCGTCGCTTCATGCCGCACGTGCGGATCGGCCAGCTCGAGCTCTTCCACGAGACCGACGGCGCGGGGGAGCCCGTGCTCCTCCTGATGGGGCTGGGCGGCGATCACCACGCCTGGGGCGCCGTGCGCCGCGAGCTCGCGCGCCGCCACCGCCTCGTGCTCCTCGACAACCGCGACGCGGGGGCGAGCGACGAGGCGCAGGCGTCCTACGGCACCGCCGACATGGCGGCCGACGCGCTCGGCGTGATGGACCACCTCGGCATCGAGCGCTTGCACGTGGTGGGCGCATCGATGGGTGGCGCGATCGCCCAGCACCTGGCGCTGCAGGCGCCCACCCGCGTCGCGACGCTGACGCTCATCAGCACCTGGGGGCGGACCGACGCCTTCCTCGCCGTCATCCTCGCCACCTGGCGGCTGGTGGTCGAGCGGCTCTCGCCCGAGGAGTTCCTGGCCGCGCTCGCGCCCTGGGCCTTCACCTACCGCTGCCTCGAGGCGCCGCCGCCCGAGGTCACGGCGCTCCAGGCGACGGCGCGCGAGGGCGGGTTCCTCAGGTCGGTGGCCGGCTACCAGCGCCAGGTGGACGCGTGCCTGGCGCACGACGCCCTCGGCCTGCTGTCCCTCCTGCGCACCCCGAGCCTCGTCCTCGTCGGCGAGGACGACATCCTGACGCCGCCGCGCTACGCGCGCGCGCTCGCCGCGGCGCTGCCGCGCGGCGAGGTCGCGGTGCTGCCGGCGACCGGCCACGCCTGCTTCCTCGAGACCCCGAAGCCCCTCGCGGAGCGCGTGCTGCGCTTCCTCGCCCGCCACCCGCTCGCGGCATGAGCCGGCTCGCCGGGCGCGTCGCGATCGTCACCGGCGCCGCGAACGGCATAGGCCGCGCCATCGCCGAGCGCTTCGCGGCCGAGGGCGCGGCGGTGCTGCTCGCCGACGTCGCCGCCGAGGCGGGTGCGGCGGCCGCGGCCGCGATCCGCGCGCGCGGCGGGCAGGCGGAGTTCATCGCGACCGACGTCACCCGTGAGGCGGATGTCACGGCCATGATCGCCGGCGCGGTCGAGCGTCTGGGGAGGCTCGACATCCTCGTCAACAACGCCGGAGCGGGGCGCTTCGTGCCCTTCGAGCGCCTCGAGCCGGCCGAATGGGACCGGCTCCTGGCGGTCAACCTGCGCGCCGTCTACCTGGGCTGCCGCCACGGGCTGCCGGCGCTCCGGCGGGGCGGTGGCGGGGCGATCCTCAACCTGGCCTCGCAGTCCGCGCTCCAGGGCCAGGTGATGAACGAGGCGTACTGCGCCGCCAAGGCGGGCGTCGTCCTGCTGACGCGCTCGCTCGCCCGGGAGCTGGCGCCCGAGGGCATCCGCGTCAACTGTCTCTGCCCGGGCGGCACCGACACGGCGATGCTGCGCGGCTTCGTGGCGAGCGCGCCGGTGCCGGAAGCCGGCATGGCCGCCCTCGCCGCGCGCTCGCCGATGGGGCGCCTGGCGCGCCCCGAGGAGATCGCCGCCGCGGCGCTCTTCCTGGTCTCGGACGACGCCTCGTTCGTGACCGGCGTGGCCCTCCCGGCGACCGCATGAGCCGGTGACGCTCCCGGCCTTCCTGGACGGCCTCGCCGCCCGCTTCGGCGTGCGCGAGGCGCTCGTCTCGCAGCGCCGGCGCATGACCTACGCGGGGCTGGCGGCCGAGTCGGCGGGCATCGGCCGCGGGCTCGCGGCGCGCGGGGTGGAGCGCGGGACGCGGGTCGGCCTCCTCGTGCCGAACTGGCCGGAGTGGATCGCGACCGCCTTCGGCGTGTGGCGCGCGGGGGGCCTCCTCGTGCCGCTCAGCACGCTCGGCCGCCCGCGCGAGCTGGCGTACTGCCTCGCGCACGCCGAGGTGCGCGTGCTGGTCGCGGTGCGGAGCTTTCTCCGCCACGACTACGTGGCGGGGCTCGAGGAGAGCACGCCCCGGCTGCCGGCGCTGCGCGAGGTGGTGTGGCTCACGCCGGCGGCGGAGGGCGGCGCCGTCGATCTCGGACCGCTCCGGTTGCCGGGCCCGCCGCCCGCGGCGTCCGTCGCGCCCGACGACCCGGCGACCGTCTTCTTCACCTCGGGGACGACGGCCGAGCCGAAGGGCGTGGTCCACGTGCACCGGGCGCTCTGCCGGGCGGCGGACGACATCGCCGCCGTGCTCGGCCTCGCCCCCGAGGACCGCACCTGGGGCTACCTGCCGTTCTTCTTCGCCGGCGGCCTGGTGGCGGTCGCGCTGGCGACGCTCGCGCGCGGCGGGGCGGTCGTCATGCAGGACGTGTTCGAGCCGGGTGAGACGCTCCGGCTCCTCGAGGCGGAGCGCTGCACGGTCTTCTTCGCCTGGCCGCACCAGGCCGAGGCGCTGATCGCGCACCCGCGCTTTGCGGCGACGCGCCTCGCGCTCACGAAGGGGGTCGGCGCGAACACCAAGTGGGCGCCGGCGCTCTACCCGCCCGACCACCGCGCCGTCGGCACCTACGGCATGACGGAGACCCTGCCGCTGTGCACCGCCTGGCCGTGGGACGCACCGCTCGCGCTGCGCGCCGGAAGCCACGGCCCGCCCGTGGGCGGGAAGGAGATCCGTATCGTCGCCCCCGAGACCGGTCAAGCGCTGCCGGCGGGGCGCGAAGGGGAGATCTGCGTGCGCGGGCCGACGCTCTTCGCGCACTACTACCGCCACGAGCCGAGTGAGTGTTTCGACCCCGAGGGCTTCTTCCACACCGGCGACCTCGGACGGCTCGACGAGCGCGGGGCGCTCCACTTCCTCGGGCGCCTGAAGGACGTGATCAAGACCGCGGGCGTCAACGTCGCCGCGGCCGAGGTCGAGGCGGCGCTGCTCGCGCATGCGGCGGTCGGCGCGGCGCACGTGGTCGGCGTTCCGCATCCGACGCGCGGCGAGAACGTCGCCGCCTTCGTGGTCGCGAAGTCGGCGGTCGCCGCCGACGAGCTCCTGGCCCACTGCCGCGCCCAGCTCTCGAGCTACAAGGTCCCGCGCCACCTCTGGCTCCGGCGCGAGGACGAGCTGCCCGAGAAGGCGAGCGGCAAGGTGGACAAGTCCGCGCTGCGCGCCGAGGCGACGCGCCTGGTCAGAGCCGCCGGCGACCCTCCCGGATCTCCGCCAGCACGGCGGGCGTGAGCGACACGTAGGTGCGCGCGGCGTCGTCGCGCACGAAGAGCGGGTCGGCAACGCACGCCGGGTCGTAGCCCTCGGCGGCCAGCGCGAGCTTCCGCTGCTTCAGGGTGCCGGTCACGTCCATCTCGCGCACCAGGCGGACGAGGGCGGGGCGGGCGTAGGCCGGCAGGTGCCGCTCGGCGTGCGCGTAGAGCGCCGCGCCGTCGAAGCGGGCGCCCTCGGCCAGGACGAGGGCGGCCATGCCGGCGCGGCCGTCCTCGCCCGGCACCGGCACGCCGTACACGTTCGCCTCCGTCACCCCGGGGGTGCCGGCGAGCAGGTCGGCGACCTCCTGCGCGGCGACGTTCTCGCCCTTCCAGCGGAAGGTGTCGCCGATGCGATCGACGAAGTAGTAGTAGCCATCGGCGTCCTGGCGCAGCAGGTCCCCGGTGCGGAACCAGGCGTCGCCGCGCGCGAAGGCGTCGCGCACGAGCTTCCGCTCGCTCGCCGCGCGGTCGGTGTAGCCGTCGTACTCCATGGCGCTGCCGACCTTGCCGAGGAGCTCGCCCGCCTCGCCCGGCGCGCATGCGATGCAGAAGCCGTCCGGACCGCGTACCAGCGCGCCGCGGGCGAGGTCGAAGCGCGCGAGCCGGACGGTGTCCTCGAGCAGCGGGTGCGGCTTGCCGACGGAGCCGACGCGCCCGTCGGCATTGTGCAGGGCCACGTTGCCCTCCGTCGCGCCGTACATCTCGATGATGCGTGCGATGCCGAAGCGCTCCCGGAAGGCTGTCCAGATGTCGGGGCGGAGGCCGGCGCCCGCGGCGACGCGCAGGCGGTGGTCGCGGTCACGCGGCGTGGGCGGGAGGCGGAGGAGGTAGCGGCAGAGCTCGCCCACGTAGACGAAGGCGACCGCCTGGTGCCGGCGGACGTCGTCGAGGAACGCGCTCGCGCTGAAACGCCGGCGCGACGCGAAGGCGCCGCCCGAGCGGAAGGCGGGCGCGAAGCCCACGAAGAGGCTCTCGCCGTGGTAGAGCGGCAGCGGCGCGTAGATGGTCTCGCCCGCCTCGACGCCCAGGAGCCCGGCCAGGGTGATCCCGCCCATGGTGAAGCGGAGGTGGCGCACGATGGCCGGCTTCGGGTACCCGGTCGTCCCCGACGTGTATATATAGATGAAGACGTCGCCGCCCCGGAGGTCGGGAATCCTGGGCTCGGGCGCCTCAGGGCCTGCGCGCCACTCCTCGAGCGGGCGGACGTCGCGGGGCAGCCCTGTGCCCGGCGGCGCATCGGCGAGGAAGCGGACGACATGGCTGCCGGCTACCGCCGCGAGGGCAGGGAGGGCGGCTGCGTCGCAGACGCCCGTCCGGGCGCCCGACACACCGAGCACGTGCGTCAGCCCCGCGCCCGCGACGTGCGTGTTGATGAGCGCGCCGATGGCGCCGAGCTTCGCGACCGCCCCGAGCGCTGCCAGGAAGAGCGGGCTGTTCTGGGCGAGGATCGCGACCGGCGTGCCGGCGCCGACGCCTTCGCGGCCGAGCCGCGCCGCGATCCGGTTCACGGCCCGGTCGTAGGCCCCGTAGGTGACCGTCTCGTCCTCGAACTTGAGCGCGACCTGGTCGGGGATGCGCTCGGCCTGCGCCCGGATGAAGGGGCCGAAGGTGTCGCTCGAGCGCTTGAGCTCGGCGATGGCCGCCTGAAGGTCCATCGTGGCAGGGTGCCATATCAGCCGGGCGCCGGCACGCGGGTCAACCAGGCGCGGCCGTTGCCGCGCGTGGGGCCGCCGGGCTAGTGTGGACCGCACACCAGAAGCCGCTCGCGATGGACAAGGTCGCCGAGAGCGCCGCCGCCGCGGTGGCCGACGTGCCGGATGGGGCGACGCTGCTCTTCGGCGGCTTCGGCGTCGTGCAGGGCTGGCCCAACAGCCTGCTCCTCGCGTTGCGCGACCACGGTGCGCGCGACCTGACCGTGATCTTCAACACGCCGGGCGTGGGGCCGTTCTCGGCGCAGCTCCTCGCGGAAGCAGGGCTGATCCGAAGAGTGATCGCCTCGTTCGCCGCCTACCCGACGCGGCCGACGCCGATCGAGGAGCAGATCAAGGCGGGCCGGATCGAGCTCGAGCTGGTGCCGCAGGGGACGCTCGCCGAGCGCGTGCGGGCCGGCGGCGCCGGGATCCCCGCCTTCTACACGCCGACCGGCGTGGGCACGCTGGTCGCCGAGGGCAAGGAGCGGCGGACTTTCGGCGGGCGCGAGTACATCCTCGAGACCGCGCTCACCGCCGACTACGCCTTCGTGCGCGCCCACCGCGCCGACCGGCACGGGAACCTCCTCTACCGGCGCGGCGCACGCAACCTCCATCCCGTGTTCGCAACGGGCGGTCGCGTGACGCTTGCCGAGGTCGACGAGGTGGTCCCCGCGGGCGCGATGGACCCCGAGTACGTGGTGACTCCCGGTATCTACGTGGACCGTGTGGTGCGGACCGAGCACCCCCTCGACGTGGAGGAGATCCGCGCCCTCTCGCGCCGCTACGGCCGCGCGGTGCACGTGGCGCCGCGCCGGGACCTGGGGGGCCTGCCGCCGGACCTTATGGCGCGTCGCGCGGCGCTCCTCCTCCGCGACGGCGAGTACGTGAACCTCGGCCTCGGGCTGCCCACGCTCGTCTCGAACCACGTCAGCGCCGCGCGCGACATCGTGCTCCACTCCGAGAACGGCATGCTCGGCTTCGGGCCGCTGGTGGAGGACGGCGAGGAGGACGTCGACCTCTACAACGCGAGCGGGCAGCTCGTTAGCCTGCTGCCGGGCGCATCCTTCTTCGACAGCCTCTACGCGCACGGCATGGCGCGCGGCGGGCGCGTGACGACGGTCGTGCTCGGCGCCTTCCAGGTCTCCGAGAAGGGCGACCTCGCCAACTGGAACGTGCCGGCGAGCGGGAAGGGCGGGATCGGGGGCGCGATGGACTTGGCCGCCGGCCGGGCGCGCGTGCTGGTGGTGACCTACCACACCACGCGGGCCCTCGAGCCGAAGCTCGTCCGCCAGTGCACCTACCCGCTCACCGCGCCTGCATGCGTGCGAGACATCGTGACCGACCTGGCCTACCTGACGGTCGAGCCCGAGGGCTTCCTCCTCCGCGAGCTGGCCCCCGGGGTGCCGCTCGAGCGCGTCCGGGAGCTCACGGGAGCGCCCCTCCGGGTCGCATACGACCTTCGGAGCATGGAATTTTCGTGATTTCTCACCACCTTTTGGGGTGCGAAATACACGAGGGCGACGATTGTCCCCCGGGCGCTCGTCGCGGCACTATTAGGTTTGGATGGCCACACGGAGGGCGGGTCGGACCCCAGCCCACGGCGGGCGCGGCGCGGCGAGCCCCTTGCCCCCCGCCGCGATCCCTGCGCGCCCCGCGGCCCCCACG
>Ga0209056_10006057_pt1 | contig 12531 bp, 13 predicted proteins | sample GraSoiAngelo_114_FD_185876 | JGI IMG/M metagenome (GOLD analysis project Ga0209056, IMG submission 185876) | Grasslands soil microbial communities from the Angelo Coastal Reserve, California, USA - 14_0903_13_40cm (SPAdes) (version 2) | ecosystem: Environmental > Terrestrial > Soil > Grasslands... | reverse complement strand
CACAGCCAAAGCACGAACCTGATTGACCTCGCCACCTGTACAAATGCTTGAACCGCCAACTTCAAAATTATTGCTCAGCGCCGTGTAAGTGCCGGCACTGGTACTTGGTCCCCCTCGCCAAACGCGGCAAGTCCCAACCAGCAGCTCATGATCGGCCTGCGGGTCTAGAATGTAAGGGAAATAGAATCCACCGTCATCGCCGCCCAATTGCGAGCTCGTGACCACGGCCCCGCGGGAGAAATCAAGAGTATGGCAGTTGGCGCCCAGCGAACAATGATCAATTTCCAGCCCGTGCGGCGGGACGTCAGGATTCGATACGAACCAATCCAGATGTGAACTGGGCGTGATCGCGTTATAACCGCCGTCACCCCCGTTGACGTTAATCCATGGGGTGTTGGTTGTGGCCTGTGAAGATGCGGGAGAGCCGTTGTCCTGCGTGCCGCCGAGAATCGTATTAGCATCGTTTGGATCAATCGAGAACGAGACGAACTGCGTCATCGATCCTAGCTTCTGGTTGAGGCTGTCGAACTGGTTGCTGCCGGCGCACGAGCCGGTGGTCAGTCCCACGAAACCGTCGAGCGCGCGATAGATGCCGCCATCATTGGCGAAATACATCAGCTCTTTGCCGCTGGCCAGTATGAAATCGATGCCGTGCTGGTCGGGATGCACCTTTGCGATCGAGCTGCATCCGTACACGTGCGTCAGGTTTAGCCAGGAAGCGTTCGACTGTGTGCAACCAATGCTGGAACTATTAGCCAGCGTGCACTTAAACAGGTTCACCGCACCAGCATAAAGATCTGTGGCAGTGCCATTCGGCACTGCCGCCAGTTCCAGGTTGTAGGCTCCCTGCTGTACGCCGCACCCGCCCGCAACGTCCCCACAGTTCGTCAGTCCAGCCTCGTTGATTCTTGTCCAGGTGTTTCCGCCATCGATGCTCCTCCAGATGCCGCGATCCACCTCCTGTCCGGTTGCGGTGCTGATCGATACATACCAGACATACATCTCGTTGCGTCCGGGAACGACAGCAAATTCGCCGCGATACATGGGGCAAGGAGTCTGAACGCTCGTCGAGACCGCTGGACAGGCCGTCGTACTTAACACGCTTCCGCCCGGCTGATTAGTAATTCGCGTCCAGTGCAGCCCATCCGGAGAGGAGTAGAAGCCATGAAAGCGGATCGCTGCATAAAACGTTGCGGCCGCTTCGTTGTAGACGACGGCGGTTGCGGACGGCATCGATCGGAACTGTACCGTCGAGAGGCGTCTGGTGCGTCCACGTGAGACCGGCGTCGGTGGATGTGTACAAACCGCGCACGGTGCTTTGAGTGAACGCGCCATCAATGAAGCCCGCAGCGGCGGTGGCCAGCGATGCCACGACCGTGTTCGTCTGTGCCCTGCTAAAGGCGATTTTGGTCGCACCCAGGCCCTTAAGCGAAAGCGCTCCACCATCAAAAGTTGAGATCAGGCTCCAGGTATTGCCACCATCCGTGGACCGCAAAAAGCCCAGTCCGTAGTACGAGTCGGCGGAACTGTTTGCCTCACCCGTGCCCACCAAGACCACGCTCCTGGTCGGATCGGGATTACTTAACTGTGGCTGGATTGCAATTGAGCCGACGGCGAGCGTCGGCTGGTTATCAATGACTGGGGTCCACGTAATACTTGCGGGATTCTGGCTGTCAGAGCCAGCGTTAGTGGATTTCCACACACCGCCGTACGCGCCGCCGATGTACACCGTGTTGCCGGTCGAGTCGGCGGGATCAATCGCGACCGAAGTGGCTCTGCCTGACACAAACCCATAATCCTGTAGGCCAGAGCCACTGGCATCAGACGCCAAGGGCGCGGGGCCGAGCGGCGTCCAAGCGGAGTTGAAGGCGTTCAGCGATGTGGCACTCGTGTTTTGCGCGGCAGACTTCCGCGCACGCATTTGAATTTTCTGCTGGTGAGCGCGATGGCGCAAGGCGGCTGCCGATTGTCCCGGCACTCTGCGACCCCGCATGAACCATTCTTCCCGCTGTTTCGGATGGTCGCGATCCGCATCCGAGATGGGTTCCGCGGGCGAGGTCACTTTTGCCCCCTGACCCAGTGCCAGGTGATTAGCAGAGGCAAAGAAAAACACTAGACCGAGAGTCAAGAGGCGAAGTGGCGCGACGCGAATTGTCATATCGAAGATCCGGCGAGGCTGAGGGGAGGTGCATTCAAGTATTTCGGCCCGCTCTCGGGCTGTCAACGATTATTGGAATTTGCGAGGAGAATAGTCCCAGATAGGAACCAGAAAAGTATAAAAAAACAACGCTGAAGTGACTTGCCGTTCCCTACGCGGCTTCGGTCTGCAGTAGCGGACGCCTGGGGCCGGACGCCAGAGGCCGGATCACCGGATGCCAGAAGGCCGATTTATTCGTATCGCAGCGCTTCAATGGGATCCAGCCGCGCGGCCTTTCGTGCCGGATAAAAGCCGAAAAAGATTCCCACCGCCATCGAGAACATAACTGCGGTCACGATTGCGGTCGGCGAAACCAGAACCGGCCAGCCCAGGGTTTCAGTGATGAGATAGGAAACCGTCACCCCGAGAAAAATCCCGATCGCGCCTCCGAGGAGGCTGAGCACAATCGCCTCGATCAAGAACTGCTGCTGCACATCGCCTTCTGTGGCGCCGATCGCCATGCGGATGCCGATTTCGCGGGTACGCTCAGTCACCGACACCAGCATGATGTTCATGATGCCAATACCGCCCACGAGCAGCGAGATGCTCGCGATGGATGCTAGCAGCACGGTGAAAAGTCGCGCCTGCTGGTCAGCCAAGTCGGCCATGTCAGCTAGGTTGCGCACCATGAAATCGTCGTCCTGACCGGGACGGATGCGATGCCGATCGCGCAGCAACGAGGTAATCTGTTGTTGCGCAGTGTAGCTGGATTGTCGTGAAACGGCGGAAACCATGATCCAGCGCAGCCAGTCCTGCCCAGTAATTTTCTTTTGTAATGTGGTGATGGGGACAAGAACGATATCGTCCTGATCCTGCCCCATGGCGGCCGAAGTCCCCTTGGGTAGCAGCACGCCCACCACGCGGAAGGGCAGATTGTTGATGCGGATGGTCTGGCCGATCGGGTCGGTCGCTCCAAACAGGTTCTTGCGGACGGTTTCGCCGATGACGGCGACATTGGCGGCCATCTCCACATCTTCCTGGGTGAAGGACGTGCCCTCGGCAAAGGGCCAGGTGCGAATTTCAAAATATTGCGGTTCCGTGCCATTGATTTGAGTAGCCCAATTGTCATTGCCGAAGACCACTTGCGCCGAGGTCTGGCTACCCGGTGCGGCCGCCTTCACCGCCGGACATTCGCGCAGAATGGCTTGCATGTCTGCGTAGACCAGAGTCTTCGTGGCGCCCCAACCCATGTGCATTCCCCCGCGAGTCACGGTGCCGGCCCCTACGAAGAGCATGTTCGATCCCATGGCGGCGATCTGCTGCTGCGCCTGTTCTTGAGCGCCCTGTCCCACACTGACCATGGCAATCACCGCGCCCACACCGATGATGATGCCCAGCATGGTCAGGCTGGAGCGCAGCTTGTTTCGGGCCAAAGCCCGCATGGCGATTCGGATGATTTGCATCAGGTCCATAAAATTCCACTATGCCGCTCGTGGCGCGACGTATTGGGATTGATCTGCCCCAGCTTCACCAACCGCGCAATGATCGAACCCACAGTTCGGTTGTGAGTCTTCGCAATCTCGTGAAAGTCGACTCCTTTGCGAAGTTCCTCGCAAACTTGTTGCTCCTCGTCCCGAGTCCACGATTTTCCCGCGTTGCCGGGGAGTTTGTGTCGATTCCGTTCTTTCTCCTCGACATACTCCAACGCTGTTAGAGCCCGGTTGAGCGCCCTTGCGGTCTGAGCATTCTGATAAACCGACTCACTGGACAGCACCTCGCCTGTTTTAGGATCAACACCGTCTGCCAGAGCCCGTACGATCTTCAACGCTTCTTGAATTTCCATGTGAGCGCCTCCTGCGGCCCTAGATTCTAGCCGGCACAAACAATCGAGCATTGTGATGACTGACCATTGGCCACATTCAAAGCACCCAAATTGGGAACGCCTTATTGTTTTCCGCCTTCTCCGCGTTGCTGCACATCGCGAACTCTGCGGTGAGGAGAACTGCCAAAATCTCAATCCTCCAGCGTCGGCATATTCTTAATGACCTCCGATGCTACCGGCCGATTATGAATCGGCTCATCGCGGCGGATCTTGCCATCGCGAAACTGAATACTGCGTTTGGCGAACTGCGCGATATCCGTCTCGTGCGTAACCAGAACGACGGTTAGTCCGTCATCATTCAACTTCTGAAACACTTCCAGGATTTCGACAGAGGTGCGGCTATCGAGATTGCCTGTGGGTTCGTCAGCCAGCAGGATCGAAGGCCGGTTTACCAGAGCGCGCGCAATCGCCACTCGCTGCTGCTGTCCGCCAGAAAGCTGGGCAGGATAGTGCATCATTCGATCCCCCAGACCGACAAGTTCCAGCGCCTCCCGCGCCCGCTTCTGCCCTTCTTGCTTCCTAACCTGCGCATACAAAGTCGGCAGCTCTACGTTCTCCAGAGCCGTGGTGCGTGACAGCAGATTAAACCCTTGAAACACGAACCCGATCTTGCGATTGCGGATAGTAGCCAGCGCCTTCTTGCTGAGCTGCGAGACCTCAATCCCTTCGAGCAAGTAGCGACCGCTGGTAGGCTTGTCGAGGCAGCCGAGAATATTCATGAAGGTGGACTTGCCGCTGCCGCTGGCTCCCATGATCGCAACGAACTCCCCGCGCTCGATCTGCACGCTGACCCCGCGCAACGCATGCACGCGTGTTTCGCCCAAGTCATAGTATTTGTGGACATCGTCGACCTGAATGATGACGTGGCGATCTGTACCGCTCGATGTTTTTATCGCGAGTTGTGAAATAGTTGCCATTTGCTCAGGTGCTTTTCCGGCAGGACCTTAATGCCTCAGCGGCTAAGCACGTCTATCGCATCCGACCCGGTTGCGCTCCGCCCATGCCTGGTGGACGCGAACCCGAGGTCGCGGTCATCGCGCCGGTCACAAGCTGATCACCATCTTTCAGATCGCCATTCAGGACCTGCGTGACCTCCGTCACCGTATGATCGGTGATACCGGTGCGAATCCGGACCGGCTCCAGTGTTTTGTCCGAGCGCAGCTTCCAGACCACGGCTACATCCAGCCGCGGCGCCCGCGTCTGTGCGGTATCTCCGTGGCCAGTATCTCCGCCAGAGCCGGTGTCTCCGCCACCGCCGCGCGAGCCTTGCGATTGTGCCCTCCACTGCTTCCCGGAAGCTCCACCGGCGCCGGGGCCTTCTGTGCTCGCGCGCGTTTGTTCACCGCCCTGCAAGCCATATTTTTTATATAGAGCTCGGATATCTTCGGCTTTCATGTCAGGCTTGTAGCGTAGAGCCCCGTTGGGGACGCGCAGAACGTTCTTCGCGGTCGCCACCGGAATGGTGATGTATGCGGTCATCCCGGGAAAAAGCTTCGTGTCTGGATTATCGAAGTCAATCACCGTGTTGTAGGTAACGACGTTCTGTACCGTCGTGGCATTCATGCGGACCTGGGAAACGCGTCCAGTGAATGTGTCCTTGGGGTAAGCATCCACTTTGAACGTGACCGTCTGCTCGGGACGGATCATGCCTACATCCGACTCATCTGTGCTGGCGTAGACCTGCATTTTGGTCAGGTCCTGCGCGATGGTGAAGAGCGTCGGCGCTTGAAGCGATGCGGCGACAGTCTGCCCTACATCCACGTTGCGCGCGATGACAGTTCCGTCGATGGGAGCGTGAATCGTGGTGTAGTTCAGATTCGTCTGCGCCACGGTGACTGCCGCTTCCTTCTGTTTTACCTGGGCTGCGGCCTGAATCACCTGAGCCTCTGCCGCGCTAACGGCCGCTTGCGCGCTTTCGGCATTGGCCTTCGCCAGGTCGAGTTGCTGCTGGCTCATTACACCTTCTTTGGTCAGCCCCTGCGTGCGCTCATAGTCAGCTTTCGTTTGGACAGCAGTTGCTCTGGCTTTCTCGGCATTGGCTTTGGAGGCTGCCAGATTTGCCTGCGCATTGCTAAGGTCTGCTTTGGCTTGCAGCAGCGTACCTTCGAACAGCGAAGGATCGATCTGCGCGATGACCTGTCCCTTCTTGACGCGGGAATTGAAGTCGGCGGCAAGATGCGAAATGGTGCCGGAAACCTGCGAGCCTACCTGCACGGTGGTGACGGCGTTAATCGTGCCCGTGGCCTCCACGACGTCGCGAATGTCGCCGCGATCGACTTTGGTCGTAAAGTACTGCGGCTTATCGCTTCCCTTGAATTTGAAGGCAGCAAGTAAGGCAATCGCTACGATGATTCCCGACGCGATTAACCAATGGCGTTTTAGCAGTTGCACCTTAATCCTCGATTTAACTAGCTATTTAATTCGATTCCTCTGACATACAACCCGTTGCCAAAAATATAGTCTCGTCGGCTCCTAAGGCCAAGATTTTACAAAACTTTACATAGAAGCATTGAAACAGCAATCGCACTCTTTGCGCAGGAAGAGTTAATCGAATTAAATCATATTGACTTATCAATTCTAATCATCTAATAACAGCAACATGGCGGAAATTCTCTTTAAGCCACGAGATGCGGCACACTTGCTAGGAGTCAGTTATCCAGCGCTGAAACAATGGGTGTACAAGCACAAGCTGCGCACCATAAAAACGCCTGGAGGGCATCATCGCATCCCACAGAGCGAAGTGGACCGTCTGCTGCACCGGGCCCAGAGGAAGTCCGGCCCGGAGCTGCGAACCAGTTTCCGGCGGATCAGCGGTCGCAATCAGCTTGTTGGTCGCATCGTGGACGTTCGCACTAGCGGGTTGGTGGGGCAGGTTGTGATTTCCATTGGTGGGCAACATATTACGTCACTAATTACCGCTGACGCGGTCCGCGAAATGGGACTCAAGAGGGGACAGACGGCGGCTGCTCTCATTAAAGCCACGGAAGTCATGATCATTAAGGTTTGACGGCAAAGCTCGGCTGCCCGAACGAAAGCTGCGGCCACGGAGTCTCCACATGCGGATCGTGAAATGGCTCGCAAATCTGGCATTGCAGACGGTGCTGTGCAGTACTTTCGGCTGGAGCCAAGGGATCACGGTGGCTGCGGCTGCCGACTTGAATGCTGCGCTCTCCGAATTGGCCGCCAATTATCAAAAGCAGACCGGAAAGACAGCCAACTTGGCGTTTGGTTCGTCCGGGAACCTGTTTAATCAGATCCAGAATGGAGCGCCTTTCGACCTTTTCTTCTCCGCGGATGAAGACTATTCCAAGCAACTGGTCACAGCAGGTTTGGCGGAGCCGTCTTCTTTCTACCGCTACGCCGTCGGACGCCTGGTGCTCTGGGTGCCTGCTTCGTCTCCCTTGGACATCGAACATGTCGGTATGAACGTTTTGCTCGAACCCTCGGCGAAGAAGATCGCAATCGCTAATCCACAACATGCGCCGTACGGGCGCGCCGCAGTGGCCGCGCTGCGACATTTTGGAATTTACGAGAGAGTTGCCGAGCGGCTGGTACTCGGGGAAAACGCCTCGCAGGCAGCGCAGTTCGTGGAGTCCGGCAACGCGCAGGTAGGTATTGTGGCTCTTTCGCTTGCATTAGCGCCCGCAATGCACGGAGAAGGCCATTACTGGGAAATTCCTGCGGACGCTTACCCGGTTCTGAATCAGGCGGTTGTCATCCTCGCCCACTCGGCGCATAAGAGAGACGCCGCGGCATTCCTCGAGTATCTAAAAAAGCCGGAAGCGATTGCCGTGCTGCAGCGGTATGGCTTCGCTGTTCCCGAGGAGAAGCACTGATGGACTGGCAAGCTTTTCTGTTGACGATCAGACTGGCTGTGCTGGTTGCTGCGATATTGGTGTTGATTGGATTGCCGATCGCCTACTGGATTACCTACTCGCGCTGGCGCTGGAAATTCCTGGTAGAGGCGATTGTCGCGTTACCCATTGTGCTACCGCCGACCGTGCTGGGTTTTTATGTCCTGGTCGCTCTCGGGCCGCACAGCCCAATCGGTCGTTGGTGGGAAGCTCTCACCGGCCACACTCTCGCGTTTACATTTCAGGGACTGGTGATCGGCTCCCTTCTGTATAGCTTGCCATTTGCCGTGCAGCCATTTGCTGCATCATTTGCTGCCGTCGATCCTAAGTTGATTGCGGCCTCGGCAACTCTGGGCGCCTCGAAACTTCGGACTTTCTTCCGCGTGATTCTTCCTCTCTCAGCATCAGGCCTGGTCACCGGAGTCGCTTTGAGTTTTGCCCACACGATGGGCGAGTTCGGAGTTGTGCTGATGGTGGGCGGCAACATCCCTGGCGTGACTCGAACAGTTTCAATCGACATCTACGACCAAGTGCAAGCATCCAACTACGCCTCGGCCAATCAGACTGCATTGGTTCTCTTGACAATTTCCTTTGTAGTGCTTTCAGCCGTATATGCGCTGAACCGAAGAGTATGGACGGTGTGGCCGTGGAGATAGGTTCTCGGCCTGAGATCAGCCGTGCACAAAAAGTGACCGAGTCTGGGTCCACCGATTCCACCTATGTGCTTTTCGCGAAAGTCCGAAAGTGCTTCGCCCGCAACGCTCAAGGTTTCACACTTGAGGTTAAATTCGCCGCGCCACCCGGACTCACAATCCTATTCGGACCTTCGGGAGCCGGGAAGAGCACGCTACTCGAGTGTCTAGCGGGACTCACAATGCCAGACGCCGGCCGGGTTGCGATGGGTAAGACGATCCTGTTTGATTCCACGTTAGGCTTGAACATGCCCGTGTCCCACCGCCGGGTCGGGTATGTCTTTCAGGACCTCGCCTTGTTTCCGCATCTGACCGCCGAGCAGAACATTCAATATGGGTTAAGACACATCAACCGGCAAAAATGCCAGCAGCGATGCGCTTCCATCCTGCAAGCCTTCCGCATAGACCATCTGCGACAGCGTCAGCCCGGAGAAATCTCTGGCGGCGAGCGCCAACGGGTTGCGCTCGCACGGGCGTTGGTCACGGATCCGCATCTGTTGCTGCTGGACGAACCGCTAGCCGCACTGGATGCGCGTACAAAGTCGCATATGCTCGATGATCTACGAGCTTGGAACCAGGCACACCGTATTCCTATCCTTTACGTGACCCACAGCCGCGAGGAGGTCTTCGCTCTGGGAGAACGCGTGATCGTGCTGGAGAGCGGGCGCATCGTCGCCGAGGGAACTCCGCATCAGGTCATGAGCGCTCCTCGGCAGGAAACCGTGGCGCAACTGGCTGGGTTCGAGAATATTTTTGATGCCGTTGTGGTTGCCGCGCATGCAGAGCGAGGCACCATGACATGCCGGTTGAGCGGAAGCAACGTGGAAATCGAGACTCCATTGGTACGGGCCGCAGTTGGTTCGATGTTGCGTGTCGGCATTCGGGCTGGTGACATCCTGCTCGCCACATCTCAGCCGATCGGATTGAGCGCGCGAAACATAATTCCCGCAAAACTGCTTTCGCTGGCTCAGCGAGATGTGCTTGTAGTAGGCAAACTAGATTGTGGAGTGCAAACCGAAGTTCACCTCACACTCGCCGCCCGAGATTCACTGCACCTTGCACCGGGACACGAAGTGTGGCTGGTGATCAAGACGCACTCCTGCCATTTGATGCAAAGGTGATCAGTTGCCGGCACGACGGCTAAAGCTGTAGCGGCACTTCTCAATATTTGTGCGCGCGTGCTTCCTCCGCCCTCTCCACCTCGATCACCGCCACCCACTGGCCATGCCGAGTTGCACTGAACACAATTTTCCCTCCCAACACCTGCGATGCGGCTGCAGGCGGGAGATCGCGATGAAACCCAAAGAAGCGGGTCTTTAGCTTTTCCCAGGCGGTCCAGTGTTCGAGCAACGGATGCGCCGGCTCGTACTTGGTGGAGAACACCAGCGCCACGTCGAAGTTTGAGCTCAGATCCGCTGCGACCATGAGCTGTTCGACTGTGAAATCCTCGATGCGCACCACGCGCATAGGTCGGGTGATATAGCCAAGGTACGGCCGCGTGAGTTCGTCGGAAGCAGGCCACGCAGTCAATACGCGAGCCATCGGATAACGCGCCTCAACGAACTTCTCCCCGTCCTGGTGCAGCAGGATGTAGTCCCGATAGGCAAGATTATCCTCGATCGAAAAGCCATACGGAGGATTGACAAACAGCGCGGCAGCAAATGCCAACGCCACGATTACCACTACTTCACGCCAATAACGCACGCGCCGCCAGAGTGTTGACACGCCCACGATGATCACGAGCGGAACCGCCGGGAGCATGTAACGCGCCAGCACTGCGCCACCGACTATGGACATGACTCCGACGTACGCAACCACAATGGCGAGAAAAATTAACTGCACAGATACCTGAATTCTCTGCCGTTCTCCGTCTCTATCATGCAGCGGAGGACGCCACAACGCCAGAAGCATAGCCATCGTGAGAAGATATAGGTACAAATATCCGAACATCTGCCAAAGGCGCATGCCTAGAGCCAATATCACTCGAAACGGGTTCAACGTGGCCGCGATGTTGTAGCGAAAGAACTCCGGGTTGCCGAACACGTATCCAGTACGAAGATAGTGGTATGCGTACCAGAGGCCCAGCGGGATCAACGGACAGAGAAGAAGGGCAGATTTCCAGCCCCGGCGGGGGAAAAGACCAGCAGCTGCTACGTGTTTCCCGCTGAGCAGCGGGCAGAATAATTCCCAAACTAACAGTGCTAGCGGAACGACGGTCGCTGTTTCCTTTGCCAAGGCCGCAACGGAAAACCAAATTGCTGTGGCCGTCCGCCGATCTTCCAAATAGGCTCGCAATCCCCAGAATGTGAGCCCGGCCGCTGTCAGGTCTACATGGGCGAGCGAACTCTGCACAAAGAAAACTGGATAGAGAGCGGTGCAAACCGTGGAGGCCACCGCGACGGAAGTATTTCCCACTGATTGCGCCAGCCGAAATAGGCCGAGTAGCGCAAATGCCGCAACCAGCAGCATTGTTGAGCGCGTGACCACGGGCGAGTAGCCGGCGAGTTTCCACCAGACAGCGAGATACGCCATCACCAGAGGTGGGTGCGCGTTGGAAACGGTCGAGTGCGGTATCAGGCTTCCCGTCAGCAGCAGGTCGCGTGCTGCGGGCACATAGTATCCGGCTTCGTCCCAGAAATAAGGCAGCTGCAGAAGTGGGAGATGCAACAGGAAGATGAAAACAAAGATAAGCGTAAAGACTAGCGCTGGGTGAAGCCGGTTTGTTTTAGGGTGGGCCGTTAAAATGGCCATGTGACATTGGTGCGACGCGCACTACAAATTTTCCATTTCAAAAGTGCAACTCCCGGAAGTTGCCAGATTGCTCGCGTGCCGCGCAATCCAGCGCGCTCGGGAACGACCACAGTTTTGACGTGTAAGCGCGCCACTATTGGATTCGAGTGCTGGCCGAGTCGGTTAGTGGACCTGGCCGCTGGGTGAGACGCGTGGGTCAAGCTTTATCTCTCCGAACGCGCTCTCATAGCTCGACACGTTCTGCTGCAGCAGGGACATCAGAGCCTTGGCCTGCTGCGGGCTCAAGTAAATCCCCTGGAAGTTGTGCAGTTCGACCTGCGTTTCGGTCTGCTGTTGCAGCGTCCCAAAGACAAGGAAGAAGTCCCACACGTTCACCCGAATTTGCACGCTATTGGAATAGTTCTCGCGGTAATCGGGGCTATTAACCAGCTTGATGTTCGGCTGCGTTGGATTTGCCATACGTGAGACAGTTTAGCGGTTTCCAGGCAGTGAGAGAAGTGAACAACTCTGGGAAGGGCGCGGCGGCGTTGAAAAGCTTCAGCAGACGAGACTGCGGCTGCATTTTCCCAAATTCAACCCCGAGCGTGACGGGGTTATAGATAGGCATAATTGTGCCTTAATTATTAGCGCCAGGAGGTTCGCTGAATGCTAAGACCCAAGAGGAAGAAGAGCTTCTTTCGTCACCATTCATTGAGTCTTGTTTCCGTTTCCATCCTCATTTTGTGGATCGTCCTCTACAGCGTCTCCAGCCCGAGCACACATATCGGCTCATTCTTTGGAAATGCCATAGCCGATTGGACTGGAGTAGTAGTGACAGTGATTGCGACCAAGTACATGTATGAGAAAGGCTCAGCCGAAAACCGCCGTCCGCCAAAGGATCTGCTGAGTCCCACCCTGGAGAGACTGCGCGACCACTCTCTCACCATCTTCCTGTTAGCCACTGGAATTGGCTGGGCGGTGCTCTATGCGTCGATGAACTCGGAAGCAAAGTGGGGGCAGGTGGTTGGCAACATCGTTTCGGAATGGACGCAAATTCTTGGCCTAGTAGTGATGACGAAACGCTTGATTGAGCCGCGCTCAAAGGAAAGCGCTCGATAAGGAGCGGAGTGGTGGTGTACTCCGATGGCCCGCGCGGGCGGCAGCCTCACATCTCCATGTTAGTTTTCGGCATCAGGTCCCAAACCCGCCAAAATTCGGCCATCTCCGCAGGTGTTC
>Ga0209056_10006056_pt1 | contig 12532 bp, 9 predicted proteins | sample GraSoiAngelo_114_FD_185876 | JGI IMG/M metagenome (GOLD analysis project Ga0209056, IMG submission 185876) | Grasslands soil microbial communities from the Angelo Coastal Reserve, California, USA - 14_0903_13_40cm (SPAdes) (version 2) | ecosystem: Environmental > Terrestrial > Soil > Grasslands ... | reverse complement strand
CGTTTCGTAGCCATTCTTTGCCAGCGTAGAGAAAACTGGCCAAAGGGGCAAGTCCCTTTGATGGGCCTGTACTCGAATTGTTACTGACACCTACGATGCTTTTGCCCGGGGCACCACCTTCAGGAGAATCTCAACGATACGCTTGGCGGCCTGGCCATCCCAGAGAGGCGGGATGCGGCCGGTCTTGCCTTTGCCAGCCAGGGTGTCGCGGGCGGCGGCAATGATTTTGGCGGGATTAGTGCCGACGAGAAGGTTTGTGCCTTCGGAGATCGTGATGGGACGTTCAGTGTTTTCTCGAAGAGTGAGGCAGGGGACGCCGAGTGCGGTCGTTTCTTCCTGGATGCCGCCGGAATCGGTGAGAACGAGAGTAGATTTGCTCATAAGACAGAGAAAATCGAGATAGCCCACCGGCGGGATGAGACGCAGTTGCGCGTGATGACGAATGCCGTCTTCGGTCAGGCGCTGCTGGGTGCGAGGATGGACGGGAAAAATGACGGGCATCTCAGCGGCGACGGCGTCGATGGCCCCCAGGAGGTGGCTCAACTTTTCTGTGGAGTCGACGTTCGAGGAACGATGCAAGGTCAAAACGCCGAAGCGGCGCCAGCCGGTGCCGTTTTTCAGACCGAGCTCGTCTCCAATCCTAGATTGCTGGGCGACGGGCAGGAAATGGCGCAACGAATCGATCATTACGTTGCCAACCAGGAAAACGCTTTCGCGGGAGCGGCCTTCCTGCAGAAGATGCTTCACGCCGTCTTCTTCGGTGACGAAAAGATAGTCGGCAAATGGCGTCGGTGAGGACACGGTTGATCTCTTCGGGCATGGTACGGTCAAAACTGCGGAGGCCCGCTTCGACGTGAGCGACACGGATGCCCAGCTTCACGGCGGCGAGCGAAACCGCGATAGTAGAATTGACGTCGCCGACGACGAGGACGAGGTCGGGCTTGCGGTCCAAAAGAACAGGCTCGATCCGTTTCAGGATTTCGGCGGTTTGCGAGGCGTGGGAGCCCGAGCCGACTTCGAGGTTCACGTGGGGCTCGGGTATGCCCATCTGGCGGAAGAAAATGTCGGAGAGCTTATCGTCGTAGTGCTGACCGGTGTGGACGAGGATGGGCTCAATCTCCGGATGACGCTGCATCTCACGCATGAGCGGAGCGATTTTCGGGAGGTTGGGGCGGGCGCCGACGATATTCAGGATTTTCAGGCGCTGGCTCATGGGATATTCCAAGATCGGCTTCGAAACGAAGTATAGCACCGGGGTATTGGGCATTCCGCAGGGCCTAATTGCCGTTCGCTCGAGAAAAGTACTAGTTCAATGCTGGGAAGTTCGCTTCCCGGAGAAAACCCCGTAAGATAGTGGGGTTAGCAAAAGTCGGCTATTACTGCCACTTTCCGCTTTTCACCAGGGAACCTCAGAAGGAGCATTGCCTTCCAGCGGATGCGTGACCTAAACGAATCGGCGAAAGCCTTGCGGGAGCTGCTCTCACAGCGAATCCTTGTGCTGGACGGCGCGATGGGGACGATGCTGCAACAGCGGGAGCTGAGTGCGGCGGACTTTGGCGGAGCTGCGCTCGAAGGCTGCAATGAAAACCTGGTTCGAACGCGGCCGGACGTGGTGCTGAATATCCACCGAAAATATTTTGAAGCGGGATCGGACATCGTCGAGACCAATAGCTTTGGCGGGGCACCGATTGTGCTGGCGGAATATGGACTGGCGGCAGACGCGCATTTGCTGAACAAGCGCGCGGCGGAGTTGGCGCGGCAGGCGGCGGATGAGTTCAGCACTGCGAGCAGGCCGCGATTTGCGGCGGGTTCGATGGGGCCGACGACCAAGGCGATTACGGTGACGGGGGGCGTCACGTTCAACGAGTTGCGTGAAGCTTATTACGTGCAGGCGAAGGGTCTGGTTGAGGGCGGCGTGGATTTGCTGCTGGTGGAGACGTGCCAGGACACGCGGAACATCAAGGCGGCGATCCTCGCGATCCAGAGGCTTTCGAAGGAAATCGGGAGCGCGGTGCCGTTCGTCATTTCGGTGACGATTGAACCGATGGGCTCGATGCTCGCGGGGCAGACCGTGGAGGCAATGTGGGCTTCGCTGCGGCATGCGAAGCCTCTGGCGTTTGGGATGAATTGCGCGACCGGGCCGGAATTCATGACGGACCACATTCGAACGCTGAGCCAGCTCACCGGTGAGTATGTCTCGTGTTATCCGAACGCGGGCTTGCCGGATGAAGAAGGCAAGTATCTGGAGACGCCAACAACGCTAGCAGCGCAGCTTGAAAAGTTTGTGGACCATGGGTGGTTGAATTTCATCGGTGGATGTTGCGGAACGACGGAAAAGCACATTCGGGCGATCGCGCAGATGGTGGAAGGCAAGAAGCCGCGGGTGCGACCGGCGGAAGCGCACCGCGCGGTGTATTCGGGGATCGAGACGATCGAAGCAGAAGAGAGCACGCGGCCGCTGTTGGTGGGAGAGCGGACGAACGTGATCGGGTCGCGGCTATTCAAGAATCTGGTGGCCGAGGAAAAGTGGGAAGAGGCGAGCGAGATTGCGCGACGACAAGTGCGTGGCGGGGCGCATATCGTGGACGTGTGCCTGCAGAGCACGGAGCGCGACGAGAAGCAGGACATTCCGCGGTTTTATGAAAAGCTGATCCGCAAAGTGAAAGCGCCGGTGATGATTGACACGACCGATCCCACGGCGATCGAGCTGGCGCTGACGTATTGCCAGGGCAAGGCGATTCTCAATTCCATCAATCTGGAGGATGGCGAAGAGAAATTCGAACGGGTTGTGCCGATCGCGCATGAGTACGGAGCAGCGGTGGTGGTAGGGTGCATTGACGAGGACAAGCTGCAGGCGCAGGCATTTACGCGCGAACGAAAGCTGGCGATTGCACAGCGTTCTTACAAATTGCTGACGGCGAAGTACGGACTGGCACCGGAGGACATTGTTTTCGATCCTTTGGTTTTTCCGTGTGCGACGGGCGACGAGAATTATATCGGCGGCGCGGTGGAGACGATGGAGGGAATCCGGCTGATCAAGCAGTCGTTGCCGGAGGTACGGACCATCCTGGGGATTTCCAACGTGTCGTTTGGATTGCCGGCAGGCGCACGCGAGGTGGTGAACTCGGTTTTTCTGTATTACTGCACGAAGGCGGGTCTGGACCTGGCGATCGTGAATACAGAAAAGCTCGAGCGCTTTGCGTCCATTCCGTCAGATGAGCGAGAGTTGGCGGAGAATCTGCTTTTTTCGCATCCGCCGAAGGAAGTCCCAGCGGAATATTCGAACGCCGCGCTGCTGCGGAATGTTCCGGCGGACTGGCGCCAACAAGCAAAAGAGCAGCGTGCGGCCGTCAATCAATTTCACATCGCGGCGATCACCGAGCATTTCCGCACCGCGAAAAAGAAAGATAAAGCACGCGCGGCGGATCTGCCGCTGGACGAGCGGCTGGCGAACTACATTATCGAGGGCACGCGAGACGGGCTGGTTGTTGATCTGGAGCGGAAACGCGGGGAAGGTACGCCACCGCTGGATATCGTAAATGGACCACTGATGGCAGGGATGGCGGAAGTCGGACGGCTTTTCAATGCGAACGAATTGATCGTGGCCGAAGTACTGCAATCGGCGGAAGCCATGAAGGCGGCGGTGAGCCACCTGGAACAGTTCATGGAGAAGGCGGATACGGCGAAGCGCGGCAAGGTGGTGCTGGCGACGGTGAAGGGCGACGTGCATGACATTGGGAAAAATCTCGTCGAAATTATTCTGAAGAACAACGGGTATGACGTTGTAAACCTGGGCATCAAGGTGCCGCCGGAGGACTTGATCAAGGCATACCAGGAGCATCACCCGGATGCGATCGGACTTTCCGGGCTGCTGGTGAAGAGCGCGCAGCAGATGGTGATCACCGCCAGCGACTTGAAGGATGCGGGCATCAAGATCCCGTTGCTGGTGGGCGGGGCGGCGCTTTCCGCAAAGTTCACACAGACGAAGATTGCGCCGAGCTATGGCAAGGCGGTGTGCTATGCGAAGGACGCGATGACCGGGCTGCGGTTGATGAATGAATTGATGGACCCGGTGACACGGGAAACCGTGGTGCAGGCGCACACGGCTTCGGGAAACGGATTTGGAGTAACGACGACGGTGAGCGTAACGGAAATTCCGAAGGTGAGCCGCTCGCCGCGCGTTCGAACGGACCTGCCGATTCCCCGCGTGGCGACGCTGGAGCGCAAAGTGCGGCTGGTGCCGGATTTGCGAGAGGTCTGGAGTTACATTAATCCGTTCATGCTCTACGGGCGGCACATGGGATTCCGCGGCGACTTTGAGAAACGACTCGAAGAGCGAGACCCAAAGGCCGTGGAACTGTTTGAGAGCATGGAAGAAGTGAAGAAGGAAGCCGCGGAATTCATGAAGATTCGCGCGCTGTGGCAATTCTTCGAGGCAGAGGCGGCGGGGGAGTCCCTGCATCTCTTCGCGCCGGGCGCCGAGCAGCCGTTGCACACGTTTCGATTTCCGAGGCAGAGGCAGGGTGATTATTTGTGTCTGAGCGACTACGTCTTGCCGAAACAAAACAGCCAGCGCGACCACGTGGCGCTTTTTGTAGTTACGGCAGGGGAAGGAATCCGCGATCGCGCGGAGAAGGCGAAGAACGACGGCTACTACTTCAAATCGCATGGGTTGCAGGCGCTGGCGATTGAGGCGGCGGAAGGTTGCGCGGAATGGCTGCACCGGCGCATCCGAGAGGATTGGGGCTTCCCCGACCCGGCAGAGATGACCATGGCCCAGAGATTTACATCGCGCTACCGCGGAAAACGGTACAGCTTCGGGTACCCGGCGTGCCCGAATTTGGAAGATCAGGCGGGGCTCTGGAAACTGTTGCGGCCGGAAGAAATTGGCGTGGAGCTTACCGAGGGAATGATGATGGATCCTGAGGCTAGTGTCAGCGCTCTGGTGTTCCATCATCCGGATTGCACGTATTTCGGCGTCGGGGAAATTAGCGAAGCTTAGGCGTAATTCCTACTCCTTACTCGTTGGACCACGGAGTGACTTAAGAAGCTTTCAGACTGGCCGTCTTGTCACTCAATCCGCAGATATAGCTTGTGATGATTCTGTCCTTCTTGTGAGACGAAAAGCCCGCCCAGCAGACGTGTGGCAAAGAACGATTGCTTGGGGATAGCAAATTGCCACTTGGTGGAAGTAAATCGGGACTTCCGACCTAGGCAAAAAAGAGGATTCAAGATTGGGAATCACTCGCAAAATACTGATTACAAATACTTTACAGACACTGGTGGGGGATAAAGTTGGGTTGCCCACTTGGTATGGAACCTGCTCAACCTAGATATCGAAATCCATGGGGACAATTGCGACAGACGCGTTAGAGCATTCGGCTGGCACCGGATTCGTATGCGGGCAGGCTGCGGCAGTGCAGTCCCTAAATGCCATGGTCGGGGAGATTGCGAAAACCGACATTCCCGTGCTCCTGGTGGGGGAGAGTGGGACTGGTAAAGAGGTTTATGCGCGGTTGATCCACCGGCTATCGGGACTGCGTGAAGCGCCCCTTAAGAAAGTGAGTTGTGCATCGCCGGACGCGGGGCCGTTGCTGGCAGAGGTAAGGCAGGAGTTTCTCTCGGGCGGTGGAGGTGGAGAAGCCAAGTCGCGAACTGTGTTTTTGGATGGCGTACACGAGCTGGACGCCGCGTGTCAACGGGCACTACTTTCGTTGCTGCCGGACGGGGAACCAAGAGGATTCCCCGGGAAAATGGTGTTGCGATTTATTTCCTCGACATCGCGCAACCTGGAAAATGAAATCGAAGCTGGGCATTTTCGGCGGGAACTGTACTTCCGAATCAACGGCGTGATTCTACGATTGCCGCCCCTGCGCGAGAGAAAAGAAGATATTCCGGCACTGCTGGATTACTTTTTCCTGAAGCTTTCCAGTGAACTGAAGAAAGACATTCCAGAATTGGGCAGCGATGCCCGGGAACTACTGGATTCTTACGACTGGCCTGGGAACATTCGCGAGCTGGAAAACGTTGCGAAAAAAATCGTCGTCATTGGGAATGCTACGCTGGCTCTTGCCGATCTGCGCGCAACTCAGGTAACCGTGCCGGTAACCGATGAAAGCTGGCATGTATCGTCGCTGAAAGTAGCCTCACGGGCAGCTTCCCGGAGGGCAGAGCGCGAATTGATACAGAAAGCTCTTGAGCAAACCCACTGGAACCGGAAACGGGCCGCGCAGGATCTTCAGATCAGCTACAAATCTCTGCTCTACAAGATTAAACAGACCGGCCTGGAAATAGAGAAGGCAAAGCGGGGGTGAAGGATGGCGATGAGAAGCACGATTGTAATGATTCTGGCAGCCTGTTTGATGGCAGGCGGCGCACAGGCAAGGAGTGAGGGCCGCACCGCCCAAGACCCGAAAGAAGAGGTTAAAGGTGCGAAAAGCGACGCAAGGCTAACAGCGGCATCGAGAGCCGGTGAGGACCCAGCGTACAAGATTGGACCGCAAGATCTTTTGAAAATCGACGTGTGGAAAGAAGAACAACTGACGCGAACCGTGCCTGTACGCCCGGATGGAAAGATCACGCTACCTCTGCTGAATGACGTTCAGGCGGCCGGGTTGACCCCGATGGAACTGGCCGGTGTAATCAGCGAGCAGTTGAAAAAGTACATTAACAATCCCCAGGTGACTGTGAGCGTGACGGAGATCAACAGCCGCCGGGTTTACGTGACAGGAGAAGTCTCGAAGGCGGGCGCCTACGCGTTGCTCCCGCGCATGACCGTACTGCAGGCGCTCTCGAGCAGCGGCGGATTTACGCAGTTTGCCCGCGTGAAGAACATTTACGTGCTTAGAACTGAGAACGGCAAACAGGTCAAGATGCCATTCAATTACAAAGAGGCAGTCCGCGGGATAAACCCTGAACAGAACATTGAGTTGCTACCCGGCGATGTAATCGTGGTGCCGTAAGGAGAAGAAATGACGGGCAGAAGAAGATTCGCAAGCGAAATTGTCTGCTTGATGGCTGCTTGCCTGTGGGTACCAGCGGTCTTGGCCCAGCAAGAGCAGGAAGAAAAACCGAAGCCGGCGGCGCGCGTAAGTCCGCTTCTTTTCGATACAAGCGGCGATCGGCAGGACACGGATCAAGGAACGCAAACGATGCAGCCAGATAATCGACCGTTGAGCGGAATCCAGAGCCCTACATTGGGCACTACGGAGATGCGGCACAGCTACTGGGTGCCTGGGATCGAATATAGCAATGTAATTCGGTCTACTTCCTTGAATTCGGCAGCGAACTCCGCCTGGAATACGACCAGTTATGTAAGCGGCAACGTCAGCTTGCTGGACGCTTGGAACCATTCCGTGCTCTCAGCGAATTATTCTGGTGGCGGTTTCTCATCATCGGACCCGGTACAGGGAAACGGGCAATATCATCAGCTCGCGACAGCTTTCGAGGTCGATCAAAGAAGGTGGCAATTGCTTTTAGTTAACCAATTCTCTTATTTGCCCGAGAGCGCGTTTGGGTTCGGGGGCACAAGTGGATTGGCATTTCCGGGAATCATGGGGACTTTGGCCGTGCCATTACCCGCGCTTCAGAGTACGTTCGTCCCTGGCCAAACCATTTTGACGGCCAATGGTCCCCGCTACAGTAATACCACTGCCGTTCAACTGACGTATGCCGTGAGTCCACGGGGATCAATCACACTCGCGGGCGTCTACGGGGCCTTGCACTTCATCGATCCGGGAAATGTGAACAGCCATAGCGAAATTCTAAATGCCGGGTACAACTATGCCATCACTCGGAATGACACAGTAGGATTGGCCTACGTATTCAGCGCATACCGTTATCCGGGCAATCCACAAGCGATTGGCGACCACGTGGGGCAATTTGTATATGGAAGGAAGATCACCGGAAGGCTGGCACTGAAACTTGCGGGCGGACCGGAGGTTAGTACATTCCGGATTCCGATCGGCGGTTCGACGCAGAAGATATCCGGGGCCGGAAACGCAGCGTTGACATATGCATTCGCCCGAAGCGGGGTCGAGCTGAGCTATACTCATGGAGTGAGCCCAGGCAGCGGAGTCTTTACCGGGTCGACTCTCGATCAAGCAAACGCAACCTGGAGCAGGCCGCTGACGCGAACGTGGAATGGCAGAGTAAATTTAGGCTACGCGAAAAATCGCCGAATCCTGTCTGTGAGTGGCTTGACGTCGCCGAGTTATGATGCGTGGCTGGCGGGAGCAAAGTTGAGCCGGGCGCTGGGGCGCGCGGCGGACTTTTCGGTGGCATATCAAGCTCAAATTGAAAATTCGAATGTGGCGATTTGCAGCACGCCAAATTGCGGAACGAGTTACTTGGCGCACCAAGTTTTCCTGACTTTTGGGTGGCATACAAGACCACTCTTGCTGAAATAGTGCAAAGGTTACTGTCCCGGGCAGGCCGCAAATCCAGATTCTCCAGCTCGAGGAGAAGAGAGAATTACAGCAAGAATGGAAGCTCAGTGGCAGGCCGGGCGGTAAAGTGCGGAGACTATGTACAAAAGCTTCTTCGGCTTAAAAGACAATCCGTTCAATGTCAATCCAGATCCGCGCTACCTCTTTCTTACTAAAGAGATCGAGGAAGCGCTGAGCGGGTTGATGTATGGCGTGCAGAATCGCAAAGGCTTCATCACGCTGACCGGTGAAGTCGGCACGGGAAAAACCACACTCATAAACCGCCTTGTCGAGCGGTTACATCAACAGCGGGTAAGAACTGCTTTTCTATTTAATTCCCGGATGAATACGCATCAATTGTTCGATTTCATTCTGGCGGAGTTCGGTATTTCCTGCGAGTCACAGACGAAGAGTAAGCAGTTGATGAGACTCAATCAATGGCTTCTCGACCGTTACCGTGCCGGCGAAACCACCGTGCTCATCGTGGACGAAGCACAGAACCTGACATACCCGGTACTGGAAGAAATTCGGCTATTGACCAACCTGGAGACATCGACGGAGAAGCTGCTGCAGATCGTATTGTCCGGACAACAAGAGTTAGAAGAGAAGCTGAAGCTGCCACAACTGCGACAACTCCGCCAGCGCATCATGCTGCGGTGCAAGACAGCGCCCCTGACGAAAGAGCAGACACACGACTATATCGCCGAACGGCTTAGGATTGCAGGAGCGAGCGGTGAACTGATTTTCAGTCCGAAAACCGTTGAAACGATCCATTTATATTCACTGGGCATTCCACGTGTGGTGAATCTGCTCTGCGAACACTCGCTAATCAATGCTTACGTCGAACAGCAGCGGCCGATCTCACCCAAAATCGTCGAAGACGTCGCACATGAATTTCAGCTCGACGAGGTCGAACCGACTGCGCCAGCAGGAAGTACAAGTATCGACGCGGATGTCTATAATTCAGAAGCGTTTATTCAGAATCTCGGAGAGGCGTTATCTCGTTTCCGGATGAGCCCCCACGTGAGTTCTTCAACGCGGGAACGAAAATAGTCGGCACCTTATCGAAGAGCCATGGATGGCCGAAGCCAAGTGAAAGGACCCAGGCCCATACAATGGAGCAGCATGGGTCGCGTGGGGGGACTCAGGAAAGACTGGTCTGATTTCTCGTCGCTTCATGGGACGCTCTTCGAGGCCTAAGACCTTACAAGCGTAATAGATACGCCCCTTTCAGACGGGGCATTCTACCCCTCAGTTTTGTACCTCCCTCAAGGAATCCCATTCTCAAATCGTGGTAAGAGTTTTCCATCGAATCGACCGTCCGGAAGGGGGCCGTAGTACCGGCTATCACGGCAGGACTGCTCCCATTGCCAACCCTTGTGTTTTCAAACAATTAGGGTTAGTCCATCTTCGTCTTGTGACAGGACAGTCTGGCAGACAGATTGCGACCTTTCTTGTGTGTTTGACACCGTCCTCGGTGACATTAATGGCGGTAGCCTATTCAGATGTTGGCGCGGAGGCTTCCCAGTGATTTATCGCGAGTGGATCTGGACTGCGCTCCGAAGTGCTTTTCACTAGCGATGGTGAGGTTTCGGCCGCTCTTTCTCATAGCAATTCCTAAGTTCCATCACTTTTCTTTTCGATTGTCCTTCGAACTTCGTTAGTGGGACGTTTCAAATCAAATGTCAAGAGCACTCCATGCAACCCTCCTCCACAGAAGGTAGAGCGAACATGATTCGAGTTGGTGTGATTGGTTACGGCTACTGGGGACCGAATATCGTTCGGAATTTTCAGCAAGCAGAAGGGTCCCTCGTCGTAGCGATTTGCGACAAGTGCGACAAATCAATGCGACGAGCTCAACAGGCATATCCGGGCGTTCGCGTCAGCTCGGAAGCCAACGATTTGTTAACCGCAGTCGATATCGATGCGATTGCCGTGGTCACGCCCGTTTGGACCCATTTTGAGTTGGCCAAGAGAGCGCTTGAGAACGGAAAGCATGTATTCGTCGAAAAGCCTTTTACCTCAACAGTAGCGCAAGCTGAGGAGCTGATTGAGCTGGCGGAGCGGAAAAAACTCAAAATTATGGTGGACCACACATTCCTGTTCACCGGAGCCGTAAGGCGGATCCGCCAGCTAATCGATAACGATACTCTTGGCCATCTGTATTATTACGATTCGACTCGCGTGAATCTTGGACTGTTCCAACATGATGTGAATGTCATTTGGGACCTTGCTCCGCATGACCTCTCGATCATGGACCATTTGATCAAGCAAAAACCGGAAGCAGTGGTAGCCACAGGCGAGCGTCACTTGAACGGTGTGGCTGACATTGCGTTCATGACTATCTATTATCCAGATAACATGATCGGCCACATCAACGTGAATTGGTTATCGCCCGTAAAAGTGCGGACCACTCTTATTGGCGGAGAAAAGAAGATGCTCCTCTGGAACGATATCGAGGCGGACGAAAAGATCAAGGTTTACGACAAAGGGGTGCAGTTTACAAACGGTGAAGCTGTTTATCAGCAACTTGTAAGCTATCGCACAGGGGACATGTGGGCACCGAGGGTGGAACAGGTGGAAGCCCTCAGAGCGGAGGCGGCGTACTTTATTGAGTGCATAACTCAGGACAAGAAGCCGTTCAACGACGGCCAAGCTGGTCTTCGAGTCGTAAGCATGCTCGAAGCGGCTGACAAATCTCTCCAGGAGAAGGGCAGAGTCGTCAAACTATGATTGACTTCGTGTGTATCTCCCCTGATGTAAAGCTCGGCAGAAACGTCCGGTTTTCCAAATTCATCAACGTTTACGGCTGCGAGATAGGCGACGACACGAAAATCGGAGCCTTTGTTGAGATTCAGAAGAACGCGACTGTCGGAAAGAACTGCAAAATCTCCAGCCACAGCTTCATTTGCGAGGGTGTCACGATCGAGGACAACGTTTTCGTCGGACACGGCGTAACTTTCATCAACGATCCCTACCCGCGCGCAACTACGCCGGAAGGAGAGTTGCAGTCCGAAAAGGATTGGAAAGTCGAGCGGACTGTGGTGAAGAAGGGCGCATCGATTGGTTCGGGAGTGACTGTACTTTGCAATGTGACGATTGGAGAAAAAGCAATTGTCGGCGCCGGAAGCGTCGTCACGAAGGATGTTCCTGCCAATGCCATCGTCGCGGGAAACCCTGCACGAGTTAGGAGATTCGTCGATACCAAAGCGACTGTTGCCATGGGAGAGCAAGAGTGAACACCAAAGATACGATTCCATTCCTGGACCTTGCCACGATGCACATCGAGCTTGAGCAGGAACTGACTGAAGTTTTCAAGCGCGCGCTGCGCACCGCCGGTTTCATCGGCGGTCCGATGGTAGAGGAGTTCGAGCATGCGTTCGCGGAGTTCTGCGGCACGAAATACTGCGTCGGCGTCGGCAGCGGAACCGATGCACTACGTTTCGCTCTGATGGCTGCCGGGGTCAAATCCGGCGATGTCGTAATTACTGTGCCGAACACATTTATAGCCACCACGGAGGCGATATCACAGGCGGGTGCAGAACCCAGATTCGTGGACATCGATGAACGCACCTACAACATGGATCCAGCGAAAGTGCGTGAATATTTGGAGGGCAGTTGTACGGTGGATGACCGGCTCGGCGTTGTAATCGACAACAAGAGCGGTAAGCCGGTTACGGCCATCGTGCCGGTCCATCTTTATGGACAGATGGCCGATATGGATTCGCTTGTGGAACTTGCCGAGCAATACAAGCTGATCGTCATTGAAGACGCCTGCCAAGCTCACGGCGCACAATATTTCTCGAAAAAAGAAAACCGCTGGCGGACGGCTGGTTCCATGGGGAGAGCGGCCGCTTTCAGTTTCTATCCCGGAAAGAACCTGGGGGCGTGCGGCGAAGCAGGCGCGGTCACGACTAACGAAGAAGGGCTCGCGCAGAAATCGCGAATGCTGCGAGATCATGGTCAGACAAAGAAGTATCACCACGCACTAGAGGGCTACAACGGGCGACTCGATGCGATCCAAGCCGGAATCTTGCAAGTGAAGCTCAAGTATCTTCCCCAGTGGACCGAGATGCGACGGACGGCCGCGTCTCGCTACCGTGAGT
>Ga0209056_10006053_pt1 | contig 12534 bp, 9 predicted proteins | sample GraSoiAngelo_114_FD_185876 | JGI IMG/M metagenome (GOLD analysis project Ga0209056, IMG submission 185876) | Grasslands soil microbial communities from the Angelo Coastal Reserve, California, USA - 14_0903_13_40cm (SPAdes) (version 2) | ecosystem: Environmental > Terrestrial > Soil > Grasslands ... | reverse complement strand
CGCGCGCGGTGCCGTGCGGCACGACTGGGTAGAAAAAGCCAATCACGTAAACGCCTTTCTCCAACATGCGCGCGGCGAACTTTTGCGATTTCGCTGCGTCGCCGATCATGATCGGGACGATCGGATGCACCCCGGGTTTGATAGTCAGGCCCCGTTCAGTCAATGCAGCGCGAAAATATTTTGTGTTTTCTTCGAGCTTGTCACGGAGTTCGGTCGATGCACTTAGAAGTTCCAGCGCTTTCAACGAGGCGGCAACGACGGGCGGTGCGATGCTGTTGGAAAACAAATAGGGCCGCGATCGTTGCCTCAAAAGATCGACAATCTCCTTGCGTCCGCTGGTAAACCCGCCGCTGGCGCCGCCGAGCGCTTTGCCAAGCGTCCCCGTGATGATGTCGATCTTGCCCATCACACCCCGATATTCGTGTGTGCCGCGCCCGGTCTCACCGAGAAAACCGGTGGCATGGGCGTCGTCAATCATCGTGAGCGCATTGTATTTTTCCGCGAGATCGCAGATCGCTGCGAGATTCGCGATGGTGCCGTCCATCGAAAAGCAGCCGTCGGTGGCGATCAACCGAAAACGCGCATCTTGTGCGGCGCGTAATTGCGCTTCGAGATCGGCCATGTCGGTGTGCTTGTAACGAAACCGTTGCGCTTTGCACAACCGGATACCGTCAATGATGCTGGCGTGATTCAATTCATCACTAATCACAGCATCTTTCTCGCTGAGCAGCGTTTCAAAAAGACCGCCGTTGGCATCGAAGCATGACGGATAAAGGAGTGTTTCTTCTGTCCTCAGAAATTTCGTTAGCGCCGCCTCCAGCTCCTTGTGAATGTCCTGAGTCCCGCAAATAAAACGCACGCTCGCCATTCCAAAGCCGTGCGTCTCGAGCGCTTCCTTTGCAGCGGCGATGAGCGCGGGATGATCGGCGAGGCCAAGATAGTTGTTGGCGCACATGTTGAGCACGCGCTTGCCGCCGGTAATAGAAATGCGCGCGTTTTGCGGACTTGTGATGACTCGCTCGGTTTTGAAAAGACCTTGCGATTTAATTTCTTCCAGTGTGTGAGAAACCTGATTTTCGAATTCTGCGACCATAGATGAGCGATAACTAAAATGACGAAGCAAGAATGTCGAATGACGAAGTGGAATGCGTGAAGTTCGTTCGAAGCTGGCTCTTCCGTAAGGAGCGAGTAAAAAATCCTTGCGTGAATTGTGAATAACTGTTAATAACTTCACCGGCGATCACCTTGACCTACGCCCAGCGACGTAACCTCGCCTTAGCCGTTCTCGCGGCGTTCATCGCCATTGTTTTCCTCAGCGGCTGCGGCACCACTCAACGAGCGTTGCCAGCATACGAGCGTCCGTTGGCGAAAACAGGTTTTCAAAATGTTCGCACCACGGCGTACACGCACACCGAATCCGACCATCGGGAATACAGCAATCACAATGCGCTCGGCGGCGAATTACATGCGGCGGGTCCGCCGGTTCATCGAGCTGAAGCAGTGCCACGTGCGACACTGGCGTATGAAGTTCCGCGCGCCATCCCGGTGGACAAGACCGGTTCCTATTCGCCACAACTGCAACCGTTCTCAATGGAAGAAACGCGAACGGTCACGCGTACGACAAAACGCACGACGAAAACAACCCGCAGCGCGAAGCGCGCCGTCGCGGTCTCCAGACCGCCGCAGATCGGCAGCGCCGCGGCTGATTGGTCACGCTGGCCGGCGGGCACGGTGTTTCGCCTGCTTTCCACAGGACAAAATTACCGCGTAGAAGATTACGGTTGGGCGCTTTCCGGGCGCAACACGATTGACCTTTACATGGCGAACCAACGCGAGATGAATTCCTGGGGCGCCCGTCAGGAGACCATCGAAGTGCTGAAATGGGGCGATCCGCAGGAAAGCTTGCAGTTCCTTCGATCGCACCAGAATTACAGACACATTAAGCGAATGGTCTTCGAGCTCGAAGGCCGCGACAAAGAAGCGGCCGCGCTGCGGTGATTAGCGATAAACGTCTTTGCGGTGCCCGATTGCGCCCACCCGAACGAGGCGTGCAGCGCGATTGACTGTGAAAAGAATTCGGTAATCGCCGACGCGAACTCGATAGCCGTCCCTTGCTTTTAGCTTTTTGACTCCGTGTGGAAACGGGTCGTCTTCCATCGCACGCAGAGCGCTGGCAACACGCTCGCGCGCCTGAAGCGGAAGGGCGGCCAGCTCTTTTTCGGCTGGACGTTGGACTTCAACTGTCCAACTCACAAATTCAGGTCGCGTAGGACATCTTCAAGCGGTCGGCCCGGTTCCTCACGCCGGGCCTCAAGTAGAAGGCTATCCTGCAAATCCTTGCGCAGCTCCTGATCTGATACGAGAAACTCAATGACGCGATCGCGCTCCTCGGATGAAAGAGCTTTGATCTCGGCGATGACTTCAGCTGCACTCATCTATCGACCTTAGCGCGATTTGCGGTAGCAAACAATCAACGTCAGCCCGGGACTCCTCGACTTCGCTCGGAATGACATCAATCGAATGACGCCATAGCGTGATTCGTGGTTGGTGTTTCATGGCTCGCTCCAGTCGAGTACGATCTTGCCGGAGTTGCCGGATTTCATTAGCTCGATCGCTTCCTTGAATTGCGTGTAAGGGAAGTGGTGTGTGATGACCGGTGAAATATCGAGGCCGCTTTGGATCATGGCAGTCATTTTGTACCAGGTTTCGTACATCTCGCGGCCGTAAATTCCTTTTAATGTCAGCGCGCTGAACACCACCGTGTTCCAGTCGATGGCGGCGCTGCCAGGCATGATGCCGAGCAACGCGATCTTGCCGCCGTGAAACATGTTCGGCAAAATGTCGGCAAACGCTTTCGGATTACCGGACATTTCCAATGCGACATCAAAACCTTCTTTCATCCCGAGCTTTTCCATCGCGTCGGTCACTTTCTCGGTGCGCACATCTAGCGCGAGGTCGGCTCCCATTTTGCAGGTGAGATCGAGACGATACGGATTCACATCTGTGATAACGACGTGACGCGCGCCGGCTCTTTTACAAATCGGAATGGCCATGCAACCGATCGGCCCCGCGCCAGTGATGAGCACATCTTCGCCGACCAGATCGAACGACAGCGCAGTGTGAACGGCGTTGCCCAGCGGATCGAAACACGAAAGCACGTCGAGCGGAATCGACGGATCGGCGTGCCAACAGTTGTCCTGTGGAATCGCCACGAATTCCGCCCACGCGCCGGGCCGATTCACGCCCACGCCCTGCGTGTTTGGGCAAAGATGCCGCCGCCCGGCCAGGCAATTCCGACAATGTCCACAGGTGATGTGTCCCTCGCCCACTACGAGATCGCCGCGCGCGAAGCCTTTCACGTGATCGCCGACAGCATCAACGACGCCGACAAACTCGTGGCCGATCGTCATCGGCACAGGGATCGTCTTCTGCGCCCACGCGTCCCAGTTATAGATGTGCACGTCAGTGCCACAGATCGATGCTTTCAACACGCGGATGAGCACGTCGTCGTCGCTAACTTTTGGGACTGGAACTTCCTCGAGCCAGAGACCGGGCTCGGCTTTGGCTTTCACAACGGCCTTCATTGTCTTCAACACGAGTGGAAATTATCCAAAGTTTTCACAGATTCACACAGATTCCTCGGCACGATTTCGAAATTTAATCTCCAGAGAATCTGCGTCCCAGGTGCAATGCTTCAACTGGGATCACCGATCCCAGCTACAACCGGTCAATTAGCCTGAACTCGTGCCGAGGATGCGCACGAACTTATGTCTTGCCCCGAGAACGCTTTTAGTCTTATTCTCGTTGACAGTGTGAAAACAGTGGGGGATCCGCTGCGCGAAGCGGCAAGTCGCGATGAATTATTCGCCTCGACGCGTTGGACGATGGTCCTCGGAGCGGGCGATTCAGCGACGGCTTCCGCTGACGCAGTCAGTGCGCTGTCGGAACTGTGCCAAATCTATTGGCGCCCGTTGTACGCCTTCTTACGCAAGCAAGGATATGGACCAGAGGATGCGCAGGATTTGGCTCAGGGCTTTTTCGCCGACTTGATCAAGACTCGCACATACGCGCGCGCCGACCGAGAGAAGGGGCGGTTTCGTTCTTTTCTTCTTGGCGCCTTGAAACATTTCATCGCGGATGTCCGCGATCGCGGACAGGCGTTGAAACGTGGCGGCGGAATGATCCTGGTGAACTTGGACGACAAGGCAATTGCCGAGGCGGAGGCGCAAATTGCGCGAGCAACGAATTGGCAAGCCGACTACGTTTATGACCGCGAGTGGGCGGCGTGCCTTTTGCGGCAAGCACTGAATCGCCTTGCGCAAGAGTGCGCGCTGGCTGGCAAAGGGGAGCTTTTTAGTTACTTGAAGCCGTATCTTGCGGCCACAGAAGAATCGGTGATCCCATACGAAGAGATGGCGCGGCGATTACAGCGACCAGTCGCGACGCTGCGCAGCGATGTAGCCCGACTGCGGAAGCGTTATCGCTTAATTTTGCGTGAGGAAGTGGGCGGTACGGTCATAGAAACCGCGGAAGTGGACGACGAACTGCGGCACTTGTGTCGCGTGTTGGTCGCAACTTAGCCCAAACAAATGCAAGCCTCTGCTCAGGAAATTTCAACGTGCCCGGTCTGCGGCGGCGCGCTCGAGGAAACATCCGGTGGCGGACTTGGCTGCATGGTTTGTTTATTGCGCGTCGGGATCAGGGGCGAAGACCCCGCAGGCGCGGGACAGGATTCAACCCTGAACGCTTTCGGGGGCGACGAGGGCTTCGGAGTTTATAAAATCGAACGCCTTCCGGACGGAAGTCTTTACGAGCTTGGGCGCGGAGCGATGGGCGTGACGTATCGTGCCGTTGACGCGTCGCTCCAGCGCAAGGCTGCCCTGAAAATCATTAAGATCGGCATCGCCGGGCGACGCGCCGAGGCCCACGAACGTTTTATGCGCGAAGCCCGCATGGCCGCCGCGCTGCGACACGAGAACATCGCCACCGTATTCCAATTCGGAATTCGCGAGGAGACAGGGCAATGCTTCTACGCGATGGAATTGATCGAGGGCGAGACGCTTGAGGAACGCGTTCGTCGCACGGGGCCATTGAATGTCCGCACTACCATTGACATCGCCCAGCAGGTCATCGCTGCATTGGGCGCGGCGGAAAAGCGCGGATTGATTCACCGCGATTTGAAGCCGGCAAATTTGATGCTCGTCTCGCCCGAGCGCGAAATGGCGCCCAGCACGGCGACACAGCGCCGTGGCTTCAACGCCGCGCTCGTTGCTGCAGCCGCCTCGCTGCGTCGAGGCCCCGATCGAAAGGATGAGAAAGTCACCGTCAAGATAATCGACTTCGGTTTGGCCAAGACCCTTAATACTCAAGCCGATCCGATGTCGCTGAGCCAAGGCGGATTTGTCGGTACGCCGGCATTCGCCAGCCCGGAACAATTTGAGCATTCCGCGCTCGACGCGCGCTCCGACATCTACTCGCTGGGCGTCACGCTGTGGTTCGCGCTCACAGGAAAAACGCCATTTGGCGGCCGCAGCGTCGAGGAAATTCGCCGCGCCCAGCAGTCAAATGCACTCGCAATCAAACAACTGAAAGCAATGCACGTTCCGTCGCGCATGCGGTCGCTGCTCAAATCGATGCTCGCACTCGAGCCGGCGGCCCGACCCGGCACACAAGAGTTAGCAGTGCGGCTGCGACATTGCTCCGCGCAAGCAAGCGCCCTTCGACCCGCCCGTGTCGCCCTCGCAACGGCCGTGATCGCGATCCTCGGCGCGTCTGCATTTCTCGTTTTTCATTCGGTACGCACCCAAAATTCAGCTTCGAATCCCGCAGCGCCGGGGAAAAGCATTGCAGTGCTCCCATTTGAAAACCTCAGCCCCGATCCCGATAACGCTTATCTTGCAGAAGGCGTGCAGGACCAAATTCTAACCGACATGACCCGCATCGCTGATCTGAAGGTGATCGGACGCACTTCGGTGATGCAATACAAGAGCGGAGCCGCGCGCAATCTGCACGAGATCGGAAAGCAACTCGGGGTGGCCCATTTAGTGGAAGGAAGTGTGCAGCGCTCCGGCAATCGCGTGCGCGTCAACGCGCAGTTAGTCCATGCGCCCACCGAGCGACGTTTATGGGGCCACACTTATGACGGCGATCTGGCGGACTTTTTCACAATACAAAGTCGGATCGCAATGGCGATTGCCGATGAGCTTCATGCGAAACTCTCGCAATATGAGAAGAGCGAAATCGAGCGCCCCGCAACGAAGGACTTGACCGCCTTCGATCTGTACACCCGCGCCAAGAAGCTTGTCTTAACGCCCATGTTGAACACTAGCGCGAGACGGGATTGGCTGCAGGCCGTCGATCTGCTCAGCCAGTCGGTCGTGCGTGATCCATCGTTTTTCCAAGGATATTGCCAACTCGTCTTTACTCATGACGCGCTTTATTTCTTTGGTCACGACCACACGCCAGCGCGCCTGGCCCTGGCGGAAGCAGCCCTTCAAGCGGCCTTTCGCCTCCGTCCGGAGGCAGGCGAAACGCACCTCGCACGCGCGTGGAATCTCTACTGGGGATACCTCGATTATGACGGTGCTCTGGATGAGGTGGAAGTTGCCCGCCAAACTTTGCCAAATGATCCGCAAATATTGTATCTTACCGGTCTCATCCAGAGGCGTCAGGGGCAGTGGGAAGAATCCATCCGGACCCTTGAGCGCGCCGCTGACCATGACCCGCACAATTTTGAGATCCTCCAACAGCTTGCAGTAAATTACGCGGCTCTTGAACGCTATGCTGAACAACAACTCTGGTTAGGCCGCATACTGGCTTTGAAACCCGACGACGCTGGTACGAAAGTAATACTTGCGGCCGTCGATTTTGAGCGGCAAGCCGATACCCAGCAGTTGCATCAAACGATCGATTCAGTTCGCGCTACAAATCCTGCTGCGGCGCCAGACATCGCTGATTGGTGGCTCCAATGTGCACTAGCCGAACGCGACGCCGCTGCGGCAAAAGATGCCGTGGTCGCAGCCGGCGAGAATCCAATCAATCTGGGAAACGATGTTTTTTCTAATCATCTATTTGTACTAGGTGTTATCGCCCAAATGGCGAAGAATGATGACGTAGCGCGGTCGGCTTTCACTGCGGCGCGCGCGGAGCAGGAGAAAATCGTCCAGGCTCAACCAAATTTCGGCCCGCCGTGGTGCGTGCTGGGTCTAATCGATGCCGCTCTTGGGCGCAAGGAAGAAGCGCTGCTCGAAGGGTTGCGCGCGGTTGAGCTTCTGCCCGTGAAAGAAGATGCGATCAGGGGTCCGGCGATGATCAAGTATTTGGCGATGATCGCTGCCTGGGTTGGCGACAAAGATCTCGCATGCAAACAACTGGCCATCGCCGTCGTTCCTCCAAGCCCCGTTAGCTATGGTCAGTTGAAACTGCTCCCGTTTTGGGATCCGTTGCGCGGCGACCCGCGTTTCGAACAAATCGTCGCCTCCCTCGCGCCGAAGGGGAACTTAACCACGAATAGACACTAATGAACACTAATTTTCCCTAATCGTTTCTGCATTCTTAATTCGTGTGAATTCGTATTGAGCTGTAGCCGGGATCGGTGATCGCGGCCGGGATCTTAAGATTCCGCTACTCATCCGTGCCGCCCGTTCCTGCAACACCGAAGCCCCAACGAAGACGCGTTTCCTTCCAGGAGAAGAGCAAAAAAATGCCTCTCGCTGGAGGCAAGTAGAGTCCCACCTGAGTTCCTTTCCCTCTGTTGTGGCCAATGTTTTCAAGTCCTATCCCCACAGAAGTTCGTTTCGGCTGGCAGCCTGCGCTCCCCTATCCGTCATATCCGCGCCACTTGTCGCGCCGGAGCCTTGGCATAGGCGGGTCATTTTCTGTTTAGAATCAATGATTTCAGGTTTCTAGGTTACTCGAATCGCAGCCTGGACAGAATGAACAGAATAAACAAAATGGATTTTTGAGACTCAGAAAGAGGGCCTCCGATTCTGTTCATTTTGTTAATTCTGTCAGATCTTCGGGGTACTCAATGTTTCGCCCGAAATCAGTCGCCCGCGAGCGACCGCTCCCCATATCCGTGATAGCCGCGCCACCTGTCGCGCCGGAGCGTTGCGCGGAGGCGGATCTGTGGCCTGCCACGCTGAAGCCTCTTGACTCGCTTAGCTCTACGCGAAGGACGGTCGGCGGAGCGGGTCTCTCCGCTTAACGATTCAACGGTTTCAACGATTTCGAAAAATTTTTTGCCACGCCGGGCAAAATTTTCCGAAGGACTAGGTAACGGTCGGAAATGAGTTCTCGAGAGAGCCGCCTTCGCGAAGGCTACGGCGAGCCAGCGGAAATCAGAGAAGACCAAAACAATAGAACAATAGAAAAAAGAAAATTAAGCTTATGAAAAATCGCTTCAAAATATTCACAACCATTCTGTCCGTGCTTGGCTGCTTTGCGTTTTTGTCGCAAACGCAGGCCCAATTACCCCCAGAGATACCTGGGAATCCTGACGGGTGCTATCCCGCGTTCAACACGGCGGAAGGGTGCAACGCCCTCTTTAACGTCACCGGCGGCATAGGAGACACAGGGCTTGGTTGGTTTTCGCTCTTTATAGTCGGCGACGGCAGCTTCAACACCGGTGTGGGCGCTGGTGCACTGGCCATCAACAGTCCAGTCGCGGGAGTCGGGGCGAATGATAATACCGCTGTTGGCACTGGAGCGATGTTGCTCAACATAAATGGCTCGGACAACGTGGCCGTTGGAATCAACACGCTTCTCGGCAATAATGTCCCTCTGGTACAAACCGGCTCATTCAACAATGCTATCGGCTCCTTTGCGATGCATAGCAACTTCGACGGAAATTTCAACAACGTCGTTGGCCGTAGAGCGCTCTTCAGCAATATCACCGGCGACGGAAATAATGCGTTGGGTGATTTCGCGCTCTTCGACAACGTAAATGGCGGCTTCAACGTGGCCATCGGCGACAGCGCACTCGAGAACAATACAAGCGGCAGTGAGAACGTCGCCGTTGGCGACGCAGCACTGCTTAGCAATACGACCGGCAACGGCAACACGGCCGTGGGCGAGGTTGCGCTCGAGAGCAATACAAACGGCTTCGACAACACCGCCGTGGGCGGTCTTGCGCTCCTCGTGAATACAACCGGCAGCAACAACACCGCAGTTGGCTGGGACGCAATGCGTCTCAATACAACCGCCAGCGCCAACACAGCCGTGGGCGCTTTTGCGCTCTTTAATAACGATACTGGCCCGAGAAACACCGCCGTCGGCTCTGAGGCGCTCTTCAATACGAACCAAACCGCCGCCGGCAATGCGCAGCGGAACACAGCAGTTGGCATTCAGGCGCTCCGGAGTAACACTATTGGCAGTTCAAACAACGCCGTCGGTGATGACGCGCTCTTCGCCAACACCACTGGTAGTTTCAACCAAGCAATGGGTGTTAATGCGCTCCTCACCAACCTTGCTGGCAGTGCCAACGTAGCGATCGGTGACAACGCCGGGTTTAATCTCAGAGGCAGCAACAACACGACTGTGGGTACCGGGAGCAGCGCGAATGGTATCACCACCGGCAGCAACAACACGACTCTGGGTTTCCGCGCCGGGCTCGGTATTACCTCTTCCAGCGGCAACATCATTCTGGGTCTCGGAGCGGGGCCCAACACCGCCTTCGTAGGTAGCGATAACATCTATATCGGCAACAACGTAACCTCCACGGCGTTCGAAAGCGGTAGGACCCGCATCCGCGACAGCGCTGGGCCCATTGCTGGTACTAACTCGACGGTCTTCTTCGGCGGTATCTTCAATGCGACCGTTGGCGCCATCAATCAAACCGTAAAGGTTAACGCGGCCGGCCAGCTTGGTGGCCTCGTCTCCTCGGCGCGGTTTAAGACGGACATTGAGTCAATGGGCAAGGTCAGCGAATCCATTCTGGCGCTTAGACCGGTGGCCTTCCACTACAAAGGCGACCCGGCCAAAGTGCCCTGTTTTGGCTTGATTGCTGAAGAAGTAGCAAAGGTAAATCCTGACTTGATAATTAAGGACGAAGAAGGAAAACCCATCTCCGTCCGCTACGATGAGATTAACGCGATGTTGCTCAATGAGTTCCTCAAAGAACACAAAAAAGTCGAGGAACAGCAAGCAAGCATTACGGAGTTAAAGTCAACGGTCGCGCAGCAAGCGAAAGGAATGGAAGTCTTGACAGCCCAGCTCAAAGAGCAGGCCGCGCAGATCCAGAGAGTGAGCGCCCAGCTTGAAGTGAGCAAACCTGCGCCGCAAGTGGTCACGAACAAACCGTAAAGCTGCGAATGTAAAGCGGCCTGGTGTCAAAAGCACCGAGGCGATTTGGAAAGGCGTTCGCCCCTGCGGGCGAACGCCTTTACCTTTTCAGCTCCTCGTGTAGGGGCGCGCGTCCTCACGCGCAGGCTCGGACCCACGCATTGCGGCTGAGGACTCCGAAAGCATTCGCGAGCAGGCAGACCGCCTCTACAACAAATGCGGCTGAGGACAGGCCGCCTCTACACCTTCGGCCTTTCAACAGAAGGATTTGCGGCTGGGGACAGCGCCTCGACATCTAGATCCATGATCAAGGGACGGCCGCCGCGTTTACCACATATTTTCCAATCCTACAGCGCGCCCTTGTTTTTCGTGACTGTATGCACATTGCATCGCCGCAGGTTTCCCTCTTTGAAAACAGCGCAGGAGGCTCTGGTGGTCTATGGGACGCGAGCAATCTCAGAATTCAATGTCGCACTAGGTCGTTATGTGATCATGCCGGACCATCTGCATTTCTTTGTTCGCGGCGATCAAAACTTTGTCCTTGGTAACTGGGTGAAGGGACTCAAGCGAGCGATATTGAAGGCCTTTCCAAACGAAAAAGGTTACTCCCTATGGCAGCCCGGGTTCTTTGATCACCTACTGCGAAACAATGAAAGCTACGCGCAAAAATGGGAATACGTCCGCGAAAATCCAGTTCGCGCGGGCCTGGTGCACTGCTCGGAAGATTGGCCTTATCAGGGCGAGATCGTCTATATCGACCGCGCGTAGCATGTAGAGGCGCGTGTCCCGACGCGCAGCCGCGGGCCCAAGAATTATGCGGCTGAGGACAGGCCGCCTCTACACCTCCGTTCCCGGCATAGCATTGGCCCTATCGCATTGCCACGTCGTGTAGCCACGGCGCTGCGTCGCCGTGCAGCCAGGAGAGCAACGCCAACTGAACGCCCCCACAGCGAAGGCGGCTACAACTTGTCCGTTAGTCAAAGGGAATTCGAACAATTTCACCTTGATATGGCCAAGACTCCGGCCGGTCGCAAAGCTTTGCTCGCACCGGGTTCATGCGCACATATTCCCATTTCAGCGAGTAGCTTTCGTGGCTGCGCAACAGATGATCGAAAAAGCCTTCTTGCCAGTGCGGCTTGGAGATTCCAAGCTGTCCCAATTTCTTGCCAATCACGTTGTGCAGCGATTGAACCCACCTGGGCAAGGCGACCCCATCTATTGGCAAGGCGACAAAAAGGTGCACGTGATCGGGCATGATGACGTAGCGCCCGACGGCGACATCGTACCTCTGCGCCCTTAAAGAAAAGATGCAAAATGTTTCATGGACTTCATCGCGTGCCAGCATGCATTGACGTCGGTACGTGTTGAATGTGATGAAGTAAAGCGGCCGAACATTGTCAAATAGACGACCGAGTCGAGGAGGTCGCCGCGGCCATTCTTTTGGTTTGTCGCGCGGCATACCTGATTGTTATTGGTGGTGAAGCGCGAGATCAATCCGATTCCAAGGCTGTTGTAGCCACGGCGCTGCCTGCCACGCCGAAGCACCGCGAAGGCGGGTGTCGCCGTGCGGCCATGGAAAGCAACAATCACTGAACGCCTCGACGCAGCGAGGCGGCTACAACGACATCGGTTAGTCAAAGCCAATTCGAACAGATTTCCGTTTCCTCGAAGTTCTGCAGCTCGATGTACCAGAGAAAGTTCAGCGGCGGCAGGCACAGGCTGCACAGTAGATACCGGATTCGCTTCCAGCGTTAAGTTTCGTTTGACTAGCTGTTGGCCTTCCGCTTTCTTGCTCCCCTAAATTACGGAAGACTAATCACAGCTTACTCTGATATGAAAAAACTTTTTGCCCTGACGATGCTCATCTGTTTTGCGATGATTTGCTCCTGCCAAAAACAAGGTTCGGCCGCTGAACGGCAACTTGCTCAACGCAAAGCCGAGCTGGACGCACGCGAGAAAGCATTAGACGAAAGAGAAAAAGCACTGGATGAAAGAGAGAAACCATCGGACGAAAGAGAAAACCCTACGGCGAGCGCTCACCTGAGCTCACCCGACCTTAAGTCGCGGGGCAAGGTTAGCGACCTCGAGCAGTTGAAAGCTGAAAGAGACAGGAGAATGCAACAGCTTCCCCCCGAGGTTCAGCGCCTGATTCCCGACCAATCGCAGGTGCAAGCTGCGGAAGCTGAAAGAGCTGAAAAAAACAGGAGACTACAAGAGCGACTCGCCGAAAAAAAGCGTAGCCTGGAAGAACTA
>Ga0209056_10006051_pt1 | contig 12540 bp, 12 predicted proteins | sample GraSoiAngelo_114_FD_185876 | JGI IMG/M metagenome (GOLD analysis project Ga0209056, IMG submission 185876) | Grasslands soil microbial communities from the Angelo Coastal Reserve, California, USA - 14_0903_13_40cm (SPAdes) (version 2) | ecosystem: Environmental > Terrestrial > Soil > Grasslands... | reverse complement strand
GGTCGAGGTGCTGCTGCCGGGCGACGGCGCGCCGATCCTGCGCGACGCGGGGGCGCGGCTCCGCGAGCTGGCGGCGAGCTTCGGCGGCTTAGCACCGTGACCCGAGACGGCGGTGCGGGGAGGCGGGGGCGCCGTCTCCGCTTCGATTCGGCGCCGCCGAGCCGGGTGCCTCCATTCGGCCGCCGCCCGCGGCGCCTCATAGGCGCTCCGACGGCGCCCCCGCCTCCCCGCTGCGCTATTCGGCGCCGCGAGCGTGCCGCACGTCTTTCGCCGGCGCCGAGAGCAAGCAGGCGATGGGCTTTCGTCGCTTCATGTTCCGCGGCGTGACGAAGGTACGCGACAAAATGGGACCTCGCCTGCGCCACCTTGAACCTGCGCGGGCTGCGGGCGCTGGGCGTAGCGGCGGCCTAGTTAGTTAGGCTAGCCCGCGGGCCGCCCGCGCGGGGAACCCGTGGTCCGTGACGGCGCAGCACGGGAGCGGGGGCGCCGTCGGAGCGCCTATGAGGTGCCGCACGGGTCGGTCGCTCCCGGACCCGCGTCCAGCGGCGCCGAATCGAAGCGGAGACGGTGCCCCCGCTCCCGTGCACGGCAGTCTCGGGTCACGCTCCTACTAGCCCGCCGGAGCGGCCGACCCGAGCGCGCGGTACATCGGCAGCAGGCCCATCGGCCGGACCTCGCGCGTGAGCGGGTTCACCATGAGCCTGAGCGTCTCTAGCGTGACGGCCCCGAGCAGCGGCGCGTCGTCGCCCTCGCCCAGAACGACGGGGGAGGTGGCGGTGCGGCGCGCGATCTCGAAGCGGGCCTCGGAGACTCCACGCACCAGAGCGGTTCCGTCAGCGAGGCCAAACTCCGCCGTGCTCGTGGGCCTGAGCTTGAGCGCCCGCCACACGCGCTCGGGGAGCACGGTATAGAGCGCGCCTGTGTCGACCAGGAAGAGCACCCGGACCGCGCGGCCGCGTCCGTCGGGGCGCTTCACCCAGCCGGCTACCTGCGTGAGCCCCATGTGACGCCCAAGGCTAGACGGGAAGCGGCGCGAGCGTCAGCCGCATGGGCACGAGCTCGCGGCTCAGCGGGTTGACCATCAGGCCGAGCGTCTCGAGCGTGACGGCGCCGAGCAGGGGCCCGTCGTCGGCCTCGCCCAGGACGACGGGCGAGGGGGCGCTCGTTCCCTCGACCTCGATCCAGCACGCCGACACGGGACGTGCGATCACACCTCCGTCCGCGAGGGTGAACTCGACGGTCCGGTGCGGGCGGAGCCGCAAGCGGCTCCAGACGCTGCGCGGCAGCACCGTGTACACCGCGCCCGTGTCGACCAGAAAGCGCAGGCGCACGGGCCGACCGCTCCTGCTGCGTCTCACTCGGGCGCTGACGAAGGAAACTCCCACGGGGCCTACGCTTACCATCGCGGTAGCCGGCGGGCCAGCGCCCCGCGATGCCTTCGACCGGATACTCGCCGGGCGTCGTCGCGCATTGGCGGCAGCCGACGTTGTGTGCTTCATGAGACCCCCGTGATGCGGCCGGCGTCGCTCGTTCTCGCCTGCGCGCTCCTCTGCCTCAGGGCCGCCGCCGTGCACGCCGAGGCGGCCGTCGAGGGCAGCGTCGCCCTCCCGCGCGAGGCCGTCGTCCCGGTGTCGGCGCCGCGCTACCCGATCGGCGCCTCGTACACGATCGGGCCGCCCGATCCGCCGGCGGCGGTGGTCTACCTCGACGGCGTCTTCCCCGCGCCCCGGCCCGGGAAGGCCCAGGTGGCGCAGCAGCAGTATCAGTTCGCGCCGGGGCTCCTGCCCGTGCGGCGCGGCACCGTCGTCGCGTTCCCGAACCTGGACGACGAGTATCACAGCGTCTTCTCCTACTCGCGGGCGAAGCGCTTCGACCTGGGCCGCTTTCACCGGGACGAGGCGCCGGCCGAGGTCGTCTTCGATCAGCCGGGCGTGGTGAAGCTCTACTGCGAGATCCACGACCACATGCGGGGCACGATCCTCGTCCTCGACTCGCCGTACTTCGTGAAGACCGATGCCGCGGGCCGCTATCGGCTGGAGCACCTGCCCGCCGGCCGCCACGTGCTGCGGGCCTGGCTCGACGAGGAGACCGTCCTCGAGCGCCCGATCGAGCTGCGCGACGGGCGCACCTTGCAGGTGGATTTCCCGGAGGGCGGAGGCGCGCCATGAGCTTCCGGGTGAAGCTCGCGCTCGCGATGCTGCTCGCGGTCGTGGCGGTGGCCGGCGTCACGCTGGTCGTGATCGGGCGGAGCGTCGAGGGGACCTACCGTCAGATGTTCGAGGAGCGGTTCGAGAGCGACGTGAGCCTGCTCGCCGCGCTGCAGGGCGCGCGCCTCGGGGCCGTCAAGAGCCGGTGCCTCGGGCTCGCCAGGTCCGTCCGGTTGATCGCGGCCATGGAGGAGGAGGACGCGGCGCTCCTCCACCGGATCGCGCTCGACGAGCTGCGCGACGTCCTCGCCCCCGCGCCGGGGACGCCGGGCCTTCGCCGCGCCGCCTTCTTTCGCTTCGTCGGCCCGGACGGCCGCGTGCTGCCCCCCGTCGACGAGCGCGCCGGGCTCGGCGGCTCGCTCGGTCGGGCGCGCTGGGAGGAGGAGATCGCCCGCGCCGGCGGCGCCCTCGGCGGCGCGGAGGAGCAGCAGGTCGGCTACCTGGCGCCCGAGGTCGCGGGCCAGCCGGCGCTCCAGGAGGTCATCGTCACCCGCATCGTCGACCCGGTCGGCGGCCGGCGCCGTGGCGCCCTGGCCCTGGGCTTCCCGGTGGACGACTTCGGCGAGGGCGGCAGCGGCGGGCCGCGGCAGATCCGGAGCGGCATCTGGCTCGCGGGGCGGCTCTACTCGCGCACCATCCCGGAGCCGGTGCGGCCGCGCCTGGCGGCCGCGCTCGGGGAGGAGGCGGAGCGCGCCGCGCCGGTCGCGGTGATCGACGGCGTCCCGCACCGCGTGTTCCAGCGCGCGCTCGCCACGCGCTCGGGGTTCCCGCCCGCCTACCAGGTGGGCCTCTACTCGCTGGCCGAGCCGCTGGCGCGGGAGCGGGAGCTCGGCGCGGAGATGCTCGCCTTCGGCGGGCTCGCCCTCGCCCTCGCGCTGGTGGCGAGTCTCGTCCTGTCGCGGAGCCTCGCCGTGCCGATCCGCGAGCTGGCGGCGGCGGCCGCCGCCGTGGGGCGCGGCAATCTGCGCGTCGCGGTGCCGGTGCGCAGCCGCGACGAGGTCGGCCGCCTCGCCGCCGCCTTCAACGAGATGACCGCGGGGCTGGCGCTCAAGGAGCGCTACCGCAGCGTGCTCGACTTGGTGGCGGATCGGGAGGTGGCCGACGATCTGATCGCAGGCCGGCTCACCCTCGGCGGCGAGCTGCGCGAGGCGAGCGTGGTCTTCTGCGACGTGCGCGGCTTCACGGCGCTCACCGAGCGGATGGAGCCGGGCGAGGTGATCGCGCTGCTCAACGAGCACATGACCGCGCTCACTCGCGTCGTGTATGCGAACGGCGGGGTGGTGGACAAGTTCGTGGGCGATCAGGTGATCGCGCTCTTCGGCGTGCCGCGCTCGACGGGGCACGACGCGTACGCCGCCGTGCGCGCGGCCCGGGAGATGATCGAGGCGCGCACGACGCTCAACGCGCGCGCCGCGCGCCCGCTCGACGTCGGCATCGGCGTCGCCTCGGGCACGGTGGTCGCGGGCTGCCTCGGCTCCGCCGACCGGCTCAACTACACGGTGCTCGGCGAGCGGGTGAACCTGGCCGCTCGGCTGTGCGCGCAGGCGGGTCGGATGGAGGTGCTGATCGACGACGCGACCCAGCGCCGGCTCGGAGCGCTGGTCGGGGTCGAGGCGGTGCCGCCGCTCGCGCTCAAGGGGTTCAGCGCGCCGGTGGTGGCGTACCGGCTGCGCGCGGTGGGCCCGCTGCCGGCGGCGTCATGAGGGCGCTCCCCGTGCTCGCGCTGCTGGCCGTCGCCGCCGCGGCGCGCGCCGAGACCGCGTGGCTCGACCGCCTCGACCGGGCGCGCGCGCTCGAGTCGCCCGGGGGCCTCGTGCGCGCCGATCTGAGCGGTCTCCTCGATCTCGAGGGCTACTACATCGACCAGCGCCCGCCCGGGCTCATCTTCGGCAGCGACACCGGCTTCGTGAACCCGCGCCTCACGCTCTTCCTCGACACGCGCGTCGGCCGGCATCTCTACGGCTTCGTCGAGGCGCGCTTCGACCGTGGCTTCGATCCGCGCTCGCGCTTCGCCGCCGCGCACCTCGACGCCTACCTGGCGCGCTGGACGCCGCTCGACACCCCGCTGCTGAACCTCCAGTTCGGCAAGTTCGCGACCATGATCGGCACCTGGGCGCAGCGGCACGACTCGTGGAGCAACCCCTTCGTGACCGCCCCGCTCCCCTACGAGAACGTGACTGCCATCTCCGACGGGGCGGCGCCCGCCACGCCGCAGGCGTTCCTCGCGCGCCGGAACGTGCCGGATCGCAAGCGGGACTGGGTGCCGCTCGTGTGGGGGCCGAACTACACGACCGGCGGGGCGGTCTTCGGGCGCGTGGGGCCGCTCGACTACGCCGCGGCGGTGAAGAACGCGGCGCTCTCGGCGCGCCCGGAGGAGTGGGACGCGCGCAAGCGCGGCTTCGACCAGCCCAGCGCGAGCGGCCGGCTCGGCTGGCGTCCCGCCGTCGCCTGGACGCTCGGCGCCTCGGCCGGCTCGGGGCCGTACCTGCGCGAGAAGGCGGCGCGGACGCTCGCTCCGGATCAGGACCTCGGCGACTTCCGCGAGACCGTCATCGGCGCGGACGCGAGCTACGCGCGGCACCACCTCCAGCTCTGGGGCGAGTTCTTCGCGGGCCGCTTCGACGTCCCCATCCCGAACCTCTCGCGCTTGCGGTCGAGCGTGGAGGAGGCCGACACGGCGGCCTACTACCTCGAGGGGCGTTACAAGCTCACCCCCTCCCTCTTCGGCGCGCTGCGCTGGAACCAGCAGCTCTTCGGCGAGGTCCCCGACGGCCGCGGCGGCGAGCGGGCGTGGGACCGCGACGTGTGGCGCATCGATGCGGCGCTCGGTTACCGTTTCGACCGCCACCTGCAGGCGAAGCTGCAGTACGCCTTCAGCCGGCAGACCGGGCGGCTGCAGCAGGGCCAGCAGCTCGTCGCGGCGCAGGTGACGCTGAAGTTCTAGCTCAACGCGAGCCAGCGCACCGGCCGGCCGTGGAATCCCGCGCTCGCGATCAGCCGCTCGCTCCCGCCGGGCCACAGCGTGAGACGCACCTCGGCCTGCTCGCCGCCGGGCTCCATGCGAAGCCACGCGAGTGGCGCGCGGCCGGTCGCCCGGCCCCCGGCCTCGGCGAGCACGCTCGCCACGCGTCGCCGGTCGGCCGCGCTCAGGTACTGCATCACGATGGAATGGAAGACGACGCTCGCCACACCCGGGGCCGGCGCGGCGAGGCGCGCCGCGAGCCACGCGGGCGCGCCGGAGGCGTCGACCGCGGCCGGCACCCGGCGCGCCACCTCGAGCGCGCCGCGCAGGAGCGCGATGCGTTCACGCTGGTCCGCCCACAGGTAGGAGAGGAGCGTGATCTGCCCCTCGGCCGAGCAGGGGTCGAGGGGCAGCGGGTCGCAGCCGGCGCGCTCGACCACGCGGCAGCGGCGCCCGCCGGGCGGGAAGCCGTCCGGAAACACGTCAACCAGGCGCACCGGCGAGGCACGGTCGCCCCAGCCCGCGTCCCCCTGCTCGTAGCGGTAGTGGTCCCAGCGCAGGTTCAACCCCGCGCTCGCGCCGAGCTCGAGCAGGCGGAGCGGCAGCCCGGTCTCGCGCGCGATGAGCAGAAAGCCGCCGAGGAGCGCGGCCGAGCGCCCCACCTCGTTCGTCTGCACGGGCGACGTGACGAGCGCGCGCAGCGTGTCGCGGTGCTGCTCGAGCGTGTCGCGGAACGCCGCCCAGGCGCCGTCGAGCCCCGCCTCACCGCCGGCCGACGGGTAGTGGCGCGCGAGCGCCGGCGCACGGCCCTCGAGCACGAGCCGATGCACGGCCCCGAGGAAGCGGAGCGCGAGCGCCGAGGCGCGCGCGTCCGCCTCGTGTCCCGCGAGCACGGCCCACGCCGGGCCACCTGCCTCGACGTCCGCGGCCGCCTGCTCGAGCAGCGTCGTGTAGAGCGGCGAGCCGAGGCGCGCGGTCCACGCCGCCTGCTCGCGCAGCCGCTCCGCGAGCGTGCCCCGCGCGGCGCTCAGGGGCGGATCGCGAGCCGCGGATGCCGGCGCCAGAAGACCGCCGCCATCGCGGCCGCCGCGAGGAGGTTGCCGACCAGGACCTCCGGCCAGGTGAGCGCGCGCAGCACCGGCTCGGCGAAGAGCATGCAGGCGAGCAGGAACCCGCACTCGAAGACGACGAACAGCAGCACGATGCCGAAGCCGAAGCTCGGGTTGCGCTCGGCGAGCCCGAGGAGGCGCGAGGCGGCCACCCCGATGATCAGGAAGGCGAGCACGTGGACCCAGGTGAAGCTGAGCACCATCTCGAAGTCGATGGGCAGCGCCTCGGGCGACCCGAGCCCGGCGCCGCCGCGGAAGAGGGCGGTGCCGAGGACGGTCGGGGTGAAGAGAGGGCGCCCCTTTACGCCGTCCAGCGCGAGGAACCAGAGGGCGATGGTCGCGGCGCCGACCAGGCCGGCGAGGAGGCCTTCGGCATAGACGGCCGTGGCCGCGGTCTCGCTGCCCTCCACCGCTCGGCTCGAGACGTCCGTCTCGGCCATCACGCGCTCCTTTCTCGCTGCCTGCCTCGGCCCGGCGAAGGGTCGTCTTCGTTCGACCCTTACGCCCGCGAGCGAGGCACCGTCAAGCGCGTCCGGCCGCGGCGAGCGCCTTCTCCACCCGTCCGACCGGCGTCGCGAGCTCGTGCGCGCGCGCAAGGCGTGCGAGCGTGCGCGGGTGCCGAGGGGCCTTCGGGAGTGCGAGGTCGAGCGGGGGCAACGGCACCTCGGCGACCGGGGGCACGACGCGGCGCGCGGCGGCGAGGTAAGCCTGAGCCGCCTCCAGGCGCCGGGCGACCGACGGCGGCAGCGTCCTGGCCGCGAGCACGTTCGCGAGCGAGCCGTGCCCGGCGATGAGACGCGCCGCGGTCTTCTCGCCGATCCCGGGCACGCCGGGGAGTCCGTCCGACGGATCACCGCGCAGGAGCGCGAAGTCGCCGTAGGTCCGGCCCGGGATGCCGTAGCGGCGCGTGATCTCGGCCTCGTCGACCTGGAGCAGCTTGGTGACGCCGACCAGCGGGTAGAGGACGCGTACGTCGGGATCGCGCACCAGCGCGAACAGGTCGCGGTCGCCCGACACGATCTCGGCCGGCTCGCGGGCGCGCGCCGCGAGGGTCGCGATCACGTCCTCGGCCTCGAAGCCTTCGGCGCCGACGACGGCGATACCGAGCGCGCCGAGCACCTCGCGGCCGAGCGCCTCCTCGGGCGCGATCGGGTCGGGCTCGTCGGAGACGCGATGCGCCTTGTAGGCGGGCAGGGCCTCGACCCGGAACGCCGGACGCCAGTCCTCGTCGACGGCGATGCCGAGCCGGTCTGGCCGCCGATCGGTGATGAGGCGGGCGAGCATGTTCAAGAAGCCGTAGACGGCGTGCATGGGCACGCTCTCCGGGATGGTGTGGAAGGTCCGGAAGAGGAGGCTCGAGTAGTCGACGAGCATCAGCATCGGCGCGCCGCGCCGCCTAGCGCGAGGCGCGTCAGGTTTGCAAGCGCGCCCCCGACCGATCTATGAGGGGGTCTCCGCGATGGCCAAGCGGCAGAAGCGGGTCTTCATCCTGGGCGGGGGGGCGGCCCTGGGGGCGCACCACGCGGGCGCGCTCAAGCTCCTCGAGGAGCAGGACATCGTACCCGACGCCATCATCGGCAGCTCGATCGGCGTCATCAACGCCTGCTGCTACGGCTCCGGGGGCGTGGCACAGCTCGAGACGGCATGGAAGGAGTTCAGCTCCCTGCCGCGCATCTTCTCGCCGAGCCTCCGCCACAACCCCCTCCTCGGCGTGTCGCTCTTCTCGATGGAACGCCTGACCAGCGGGGTCGAGAAGTACATCGACTTCCAGAAGCTCCACGCGAGCCCGCTCGAGCTCGAGTTCGTGCTGCTCAACCTCTCGCGCGGGCGGGGCGAGATGCACGGCAAGCGCGACTGCGCCGACTGGCGCGAGTTGCGCACCATCTCGCGCGCCGGCTACGCCATCCCGCTCCTCTTCCCGCCCGTCCAGTTCCGCGGCGACTGGTACGTCGACGGGGGCTTCGCCTGGAACATCCCGCTCGACCGCGCCATCGATCTCGGCGCCACCGAGATCTACCTCCTCGCGCCGATCGCGAGCCAGCTCCCGTACCGGAGCCGGTTCCTCACCTTCGCGGGCTTCGCCCAGCGCTTCCTCGACGTCATGTGGCGGACGATCGGCAACGCGGGCTACCTCTACGCGCGCATGGAGGGGGGCCGCTTCCACGGCGTGCCGGTCACCGTCATCGAGCCCGGCGAGCAGTGGAGCGGCTTCGGCCCGCTCGCCGTCTTCAACGCCTACCCGCGGAAGAATCGGAACCTGATGGCGGCGGGCTACCGCGACGCGAAGCGGGCGCTCGCGGCGCACAAGCGCGCCGAGACGTCGGGTCGCGGCGCGCGGCGGCGAGGCGGGCGCGCGGCGGAGACGGCGGCGGCGGACGGGGAGAGTACGCCTGGCGCCGGCAAGCTCGTCTCGCGCCAGGGCAGCGAGACGGAGGGCGAGACGTAGCGCGGCTGGAGCTGCTCGCGAATGACAGAGACGGTGATCTTCGAACGGGAGGGACCCATCGGGCGTCTGCGGCTCAACCGGCCCGCCAAGCTGAACGCCCAGACGCCGCAGATGTGGGCCGAGCTGCGCGAGCTGGGTCGGACGCTGCGCGACGAGCGCGATCTCCGATGCCTGGTCGTCAGCGGCGAGGGCCGCGCCTTCTCCTCGGGCATCGACCTGGCGGAGATCACGGGCCAGGACGGCCTCGGAGCGGCGGCGCAGGTGAAGCCGGGGGCGGGCGCGGATCGCCTGGTCGCCATGATCCGTCAAGGCCAGGAGGCGTTCAGCTGGCTCGTGGACGCGCCCTTCGCGAGCATCGCCGCGGTGCGCGGCTACGCACTCGGCGCCGGGCTCCAGCTGGCGCTCGCGTGCGACCTCCGCGTCGCGGCGCGCACGACGCAGCTCGGCGCGCTCGAGTTCCGTTACGGGCTCCTGCCCGACCTGGGCGGCACGGCGTGGCTGCCCCGCCTGGTCGGGCCGGCCCGAGCGAAGGAGCTCGTCTTCACCGCGGCTCGCATCGACGCCGAGGAGGCGCTCCGCATCGGCCTCGTGAACCGCGTGGTGGAGGATGCGGAGCTCGAGGCAGCCGTCGGCGCGCTCGCGGAGACGATCGCCGCGCAGCCGCCGCTCGCCCTCCGGCATGCCAAGCGCGCCATCGACGCCTTCGCCGACCAGGAGCGGAGCCTCCAGCTCGCGGCCGAGGGACAGGCGGCCTGCCTCCGCTCGGAGGACTTCATCGAGGCGGGCAAGGCGTTCCGCGAGGGCCGCGCGCCCGTATACCGGGGGCGGTGAGCTCGGGTTGCCTCCGCGCGCGCGCCGACTATAAGGCTCGCGTGCCCTCGCACCACCAAGCGCTCGCCTGGCTCACCGGCCCGGGCTACTTCGTGGTGCACGAGGATCGCGCCCGCGGGGCCGCCGTCGACTACCGCGAGATCCCGCCCGAGCGGCCGCCCAACTGGCCCGAGATCAGGCCCAACGATCGCGGCTTCTCGCGCTTCGTGTTCCGCGACATGGTGGACTACGTGCGCCGCGTGGCGCGCGACGTATTCGTCGGCTCGGCGCACCGGGGTGGGAAGGAGACGGGGGACTACTTCGTGCTCTGCCGCGAGCAGCGATGAGGGCCGCCGCGCGCGCCGTCGCGTTGCTCGCGGCCTTGCTGGTGCTCGGACCGCGAGCGAGTCAGGCGGTGTTCCATCTGGCGGTGATCGACGAGGTGATGTCGGGGGCCGCGGGCAATCCGAACCTCCAGTACGTGGAGATACGCATGCTCGCCGGGAGCCAGAACTCCGTGTCCCACAGTCGGCTCTCGGTCTTCAAGTGCAGCGCGGACGGCGGCGGCTTCTCGGTGCTCATCGACGACGTTCCCGCGAACGTCGCCAACAGCGGCGCCGGCGTACGCTGGCTCATGGCGAGCCCGGATGCCGCCGCCTTCCTCGCTGCCTCGGGGAAGTCGCCCGACTTCACCTGGGACAGCTCGGCCACGGGCAGCGTCCCGACCGCGTGCGGGATGGTGTGCTGGGGCGCTCCGGGCTTCGTTCCACCGAACCCGCCCACCTGGGACGCGAGCAGTCCCGCCAAGTACGTCGACTGCGTCGCCTACGGGCCATACGACGGAACCGCGCAGCCGCTCGGCAACCCGGCCGCCACCGCCACGCCGGGCGACGGCACCATGAGCCTCACGCGGACGGGCATGGAGATGTTCTCCAACAATTTTGCGCTCGCCTGCCCGAGTCCCACCAACAACGCCAGCATGACGCCGGGCGGCTTCGGCCCGTGCGGATCGGCGACGACCACCACCACCATCCCCCCCGGCGCGGGCCAGCCCATCGCGGGCACGAAGCTCCTCCTGAAGGCCAACCCGAACAAGCCGGCGAAGAACGCCCTCGTGTTGCTTGCCAAGGACACGGGAATACGGGCCGGCGATCCGACCGAGCTCGGCGGGAGCCTCCACGTCTCCACGACGGCCGGCGATGCTTTCGACACGAGCTACCCGCTCGCCGCCTCCGGCTGGAAACCGATCGGGAAGCCCGGCGCTCCGAAGGGCTACCGTTTCAAGGACGCGGCGGGGCCGATCAAGCTCGTGATCGTGAAGCCGGGCAAGATGGCCAAGGCCGTCGGCAAGGGCAGCGGGCTCGGGCACACGCTCGGCGCGAATCCCGATCCGGTCACCGTCCTGCTCGCGATCGGCACCGAGCGCGACTGCATGAGCTTCGGCGGCGGTAAGTTCGTCGCCGGCAAGAAGTACCTCGCGACGCACGTTCCTGCGCCCGCCGCCTGTCCGTGAGCGTACGCGCCACGCGTACCGCGCGATCGTGCAAACATGCGAGGTGATTTGCAACGGCGCGGCAGGTATAGTAGCCGCTTCGTTTCCTCATGGCTGTCCGAACGCATGCGGTACCTCTCGACGACGCGGCGCTCGCGTGGCTCGCGCTCGCGCTGGTGCCCGAGCTGCTGCCGCGTCGCGCCTTCGCGCTCGTCGAGCGCTTCGGGACGCCGCGCGCCGTGCTCGAGGCGCCTGCCGGCGCGCTCGCCGCGGCCGACGTGCCGCCGGCCGTGGTCGCATCGGTCGGCAGGGCCTCGAGCCGCGCGCGCGCCGAGACGCTGAAGCTCGCCGCCGCGGGCGCCACGCTGGTGGCCTGGAGCGACGACGCGTATCCGCCCGCGCTCCGCCACATCGCCCAGCCGCCCCTCGTGTTGGCCGTGCGCGGGCGTATGGGCGGGCCCGCCGAGCCGGCGATCGCCATCGTCGGCGCGCGGCGCGCGAGCGACTACGGCCGGGGCATGGCCGCGGAGCTGGCGCGCGAGTTCGCAGAGGCCGGCGTCACGGTGGTGAGCGGCCTCGCCACCGGCGTCGACGCCGCGGCCCACCATGCCGCCCTCGCGGCCGGCGGCCGGACGGTCGCGGTCCTCGGCACGGGCATCGACCGCGTCTATCCCAAGTGGCATCGCGAGCTGGCCCGAGCCATCGCGGGCCAGGGCGCGCTGGTGAGCGAGTTCCCCTGCGGGTCGCCGCCCCTCCAGTTCCACTTCCCGCGCCGCAACCGCATCATCAGCGGGCTCACGCGCGGTACCATCGTGGTCGAGGCCGCCGACGACAGCGGCTCGCTCATCACCGCGGGCCACGCCCTGGAGCAGGACCGGCAGGTGTTCGCCGTGCCGGGGCCGGTGGGTGTGCCGGCGCACTGCGGGCCGAACCGTCTGATCCAGCAGGGCGCGAAGCTCGTGGTGAGCGCAAGGGACGTCATCGAGGACCTCTGGCCGGAGCTGCTGCCGCGGCTCCGCGCGCGGCGGGCCGCCGACGCGGAGGCCGCACTCAGCGCGCCGGAGCGGCAGATCCTCGCCGCCATCGGCCCAGAGGGGCGGCACGTCGACGACGTCATCCGCCAGGCCGCGGTGCCGCCGGGCGCGGCGCTCGAGACCCTCCTCGCACTCGAGCTGCTCGGTCTGGTCCGCCAGCTCCCCGGCAAGCGCTTCTGCCGGCGCGCCGCCTGAAGCCCATGGCCAAGAACCTCGTCATCGTCGAGTCGCCGGCCAAGGCCAGGACGCTCGGCAAGTACCTCGGGCGGAACTACCAGGTGAAGGCCTCGATCGGCCACGTGATGGACCTGCCCAAGTCGAAGCTCGGGGTCGACATCGAGCGCGACTTCGCACCCGAGTACCACGTCATCCAGGGCAAGGCGAAGGTGCTCGAGGAGATCAAGAAGGCCGCCAAGGACAAGGAGAACGTCTACCTGGCGCCCGACCCCGACCGCGAGGGCGAGGCGATCGCCTGGCACA
>Ga0209056_10006048_pt1 | contig 12542 bp, 9 predicted proteins | sample GraSoiAngelo_114_FD_185876 | JGI IMG/M metagenome (GOLD analysis project Ga0209056, IMG submission 185876) | Grasslands soil microbial communities from the Angelo Coastal Reserve, California, USA - 14_0903_13_40cm (SPAdes) (version 2) | ecosystem: Environmental > Terrestrial > Soil > Grasslands ... | reverse complement strand
TCCGGGTGGTGGTGGGCTGGTTTCCAGCCTTCCTCTTCCTGGCCTGCCCCGCTCTTTCCCAGCCGGAGGACCACCTTGGATGTTTGGCGGAGCCGCTTCTGGCGGAGATGCTATCGGCGCGCCGCTGATACCGGGTTGAGGTCGTTCGCCGGGCCTGCCTTTACCTTTGCCCCTTTCAAACGGCGCAGCTGAAGTTGCCGGGGCGCCTGTAGCCGTTGGACTGGCGCCAGCGGTTGGTGGAGTCCCGGCTGGTCTGCCTTTTCCTCGGCCCCTTTCAAATGGCGCGGTGGGCGCCGTTGGCGAACTAATGCCAGCGGGAGATGCGGGAGGTGTTCCCATGGCGCCGGGACGGCCTGGCCGTTTCCCTCTTTCAGGTCCCGCAACCGGAGCCGTTGGCGCAGGCGAAGTAATGCCAGCTGGGGGAACCGTTGGAGAAATTCCGCCTGGGGCCCGCCCTGCCGCGGCGGCACCGGTTGGCGGTGGAATGTTCTTCGGATTCTCAGTTTGGATTTTCTGTTTTAACTGCGCCGCATTGGCAACGCCGGTCCAGCCCTTTTCGATTTTCGGCTGCGCGACCTTAGTTTTCACGCGCGGAGGTGCAATTGCTTGAACTGGCTTGTTGATCTTATTCGGAGCAGCGACCACGAGTTTGTCTCCCTGGACCTTGGTTATTCCGCCGGATTTGGCAGCTGCGGATAGGTCCACATTTGCTTGCCGCTCGAGCTTAAGACGCTGAATTGGCCGGCTGGAGCGCGCACTCAATGTGTTGTAATCGGGGCCATAATTATACACCACGTTGTTTTGAACCGTGATATTGGTCACGTTCACTGTTTGATCGATATAGGAAACATTCTGTGACGGCGCGAAAATACGGTCGCGCAAGACGGGCTCACCGATAAAACGAGCATCGATAAAATTGTAATAGGCCGGACCGATATCGAACTCGATGTCCACGCGAGCGCCGATAGGCCCTCCTGAATAAACAACTCCCGGCCCGCGCGGCGGCAAGGGCGCCCATCCGACATAGTCGCCACCGGTTCGCCAGGAAACCCAAGCCGGCCCCCAATCCAGATCGCTGCCGGGAAACCAGAGCCAGCCGTAATCAGCCAGGTTAGCCCAGCGCCCGTAATGGTAGGTTGCCCAGCCGAAATCTTCATAAGAAACCCATGTCCAACCGTCATCGGTGTAGGCCCAGTAGCCATCAGCATAAGGACGCCAGTTAGGGTCATTCACTGCTACATCGGGTTGCCAGCCGTAGCCGTAGTCTGCAACCTCGATCCAGTTGCCCCCCGACAGATTGTTGTAGAAGAAATCGACGCTTACATCGGCGGCTTTAACCGGTTGCCACGCGGGCAACCAAAGGGCCAATAGCGTTAACGCAAAAAATATTCTTTTCATATCGTGATAAAAGGTTTTGAGGCGTTGGACTTTTGCGCCTCGCGCTTTATTCACCTCTAAATTCGAACATCGCGCAGCCGACGCGCGTGTTCGCTTAGCTAATGGAGGGAACGCCCACCAATTCATTGTCCTGCGCTGTACGTCGCTTTCAATAATTCCATCTCATAAAAACAGGCTGTGCCTATTTCTATTTCTGAATGCCTCCGGAATGCTTTGATTCGTGCAACCGGGCGTTTAAAGCATCTTCAGTTCTTCTTTTGATGCCCGCCCACTGGAACACCTGTCGCTACGACTCGGCTGGCGCGAGTAGGATCCATGCCGATTGTGACACTCACCGTCATGCCCGGTTTTAGATCGACGATAGTGGCTCTTTGCCCGTTTACATTGATTTCCGTGAACTGTGTAATGATAAATGTTCGCGTCGTTTTTTCTTCGCTTACAGTGATAGCGTTGCCAGTCACGCTCGAAATGATCGGCGGATGATACGCTGGTGTCGCCTTCTTTTTCTTACTCCCGCCGAAAGCGGGAGTGGCCGTAATCACAGCAAGTGTCGTACAGACCGCGACCAATAAAAGGAAAAGGGATTCCTTCATGGACTTTGTCTCGCAGCGTATCGGAAGCGGCACCATGCGGCGATATTACTCCTCTCGCTTTATGGAGGCTCCCCCTTATGGGCACGCCGCAAAACTGAGAGCAAACCGGCGCTTATTTTTTATACGCTGGAATCTCTGGCAAAACCGGAGGTTGCAACAGTCCTTCTTCTTCCTCTCCCGGATTCACCGGCAGACCACCGGGAGTGATCAGGCGCGCGGTCACGAAAATGACCAGGTTGCGTTTGATGTGTTGATCGACGTTCGTGCGGAAGAGGCGCCCAACCAGTGGAATGTCGCCGACGATCGGGACCTTATCTTCCGTCTTCTGCACGTCCTCGCGCATCAAACCGCCGAGCACAACAGTTTGGCCGTCCCAGACACTTACGCTCGTTGTCACCTTGCGTGTGCTGAAAATCGGTTGGTTAATCACGTTGTTGGTGAGAAGAACGGTTGGGACCGTTGTTCCGCTTATCAGATTAGGATTCACGCCAAAGATAGCGCTGCCGTAATTAATGAAGCCTTCGAACTCGACGACCTGTGGCACTAGGTTCAGGTCGATGGTCACGCCGTCCGGCCCTACCACGGGTTCAACCTCCAGGGTAACGCCGGTATTCCGAGTTTCGAAAGTTTGAGGCGTAGTAGGTGTCACGACTTCAATTGAAACCGTTCCGGTTCCGCCCGTGCCACCAGTGATGCTGGGAACCTGCGGCGGGGTAAACGTCGTCGGATAGCGAAATTCTCTGACAATTTCGATGACGGCGCGCTGCCCGCTCTTGGTCGTCACTTTGGGCGCGGACAGAAGATCGACGCCCTTTTTCTGGTTGAGCGCGCGAATGACGACCTGAAATTGCGGATCGGTAAAAACACCCGCCAAGCCAAAAATTCCCGGAGCCACGCTGCTAGCTCCCAAGGTCGGAAACAAAAGCGCGTCGATCGCATTCGCGCTGATCGCGATGTTTCCGCTGCGATTTCCAGCCGTCACGGGGCCGCCCGCGGTCCCGTCGCCGGCGATTGGGGTTCCTGGGCCACCAGTCGGATTTGGGTTATTGAACGGGAAATTAGCCGAATTAATCGGTACACCGGTTCCAGCAGTTCCACCGGATCCAAAGACCTTGTGGTTGCCAATGTTGAACGGTCCGAGCAGCCAATCGAACCCAAGTTCTTTCAGATTATTTTGTGTGATCTCGACAAACTTGGACTCGATCTCGACCTGTTTCGGCACTGCGAGGTTCGCCTGTTCAACCAATGCATCGACCAGATCCAAATTATCTTGCGTGTTACGAACGATCAGGCGGCTGCTCTCAGGAAGGAAGTTGGCGCTGGCGCCTTCCGGGAACGGCACGCCCAGAGCTTCGAGATATTCCTTCGCGCCTTCGCGATTTACGAGTTGTTGGCCGCCAGTTGATTCCTGCGTGTCTTTGCCAGTGCCCGCAGGAAGCGCGGTGCTTTGCGCTGTTTTGTAAGCGCCCCGCTGCAGTAGCGAAGTCCCAGGTAGGACACCCGTGCTGATGAAACCCGGTGGAACGCGATATTGTTTCGTGATCAAATCGTTGCTCTGTTCGGTAATTGGAATAACCGATACAGCGTACGGTTCGACTTTTACTTTCAAGCCAGCCTGGCTTGCGATGTAACGCAGTGCTTCACCAAGGGGAACTTGGTTGAGCGTAATTGTAATGCGTGCATCAGCTGGAGACGTCGCGGCAGCGGCAACCACTGGGCGGGCCACAACCGGACGCGCGGTAACAGGCGCCCCGCCTGTTGCCGGGGCAGTGCCTGGCGCAGCGGCACCGGCGCCAGCCGGCGCGGCAGTAACCGGGGATTGCGCAGGCTGAACTGGAACCGGCGGAGGAGCAATCTGGCCAAGGGGCGCCAAGCGCAGGACGATGTCGACACCCTTCTTTCCCTCGGTCGCGGGATCATTCTCGACCGCCTGCTGCCGGAGAAAATCGATTGCCTCACGAATGCTGGCATCACGAAACTCAACCCGTGGGATAATAATGGTGTTCAGCTTGGTCGTGATCCGGGCCGTGCCGCTTGCATCTCTTGCGAACGCGTCTGCAAAGGGAGCGACGGCCTGGCCGTATTGGCGCACCGGTTCTTCCCAGCCTTTCTCCACCTCCCAGAGGTTGCGCGCTCGCGTCTCGTTGTAGGCTTCCTCGCCGTAACGGTATTTCGCGTTATCGAGTTTTTCCTGCCCTCGCCGCGCCGCCACGTTGTAGGGATCGAGATTGAGGACTTGGTCATATTTCTTATGCGCAAGATCGTAACGGCCGGAGTTGTAATAACCGTCGGCCTCTGTCAGCAACGCTTTTACTTCCTCGATTTTGGCGATGAACTTCGGGCCCATTGTCTTGTTGAAATAGCCGGGCTGATGCAAGTGCGCGAGCAGCTGCGCCGCCGGGCGACAGTTGGGGTCGTAGCGATCGCTTAAAATCTCTCCGAGGATCGCCTCGGCCTCGGCATACTTGCCCTCGGCGATGCGCTGTTCCGCCAGGGCTACTCCGCTCTCGCAAAAGCCCTCGACTGCCTTGTCGTGTGCTTTTCCCGAGACCACTGCGTCAGGGAGATACGTGACCGCTGTCCTAAACTCTTCATGCGCCAGCGTGAAATTCTTCGCTTGCATCGCGGCTTTACCACGCGCGAGAGCCGCTTCACCCTGTGGTATCGCGCTCTGGCGCCGTTGAATTTCCCGATCGGCGACTCCTTGGAAATTCTGACCAAAGCTGCTCAGGCAAATAAGGCTTTGCGAAAGAGCGATGAAACCGGGGAGAAGCAAGCTGCGGAGGGCTGAGATTTTTTTCATAATGTAAGATTTATGGCGCGGCAAAGCCGATCTCGATGAGCTCATTTGGTTTCTGAGTGTTCACGATCACGGCCTTGGTCGACTGCACATCCACGAGCTTATACTTGAGGTCATCCAGCGGTTTCAATGAAAATTCTTGATCTTTTCTCACTTCAAATTCGCGGCGTCCACCCCAGGCATAGGCAAAGGTCGCGACTGACTGGGGTGACATCGCGACCTTTTCTTTCACGAGGGTGAGCTGTTCTTTGGTCTCTTTATGTTCGAGGACCAACTCCGAAACATCGAGATTGGTGCCATACTGGTTGCGAGCATGTTTTTCGACAAATTTAACGATCTTAAAGGGCGTGCCATGGATCATGTCTCCTATTTTCAAAAATTGCGTCGGCTCGCTCTGATCGATTGTGTTGATCGCAAATGTGCCGCCGACCCACGATGAAAACATGAACCGGAAGGGTTCTTCGGTGGCCGATACCAAATGCAATTTTGTGAGATAATCAGGGTGCGAATCCTTGTCCGTTGGATTGGTGCCTCCCTGCCACTCGTCGAGATTGGTGAAACCGTCTCCGTCGGGATCTTGATCGAGAACATCCGCATCGACGATTGGCAAACCAAATTGCTCAAACCAGTCATTCGGCACCGGCGGGTGTACCTGTGTGTTTTGTAACGTTGCCGGCAGACCGTTGGCGCCGATAAAATGTTTCTCCGGAACAAAAAGCCCAGAGCGGCCGCTGGACTTCCATTGCGCCGGGTGCTGGAGCTGCTCCGCAGCATGATCAACTTCGAGAGCCTTACCCGGCGGAGTGGCTTTCTTCGGCTGAGGCGCAGTCTGGTGTGCGATTAAATTGTTTCCGAATTGGACTGCGCTCCACCAAATCGAAACCGCGGAAATAAAAAGGAAACTGGCTGCCGCGATGAGCGTGACACGATCATAATGCGTCCGAATCCAATCCATTTGCTAAAATGTAAACCTCAACATCTCGATCGTGGCCAGGATTTCGATGTGTTCATTGCCAACGATAAAACTCAGCGGGGCGCCGCCCGGCTGATCTGGAGCTGTCGGTTGATTTGCAGGCGGATTTGCTTCAGCGGTCTTTTCGCGCGGCGGACCTTTGTCCTTTTCATTCCGCACGTATAAAGTGCGGACGATATAGAATTGTCCGTTCGAGCTCGAGATCTGATTCAGGACTTTTCGCGCGGCAGCTGGCGTCGCCTTAAACGTAAGATCGACAATGTTGCGCTCGAGCAATTTCGGGCCAGCCACGCTTGTCCCGGCCGGCTTCGGTCCGCGGGAGCTGCCCTTTCGTCCAGCGGGGACCGGGGTCGGCGTCGGAGTAGGCGTGATTCCGCGTTCTTCAGGCAATGGCATCCGGTGAAAGGACGTCACGCTATCCACTTTGGCATCAACCAGGATATTTATGAGCATCTGTACCTGGGAGAGCTCTTGCCCAAGCAGCGGCGTCGTCTCTGTCTTCGGCAGGGCGGTGGCAAATTCGTCAAAGCCAAGATGAAAATTGTCCGGGAGCTTCACGTTATTTGACCGTGCTCTGCTCAGGGCGGCAATCGTCGCCTGGCGCAAACGCGACTGAAATTCATTGGGCGCAAGCAGCGGCGCCGGAGCCACCTCTGTTTTCAGTTCTTCCTTTAGTTTGTCGAGTGCGGCGCCGTAATTCTCGAGGAGAACTTTCAGTTTCCGTTCATTGGCATCGCTTGGGAATGGATCGAGACGCTGAAGGCGGTTCAATTCCGCTACAGCAGCATCCAGTTGCCCTTTGGCATTACTCCAGTTGCTCCTCGCCATGAAGAAAAGGATTCCGGCAACTAATGTGCAAATTCCAAAAGTAATCAGAAACGTGCCGAGCCATCGGTTTTGCCGCAACCAGTTCATGGTAATTTCACCGGCTTCCGAAGATCGAGACGGAGCTCGTACGGAAACGCCCACTCGGTGTCGTTCGGCACCGAGTTCGACTTGATCACGCGCTCCGGATTTTTTGCCTCGATATTGAAAAATGGTGAACTGAGCAGGTTACGAAAATAATCGACGACAATTTCCTGCTGTTTCGGATTGACTAGGTAAAGACCACGTACAAGAATGCCATCGATTGCCGGTCCGCCCGCGGTTTCTGGTTTTGTTTTCGATCTGCTCGCCGGAGACGGCGAACTCCCCGGCGCCGGAGTGACCGCCCTTTCCGCCGCGTGTTTGTCACCAGTTCCCAGCAGTTTTCCACCGGAAATGGCGGCAAGTTCGGTAATCCAGATATCTGCTTCCGGCAGACGTGCATTAAGGTCTTCCAGAATTTCCGGCCAGAAGTTGCGGTCGTTAATTACTGTTATGAGCGGCGTCGCGACACTGTCCAGTGAGGCGGCTTGCTTTTTGAGTTTATCGAGCCGCGTTTCGGCCACCCTCATGGTGTCGATCTTTTGTTGAAGAACCCGCGTGCTCTGCCGCATCACTTGGGCCGCCCGCGTGTAGTAAGCTGACCAGCCAAGCAAAGCGAGAATGAAGCAAGCCGCCGCCATAATGAAGAACGGCTGGCGCCTCTCTAATTCCTGCCTCCGAACTACATTTCGCGGAAGCAGGTTCAACTCCATTGGACAGCTGCTTACACTTCGAAGCGCCAGTCCAACTACTTCACCCAACAAGTGCTCAGACCGCGCAAGTTCGGCCACCGGCGCTGGCTCAGCTGCGGCCACATTGCGAAGCGGATTAAAAAACTCGACCGGCAGCTGCAGTTTTTCGTTAAAAAACTCGCGCATGTAGGGCATTCCCGCGGTGCCACCGCAAAGGAAAATGCGCTCGGGCGGATTTCCCTGTTGTTGGCCACGATAATGGCTGATGGAACGCATCAGTTCCCCGTGCAAACGCGTCATTGTACTGCGTACGACCTTCGAAACGCGGGCAACGTCAGGGTCTGTCGGCTCCGCGTACACGCCGCCGAGGCTCACGAAGCCGTCGCGCTTCTTACGCGATTCCGCTGCTGCGAATGGCTCGCCAAATTCCCTGGCAATCGCGGCGGTGATTGAACTGCCGCCAATTGGAATGCTCCGCGAGAAAACTCTGGCCGGCTCGATAAAGAGAAGATTTGTCGTGCGGGCTCCGATATCCACGAGCAACGAACAGCCACTCAGGTCGCTGTAACTGTAGCGGAACGCGTTATAAAGCGCCATTGGCGCGGCATCGACGACCGATGCGCGCAGCCCCGTCTGTTCAACCGCATTGTTGACCTCATCGAGCAAGTCAACTTTAATCGCGACCAGTACGACTTGAATTGGCTCGTCGCCACCGCCTCCGACGAGTTGGTAATCCCAGACGACCTCGTCGATTGGGAAGGGAACATTTTGCTGCGCCTCGAAAGAAATAATTTTCTCGATCTTTTCTTCGCCAACCGACGGCAGTTTCACAAAACGAGCGAAAACTGATTGTCCGGACACCGCGTAGTTAACGCGGCCGCGCTTGATCTGCAGCTCGTTCATCATTTCGCCCAAAGCAATGAGCATTTGCGCACGCCCCATTCTCTCCCCCGTTGGATCGACTGGGATTTCCCGAAATCGATAGTCCACTAATGCCAAGCCTCCGTGCGCCTCCACGCGAAATTCAGCCAAGCCGATGGTCTGAGATCCAAGGTTAAGACTGATGAGGCGGGTCGATCTGGCCATTCGATCTAGAATCAGCGGCCCGACGCCTTAATTTGCTCGTAACGGTCCCAGTAAAGGGGCGCGAACGGTGTTTCGTTTTTGTTCAAGACGAATCCAGAAATCTGCGGTAGAGTCGCGAACCATTGCACCGGGGCGCGTGCGAGGCTAAGCTCATTTTTTACCGCGCCTTGCTGCACGATTTGTACAGCGATGTTTTGGCACGAGTTGGCCGTAATTGGCCGATTGTTTCCAAATCGTGTAAGTGCGAGTGGCGAGATGTACATGACTGATCGGTTCTCGCGACCCGCTGGAATATTTACGTGCGTCACTTCACCGGTCAGAAGGCTGCCATTGAAGAGAATGTAATACTTAAACGTCAGCTCATCGGTCCAGTCTGGCGCCGCGACAAATTCGACTTCCACTTCCAGCCAGCGATCACGTTGATTGATTCGATATTGTCCCCCACCTCCGTAGCTGAACTCCGGCGTCGAAATCAGGGTCTTGGTGATCTTCGTGATCTGGAAGTCGGCTGCCACGCCTATCTGCGCCCAGGTAATGAGCAGCACAAAAAAGGCGAGTGGAGAGTTAGCTTTCATAATGCTTGCTTAATATTGAAACATTTAGTTTCGCAGCGGGATACGTGAAAATGTTCGGGGTGATTTCTCGTTCAAAAGCCACTCGCGTTCCAGTTCTAAAATTCAGAACAATTCAAATCACGCGGCCTTGGGTAAGTATCGCTATGGCAAACTAGCTGACGTTTCTCCGTTAATGCGATTGCTCCGCATACTATGCATGTGGTGCCAGATGAGGTCGGGACATCGCTTCGGTTTGACCCGCGGTTGTCTCGCAAATCCTTTCTTTGTTGTTCGACGTTCCACTCAGTGCTCTCCGGAGTCCCTTCGCTATCGGTTCAGTCCCGTTTAAGCGATTCGCGAAAATACTGGATTGTTCGGATAATTCCCTCTTCGAAAGTGACTTCCGGTTCCCAGCCAAGAACTTTTTTTGCGCGCGAGATATCTGGCTGGCGTACTTTCGGATCATCCTCGGGCAGGGGCTTATATTCAATGGTCGATTCTGTCCCGGTAATGCGAATGATCTCGTCGGCAAATTGTTTGATCGTCATCTCGCGCGGATTGCCAAGGTTGACCGGCTCGTGAAAATCGCTCATTGCTAGCTTGAAAATTCCATCGATAAGGTCGGAAACGTAACAAAACGAGCGCGTCTGTGAGCCATCACCGAAGACAGTGAGCGGTCTTCCCGCCAGGGCCTGACCAATAAACGCAGGAACAACGCGCCCGTCCCGCAGCCGCATCCGGGGACCATACGTGTTAAAGATGCGAACGATTTTGGTGTCGATGTTGTGATAGCGATGGTAAGCCATCGTCATCGCTTCGGCGAACCGCTTCGCCTCGTCGTAAACGCCGCGCGGCCCTATTGGGTTGACGTTGCCCCAGTAATCCTCCTTTTGCGGATGCACGAGCGGGTCACCGTAAGTCTCGGACGTCGACGCAAGAATAAAGGAGGCCATTTTAGCCTTGGCTAAGCCCAGGGCATTGTGCGTGCCGAGCGCACCGACTTTCAATGTGGGAATTGGCAGTTCGAGATAATCGATCGGGCTCGCAGGCGAGGCGAAATGAAAAACGTAATCGATTCTTTCTTCGGGAAGGAAAATGAAATCGGAGACGTTGTGTCTGATGAAACGATAATTTTCATTTCCGGCCAGATGCCCAATGTTCGCGGGGTTGCCCGTGATCAGATTGTCGATTGCGATGACGCGATGGCGTTCCGCAAGCAAACGATCCGTTAAATGCGATCCCAAAAAACCGGCGGCACCGGTAACGACAGAAATCGGCTGCGATCGAGCGGGCATCGCGCGCTTATCTAGCGGCTGCGTTGAAAATTAGCGAGCAAGAAACGATTCAAATTGCAGATTGCAGGTCTTAGCTTGCAGATTTGAGGATAATGATTCGCTTTCAATCTGAAATCTGAAATCTTAAATCGACATGCGTATTTTATCCGGCATTCAGCCGAGCGGCGTACTGCATATCGGCAACTACTTTGGAATGATGCAGCCGGCGATCGCCCTGCAAGCCGAGGGAGAAGCGTTCTATTTTATTGCAGATTATCACGCGCTCACCAGCCTGCATAATCCGGAGGCACTACGTGAAAACAGCCGCCGCGTCGCAGTTGATTTCTTGGCTTGCGGTCTCAACCCGGAGCGCGCTGCACTTTTTCTACAATCAGCCGTGCCACAGGTCACGGAATTGACCTGGATTTTATCCACGATTGCGCCGATGGGATTGCTTGAGCGCGCGCATTCTTACAAGGACAAGATTGCGCGCGGCATGGCCGCGTCAGCGGGACTTTTCAATTATCCTGTGCTGATGGCGGCCGACATTTTGATTTACGACAGCGACACCGTGCCTGTGGGCAAAGATCAAAAGCAGCATATCGAAATCACCCGCGATCTCGCCGTGAAAATGAACGAGACGTTCGGTGAAATTTTTAAGCTCCCCGAGCCGCGAATTAACGCGGCGACGGAGGTCGTTCCTGGAATCGACGGACAGAAGATGAGCAAGAGTTACCACAACAACATCGACATTTTCGGCGACGAAAAAGAAACGCGAAAACGTGTCATGAGCATCGTGACCGATTCCACGCCGGTCGAGATGCCGAAGGACCCGGCAGGATCCACAATCTTCCAGCTCTACTCCCTCTTCGCCTCAAAAAATGAAGTCGGAGGAATACGGGAACAATTTCAAAAAGGCGGCACCGGCTATGGCGATTTCAAAAAGCAGCTTTTCGAAAAGCTCTGGGATTATTTCGCGCCGATGCGCAAGCGCCGGGAAGAAATCCTCGCTGACAAATCGTACATTGACGATGTCCTCACGCGTGGCGCTAAGCGGGCAAACGAAATCGCCGACCAAGTCATGCAACGTGTTCGTACTGCGATCGGACTGTAGGCGACCGTCTCGGTTACCACCTCGCTCGAATGGCGATTCTCCGGTTTCGCATTGTTCCGAATGCAAAACAGAACATGGTGATGGGCGAGCATGGAGTGACTATCAAAATCAAACTGTGCGCTCCGCCTATGGAAGGAAAAGCAAACGCCGCGCTGCGTAGTTTCTTGGCCGACGAGTTGAAAATCCCCGAACGCAAGATTCTGCTTAAGCGCGGTCAAAAATCTCGCGAGAAAATCATTCGCATCGAAGGCTTAAGTGAACAAGAAGTACGACGCTGCTTGCTAACAAAAGTGTAAAAAGTAGACTTCGTAAGAAGCACGTTCCCGTATTTCGTTCTGTGGTGCGTTTACGTTTGATTCAACTTTGTAACGCGGCACGCCCCGGCTTCTCAGCGCCTTTCAGCCTTGGGGCGTTGTATGCTTTGCTGGCGGGGGTTCGCGTCGATCTTCGCCGCACTATCCCGGTAAAATAAGATGCCGTGCGCCCGTAAATTGCTGACTAGTGCCCGCAGATCATTCGCCAACGCTTGATTATTCAAGACTTCGGCTAACAACCCTTTTCCTTCCCTCGCAGTCCGGAGCAATTTCCGCGTATCCGCAATCGCATTCTGCAAATTATCGGCTGATTTTTTCGCAGACTCCATTGTTGAATCCGCTTTGTCGATGACGCCATCCAATTTCTTTGAAGACTCGGCAAGCGCACCCGTAGCCTCGTTCAAATGTTCCATGGAGGATTTCAGATTTTCCATGTTCTCGGAAGAGAGAGTATCTTGATTCAATCGCGCCGCAGCGACGTCGATCTTCTGGACCGTCCCGCGCAGATCGGTCACGAGCGCGCCGCCTTCCCTTGTAAGATCGTCGATGCCAGTTTCACGCGCACCATTAATGTAGGTATTTGGCGCCAGAAAAGCCTTCGGCTGCCCGGCCGGCATCGTCACGTTTACGAACCGGTCACCAAGCAGACCGGAACTTCCGACGGTGAATTTGCTTCCTTCAGGGACCTTAATGTAATCATAAATCTTCAACGGCACATCCACGCCCTGGCCTTCGCGAACCATTCGTGGACCGCCCGAGACTTTCCCGATCTTCGCGCCCGCGAGCAAAACATCAGAACCTTTCAACAGTCCACTCGCGTCATTGAAGCGGACGGTGA
>Ga0209056_10006045_pt1 | contig 12546 bp, 16 predicted proteins | sample GraSoiAngelo_114_FD_185876 | JGI IMG/M metagenome (GOLD analysis project Ga0209056, IMG submission 185876) | Grasslands soil microbial communities from the Angelo Coastal Reserve, California, USA - 14_0903_13_40cm (SPAdes) (version 2) | ecosystem: Environmental > Terrestrial > Soil > Grasslands... | reverse complement strand
GGCAGGCAATCGTCCGTTGAAGTCGCTGAGCGACATGCTCAAGGGCAAGAGCGGACGTTTCCGCCAGAACCTGCTGGGAAAACGAGTCGATTATTCCGGACGGTCCGTCATTGTCATCGGGCCGGAACTCAAACTCAGTCAGTGCGGTTTGCCCAAGAAGATGGCGCTCGTATTGTTCGAGCCATTCATTATTCGCCGGCTCAAGGAACTTGGCTACGTCCATACCGTCCGGTCGGCCAAGAAGATGATCGAGCGCCAGTCGCCCGAGGTGTGGGATATTCTGGAGGAAGTGACCAAAGGGCATCCGGTGCTGCTCAACCGCGCGCCGACGCTGCACCGTTTGTCGGTGCAGGCGTTCGAGCCGGTGCTGATCGAAGGCGAGGCCATCCGCATTCATCCGCTGGTCTGCACCGCTTACAACGCGGACTTTGACGGCGACCAGATGGCGGTGCACGTGCCGCTGTCGGTCGAAGCGCAGATGGAGGCGCGCCTGCTGATGATGGCGCCGCTGAACATTTTCAGCCCGTCGAGCGGCAAGCCGATCATGACGCCGACGCAGGACATTACCCTGGGCTGTTACTATCTGACTGCGGAGCCGCGGGCAACGCGTGAATCGAAGCAGCGGTTGATGCTGTTTGGATCGAAAAGCGAGGTCGTTTTTGCGCACCTGGACGGGACGGTCAAAACGCACGATCGGATTTTGATGGCGAATCCGGACTTCGGGAAAAAGACCGTTTACGGGGATTCGACGAAGAAGGTGATCGAGACGACGGTGGGCCGTGTGATCTTCAGCGAAATCTGGCCGGAGGACCTTGGTTTTCCGAACAAGGTGGTGGGCAAAGGCCAGCTCGGCGAGCTGATTTGGAACTGCTACAAGTTCTGCGGTCATGAGAGTACCGTGACTACGCTCGACCGGTTGAAAGAACTGGGCTTCTACGAGGCGACACGCGCCGGCGTTTCCATCGGCATTGACGACATGATCATTCCGAAGGAGAAAACACAGGAAATCGAAGCGGCGCAGAAACAGATTTCCGAGGTCGAGAAGCAATATCGCAAGGGCGTCATCACTCCGGGCGAACGATACAACAAGATTATCGACATCTGGACGCATTGCACGGACCAGATTGCCAACGTCATGTTGAAGACGCTCGACCACAACCAGGGCAAACGGGAATTCAATCCCGTCTGGCTCATGGTGGACTCGGGCGCCCGGGGCAATAAGGCCCAGGTGCGCCAGCTTGCCGGCGTGCGCGGTTTGATGGCCAAGCCTTCGGGCGACATCATCGAGAAGCCGATCCTCTCGAACTTCCGCGAGGGCCTCACGGTTCTGGAATACTTCATTTCAACGCACGGGGCGCGCAAAGGTCTGGCCGACACCGCCCTCAAGACCGCTGACTCCGGCTACATGACGCGCAAACTGGTGGACGTGGCGCAGGACGTCATCATTCGCGAGGAGGACTGCGGCACGACCAACGGTATTTGGGTGCAGCCGATTTACGAAGGCGAAGACGAAGTAGTCAAACTCAGCGAACGTCTGGTTGGCCGGTTTGCCTGTGACGACATTGTGGACCCGCGAGATTCGAAGAAGAAGCTCATCAAAGCCAGCGACGAGATCGACGAGGTCAAGGCGAAGGAAATCGAAAAAGCGGGCATCGAAAAGCTGCGCATCCGCTCCGTGCTCACCTGCGAGAGCAAGCACGGCGTTTGCATCGCCTGCTACGGCCGCAACCTGGCGACCGGCGGGCTCGTGAAGCTCGGCGAAGCGGTCGGGATAATCGCCGCGCAGTCCATCGGCGAGCCGGGCACGCAGTTGACGATGCGGACGTTCCACATCGGCGGAACGGCGTCGCAAGTGTTCAAGCAGCCGCAGATCAAGGCGAAGTACGACGGGACTGTTCGTTACAACGATTTGCGCCTGGTCGAATTGGAGGACGGAAACAACATCGTGTTGAACAAGAACGGATCGATCTCCGTTCTGGCCGAGGATGGCCGCGAACTCGAAACACACAACGTCGTCATCGGCTCCGTGGTGGCGGTTCGCGATGGAGGCAAGGTCAGGAAGGGCGAGACGTTCGTGCAGTGGGACCCGTACAACGTGCCGATTCTTTCGGAAAAGGCCGGTCGGGTGAAATTCCACGACATCATCGAAGGGGTGACGATGAAGCAGGAAATGGATGAAACGACCGGCCAGGAGGCCATGGTCATCATCGAGCACAAGGAAGATCTGCACCCGCAAATCATCATCGCAGACGAGAGGGGTGAAGTCGTGACGAACTATCCGATTCCCTCCGGCGCGCACATCGTCGTCAGCGCCGGCGACAAGATCGTGGCCGGCACATTGCTCGCTAAGACGCCGCGGAAAACTTCGAAGACCAAAGACATCACGGGCGGTTTGCCGCGCGTGGCGGAATTGTTCGAGGCACGCCGTCCGAAGGACGCCGCCGAGATTTCGAAGATTGACGGCGTGGTGGATTTCGGTCCGAGCGTGCGCGGCAAGCGCTGCATTCTCATCAAGGATCCCCAGACCGGTGTCGAAGAGGAACACCTCATTCCGATCGGCAAGCACGTTATTGTTTTCAAAGGCGATTACGTGAAGAAGGGCCAGCAGTTGACGGAAGGCCCGATCGTGCCGCACGAGATTCTCGATGTCTGCGGTCCGCAGGAATTGCAGGAGCATCTGGTGAACGAAGTGCAGGAAGTTTATCGGCTGCAAGGGGTGACCATTAACGACAAGCACATTGAGATCATTGTGCGCCAGATGTTGCGCAAGGTGCGCATCACCGAGCCGGGTGACACGACGTTCCTGTGGGGCGAGCAGGTGGACAAGATCGCGTTCGAGACAGAGAACGAGCGCGTCGAAAAAATGGGCGGCAAACCCGCCGAAGCGCAGCCGGTGTTGCTCGGCATCACGAAGGCTTCGCTCGAAACCGAGAGCTTCCTCAGCGCCGCGTCGTTCCAGGACACCACGCGTGTGCTGACCGAAGCGGCCAGCATGGGCAAGGTGGACTACCTGCGCGGCTTCAAGGAAAACGTCATCATGGGCCACATCATTCCGGCGGGCACCGGGTTCGACTTGCACCGCAAAGTGGCGTTGAAGCCGCTGGTGGAGCCGTTGCCGGCCGAGGAGTCGGCGCCGCTGGCGACCGAGCCTTTGGCCAGTTGACGCGTAAGGAACTGCGCGAAAGAAACCAAATACTTGTTGCAACGGAAAAGTCCTTTGCTATCATCCGCACTCCGTTTGCCCGAAGGGCGCGGGAAACAACGAAACCGGGCTTAACAACCGAACATTTGCGATGCCGACAATCAACCAACTCGTCCGTCGAGGTCGCAATAAATTGAAGTTTAAGTCCAAGTCGCCGGCCCTGGAGGGGGCGCCGTTTCGCCGGGGCGTGTGCCTGCAGGTGATGACGCGCACGCCCAAGAAGCCGAATTCGGCGATGCGCAAAGTGGCGAAGGTCCGTTTGACGAATGGCTATGAAGTCATCGCTTACATCCCCGATGAGGGGCACCTGTTGCAAGAGCATTCGATCGTGCTCGTGCGCGGGGGACGTGTGAAGGATTTGCCAGGTGTCCGTTATCATATCGTGCGCGGCACGCTCGACGCCGCCGGAGTGGAAAAGCGGCGTGTCAGCCGCTCGAAATACGGCGTGAAACGTCCGAAGGAAGGCAAGCCGGCGGCGGCTCCGGCAGCTCCGGCAGCCATGGCGCCTGCGGTGGCCGCGAAGTGATGAAATCGTTTCCGCTCGTGACGATTTAACGATTTAACGATTTAACGATCGCATGTCTCGACGTCGTCAAGCAGTGAAGCGGCCGCTGGTGGAAGATTCCAAATTCCACAGCACGCTGGTCTCGCGCCTCGTCAGCACGGTCATGGACCGCGGCAAGAAAAGCCTGGCCCAGCGCATCGTGTACAGCGCGTTCGATGAGATTGCGGAAAAGAATCCGAACGCCAACCCGCTGGAAATCCTGCAGCGGGCAGTGGACAACGTGAGGCCGCGTCTGGAGGTTAAGGCCCGCCGCGTCGGCGGTGCCACGTATCAGGTGCCTTTGGAAGTGCCCGGCGACCGTCAACTCTCGCTGGCGATGCGCTGGCTGGTTGACCTGGCGGACGCGCGCAAGGGCATTCCGATGAGGGAAGCCCTGGCGGCGGAGATCATGGACGCGTATCAGGGGCAGGGCAACGCCATCCGCAAGCGCGATGAAGTGCACAAGATGGCGCAGGCCAATAAAGCATTTGCGCATTTTCGCTGGTAGATAACAGCAGCCCAGGACGCGCCCCGAAGGCCGAAGCAAATCGGGGCGTTTTTGTTCTCCGAAAGTTTACATGCAAGCAGTAATGGACAAACCGAAATCAGTGAACTCGCCGAAGCGGCAGTACCCGATGGAATGTACCCGCAACATCGGGATTGCGGCGCACATCGATGCCGGCAAAACGACGACCACCGAGCGCATTCTCTTTTACACCGGTCTCATCCACAAGATTGGCGATGTCGATGACGGCAATACCGTGACGGACTGGATGGAGCAAGAGAGAGAGCGTGGTATTACGATTACTTCCGCGGCGGTGACCTGTTTCTGGACGCAGAAGACAGAAGAGGGTCTGGCCAAATCCTTTGCCGGCATCGCTCATCGCATCAACATCATTGACACGCCGGGCCACGTGGACTTCACCGCTGAAGTCGAGCGCTCCATGCGGGTGCTGGATGGCGCGGTGGCTGTTTTCTGCGGTGTTGCGGGCGTGCAACCGCAATCCGAAACGGTCTGGCGTCAGGCGACGAAATATAAAGTCCCGCGCATCGCCTTCGTCAACAAAATGGACCGCACCGGCGCGAACTTCGAGAACGCCCTGAACGACATGCGGAAAAAACTCGGGGCGTACGCTTACCCGGTTTACCTCCCGCTCGGCGCCGAAGACAAATTTGAAGGCGTTATCGACGTGGTGAACCAGAAGGCAATTGTCTGGGGCGCAGGCGATGTCGTCAACGAAGGACTGAAGTATGAGGTGAAGGAGATTCCCGATCACCTGAAGGAGAAGGCGAAGATCGCGCTGACAGAATTGATCGACGCAGTGTCGAACAAGGATGACGCGATTGCCGAGCTGGTGATCGAGGAGAGGCCCATCGAACCCCTGGTGCTCAAGGCAGCCATCCGCCGTCTGACCTGCAAGATCGAGTTGGTCCCGGTGTTGTGTGGCTCCGCGTTCAAGAAGAAGGGCGTGCAACCGTTGATCGATGCGGTGGTGGATTATCTTCCCAGCCCGCTGGACATTCCCGCCGCTGAAGGCACCGAGCCGGGCACCGATAATGTGGTCAAGGTCGAGGCTGACGACAACAACAAGTTTTGCTCCCTCGCCTTCAAGCTTTGGACCGATACTTATGCCGGCAAACTGGTGTTCTTCCGCGTCTACTCGGGCACGCTCAAGAAAGGCGAAACGATTTACAATCCGCGTTCGCGCAAACGCGAACGTGTCAGCCGCCTGATGATGATTCAGGGCAGCGAGCGCAAGGACGTGGATCAGGTTTTCTCAGGAGACATCGCCGCGCTCGTCGGCCTGCGCAACATCTGGACTGGCGACACGCTGTGCGACGAGGATTTTGATGTCATGCTCGAACCGCCGACGTTCCCCGAGCCGGTGATCAGCATGGCGATCGAACCGAAGACGAAGGCTGATCGTGACAAGATGGGGGAAGGTTTGCAGCGCCTGGCGGAGGAGGACCCGACGTTTCGCTGTTTCACCAATGAAGAGACCGGCCAGCTCATCATCGCGGGCATGGGTGAACTGCACCTGGAAATCATCCGGGACCGCCTGTTTCGCGAGTTCAAGGTCGAGGCCAACGCGGGCGCGCCGCAAATTGCGTATCGCGAAACCATCACCAAGCCCGCCGAGGGCGAAGGCAAGTTTATCCGCCAATCGGGTGGTCGCGGGCAATACGGTCACGCCATCATCCAGATCCAGCCGAATGAAAAGGGCAAAGGCGTTGAAATCGAAAACAAGATTGTCGGTGGCGCGATTCCGAGGGAGTACATCCCCGCGGTGATTGACGGAATTGAGGAAGCCATCCGCGGCGGCGTTTACGCCGGATACCAGGTGATCGACCTTAAGGCGCAGATTGTTGACGGAACGTTCCACGAAGTGGACTCGAACGAACTGGCGTTCAAGATGGCCGGCATCTTTGCGCTGAAGGACGCGTTCAAGAAGGCGAACCCGATCCTGCTCGAGCCGATCATGAAAGTGGAAGTCACGACACCGGACGAATATCAGGGTGATTTGCTGGGTGACATTAACCGCCGTCGTGGCACGATTACCGGCATCGAAGCGAAGAGCGGGCAAACCATCCTGAACGCCGAGGTCCCGCTGGCGGAGATGTTCGGGTATGCGACAGCCATCCGTTCGCTGTCGAAAGGCCGGGCCTCTTATTCGATGGAGCCGCTCACGTTCGAGCAGGTGCCCTCGAGCATATTGAACACCATTTTGGATTCGGCGAAATCGAAACAACCGCCCCGCAGTTAAAAGAAAGACCTGGCTACTTGTTCTTTGTATGGCTGGACAACGCATTCGCATTCGACTGAAGGCTTACGACCACCGGGTCATTGACCAGTCGGCTCATGAAATCGTGGAGACGGTCAAGCGCACCGGCGCGCGTGTGGCCGGCCCGATTCCATTGCCGACCCGGATCGAGCGGTTCACCGTCGGCCGTTCGCCGCACGCGGACAAGAAATCTCACGAAACCTTCGAGCAACGCACGCACAAGCGGTTGCTGGACATTATCGACCCCACGGCCAAAACCGTCGATGAGCTCAAGAAATTGAATCTGCCGGCGGGCGTCGATATCACCATCAAGATTTAGGCGATGAAGCCGCAAACGAGCAAACGGAGTGAGGGAGTGATGGAGGGCTGGAGTCCTGCCCTCCATCACTCCATTTCCTGACTATGCTGGGTTTAATCGGAAAAAAACTTGGGCAGACGCGCGTTTACGACGCGCAGGGAAATATTGTTCCCGTCACGGTCGTGCTGGCCGGTCCCAATCGCGTGATCCAATGCAAAACGGTCGAGACCGACGGCTACCAGGCGGTACAGCTTGGTTTTGGTGACCAGAAGGAGTCGCGGCTGACCAAGCCGTTGAACGGCCATCTGAAAAAGTTCAACGTTTCGCCGGTGAAGCGCGTTCGCGAGTTCCGCAGTTTTTCCGTGGACGTGAAACCGGGCGATGTCGTGGGTGTGAATATTTTCGCGCAAGGGGATTACGTGGATGCCATCGGGGTCACGAAAGGTCGCGGCTTTGAGGGAGTCGTCAAGCGGCATCATTTCCGCGGGGGCGACAGCACCCACGGCGCGAAGGGCTGGCATCGACGCAGCGGCGCGATTGGCTGCCGTTTATTCCCCGGCACAGTGCGGCGCGGTTTGAAAATGCCCGGCCACATGGGCCAGGTGCGGCGGACAGTTCAAAACCTGCAGGTCGTTGAGGTGCGGGAAGCGGAAAATATTTTGCTGATCAAAGGCGCAATCCCCGGCGCCAAGGGGGATTACGTGATCATCCGGGAGTCGAAGAAAATCCCGAAGCCGGCCGCAGCCGCGAAAAAGTAACGGGCCATGAAGCTTATAGTCAAAGATATCAATGGTCGGGGCCAGGGCGAGCTGGAAGTGAAGTTTCCGCTCATTGCGGACGGGAAGGGCACCCAGGCGGTCCATGACGCAGTGGTTGCTTATCTTGCGAATCAGCGCATGGGCACCGCCTGCACGAAGACCATGGGCGAAGTGGCGGGCACAGGCAAGAAACCGTGGCGACAGAAGGGCACTGGCCGGGCGCGGGCCGGTTCGTTCCAGTCGCCGTTGTGGCGCGGAGGCGGCGTCGTGTTCGGACCCAAGCCGCGCGATTTCGGCAAGAAAGTTTCCAAGGCCACGAAGCAATTGGCGCTGCGCAAGGCGTTGAGCGAACGGCTTAAGTCCGGCGACGTGGTTGTCGTGGAGGACATCAGATTGAGTTCGCCGAAAACCAAAGAGTTCGTGGCCCTGTTGGGTGCGCTGGCGGTGGAAGGCACGGCGCTGGTGGTAGCGCCCGCCGGCGACAAGAACCTTGCGTTGGCGTCGCGCAACGTGCCGCAGGTCGAGCTGGCCACGAGCGATTCGCTGAACACCTATCAGGTGCTGCGCTTTGACAAACTGCTGTTCACCCGCGGCGCCTTTGAGAAGCTCGAGCAACGTTTAGCCGGGTAGGCCGCCATGAACGCTTTTGAAGTCATTAAAACTGTCCGCCTGACCGAGAAGGGCACCGCGCAGTCGGAAAAATTCAACCAATACACCGTCGTGGCCGACCGGCGGGCGAACAAGATACAGATTCGCCAGGCGGTGCAGGAACTCTTCAAGGTCAAAGTCATTGACGTGAGCACGATGAATGTGCACGGCAAATATCGCCGGCAGCGCACTCTTCAAGCCGGCAGGGCGCCCGACTGGAAGAAGGCCGTCGTGACCTTGAAAGCAGGGGACAAAATCGTCCTGACCTGACTTTTCCTGTTTATGCCAGTGAAAACTTTCAGACCGCTGACGCCCTCGACGCGATACATCACCATCGCGCCATACGCGGACGTGACGAAGACCGAGCCGGAAAAAAGCCTGGTGGTCACTCGCAAGAAGACTGGCGGGCGCAACTGTCACGGTCGCATCACGGCGCGGGGCATCGGCGGCGGACACAAGCAGAAAATCCGCCTGGTGGATTTCAAACGGAACAAGCATGGCGTGGAGGCGACCGTGTCGGCCATCGAGTACGACCCGATTCGCACGGCGCGTCTGGCGTTGCTCGAATACAAAGACGGAGAGAAGCGCTACGTCATTGCGCCGAAAGGGATTCGTGTCGGCGCCAGGCTCATGAGCGGACCGGACGTTCCCCCTGAACTCGGCAACAGTCTTCCGCTGAAATCCGTTCCGATTGGTTTGCCGATACACAACATTGAACTGACGCCCGGCAGAGGAGGGCAGATCGTTCGCTCGGCCGGCGGCGCGGCCACCTTGATGTCGCGGGACGGAGGTTACGCGCAGGTGCGCCTGCCTTCCGGGGAAATCCGCAGGATTCACGAGAGTTGTTACGCGACGATCGGGCAGGTCGGCAACCTGGAGCACGAGAACGTGGTTCTGGGCAAGGCTGGCCGCTCGCGTCATCGCGGCATTCGACCGATCAACCGCGGCGTGTCGCGCAATCCGGTTGACCACCCGAACGGCGGCGGCGCGGGCAAATCCAAGAGCGGCGGCGGCTGGCAGCAGCTCACCTCACCGTGGGGCTTGCTGGCGAAGGGCTACCGGACCCGCAATAAGCGAAAACACTCGAACCGGTTCATCGTGGCGCGGCGCGATGGGCGGCCCATGAAACAGAAATAAGCGTTAAAATGTTGAATCGTTGAAGCGTTCAATCGTCAAGATGTTGACCCGGAAAAATCGTCAATCGTGAATCGTAAATCATAAATTGAATTATGGGACGCTCGATTAAAAAAGGACCGTTCGTTGACGATCATTTGCTGGACAAGATTTTGAAGGCGAAAGAGACGAAATCGAAGACGCCGATCAAGACGTGGTCGCGCCGTTCGACGATCACGCCGGATTTTGTCGGGCTGACGTTCAACGTGCATAACGGCAAAGTGTTCAACCCGGTGTTCGTGACGGAAAACATGGTGGGGCACCGGCTCGGCGAATTCTCGCCGACGCGCGTTTTCAAAAAGCACGGCGCCCACACGGCGAAGGCCGAGGCGAAATAGACCTATGGAAGTTCACGCGATCACCCGCAACGTGCGCATGTCGGCGCAAAAGATGCGCGAGGTGGTGCGGCAGATTCAGGGCATGAACGCGCTGCAGGCGCAGGCCGTGCTCGCGGTGGTGCCGCGCAAGTCCGCGCGTTTCGTGGCCAAAACGTTGAAGTCGGCCATTGCCAACGCGGAAAACAACAACGGCTTGAAGCCGGAAGTGTTGCGCATCAAAGAAGCCGTGGCGCAGACCGCGACCACGTTGCGGCGCTTCACGCCGAAGGCGCGCGGCTCGGCAGGTCCGGTGTTGAAGCGGAACTGCCACGTCAAGATTGTTTTGTCAGACAACTGATCCGGCAGGGCAGAATAAAATTACGGTTGAAAATGACGATTAAGAAAAGCGCAGATGCAGCCGGGACGGTTGCGCCACGCTGAATATGGGACAAAAGACCAATCCGATCGGACTGCGAATCGCCGTCAACAAAGACTGGCGATCGAAATGGTATGCCGAGAAGAAAGAATTCGGCAAGCTGCTGGCCGAGGACCGCAAGATCCGCGACATCCTGAAAAAGAAACTGGAATCGGCCTCGGTGCCGAAAATCCAGATCGAGCGCGCGGCGACGCGTTGCCGCATCACCATTTTCACGGCTCGTCCCGGCGTCGTCATCGGTCGCAAAGGCGCCGAGATCGACAAGATCAAAGAGGAACTGAGCCGAATGACCGGCAAGGAAATCTTCGTTGATATTCAGGAAATCAAGACACCGGAGTTGGACGCCCAGTTGGTGGCCGAAAACATCGCGTTGCAGCTGGAGCGCCGGATTTCGTTCCGTCGCGCCATGAAAAAAGCGGTGCAGACGGCGATGGATTTTGGCGCGGACGGGATCAAGATCCGTTGCGCGGGCCGATTGGGCGGCGCGGAGCTGGCGCGCACGGAAATGTATCACGAGGGGCGCGTGCCGCTGCACACGCTGCGGGCGAACATTGATTATGGCTTTGCCGAGGCCAGCACCGTGTACGGGAAGCTGGGAGTCAAATGCTGGATTTGCAAGGGCGAGACGAAAGTCGAGCGGGGAAACAAGGCGGCCGGCGCAAGCGGCGCGTCGCCGAACTGAATTTGATAAAGACGAGGATTTCCTATGCCATTGATGCCCGAAAGAGTAAAGTATCGCAAGATGCAGCGCGGACACCGCACGGGGATTGCGTCCCGTTGCAACACGGTGGCATTTGGCGAATACGGATTGCAGGCGCTGGAGCGCTGCTGGATGGACACCAAGCAGATCGAGGCGGCGCGCGTGGCCATCACGCGTTTCATGAAGCGGCGCGGCAAGGTCTGGCTGCGCGTGTTCCCGGACAAATCCATCACCAAGAAACCGCTGGAAGTGCGCATGGGCACCGGCAAGGGCGGGGTGGAATCGTGGGTGGCGGTGATTCGCCCGGCCAACGTGTTGTTTGAAGTGGACGGCGTGACGGAGGCGGTGGCGCGCGAGTCGATGCGCCTGGCGTCGGCGAAGCTGCCGATCAAGACGAGATTTATTTCCCGCCACAAACTGGGTTGAGCGTACGGTCGAACGATGAAAGCGTCCGAACTGAAAGATTTGACGCCGGTCGAATTGACGGCCAGAGGCCGCGACCTGCGGCAGGAATTGTTTAATCTGCGTTTGCAGCAGGCGAGCGCGCAGTTGGAAAAGCCGGCGCGGCTTCGGCTGTTGCGCCGCGACATCGCGCGAATTGAAACCCGAATTTCTCAACTGCGCCGCAAGGCTGCCTGAGCTGGATATGCCTGAGACAGAATTACATCGTGGTCATCGCAAGGAACGGGTCGGAGAAGTCGTCTCCGACCGAATGGACAAGACCATCGTGGTCCGCGTCGAACGGCGGTTTCGCCATCCCCGGTTCAAGAAGGTCGTGACCGCTTACAGCAAGTTCTACGCGCACGACGAGAAGAACGAGGCGAAAGTGGGCGACCGCGTTCGCATCCAGGAGACGCGGCCGTTGTCCAAGACCAAGTGCTGGCGGCTGGTCGAGGTCGTCGAGCGAAACGAGGAAGTGGCCAAGGTGGCCTAGGCTGAGGACGGGTTATGTTGCAGGTTCGTTCCATTTTGGATGTGGCTGACAACAGCGGCGCCAAGCGCGCGGCGGCGATCGGCGTAATTGGACGCAACCAGCGTTACGCGCGGGTAGGCGACATTATCAAAGCCCACATTAAAGAAGCGGCGCCGGATGGCACGGTGAAGAAGGGTGAGGTAGTGGACGCCGTTGTTGTTCGGACGCGCAAGCCGATCCGCCGCAGCGACGGGTCGTATCTGCGTTTCGACACGAACGCCATTGTGATTATCGACAAAGAGAACAATCCGCGCGGAACGCGCATCTTCGGCCCCGTGGCGCGCGAGCTGCGGGACAAGAAGTTCATGAAGATTATTTCGCTCGCGCCGGAAGTGATTTGAAGGTTATGCGGAGATTCCACGTGAGAAAAGGCGACGAAGTAGTGGTCATTGCCGGCACCGAGCGCGGCAAGCGCGGCAAGGTGATCACTATTCTATGCGGCAAGCAGCGGCTGATTGTGGAAGGCGTCAAGATGATCAAGAGGCATCAACGCAAAAGCCAGCAGCATCCGCAGGGCGCGATCATTGAGCGCGAAGGCTCCATCCACATCTCGAACGTGATGTTGGCGGAAAGATTTGACGCCCGCGCCGCCAAACGGGGCGCGGCGCCGGCGGACGCATAGACCGGACGCCGGCGATCAGAAATCAGGATCAGAATTACAATTCAGGATTCGGCAAAACAACGCTCCGGCAAGATCCGGAAAAAAGCGAAATG
>Ga0209056_10006041_pt1 | contig 12549 bp, 8 predicted proteins | sample GraSoiAngelo_114_FD_185876 | JGI IMG/M metagenome (GOLD analysis project Ga0209056, IMG submission 185876) | Grasslands soil microbial communities from the Angelo Coastal Reserve, California, USA - 14_0903_13_40cm (SPAdes) (version 2) | ecosystem: Environmental > Terrestrial > Soil > Grasslands ... | reverse complement strand
GTCGCCCACCACCTCCGCGAGCCCCGGCCGCGCCACCAACACCACGCGGAAGAGGCCGGCGCTCGCCGAGTGGTGCCAGCGTGCCTCCCACTCATAGCCCCGGGCGCCGCGCGGGCGCACGGCACGGGCGTTCGCGGTGTTCGCCTTCTGAGCCGCAATCACGCGGCTCCCCGGCCACTGGTCGGTGGACGTGGCTCCCGTGAACGCGACCGCGACCACGAGGCCGTTCCGATCCACGACCGCGGCCCACATGTCGAGATTGAAGCCCCCATTGTGTTCATTCCGGGCCTTGACCAGCGCCGCCTTCAACTGGTCAAAGCCGGCGATCCGACTCAGCGTCGCGTCGAGCGTGGGTCCACCGATCGTGTTGTCGCCGCATGCCGCGGCGGCGGCGAGACTGCCGGCGGCGATCCCGAGCCGCACGGCTTTGCGGGAGAGGTGATGGAGACCGAGCATGGCGATCCTCCGGATAGATGGGTGAGGTGCGGACCCGGGTCTGGACGGCAGTTCGTGATCGGAGTGGCGTCGCAGGAAAGGCGTCAGGGCGAAGGCGAGGAGGCCGTTCTCGGGCCGAGCGACGAGCATGGCGTGCCGATTCGAGCGTCGCGATGCTCGCGATCGACACCTTGCGGTCGATGGTACCTGGCTGCCTGTTCTTGGTGCTGGGCTAGCCGGGCGCTGCGTGATGGCGCCATGCGTTCGTCCCTCTGACTCGCACGGGGCGGGGAAGGAGATCGACCGATGATGATGATGATCAAGGTCGCGCGCCCATGAAACGAGTGGGCTGGATCGTGAGTCTGGCCGCAGCGCTCTCGAGCGGTGCCGCGTGGTCACAGGAGAGTTTTGCCGCTCTGCTCCTGAAGGACTCGCTCTCTTTCACTCTCCCCAGAGATTATTCGCCAGTGGCAGTGGTCGCCAACCCGGACGTGCTGTACCAGTTCGCGATGAAGTCGAGAGCAGCCAAAGTCGAAATCCGGTACGCGATCTTCCCGAGTTCGAACAACCCGGAGGTCGGCGCAGCCTTCTTGCAAACAATCTGTCTCAACCTCTCCAAAGGAAACGCCTGCAACATCCGTCCTTTCCCTCATCCGGCCGTCAAGACGGAGTTCGGCGCCGACGGGGGCTTCACTTCGATGACAGCATTGGATTCCCAGTTTGGAAGGGGTTACACCTACTGTATGGCCAACCTGATTCACAAGAACGATGTCGCCGACGTCGTCACGTTCTTCCTGTTTGACGATATGAAGGTCCTGCAGTCGTTGATCTCCCAGGACGAAGTGTTCCACGCTCTGAGGTTCAAATAGCCGGCCGCGTGCCGATCGTTTGGCACGCGGGGTACGAGGTCGACATCGGGCCGCACCCGTTTCCGACCAGAAAGTATCGCCTCGTGCGGGACGCCCTGCTCGCCGAGGGCACCGTTGCGCCCGCCGACCTCGTCGAGGCCGCGCCGGCGACCGACGATCAGGTCGCGCTGGTCCACACGAGCGACTACCTGTGGAAGATCAAGACGGCGACCCTGAGCGTGGAGGAGCGGCTACTGCTCGAGGTCCCCTTCTCGCCGGCGTTGCGAGACGCCGCGTGGATCACGGCGGGCGGCTCGACGCTCGCCGGGCGCTTGGCGATCAATCACGAGCAGGGCGGGATCGCGGTGCATTTGGGGGGTGGCTTTCACCACGCCTTCCCCGATCACGGCGAGGGGTTTTGTCTCATCAACGACGTGGCGATCGCGATCCGCGTACTCCAACGGGAAGGGATCATCCGGCGGGCGATGGTCGTCGATCTCGACGTGCATCACGGCAACGGCACGGCGGCGACCTTCCAGAGCGATCCAGACGTTTTCACGTTCTCGATGCATCAGGAACGCAATTACCCCGCCTGGAAGCCGCCGAGCGATGTGGACATCGGGTTGGAGGACGGGACGGGAGACACCGAATATGTGTCCCTGCTCGAGCGGCACCTGCCGGACCTCGTCGCCCGCCACCGGCCCGATCTCGTGTTCTATCTGGCGGGAGCGGATCCGTACCAGTTCGACCAGCTCGGCGGGCTGGGGCTTACGCTTGAGGGGTTGCGACGGCGCGACGCGCTGGTGTTCGAGCGGGCGACGCGCGCGGGTGTCGCTGTGGCGGTGTGTCTCGCGGGGGGCTACGCGGTGCGCACGGACGACACCGTAGCGATCCACTGCAACACCGTGCGGGCGGCACGCGAGGCGATAGTCTAGGTGCCTCTCCGTGCACCTACCAGGTCGGTGCCTTCGCCGCCACTCGCGGCACCGCGACTCGCAGCTCCCGGCCCGCGCCGGTCCAGCGGGTCAGCAGGTCCTTGGCCCACAACAGCTCCCAATCACGCACGCTCTGGGTCTCGACGGTGACCCGGAGCCAGTCGGACGCGTCGCGGTAGCGCCGCTCACTCAGCGCTTTGATCCCCAGGTAGTAACTCACCTCGGCGCGGCGATGCGGCGTGCTCGCGAAGGGCAGGAGCGTTGCATCCGGCTCGAGGCCCAGGAGGCACCGCCCTGCCAGATGGTAGAACCGCGCGTCCGGGCGGCGATAGAACGCCATTAGCTGGGCACGGCGCGTCGGATTGCGCTTCGGATCCTCGAGCCAAGCGAGCGTCCGCACCAACCAGTAGTACGATCCCTCCGCGCCCTCGTCCGGAACCGCGTTCAGCTCCCAGAGCAGGTCGTACAGGCCGTTGCGATAGATGGACAGCGCCTGGCGCCGGGCTTCCAGCGGCGACCACCGCGCCGCGAGCCAGGCGCGCCCGGCGCCCGGGCCACGCGCCGCGACAAGGTAGCGATAGAACTCCACCGCCTCCGCGTCGTCTCCGCCGGCAGGAGGCAAGAGTCGTTGCTTCAGCACTAAGGCCAGCGGGAAGAAGCCGGAGTCAGCGGCTGCCGCGGGGATCGTGCCCAGCAGAGTGGCGGGAATGCCGGCGCGCGCTAGCGCGTCGAAGGCGCTGTCTCCTATGGCCGAGGCGCGCCGGCCAAACGCGCGCGCGAACGCGGGCCCGACTACGTGTCGCCAGTCCGCAGGGGAAAGCGGATGCTGCGAATCGTTGAGCACGACGGGGACGGCCTCGTAGCGGCGCTGCGCCCAGAGCACCTCGGCCAGAGTGGTCCGCGCGTCGGGCGAGCCGGGATAGCGAGCGACCACCCGCTGCGCCAGGTCGTCCGCCTCGTCGACCCGGCCCGAGGCCAGCGCGATCAATGCCGAACGCTGCAGCACACCCAGCTGATAGCTGTCCTGCAGCGGCTCGAGCAGCGCGTACGCCTCCTGCAGACGACCCATGCGCTGATACAGCACCGCCAGCTTGATGCTGGCGAAGATGTGGTCGAAGCCGCGGTCCGCACCGTGGGTCGCTAGCCACGAACGCGTGACGCGCACGGCATCGGGCACGCGACGCGCCTCCACCAGCATGTCCACGTAGCGCCGCCGCTCGTCCCAGTTGTCCGGATCTTCGGCCAGCAGTCGCTCGAACGCCGTAAAGGTCGCGGGCGTGTCCGCCGTGATTCCGAGCAGGTACCTCAGGGCGTTGAAGCGGGCATCGAGGGCCAGGCTGCGATCGCGTGCCTGGGCGGCGAGCGCCCGGGCATCGCCACGGTAATGAGCCTCCCACACCGTGAGCTCGGGGTAGTCCACGCCCGCCACCGCGAGCAGGCGCTGGTCGAGCCGCTCAGCGAGCGGCACGTCGCCCAGCCGGTCGGTGGCGACCTGGGAGGCGCGGCGCAGAGCGTGCGGCCGGCTGTCCAGGCGCGCGAACGCGGTGCGGGCCGCGGCGGCATGGCGCTCGTCCGTGTAGCGCAGCAGCTCGCCGATGTCGTCGAGCGAGCGACGCAGCGCGGGCTCGCTCAATCCCCGTACCGTCCGCAGCGCATCGAGCAGGCTGTCGACCGAGCCGTGCCCGGCGTCGACCGCGGCTCTGCCACGACACCAGCGCGCGACGTCCTTCCACAGGCCGGGCGGCGCATCGTCAAAGGCGCCCACGAAGGCCGCCGAGGCCCGCACCGAGGCCAGGCCGTCCACGTAGTGAATGCAGGCGCGCTCGAACGCCGCGTGCAGCTGCGCTCGGAAGTACAGCGCGTACATGTCGCCGTTCAGGAACGGCCCTCCTCCGACCCGCGCGTCGAGGGCTGCCAGATCGCCCTCGAAACGGGCGAGCGCGTCCCCGCCCCCGCTGCCGGCGTCCGCTTGCAGCACATCGTCCCAACCCACGGCGGGGCTCAGCGCCCTTCCTCCCAGCAGACGCCCCAGCGCACGGACCAGGCGGTAGAGCGTGTACGAACGTCGCGTGAAGGGAGCCAGCTCGGCGGCGAGCGTCGGGGGCATGAGCGGGATCACCATGGCGTCGGTCTCGAACCGGCTCGTGGTCACCGCGGCGCCCAGGGTCCCGGAGCTCGGGCGCCGCACGCCCAACGCGTCCAGCGCTTCACGGAAGGCGTGGCTATCGCTCAAGTCGGCGATCGCACTCACGTACAGGTGCCGCGTGAGGGGCGACGATTCATCGTCCGTGGCGGCGCTGCGCAAGCTGGCCCGGTCGCGCGTGACGAAGAGCCGCACCGGGTGGCCGGGCGGGAGCCCTACGGTGAGCCGCGCCGCCTCATGCGTGTAGCCCATGTGCTCGGCGAGCAGCGCCCGCGCTTGGGCGACCGCGTCCCCCTGCTGCACGGCACCGGCCAGCGCTGTCGTGGCGAGGGCACGCGCAACCAGTGGATCGCCCACCACATCCTCTTTGGGCAACTGAATCGCGAGCAGCACGAGACCGGAGGCAGCCAGGGGCAGCCACCCCGGGTGACGACCGCGGCGCCACCCGGCGTCCACTACGCGGAGCGCCGCGCCCAGCTGCGGCGCGTTCAGGCGCGCAAGCAATGCCGCCACCGTATCGCGTTCCCGCCCCGAAGGACCGCCGGCTGTGTCGAGCGGATAACGCTGGACCAGACGCTCCGCCCAGCCCTGAAGCAACGCGCTCGCGTCCTCGAATCCCGGCAAGTCGGGCAGGTCTCCTACGCGCTCGCCGGCGTAGGCGATGATCCAGTGCTCGCCTTGCCGGCTCACCCGCACGGTGTCGGCCGGGTTGCCCGACACCAGCCGATGCATCTCGGCCACCGCACCCAGGAAGCGGCGGTCCGGCCGTACCACGTAGTGCTGTTTCAACGTCTCCGGCATTCGAGCGGCCGGCACGTCGAGAATGGACGGGGGCTCCGGGTCGGTGAAAGCGATGGTTGGGAAGCCAGGGGCAACGGATGGGGCGGGTTGGGCGCAGCCACTGCACGCGGCGAGCGCGAGCAGCGCGAGGTACGCGCGCGTCATGGCGTCATTCCACCGTCGTCTCTCTCGCGGTGATCTCGTACTTGAAGGTGTCCGGGTCTATGGAGCCGGTAACGTACCCCGCGGCTCCATGCCGGCGCAACTCTCTTCCCAATTCATCAATCCTCAGGGGCCTCCCAACGCAAGAATCTGCTCGACTTGACGAGTGTGGTTCAGGTCGTGACCCGCGTATAAGCGGACGATGTGTTCCACGGTCTCCGCACCACGCTCCGAGTGCACTCCCTGGTGCTTCCACTGTTCCGGCGTCAGGGTATCGAACAGCGCCAGATTCATCTCGCGGAGGACGCGGAAGACCCAGGCATCCTGGTCCATTGCAGGGGGGTTCCCGGCGCCCCGAGAATCGCCCGGATCTGCCAGCTCGTGACTATCTCTACATCCGCCAGATGCGCCAGGATCTCCGCGATACACCACTTTCCTGGTGCGGGGCGCTTTCGCAAGCGAGTTGCCGATGTTCCGCAACGAAGCGCTCGAGCTCGTTGGGGGTCCGCGCCCCACGAGCTGCCGCGCCGCCGCCGCGACGGCGGCGAGATCCTCGATCAACATCCTCCAGTGTTTGGCGGGCAGCTCGGCCCGGAGCCGCCGGTGGCAGTTCCCGGCTTCAGTCTTCCTCGCTGGCGGGCCACAGCCACGCCGCCCCTCGGACACCGCTCGAATCACCGTGAGCGGCGCGCACCACGCTGGTGGCGACGGGATCGGAGCTCGCCCCGACAGCCAGCACGTGGCGTGGCAGCAGCGCGGACGTCGCTTCCGGCAGCCCCGCGATGTTCGACATGCCGCCGCCGAGCACGACCACATCGGGGTCGAGCACGTTGATGAGTGACGCGAGGGCGCGGCTCAGCCGATCGTGGTATCGGGCCAGGGTCGCTCCGGCGCCGGCATCGCCGCTCGCCGCAGCGCGCACGATCTCCTGGCCGGACAGCGTGATACCCGTGTGCCGCGCGTGGTCGCGCTCGAACCCCGGGCCGGAGAGCCACGCCTCGACACAACCGCGCTTGCCGCAGTAGCACGGCGGACCGGGTTGCTCGTCGGGCGTGAGCCACGGAAGCGGATTGTGCCCCCATTCGCCGGCAATGAGGTTCGCGCCTGGCAGACAGCGGCCATCCACGACGATCCCGCCGCCGACTCCCGTGCCGAGGATCACGCCGAACACGACGTGCGCGCCCGCGGCCGCGCCGTCCGTGGCCTCGGACAGCGCGAAGCAGTTCGCGTCGTTCATGACCCGCACTGGGCGGTCGAGCCGTCCCACGAGATCGCGCTCGAGCGGCTGACCGTTGAGCCAGGTGGAATTGGCGTTCTTCACGAGCCCCGTACGGGGCACCACCGTACCCGGGATACCGACGCCCACCGTGCCCTGGCCGCCGGCCGCGCGCTCGAGCTCCAGCACTAACGCCACGATGGCGTCGAGGGACGCCGCGTAGTCACGCGGCGTGGTGACGCGCAGACGGGTGATCTCCTGACCCGCGGGCGACAGCGCGATTGCCTCGATCTTCGTGCCGCCCAGGTCGACGCCGATACGCATGCCTCAGCGCGCGACCTTCGCGACCGTGTCCCAGGTGCGCGTCGTCCCCTCCTTGCCGAACGTCCTCTCGATGAGTGTCATGAAGACCGGACTCTTGGGGTGCCGCACGTAGGCACTGAAGGCTTCGGCGCCTTTCACGGCGAGGATACGGGCTCCCTCGAACTCGATCGGAAGCGCGAGCCTCGAGGTGGGCCGCCGGCGCAGGAACGTGACGACGCGCTTCGCGCCGGGCGGGAGGCGAAACGCTCGGTAGGGGTCGGATGCCAGCAGGTCCCGGAGCGCTTCGATCGGCCGTATGATCGTGAGGAAGGTCCGACCCAATCGCTCGGTCATCGCGGCCTCGGCCCGTCGCTCGAGCGACGCCTCCGAGGCAGCGCGCGCGCTGAACACGACGTTCCCGCTCCCGAGGATGGTCTTCACGTCGGTGAACCCCGCCGCCTCGAACGCTTTCTTCAAGTCGGACATCTTCGCGTTGACCGGCATGACACCACGGAGAAACGCGGCATAGCGTGGCATAAGCTAAAGGTTACCCTACGCAGGGTACCAGTTCTTCTCCCAGGCATGCGGCTCGAGCTTCGAGAGCATTCCCGCCGTCAGTTTCCCCTTCTCCGCTGCCGCAACGTTCTGTTGCACGTGCGTAGTGCGACGCATTCCGGGGATGACCGTCGATACCTGAGATGACGACAGACAGAAGCGCAGGGCCAGCTCCGCCAGGGTCTGGACCTCGTCATCGAGCAGTCGAGCCAGCGCCCGTCCCCGCCGTTCGGCCTCGGCCCGGCGGTCACCGGCAAAGTACTCCGCTCGCCAGTCGCCCGCGGGAAACACCGTATCGGATCGAATTTGACCGGTGAGCGCGCCTTCATCGAAGGGCACGCGCCCGATCACACCGAGCGGCTTGGTGCGTGCGAGCGGGAACAACGTTCGTTCGGGGGAGCGATCGTAGATGTTGTAAATCACCTGGGCGGTCTCGAACAGCGGATCCCCGAGCACCCGCAACGCCGTCTCGGGCGCGTGGTCGTTGATCGAGATCCCCCAATGCAAGACCTTCCCTTCCTTCTTTAAGCGGACCATCTGGTCGTACGACGCCTCCCATTCCGCGTCGTCGAGCCAGGCGTCGTTCCACACATGCAGCTGTTGTAACTGCAAGGCGTCGACGCCGAGGTTCTCGAGCGATCGCTCCGTGGAAGCGGAGAGATGCCGGGCGGGAAAGACGTCCCCGAGAGCCGCACCGGCCCGCCCCGGCCATTCCTCATTGAGCGGCGGAACCTTGGTCGCGACGACCACGCGACCGGCGTGGATTTCGGGCTTCAAGACCTGGCCCATGAGGCGCTCGCTATGGCCGTCGCCGTACGCCAAAGCGGTATCGAAGAACGTGATCCCCCGGTCCACGGCTGCGCGCAGGGCATCACGTCCCTGGCCATCGTCCACGCCGCGCCACTGTGAGCCGCCGAGGCCCCAGCCGCCAAAGCCCAGCTCGCTGACGACGTAGCCCGTCGAGCCAAGGGTTCGGGGTTTCACGCGGCGGTGGTGACTCACGCGGGAACATGTTGCGACGTGAGAAGCGCCGCCAGCCCAATGACGGGCTGGTGGCCGGGCCGTCCCGGGCGGACGCATATTCCCCCGATGATCCGGCACCACGAACGCCTCGCCGAGGCGTTGGCCGACCGCTACCGCCTGGACCGCCTGCTGGGCCAAGGAGGGATGGCCATCGTCCTCCTCGCCGAGGACTTGAAGCACCGCCGCAAGGTAGCCGTCAAAGTGCTCCGATCGGATTTCGGCACTACCGTCGGTGCTGAGCGCTTCTTGCGCGAGATCGAGATCGCGGCCGCGCTCAATCACCCCAACATCCTCGCGGTGCACGACTCCGGGGAGGCGGCCGGCGTTCTCTATTACGTGACGCCCTACGTCGAGGGGAAGTCGCTGCGCGATCGGCTGCAGCGGGACACCCGGCTGCCGCTCGAGGAAGCCCTGAAGATCGCGCGGGAGGTGGCGGACGCGCTGGACTACGCGCATCGGCGCGGGGTGATCCATCGCGACATCAAACCGGAGAACATCCTGTTTCAGTCGGGACACGCCGTGGTGGCGGACTTCGGGATCGCGCGGGCGATCAGCGCCGCCGGCGAAACGCGCAGCCGGGCCCTGACGCAGCCCGGCGCGGTGATCGGGACGCCGGACTACATGAGCCCAGAGCAGGCGTCCGGGGACCGGGAGCTGGACGGACGGTGCGATCAATACGCGCTGGCATGCGTGCTCTACGAAATGCTGGCGGGGCAGCCGCCGTTCACGGGGCCGACGATGGAGAGCGTGCTGATCCGGCATCTTACGGTGGCGGCGCCGCGGATCACGGATTTCCAACCCGATGTCCCGAAGCCGGTGGCCGCCGCGCTCACCCGGGCCATGGCCAAGGCGCCCGCCGACCGGTTCAGCGGGATGGCGGCATTCGTCGAGGCCATCGAAGCACCGGAAGCCCCGGCGGGCGCGCCGCCGCCCACACAACTCACCTCGTTCATCGGCCGCGAGCGCGAGACGGCGGCCGTCCAAGAGCTGCTCCAGAGCACGCGGCTCCTGACACTCACCGGCGCGGGCGGCAGCGGCAAGACCCGCCTCGCCCTCGAGGTGGCGAGCCGCGTGGGGACGCAGTATCCCGACGGCGTCGCCTGGGTGGAGCTCGCCCCCCTCTCGAATCCGGAGCTCGTCCCGCACCACGTCGCCGATGCGCTGGGGGTGCGCCGCGACGGCATTCGATCGGCCGGGGACGCCCTGCTCGAGGCGCTGCGCGAATGGGACGCGCTGCTCGTGCTGGACAACTGCGAGCATCTGGTCGAGGCGTGCGCCCGGCTGGCGGAGGCGTTGCTGCGGGGCTGCCCGCGGCTCCGCATCCTGGCTACGAGCCGCGAGGCGCTCGGGATCGGCGGCGAGCGCGCCTGGCTCGTGCCGGCGCTCACGCTCCCCGAAGACGGTAAGCCGGTCACGCGCGCGGTGGCGGCCGAGAGCGAGGCGGTGCGGTTGTTCGTCGAGCGCAGCCAGGCAGTCCGGCCGTCGCTCGAGCTGATCGATGCCAACGTGGCGGCGATGGTGAAGATCTGCCGGCGGCTGGACGGACTTCCCCTCGCCATCGAGCTGGCCGCCGCGCGGGCGCGGGTGCTCGATCCCCAGCAGATCGCCGCCCGGCTGGACGACGTGTTCGGGTTGCTCACGTCAGGCAGCAGGACGGCCCTGCCGCACCACCGTACTCTGCGCAGCACGATCGAGTGGAGCCACACGCTGCTCACCCAGCAGGAGCAGATCCTGTTCGGGCGGCTCGCGGTGTTCGCCGGGGGATTCACGATCGACGCGGTAGAGGCGGTCGCTGCAGGGGGCGCCATATCCGCGCGAGACGTGCTTGACCTGTTGAGCGGTCTCGTGGACAAGTCCCTCGTCTTGCTCGAGACCGAAGCGCTCGAGGCGCGCTATCGCATGCTGGAGACCATACGACAGTTCGCGCGGGAGCGGCTGGAGCAAACGGGCGAGGCGGCGGACCTCGGGCGCCGGCATGCGCAGTTCTTCCTCGCCCGTGCCGAGGCCGCCGACCCGTTCCTCCCCGTCCACGCCGGGGGGTGGCAGGAGCGGCTCGCGGAGGACGTCGGGAACCTGCGGGCCGCGGCGGACTGGTTCGAGCACGACCCCACGGCAGCTGACGACAACCTGCTCTTTGCCACCGCGCTGCACTGGTTTTGGTTCGGACTGGGGCACTACCGGGAAGGCCGCCGGCGCATCGAGACGGCGCTGGAGCGGAGCGGCGGCGCGCGCTCCCGGGCCCGGGGACGCGCGCTCTCCTCCCTCGCGATGTATTTCGCCCTTCAAGGGGAGCGGGTGGCGATAGGTCCGGTGGCCGAGGAGAGCGTGGCGATCCTGCGAGAAACGGCCGGCACCTCGGTGGACCTCGCGTGCGCGCTCGTGGGGCTCGGGCAGTCGCGTCTGCTCGCAGGCGACCTGGCAGGCGCCGCCCGCGAGCTGGCGGAGGCCCTGGCCGTGGCGCGGGCCTCGCGACCGCGCTACTGGATCACCTACGCGCTGTACTGGCAGGGCTGCGTGGCGCAAGCCAGCGGCGACCTCGCGGCCGCGCGCGCGGCGTTCGACGAGGGCGTCGCCCTCGCGCTCGAGGATGGCTACAAAGCGCCTATCGCGCACCTCGCCACCATGCGGGGTCGGCTCGCCGTCGCCGAAGGAGACACCGCGGGCGCGTTGGCTTCCTTCGCCATCGGGCTCGCGTCGCTCGAGCGGACGAAGAACCACTGGTCCACGATCATCCTGGTGGAGGACCTGGCACGGATCGCGGCCGATCGGGCCGACGCCGTGCGGGCGGCCCGCATGCTCGGCGCGGCGGCCAACCTGCGCGAGGAAGCCGGGGCCGCCCCACTGCCGCTCGAGCGCGAGATCCTCGACCGTCTCGCGGGATCGGTTCGTGCCAGCCTCGGCGTCGCAGCGTTCGACGCGGCATTCCAGGCGGGGCAAGCACTAAGTCTGAGCTCGGCGCTTGACCTCGCCGAGACGATGGTGGGTGAACCAGCGGCGGCGGCGCGGCCGGCGGAGACAGTCGCCTTGCGAGTCAATGCCCTTGGCCCGCTGGAGATCTCAGTGGACGGCGAGCGCCTTCCCGACAGCGCCTGGAGCGACCCCAAGCCGCGCGAGCTGCTGCTCTACTTCCTGTGTCATCCGGGGGGCCGCACGGGCGAGCAGATCGGGCTCGCGTTGTGGCGCGACGCCTCGCCCGCCCAGCGCAAGAACGCCTTCCACGTCACCCTGCACCAGCTGCGGCGCATTCTGGGCCGGCCTGACTGGATCGTGTTCGAGGAGGAGCGCTATCGGATCAACCCGCGCCTCGCCGTGGAATTCGACGGACGCCAATTCGAAACCGAGCTGCGGCTGGCGCAGGCGGCGCTCGTCCAGGCCGGGGACGCCGCGCCGCTGGCGCGCGCCTTGGCGCGCTACCGCGGCGACTTCCTCGAGGACACGACGGGCGGGGCCGGCGACTGGCATCTGGAGCACCGGGATCGCTGGCGCCGGCTGTACCTCGAGGGCCAGCTCGCGCTCGAGCAGCCTGCGTCATGAGGGAACTTCTCGACGATAGGGTTCATTCATGAATCATGACTGCGTACGGCACTCAAGTCCGCCTCGTTGCCCGGGGGCTGGTCGATTATCTCGCCGGTATCGATCCCAGCGCCGTGGGGTTGGTTACGGCACTGCTTACACTGATCCGCAGACGCAGCTCCTGACCGCGGCCTAATCCGCAGCAATCATCCTCAACCCACCCGATCAGGTAGGGGACCCCGGGAACCCACAGGCAATTTGGTTCATTACTGAACTGTACTTGGGCCGGGTTTTGAAACCGTGACGCGATTGAGACCGTTTGGAATGTCGATTTGGGGCTCGCCCCAACGTCTAGTACAGGGAACAGTGCTTCACCTTTATCAGACAGAAGGAGATCAGCCCGTATGCGCAGTCGCCTCCTCATGAACAATCGCGGCTGGGTTGGATCGGCCGTGCTGTTGGGAACGCTCCTCGTCACTGCCAGCAGTCTGGTGGCCTGGAAACACGCGGCCGCCCGGAAGGCCGATGCCGCGGCCGCGAGCCAGCCCGAGCCCATCGAATCGGTGACCCTGGCCGTCGCCCGGGCGCGGCAGTATCGCCCCACGACCACCTCGGTCGGAACCGTCCTCGCGCTCA
>Ga0209056_10006036_pt1 | contig 12553 bp, 16 predicted proteins | sample GraSoiAngelo_114_FD_185876 | JGI IMG/M metagenome (GOLD analysis project Ga0209056, IMG submission 185876) | Grasslands soil microbial communities from the Angelo Coastal Reserve, California, USA - 14_0903_13_40cm (SPAdes) (version 2) | ecosystem: Environmental > Terrestrial > Soil > Grasslands... | reverse complement strand
CCTTATGGAAGTCCTCGAACACCGGTCATCTGCTTGAAGTCACAACCGAACGAGAAGAGTGCGTGAACTTTTGGCGTTTGAAGGCCGCAGGCGGCGGGAGATTCTTTTGCCGTTCCGCGGCTGGGGACAAGGGCGGCAGTGCTTGTCGAATTAGCCCGTGTTCAGGTTATCGATTCCGCGCATTCGCAGCGGGCTCTTCCCCGAGGTATTCGTCAAGGTTGCCGGTCCTACCAAGATGACCCCAAAGCTTCGTGTAGATCATCTTCAAGCTCTCTCGACCTACCACTTTCATTGCGATTTGATTGGCGAGAGCTTCGGTCTGAAGGTAAGGATGGTGCGAGAAGATCCAGACATGGCCGAGTTCGTGCGCTATTCCAGCTCTCAGCTCTTGATGAGTTAGACCATGTAAGAATTCCTGATCGAAGCACAGAACAAAATCGCCGCCTTCAGAGCCTCCGTCCATGGGCTCCACTGAAATCATTCGCTCATTTGTGGGGGCAATTCGGACATGAACGTGTTGCGGCATCTGCAGCTTCTCTCGAAATTCATCGACGATGTCGCTGATTTTCTTCAGCTTGCGATCCGCAGTGGATTTTTGTTTGGCTAGCGAAGCACCGGACAGAAACAGGAGTACCAGCGGGAGGAAGAACCAGACCATCGAAAGGGGTAATCTTGACTCATTTCGATGGACCTTCCTGAGCCTGGGCCGAGGCCAATACCGCGCCGGTTTCGAATGCATTTGAATTCGAGCGTCCTTATCTCAAATGGGCACGCGTTTATACCACACTGCCGCCAATTTTCAAAAAAGTCTTGAGGACATGGAGGCAGAAAGGAGTTCAGGCGGGGTATTGTCTGGAAGTTTTCCAGTGTTGTTCCAGTTCTGGTTCCTGTTTCCTCCGGCACTGCCTTATTTCTTTCGGAGTTTAAGCCACTGATTCTAATTGGCGCGAAGGCCGAAAGGCTTCATTTGGCAAAGTCCATGCGTGAGGCAATGTGCTTCGTCAACTAAGATTAACTGGAGGTAAAGTAATGAAGAAGCTTCTCACAGTAACAGCAATTAGCGTTGCGGTAATGGTGATGCTCGCCCTGCCGCCGGTCGCCTATGGTCAAGACAGGGCTCCTCAGGGGGAAAAAGTTTTCGAGGGTCAGCTCACCAGAGTCGATACGGCCGCTAAGTCCATCACTGTAAAGGGAACGGGTGATTTGGAAATGAAATTCACCTACACGGAGCAGACCCAAGTGCTCGGTCAGGAAAAGACCGTTCAAGGACTGGCTGGAAAGGTAGGCACAGAGCTACGAGTGACCTATCGAGATGCCGCAGGGAACCATACCGCGACAAAGATCGAAATGATCGAGAATCGCTAATCCGCCTGTAACTCCTCTTTATCCCCACGGCTCTGTGCCACACGCTCTCCCCCCAGATCGCTGGCACAGGGCCACCATTCGGATGAGAATTGGGAATCGAGCTATGGGAAATTTCTCATAGCTCCATTAGCTTCCATTCCCAATTCTCTCTTTTTTTATCCGAGAGATGGGATCACCGTTTATTTCGATGTTTCCTTACAACGTCTGTCCCGAATTTCCCCATGCGTCGCGCGCGAGTCGTGTCAATCCAGCAGCGTATAATTATGTGCATGGACGAAGCACACATTGAATCGCTACAGGAAGCGCTACTGCAGGACAAACTTGACGGGTGGTTGTTTTACAGTTTTCGGGGAAGCGATCCAATCGCCGAAAATATTCTCAGGCTGGATCACGCAAAATTTACGACGCGGCGGTGGTTCTACTTTGTTCCAGCGAAGGGGACGCCTCAGAAAATTGTTCACGCGATCGAGACGGGAACTCTCGATAGCCTGCCGGGAAACAAGCGGATTTACCTGCCATGGCAGCAGCTTCACGAGCATCTACGTAATGTGCTCTCCGGCGTGAGGAAAATCGCCATGCAGTACTCGCCGATGAATGCCATTCCATACATCTCACGTGTCGATGCGGGGACCGTCGAACTCGTGCGGAGTTTCGGAATCGAAGTCGTTTCGTCGGCGGACCTGGTCCAAACGTTCGAAGCGGTTTGGAGCGATGAGCAGCTCGAAACGCATTTGTATGCGGCGAAGCACATGCGTGAAATCGTCGATGTGACTGCAAGTGAGGTCGGGCGGCGCGTTCGCGGCAACGTTCCGGTCACGGAGCTGGATATTCAGGATTTCATCTTGAAAGAGTTTGACCGGCGGGATCTCACGGCGGGACATCCACCAATCGTGGCCATCAATGCGCATAGCGCTGACCCGCACTACGCGCCCAATGCAGATGACAACTTGCCAATGAGGAAAGGCGATTTTCTGCTCGTGGATATGTGGTCCAAGCGCCGCCTGCCCCACGCGGTCTATGACGACATCACCTGGACGTTCTTCATTGGGGGGGCGGTTCCGGAAGAGTATCAGAAAATTTTCAATGTTGTGCGCGAAGGGCGCGATGCCGCGATCAAAGCGGCCCAGCAACGGTATCCGGCCGGCGAGGTGCTCTACGGCTGGCAAATTGACGACGTCGCAAGACAATCCATCAGCAAAGCCGGCTACGGCCAGTATTTTATCCACCGAACCGGACACTCGATTCATGAAGAAGTTCACGGCAACGGCGCTAACATCGACAATCTCGAAACGCAGGACAGCCGCCGGCTCATGGCCCGCACCTGCTTCTCGATCGAACCCGGCGTCTATCTGAAAGGGACCTTCGGTGTCCGCAGTGAGGTGGATATGTATCTGTCGGAGAATGAAGCGATCGTCACCGGACAGCCGGTACAAACGCACGTAATACCGATTTTGAGCTGACAAAGGAGAGGCGAAGAATGCGATTACCTATCATCGCCAGTGTACTTGTTTTGACCATCACCGTGCCTCTGGGCGCGATTGATGACAAGATTGCCGACCGGCTTTGGGAATCTTCAAAAGTATTGGATGAATTGGTCAACGCTCCGGATGCCGACATTCCAAAGGACCTCTTGAAGAAGGCGGATTGCGTTGCCGTGATTCCCGGGCTTAAGAAAGCGGCGTTCGGTTTTGGTGGGCAGCTTGGGCGTGGAGCGGTCTCGTGCAAGAAGGATCAGGGCAAGGGCGCATTTGGACCACCCGTAATGATTTCGATAAAGGGCGGTAGTTTCGGATTTCAGATCGGTGGCCAGGAGATCGACGTCGTTATGCTCTTCATGACTCCAGATAGCATGAAGTACCTTATGCGGGACAAAGTCACATTAGGTGTGGATGCGTCCGCCGCTGGAGGACCCAAAGGAAGGGCCGCATCGGCAGAAACCAACGCAACCATGCGAGCGGAAATCCTCAGCTACGCGCGAAGCCGCGGTCTCTTTGCGGGAATTTCTTTAAAGGGCGCTGTGCTGAGCCCCGACAAGGACGCCAACCAGAATCTCTACAACCAGGAGATCGAAGCCAGGGACCTGTTGGAGAAGGGAAACCTCGCGGTTCCGGAACCCGCCCGGAAATTCGTGGAGACGGTCTCGCGGACCAGTTCGGGGAATTAGGGTCAGGGATCTGGGGTCAGGGGCCAGCCCAAGGGGGTGACCCTGACCCCTGACATTACTCAGACAGGATCTCCGCCAGCCGCTGCACAAAAGCGGACCGGGCCATCACTTCATTAGCTCCGGCTTCTTCTGCCTTCCGCTTAAGGTCGACCTGCACGTGAGAAAGATACGCCACAACCGGTGCCGAGTGCGTGGTCTTGAGCTTGCGAATCTCCTCAACCGGATTGAAGGTGGCGGCATTCAGGTCCACACAAATGCGGCCGACATCCGCAGGGACGCTTTCAGCGGTGCGGGAGAACACAATTTCGGAACCAACCAGTTTGGCCGTCGCCGAAATCTTTGAAGAGAAGAACAGGTCATCGACAAGGACAGCGATTTTCATATCTATATAATAGAGGTTTATATGCTCACCGAATATTACCAGGCTGCACGACAGGCGGCGGTTCTTGCTGAAAAAGACTGGTTTGGGATTCTGAAACTCACCGGCAGCGAACGCGCATCCTGGCTGCAGGGCATGGTTACCAACGATGTCCAGAGGCTCACGCCGGGTACCGGCTGTTATGCGGCGCACCTGACGCCCCAGGGGAAGATCGTGGCGCATATGCACATACTGGCCGACGACGATACTCTCTGGATTTCGCTCGAACGCGCCACCATTTCCAGGTTGCGTGACGCCTTCGACAAACTACTGATCATGGAAGACGTGCAGATTACGGATGCATCCGGCAAGTACGACATTCTAGCTGTGCTCGGGCCAAAAGCGCGACCGGTTCTTGAGTCTTGGCTCGGAGAGCCGCTGAATCTCAATGGTCTCTACCGGCATCAAAAGTTTGAAGACTCCCGTGTCATGGAGTCGGATCTCGGATACGAACTGTGGGTTCCTCGTGAGCAGGTCGACAAGGTACTGAGAGCTTTAGCGGCGAGCGGCGCGACAGCGATCGATCGGGGCGCCTGGGATGTCTTGCGAACCGAGGCCGGTATCCCGGTTTACGGCATCGACATTGACGAGACTACAACGATGCCGGAGATCGGTGAGCGGGGGATCAGCTACGAGAAAGGGTGTTACATCGGTCAGGAAGTTGTGGCAAAGGTGAAGTACATCGGGCACGTCAACCGGCGGTTTGTGGGTCTGACGATTGAAGGAAACGAATTACCGAAGCTGAAAAGCCCGATCCGCAAAGGCGGTAAAGAAGTGGGGTATATTACGACGTGCTTATTGTCGCCAGGTCTGAGTCGGCCGATCGCGCTGGGTTTTGTGAGCCGGACGGCGTATGTCCCTGGTACGGAAGTAGAAGTCGTCAGCGAGGAGAAGGCACTCGCCGCTACCATTGTGGACTTACCGTTCGTAAAAAGAACTTAGCCGCGAATGACACCAATTACAATCCCATTCGCGTAATTCGCGTCCTTCGCGGCTAATTTCGTTTCGGTCAGCTTGAGCCATTCCGCGGTTTGAACAGCGACACTCTCGACAATTCCTGGAACAGCTTCCTCTCGGCATCCGTGAGTTCCTTCGGCACGACGATCTTCAGCCGAACGAAGTGATCGCCGCGGCCGCCTCCGCGCACGTTCAAGCCCTGACCTCGAAGGCGAAGTTTCTGGCCGGAGGCAATGCCGGGCGGAACGCGGATCTCGGCCGTCCCGTCGAGAGTTGGAACCTCGATGCTTGCTCCAAGTGCGGCTTCCCAGGGTGTGATCGCAACTTCAGTCTCCGTATCGTCACCTCGGACTGTAAATCTGGGGTGAGGCTCCTGGCGGAGGCGCACGTAAAGGTCACCGCCGTGGGGCCCTCCTCCGGGAATACGAATGCGGCTGTCATGACGTGCGCCCGGAGGAATGCGGACGTCGATAACTTTTTCTGTGTTTCCGAGCCGGACCGTCAGTTTGCGAGTCGTTCCCCGGTGCATGTTTTCCAGAGGCAGGGAGAGCTCCGTTTCAGCGTCCGCGCGTGAAGCTCGAGGGCCGGTGCGCGTGCGCCACCCATTCCACCGAACAGCATCTCGAAGAAGTCGCTGAATGAGCTGCCTTGTTGCCGTGCGCCATGTTCAAACAGGTCCTCCATGTTGATTCCGCCTTGAAATCCTCCCCAATCGGGAGGTGGCGTGAATTCAGCGCCGTTCTTCCAGTTTGCTCCAAGCAGGTCGTACTTCTTGCGTTTCTCCGCGTTGCCGAGCACCTCATAGGCTTCCTGGATCTCTTTGAACTTTTCTTCGGCTTGCTTGTTTTGGGGATTCAGGTCGGGATGATACTTCCGGGCGAGCTTCCGGTATGACTTTTTGATGTCGTCTTCTTTGGCGTCGCGGCGTACACCGAGAATTTCGTAATAGTCGCGGAACTTCACTGGCATGGTAGTGAGTTTACTACAGAGTGACCTCAAGTCCTTCGCGCGCGGCGATGACGTTGGGGTGGCGCTGGCGGGCGTTTTCGAGAATTTCGTCGACCTGAGCGTCTTCGTGATAGGGATCATGATGAAAGAGCGCGATACGTTTGACACCGGCTTCGATGCCGGACTCTATCGCTTGTTCCCAACTACTATGACCCCAGCCTGTATGATCGGGCAGTTCCTCGGGCGTGTATTGAGAATCGGCGATGTAGAAATCCGCGTTCTTCGCCAGAGTTTGAACGTTCCCATCGCTCCAATCGACGCCATGCTCCACGTCCGTGCAATAGGAGATCACTTTTTCGTTTTGCATGATTCGATAGCCGACGCATCCTTGAGGATGGTTCAGAGGAAGCACGAGGATTCTGGTGTCAGCGACCTTGAAGGTTCCTTCCACGAGGTCTACGTACTCCCGTGAGCAGGGCAGCTTGGACATGTCGATAGGGAAGTAAGGATTGGCCATCATGCCGGCGAGCGCATCCATAACAAGGTTGGCATCACGCCTGCCGGCGAAATAAAACGTGAAATGGTTTTGGGGATAGTAAAGAGGCCGGAAGAACGGGACACCCTGGATGTGGTCCAGATGAAAATGGCTGAAAAAGATATGCGCGTTGATGGGCTGATCGCCGAACTCCTGCAGTAGCTCATTGCCGAGGAGGCGGATGCCTGTCCCGCCGTCAAAGACCAGAATCTGATTGCTGTCGGTGCGGATTTCAATGCACGACGTGTTGCCGCCGTACGTCATGTTTTCTCTCTGGGGTGTCGGTGTAGACCCTCGCACCCCCCAAAACCGCACACGCATTCAGTCCGCCCTCCAAATTCGCGGCAGTATAAGATCGTGTCCCACTAAACTTCAAGGAACTTGGGGATTCTCACGAGGTTCTTGCAGCCGGTTTTTGTGACGAAGACAACGTCTTCCAGGCGTACTCCGCCCAGTCCCTCGTAATAGAGACCAGGTTCCACCGTCACGACGTTGCCGCATCGCAGCGTATTCTTGTTTCGCATGTTGATCCCGGGCGCCTCATGGATATCGAGACCGAGACCATGCCCCGTGCCGTGGAAAAAACCTTGCATCCGGCCGCCGCTCGGACCCGTGGGAAAGCCTTGAAAAGTGAAATAGTCGAGAATTTCTTTGTGGATGTCGTATACGTTTGCCCCCTCTCGAATCCGGCGAAAGCCGATCTCTTGTCCGGCCTCGACGCATTTATACGCGTGCTGGAGTCGTTCTGTAGCGCGGCCACGAACGACCGTACGCGTGATGTCTCCGAAATAACCCGTCCGCTGAGAGCGAGGAAAAATGTCCATAATGATGGACGTGTGGGCTCGAATTGGCCCGCTGCCTTGATTGTGTGGATCGACACATTGGTTTCCCGAAGCAACGATCGTGTGGCTGGGTACGTAGCCCTGAGCCATGATGGTCGTGTTGATGATGGTTTTGAGGATTTCCGAGGTGAGGCGGGTCCCGTCCAGATAAAGGTACCCGTCTTTGCCAATCTCACTTCGGCGTACAACGTCAATCCCCGCCTCCATGCCGACCTCTGCCGCACGAACGGAATCGCTGATGAAACGGATCTCCTCTTTCGTTTTCAACTCGCGGTCCGGCCAGAATGGATCGGTTTTCGCCTGAACTTTGATCTTCATCCTGCGGAGCTGGTCGGCCACACCCAGCGGAAAAGTCGACGGCACCGCCACTCTCTTGATGTTCAGGTCTTTCATTACCTCCGCGAGCACCTGCGCCGCGACTGGAAACGGGATACCCTCTTTTTGCCGGCGCTTGACATACTTCGAGTAGGACAGCACCGCATCCACACTGGCCTGGCGTTTTGCACGATCGATTTCCAGATCGCTCATGACCAGGTAACGCTTGCCCCGTTTCTGAATAAAGATGAAAGGATCAGGAGCGAAAAAGCGAGTTGCCCAAAGCATATTCGCGTCGCTTTCGCTCGCGCTGTAGATCAGTTGGGCATCATGGCTGTTATTTCGCATGGTATAGTGGCCGACGCAAGAAAATGTCGAAGACTGCCGGCATCATTGTCATCGGGAACGAAATTCTGTCGGGAAAGACGCGAGATGAGAACTCTCTATATCTCGTGCGTGAGTTGCGGGACTTGGGCGTCGACGTCCGCAAAGTCTCTGTGATTCCGGACGAACTGAACCTCATTTCAAATGAGGTCCGGGAGTTTTCATGCTCATATGATTACGTTTTTACCACAGGTGGAGTCGGTCCCACTCACGATGATTTAACGATGGACGGAGTCGCATCCGCGTTCAACCGCAGAATCCGCCGCCATCCCGACCTTGAAGCGACACTGCGGCAGTATTACGACCAAGACATCATTGATGCCAACCTTCGCATGGCCGATATCCCTGAAGGCGCGCGGCTGGTGGGCGCCAAGGGATTGTGGTTTCCAGTCATCGCAGTGGAGAACGTCCACATTTTCCCAGGCGTTCCGGAGATTCTCCAGCGCAAATTCGAGCGCATCAAAGAAATGTTCCGGGAGGCGCCATTTCACCTGAGGGAGGTCTACCTCCGCGCCGATGAAGGCCGAATTACAGGAATACTCCATCGCGTCCTGGCCGACTTTCCCGATCTGCTCCTGGGTTCATATCCCGATTTCGACAATCCCGCGTATTCGATCAAGTTGACGCTAGAGTCTAAGGACCTCGCGTATCTGGAGCGGGCCCAGGCGTTGCTGCTCGAGGAACTTGCCAGAATCCAATTACGTCCTCTGAACGCGGTTTAAGACGGGTTTGATCATGGCGTCTTGATCGGTGTTGGCCGGCCGTTCTCGTCCACGGCAACATAAATGACTTCGGCTTGCGTCACCCGGACAGTCTCCTTAGTGCCACTCTGCCCGAGCCGCTCCACTTCAACCTCGACAGCAACGGTTATTGATGTTCGCCCGATGCGGATGGTCCGCGTATAAAACGTGACGAGATCTCCAAGATGAACCGGCGCGACAAAGATGACCTCATGCATGGCTTTCGTCACGAACTTCGAGGGCGATTGCCGCTGGGCCTCGATGCCTCCGGCCATATCGATGTAGCTCAAGATAACGCCGCCAAAAATCGTTCCCTGGGCATTGGTGTCTTTCGGCAGCATCGTGACTCGAATTGCGGGGAATCGTTCTGTCATGGTTTTAGCCGCCATCAAGAAAATCCTGCCGAAGGCCACCGATTAAGAACAATCCGTATTTCCATCCCCCTCAGCGCAGGAATGGGTTATATCGCCGTTCGTGGCCGATCGTTGTGGATTGGCCGTGACCGGCGATGACGAACGTGTCGTCGTCGAAGTTCATGAGCTTCTTCTGAATCGAACTGATGATTTCCGAATACGAGCCGCCCCACAGGTCGGTCCTTCCGATACTCTGCATGAACAAGGTGTCACCGGTGAACAGAATATGGCGGTCGCCGGCCAGATCAAACGTCGAACTGCCCGGTGTATGTCCGGGCGTATGCAGGACGCCCATTTCAATACCACGGCAAGCCACCGCATCGCCGTCCTGCAGGAAGCTGTCGATCACTCCCTGTTTCGGCGCAGGCATCCCGATCCATTGGGCCTGCACGTCGAGTTTCTCAAACAGAAACAGATCCGCCTTGTGGATCGATGCCGGTGTTCCGGAAAGCTGTTGAAGCTCATGGATGGCGCCGACGTGGTCAATGTGTGTGTGCGTACAGACGATTTGTTTTACGTTAAGACCATGCTGGGCCAAACGGCGCAAGATCTCCTCTGGATCGTCCCCCGGATCAATGACGATCGCTTCGCGCGTTTCGTCGTCGCCTAGAATCGTACAGTTGCATTGAAACAGACCGACAGGAAATGTTTCGATGATCATAGCCTTGTTCATTTCACTTCTGCAGCGCCTACCACCACGAGACTGCCGCGGGTCGCGGCGCCACGACTCTTGAAATCCACACTCCCAATGATTTTCTCGTTCCCCGGCGGAAGCTTTTGCTCGACGGTCAGCTTGTCGGTTTCCACAACCGTACCTTTGTCGTCCAGATACGTGGCCTGAAGCTGGATCTGGTCATACGTGAACCGGTTGCTGTTGTTGCGGAAGCTGATGATCCAGGCGGGCCTGCTCCCGGGCAGCTCCGGGCGAAATTCGGCGCGTGTAATGATGATGTCGCGCTTTGGATTCGGCCCACGGAGACGCGAAACGATGGCATCGCCATACGTGCGATATCCGAGAAACAGGATGATGCCGACAAGAATCAGCCGCCGTGCAATAACCCATTCCCGGGAGCGGAGGAACCTGAGCATTATTGCTTCGGCGCCTCTTGCAGCACAACGGGCAGGTCTGTCTTTTTATTCCCTCGCAAAATAGTAACGGCGACCTTATCGCCGGGTTTGTAGCGGTCGATTTCGCGTGCAAGGTCCTGCAGCGAATTCACCTCTTTGCCTTGGAAGGCAAGGATGACGTCACCGCCCGCAGGCACTCGATAGTTCCTGACAATGACTTCTTGCGACGCTCCATGGATGCCGGCAAGTGCGGCTGGACTATTCGGCTGAACCGTGACGACCAGCAGCCCGACTTCGGTGCTGAGTCGAAGGCCATCCGCCAGCCAGGGCACGTCCATCAAAGCAATTAATCCTCTTTGAGAGACTCCAAGATACGGACGCCGAACGTAACCAAGAGTGACGAGATCGCTGGTGATACGCCGGACCGTGTCCGCCGGGATTGCGAAACCAAGTCCGACGCCCCCCGAGACAATCGCCGTATTGATGCCAATGATCTGTCCTTCACTGTTCAAAAGCGGCCCGCCGGAGTTGCCGGGATTGATGGCAGCGTCGGTCTGGATGATGTCTTCAATCACTCTACCGTTCTCGGCTTGGATCGAGCGCCCCAGGGAGCTGATGATGCCCGTGGTGAGTGAGCGCTCCAAACCATAAGGGTTGCCGATGGCCAGAACTTTCTGGCCAACCTGAAGTCCCTTTGAGGTTCCGACCGGTATTGGGATTAAACCGGCGCGCGGTAAATCGATTTGGATGACGGCAAGGTCATTGTTGGGATCGCTGCCGACGACCTTGGCGATATGTTTCGTTTTGTCTGGTAAGGTGACCTCAAGCCGTTCGGCCTCTCGGATGACGTGAAAATTCGTCACGATGTGACCCTGAGTGTCGATGATTGCACCCGATCCCGTGCCCGATTCCATCGGAACAGGCCGCAGGAAGAAGTCATAGCCAACCGTTGTCGTCGTGATGTTCACGACGCCCTGGCTGTACTTTTGATAGACCTCAATATTGTTTCGCTCCTCGTCACTCAGGCGCGCCGCAGGCACGGCTGCCGGGCTGCTCGCAACGGAAGACGCCCAGCTCACTTCCGGTGCACGCGCCGTCTCCGAACGTAGAGGCCGCCACTCCAAAACGACGTACACCATTGCCGCTGTGATGATCGAGCTCAAGAAAGCCACTTTGATGATGTTTTTCATAAGTTAAATCCATTGGAGTTCGGGGACAGACTCCGATTTCTTGGGTTGCAGAAATCGGAGTCTGTCCCCATACCGAAATTTGTCGTCGTCATCTATTCATGTAACTCCAATACGTCACCATCGCTGATGACGAAATCGCGCGGAACCATAATCCCGTCCGCCTTGCCTTCACCCCAGATACGAGCGTATTTCAAATTCTGGAGAAAGTCGCGATGCACTTTTTCGGCGACATTCAACACAGTACTGCCCCGAGGGACAACATAAGGATCGCTGAAATCCAGCTTCTTTCCCGGAGCCTTGGTGTAAACCTTCACAATGTCCAGAAAATCGTACACAACTTTCTTAAAGGCTTCTAGCTCTGCGGGTGTTGAGAAAGCGGCCGAGATTTCCGTTATCGGGAACTTATCCGGATAGGCTTCCCGCACGATTGCCGCGCGCTCGCCGGCGCCCGGCGCATCCTTCTTGTTACCCACCATTAAGACTTTCATGTTTTGCAGATCGATTTTGGCGCCTGCCAGAAAGTTGCAGGTTTCTTCGAGCGTGTCCAGAATATCGTCATCCGACAGATCAAAGATCCACAACACCGCGTCCGCATTGCGAATGATCTGTCCCACCCAGGATTCCGTGTATTCCGGCGAAATCGGTGGGAGATCCACCAACTGTAGACGTACGTTGTCGAATATCATCATCCCCGGAATCGGAGTTCTCGTCGTGTAGGGGTAATCGGCGACTTCCGGCGTCGCGTGCGTGAGACTTCGTACAAGTCGCGATTTCCCAGAATTCGGCGCCCCCACCAGGGCCAATTGCCGGGCACCTTCCTTCTCGACTACAAAGGTATCCCGCCGCACCCCACTTTTTTTGTGCTGATCGGATTCCTTCCGCAAGACGGACATCTTCTTTTTCAGGTCCGCCTGCAGCTTCTCCGTACCTTTATGTTTGGGGATAGTCGCCATCATCTCTTCGAGTGCCGAAATCTTCTCCTCCACACTGCTGGCTTGCTTGAAGCGCTTTTCAGCATCCATATATTGCGGCGTCAAATTGGCGGGCATGCACCTTAGGATAGCAGCGTCACGGTTCTCTGAGCCAGATACAGCATATGGGGACGAGAAGCGTGGCCAGAGCAGCGACCAGGGCGACAGCAGTGAATCCGCCTGAATCGAAGGCGGTAGCGGATATGGTGGCGAGGGTGGCAATCCCCAGCTGAGAGGCGGCAT
>Ga0209056_10006035_pt1 | contig 12554 bp, 9 predicted proteins | sample GraSoiAngelo_114_FD_185876 | JGI IMG/M metagenome (GOLD analysis project Ga0209056, IMG submission 185876) | Grasslands soil microbial communities from the Angelo Coastal Reserve, California, USA - 14_0903_13_40cm (SPAdes) (version 2) | ecosystem: Environmental > Terrestrial > Soil > Grasslands ... | reverse complement strand
CGGGTCGAGAGCTTCTTTTCGTTGTCGAGCGGCAGTACGCCGTCGTTGTCCTCCGAGGTGCCGGAGATGAAGTACTGGACTCCCCTCACCCCAACCGACCCGCCAGACACGGAGCCGCTGAAGCGCTGGCGGTAGGCGTTGCGGATCCAGGAACAGTTCGCCGCGGGGGCCTCATGACACTGTCCCTTGACGTCGCCCGCCGGGCGGAGGTTGAGGTAGGGCACCGAGTCCGTGCCGAACGGTCGCAGTTGGGCGAAGCCCTGCCCCGTCTCAAACGTCCACCGCGGCGCGCCGCCCACCCCACGCTTGGTGAAGATCTGAATCACGCCCGCCGCCGCCTCGGTGCCGTACAGCGTGCTCGCGGCGGCCCCCCTGATGATCTCGACGCGGTCGACATCGGCCGGATTGATGTCGTTGAGGGGACTCGCCTGATAGTTGCCGCCCCGGAAGCCGTTGGAGTCGTTGAACGGAGGCCGGTTGCGTTTGTAGCCCTCGCTCCGCACACGCACGCCGTCGACGTACACGATCGGCTGGTTGCTCTGGCTCACGCTCACCGCGCCACGCAGCCGGATCTGGGCACCCTCGCCGGCCATGCCGCTCGTCTGCATCACGTTCAACCCGGGGGCGCGCGCCTGAAGCAGCTGGTCCATGTTGACGGGCGGATCTTTGACTTGCGACACGTTTACCTGCGCAATCGAGTTCCCCACCTCGCGGACCCGCGCCTGGCCCGCCGTGCCGGTCACCACGACCGCATCGAGCTGGAGCACGCTCAACGTGAGCGCCACGTCGACCGTGTTCACCTGATCGGCGGTGACCGTGACCCGCACTGTTGCGACCTTGTAGCCGATGGCGAGCACGCGGATCTCGCGCAGCCCCTCAGGGACGTTGACCAGGGTGAAGCGGCCGCCCGTCGCGGTCCGCGTGCCCACGTTCGTGCCGGCGATCGTCACCTCGGCGCCGGCGATCGCCTCACCGGTCACTGCGTTCTTGACGGCGCCCTCGATTGTGCCGGTCTGTGCGGCCAGAAGCCGCACGCCCAGTGACGGGCCGAGCATGATTGCGACGGCCATCAGGGGACGCACGGTCCTCAGCGGCCAACACGACGAGAGAGAGGGCATCGGGCCCGCTCCTATTGGGAGTTGGGTTGGAAATGTCATCGGGGGGAACCGGTGTCAAGGAGTGCGCCCGGGAGGATTCGAACCTCCGACCAACAGCTTAGAAGGCTGCTGCTCTATCCACCTGAGCTACGGGCGCGCATCGCGCAAACCTCAAAATAGCGCATCCCACGCCGCAGTCACGCCCGTCAATGCAGCAAAAACGCCCTGGTCGGTTTTCCCGCCGTATCGTACCATGTAGGCACTCATGCCTAGCTCGCTCGTGAACGAAGCCCATCCGGAAGCCGCGGTCGCTACCGACGAGCGTATCCGCGCCGACCTCGCCCGCCTGCTCCAGGACCGCCTCGTGCGCGAGAGCCGGCTCGGCGTCTGGGTGCATCCCATCCTCATCGCCGTCATCGTGGCGCTTGCCTGGCCCGATGCGCCCCACGACCTGCTGCTCGACTGGGGCGGCGCAGTCGTGCTCACCGCGCTGCTGCGAGGCGTGTGGCTATTCATCTGCTCACGGCGCCGGCTGACGGAGCGGGCCGTCCGCACCGGCGTACGCGTCACCGTGACCCTGCTCGCCATCGCCTGGGGTGTGGGCGGTGCGCTGGTGCTGCCACTGGTGCCGTTCGAGACTACTGCGCTCATCCTCGTCGTGCTCGCCGGCATCATCGCTAGCTCGCTGACGACGCTTGCCGCCGATCCCTTGAGTCTCCGCGGCTTCCTCGCGGGCATCGCCCTCCCGGTCTTCGCGTCGCTGGCCACGAGCGAGCGGAGCCATGATCTCGCGGCCGCGATCGTCGTCGCCCTCTTCACCTTGGGGATGGCGATTGTGGCACGACGCGCGCATCTGACACTGGTCGACCACCTCCAGATAACCGCGCGCCTCGCGGTGAGCGAGGAAGCGGCCAAGCGCGCCGAATCCGTCATGCGCGAGGCCCGCGACCTCGCCGAGCGAGTGGCCCGCGCGCGCTCGGCGTTCCTCGCGAACATGAGCCACGAGATTCGCACGCCGATGAACGCGGTGCTCGGCTTCGTCGAGCTGATCCTCGATACCGAGTTGACGACCGAGCAGCGTCGCGCGCTGGAGCTGGTGCGCTCCTCGTCCGAAGCGCTACTCATGATCCTCAACGACATTCTCGACTACTCCAAGATCGAAGCGGAGCATCTCGAGCTCGAAAGCATCCCCTTCGACCTGTCGAAGGTGGTGCACGCCACCGCCAGCCTCCTCGCCGTGCGGGCGCGCGAAAAACACCTCGAGCTGCTCGCGGAAGTCGCCGCCGACGTCCCGCGCGCGGTGCGCGGCGACCCCACACGGCTGCGCCAGGTGCTCATGAACCTGATCGGCAACGCGATCAAGTTCACCGAGCAGGGAGAGGTCGTCGTCTCGGTGACCTCGGCTGCGAGCGACGGCACGGCGCAGCTCACGTTCGCCATCCGGGATACCGGCATCGGCATCGCCGCCGAACACATCGGCTCGGTGTTCAAGGAGTTCACGCAGGCCGACTCGACGATGACGCGGCGCTACGGCGGAACCGGTCTCGGCCTCGCGATCTCGCAGCGGCTGGTCCGGTTGATGGGCGGCGAGCTGGGCGTGTCGAGCGAGGTGGGACGCGGCAGCGAGTTCTCCTTCACGCTAGGGCTGCCCGTCGAAAGCTCGCCGCCCACCCGCGCCACCGGCCTCGCGGCTCTGGGCGGGCGGCGCATGCTCATCGTGGACGACAATCAGACCAACCGGCGCATTCTGCGGGAGATGCTCGCGGCGGAGGGCATCAAGGTCGACGAAGCGTCGACAGCGGCCGATGGCCTCGTCGCGCTGCGCGGCGCGGTGACGAAAAAGGCACGGTTCGACCTGGCGATCCTCGACGTGCAGATGCCCGACATGGACGGCTTCCAGCTCGCGACCGCCGTGCGCGGCGAAAAGACGATCGCCGGCACCAACCTCCTCATGTTGACGTCCGCCGGACAGCGTGGCGACGGCGAGCGGTGCCGCGAGCTGGGGATCCGAGGCTACCTGACGAAGCCCATCTCGCGCAGCGATCTCCTGGAAGCACTCGGGACGGTGCTCGCGGGACCTCCCGAGGAGGCCGGAACCCCGGAAGTCGTCACGCGCCACACGATCGCGGAGTCGCGGCGGTCGTTGCGCGTGCTGCTCGCCGAAGACAATCCCGTCAACCAGCAGGTCGCGGTCGCCATGCTGGTCAAGCGCGGACACGAAGTCCACGTGTCGAGCAACGGCCGCGAGGCGGTGGACGCGGTGCGCACACGCGACTACGACGTCGTATTGATGGACATCCAGATGCCGGAGCTGGACGGCTTCGAAGCCACCCGGGCGATTCGCGAGCTGCCGAAGGGCAAGGATTTACCGATTATCGGCCTCACGGCGCATGCCCTTTCGGGCGAGCGAGAGCGCTGCCTTTCACACGGCATGACGGACTATCTCGCCAAGCCCTTCAAGGCACACGAGCTGTTCGCGTTGGTGGAAGGCACCGCGGAGCCGAAGGCTCCGGCAGCCCAGCCGCTCGCCACGCTCGCGCCGCCCGTGGACCTCGAGGGGTTCCGCATGACGTTGCGCGAAGCAGGCGCGGAGCAGGCCTTGTATTCCATTATAGACACGTTCGTGCGCCAGGCGCCGGACCGTCTGGCCGCGCTCGCGACCGCGGCCATCAGCGGCACGGGCGACGACATCGCGAAGGCCGCCCATGTCTACCGCGGCGCCGCCGCTACCATCGGCGCGCGCGAGCTCGCCGGGCTGCTCGAGCGGGTGGAGACGACCGCGCGCGCCGGTGAGATCGAAGCGGCGCGCGAGACGTTCGAGCGCGTCAGTCCCGTCGCGCACGATGTGACCGAGTATTTGCGCCAGCAGCGCGTCTTGCTGCCGGAGGAATGATGAGGATTCTGCTCGCCGAGGATGACGCGGTCGCCGGACAGACGCTCACCGCGATCCTGACCGCTCAGGGGCACGAGGTCACCGCGGTGGACAACGGCGTGGACGCGTGGGGGTTGTGGCAGGTCGCTCGACATCGCGTGATCGTATCCGACTGGCTGATGCCGGCGATGGACGGCATCGAGCTATGCCGCAAGATTCGCGCGCGCCCTCCCGGCCCATACACCTACTTCATGATGCAGACGATCCGCACCGGGATGGGGAATTTTCTCGAAGCGATGAAGGCGGGCGTGGACGACTTTATCACGAAGCCGATCGTTCCCGAAGAGCTGATCGCGCGGCTCGAGGTGGCCGAGCGCATCCTCGGTTTGCGGGAAGAGCTGATGACGCTGGAAGGGCTGCTCGCGATGTGCAGCTACTGCAAACGCATTCGCGACACGGACGGCGCCTGGACCCCGCTCGAGCGCTACGTGGAAGCCCGCTCGGCCGCCCGCTTCAGTCACGGCGTGTGTGAGGACTGTTACGCGAAGTACCTGAAACCGCAGGTCGACGGCTGAATCGGGGCGGCGGGATTCGAACCCGCGACCTCCTGGTCCCAAACCAGGCGCGCTACCGGACTGCGCCACACCCCGGACGCCTGACGGCGAATGTCCAATGTAGAATGATCAATGACCAATGATCAATGACCAATGATCAATGACCGATGCTCATTGATCAGGACATTCTGCGCAGCAGCACCTCGATAAGCGCCCGGAAAGCGCGCCCTCGGTGCGACACCCGGTGCTTGGCCGACGGAGGTGCTTCGCCGAAGGTCATGTGGAGCTCGTCCGAGTAGAAGAGCGGATCGTAGCCAAAGCCTCCCGATCCTCGCGGTTCCGTCAAGATGAACCCATCGCACGTGGCTTCGACGATCTCCGGCACGCTGCTCGGGGTCGCGAGAAATGCAACCACGCACCGGTAATGCGCGCTGCGCTTGTCATCTGACACGCCCGCCAACTGCTCGAGCAACAACGTGTTGTTTTCGGCATCGCTGCCGGTTGCGGACCAGCGCGCGGAGCGTGGACCCGGCGCCCCGCCGAGCGCGTCGACCTCGATACCGGAATCATCGGCCACGGCCGACAGGCCGCTGCGCGTCGCGTAGTAGCGCGCCTTGGCAACGGCGTTCTCCACGTAGCTCGTGGTGCGCTCGAGATCGGCTTCTTCGGGGAGCGGCTCGAGCAGCCGGTCGGCAGGAAACGAAATCTCGAACGGCAGGCCGGCGAACAGCTCGCGAATCTCGCGCGTCTTCCCGGGGCTGCGCGTGCCGATGAGCAGCTTCATCAACGGCGCCGCAGCCGCTCGAGTAACCTCGTCGTGGACTGGTCGGTGACGAGCGGCACTCGCACGACCCGGCCCCCCCACCCTTCCACCTCTTTCGCCCCGACGATGGCCTCGACGGCATAATCGGCGCCCTTCACCAGCACATCCGGCCGCAGCGTGCGGATCAGCGCGAGCGGCGTGTCCTCATCGAACAGCACGACGCAATCCACAGCGGCCAGCGCGGCGAGCAGCCGCGCCCGTTCACCCTCGGCGACCACCGGTCGGTCCGGCCCCTTGCCCAGGCGCCGCGCGGAAGCATCACGGTTGACGCCGACGATCAATGCGTCGCCCTCCGCGCGGGCCGCCTCGAGCAGTGCGACGTGCCCCGTATGGAGCAGATCAAAGACGCCGTTGGTGAAAACGACCCGGCCCTGGGTGGCACGCCAGCGCGCGGCGGCCTCGGGCGTACGGAGCTTCGCGGCCGTGTTCAGAGCGGCTGCGCGGCTCGGGGGTGGAAGGAGAAGCTGTGATTGAAGAAGGGCAGCGACACGATTTCGCTGTAGCGCGTTTCAATGACGATCTCGCGCGGTGAGGCGGAGCGGCGGATCTGGAGCTGGCGGCCGCCCGCGGAATCGGGAAGCCCGATGTCTTCGATGGCCGCCTGAACGCGGCGACGGATGGTCCCATCGTCGAGTCCGGACGCGATGCGTGTTTCCGTCTGCAGTTCATCGAGCAGCCGATAGTAGCGGAAATAGACCTCGCCGATGTTCACGCCGTAGTACAGCACCGCGACGAAGATGAGCAGCGACAGCAGGCAGCCGCTGGAGCTGGCGCCGCGTCGCGAGGCGAGAGCCCTCACCATTGCGACTGCGCCCCATCGACGATCTGCTGAACCAGTTTCGCCAGCGCCACCTTCCGTCCTTCCAGCTCCGCCGGGGGATCGTAATCCCCGTCCACGGAAAGACCCTGACGCTTCCAGACCGTCGTGCCTTCGCGCTGGTTGACGATCTCGACGTCCACGATGATCTGCACCTTGCGCTTGGTCACCCTCACCTGGCCCAGGCCGGCCTGCACGCTCTGCGGCACGTCGGGATCGTAGCGCACCACGCGGCCGCGGACGATCGCGTCCGCTCTCGCTTCGGTCGCGACACGCAATCCCAGGCGGCCTTCGAGCGCCTGACGCACCGCGTCACTCACTTCCGCGGTCAGCCGAGGTTCGGGGGTGTCGTTGTCGAACGGCAGGATGGCGACCGTTTTGACGTTGGGGAGCGTGCCGCCCGCAAATCCGTACAGGCAGCCCGCGAGCCACAGGCTCGCGGCACTAGCGACGACTGCGCCAGAGAGCCGGCGCGAAGACCGGCGCCGTATCGATCGCCACCACCGTGAGCTCAAATCGGGCCCCCCCCCCTCCCGGAGCCTGCGGGAACTCGATCCGCGCGGTCGCGGCATGCGCCAGTGTGTCGAGCGTGGACCGACTGCGCGCCACCATTTTCCCACTCCGCCGCCATTCGGCTTCCAGCATCGCCGCCCCCCGGCGGCTCGCGCTGTCGGGAGGAGTCACGACGTAATCGAGCGTGTCCTCCGGCTGCGCGAACCGCCAGACGACCCGCCGCGTGTGCCGCACCGAATCCACGAGCTGCGTGCCGAGCACGTTGGCATCGTCCGCAGGCGGCCGCGCCATCGCGAATGCCGCCCACAACATCGGGATCGCCGGGACGAGCGAACGAAAATTCTTCTCCGGATCCGCCCACAGCACCGAGTCGCCGATGACGACCGCCGCGCCACTGCCGAGGCCCAGCGGTCCCACGTAATCGAATCGCAGGGTGTCGGGCGGTGCGATCCGGACCGTGCCGCGCCCCGCGTACTTGACCCGCTCGTCTTGATAATGCCATCGAAACCGAATCAGCGCTGGCGCGCGCGGCAGGGTGGTGTTGGCCCATTGCGCCGCGCTGTCCCGACTCGCCGGCGCCAGAGCCATCGGCACGAGCGGCGCGGGTGGGCGATAGCCGGGACAGGCCGCCAGCAGTGCACAGGCGCCAATGTAGGAAAAGGAACGGCGCCGGGTCAATAGTTGAAGCCGAAGAAGAAGTCCACGAAGTGACGATTCTGGGTGCTCGCCGGTAATCCGTACGCGTCGACGTTCGGAGTTCCAAGTCGATACCCGATGTCGAGCCGCAGGACGAGCGGCGGACCGATCGGCATCCGCAATCCCAGGCCACTCGAGCCGAGGACACCGCGGTTCGTCGTCGTCCGCGACCACGCGCGCCCGTAATCGACGAACAGCGCGCCCTGCACGCCCGGAAAGCGCGCCGCGCCGAACGGAAACCCGATCGTGAGGAAGTCGAGGATCGGGAACCGGTATTCGACGTTGACGAGCCACGCGCGCGTGCCGGCGACGTAGCCGTACTGCGGATACCCGCGCAGGCCCCACGAACCGGCGATGCTCGTGCGCCGCGGCCGCTCGCCGCCGGATGCGTACCCCTGGAGCCGTACCGCGACGGCGCTGTGCAGCGACGTGCGCACGTACTTGCGCCAGTCCGCCGACACGAGCCACGAGTCGAACCGGCCGTGCGTCAAATCATTCACGAGCCCCGTCGTGAAATTGTAGCGTTCACCGTCGATCGGGCCGGTGGACAGCCAGAGCGTGTTGTCCTTGACGTAGGACAAGTAGTTCGACGCCAACCAGCCGACGCGGCGCGGCTCCGTCACGTCCTCCGTCCTGAGATCCAATCGATCCGAGCGCTCGATGCGATACTCACCCACGACGCGGCGGAAGCGCGTGAACGGATAGCGCACCTGCGCGAACATGCCGTAGGAGCGCTCTTCGAACAGCGAATTGAAGTCGCCTTCAAAGAACACGCCGCGCTGGCGGAACGCGCCCACGCCCCAGTTGACGCGGCGCGACTGATTCAGGTAAAACGCGGACCCGCTGAGGTTGTCGACCAGGCTACCGAAGCCGGCGCTCTGAAACGACGACAGCGCGAGGAACAGCTGGTGATCGGACAGGAGGTCGCTGAACACGAAGACCGCGCCTTGCGCCGAGCCGAGACCGGGGGCCACAGCGGCATCGCCCGCTGCGAAGTCGAGACTGAATTTCCGCTCGTAGGGGGCACCATCGGCGCGCGCGCACTGCGGGTGCGACAGCTCCCCCCACGTCCACGCGGCCGCCGGCAGACTGTCGCGAGGGGGGGAGGCGTGCGCGAGGGTAAACGTGCTCGTCGCGTCGTCCAGCGGCGGCGCGAAATAAATATTGAAGCTGAGGTCGGCAAACCCACCAAACAGCAGGCCGCCGTGTGCGCCCGGAACCCATTGCGGATCGAACGCCCCATTCAGCGTTCGCGTCTCGCGCCGCCCCGTCCCCGCCGAGTCGATCGAGTACACCTGGAACGTGCCGTCGCGGTCGCTCGTGAAGTAAATCCGGCTTTTACCCCAGCGCGGCGCTTCGTCCCGCCAGTCGCCATAGGTCAGATAGCGGATCGCGCCGCTCGCGAGATCGAGCGCGAAGAGATTGTGCGCCCCGGTTCTCCCAAAGGGTGTCCGGTCGGAAGAAAAGACGACCGTCCGCCCGTCCGGGCTGATGGTCGGATCGAGATCCTCGTACCGATCCGAGGTGAGCCGCTCGAGACGTCCGGCACCCAGCGAATCGCCGTGATCGGCCAGCCACAGGCGATAGAGGTCCGAGTACCCGGACACGGAGAGTCCGCTGAACACGACGCTCCTGGCATCAGGCGCCCACGCCGGCGACAGAATCGAAACGAGCTCGGCAAACTGATAGCGCCCGACGACCTTGGCCTTCTTCAAGTCCCAGAAGAACAGCGCGTCGCGCTCCGCGTACTTGCTGCTGAACGCCGCCACGCCGCGCGGGCTCACGTCGATCCGGGACTCGAAAAAGTGGAAGGATTCGAACTGCTCGCTGCGCTCACCCTGCACCACGGGCCGCCGGCCCCCCCCGCCCCGGCCGCTCCGCGCGGCGAGGTTCTGCGTGTAAATCGTCGTGTAGCCGCTCGACGGCGAGAAGAACAAAAATGACGGCTCCGAATCGCCAGGGAGCTGATAGGCCGTCGGCTTGATCGCCAGCTCGGTGAGCTTGCGTGCCGTGATCGCCAGCGGTGGCTGGCTGGCGACGGCGGGATAGTAGTGCTGTCGCATCCAGTATTGCCATTCGTCGGACAGCTGCTCGATCGTGCGGCCGTACACGCCGGCCAGCGCGCCGTCGAAGCTCGAGTATTTCCAGATGTCGCTGTACAGCTCGAGGATGCGCCACTCGCCGTAGCGCTCGGCCAGGAAGCGATGGATGCAGCCGCCGACCGGATACACCAGGCCGCCGTACGCGTAGGTCAACTCGGGCAGCGTCGGCAGATGTCCGGCGATCGTCATGTCGCGCAAAACCATCTCGTCGCGACTGTCCTCACCCGCCGAGAAGAACTCCGCCAGCCCTTCCGTCCACCATAGCGGCATTCCGGTTTGCCGGAAACGCGGGTAGCGCCCGAATGTCTGGGACGCGAGGCTCAGCTGGAAGACGTGCACCAGCTCGTGGCGGATCGTGTGCCGAAACTCGGCATAGCTCCCGCGGAACGGCAGCGCCACTCGACGCCGCAGGAACTCGGTGACGCCGAGCAGGCCCTCGGGCGGGATGAACGGCAGGATGTTGGTCTGCTCGAAATCGCTGTGCGAGGCATACACGATCAAAGGGATGCGCCGCGTGACCGCGTGGTTGAAGCGTCGCTCGAGCGTGTCGTAACTCTCTTCCGCGTACGCCAGCGCCACGCGGCCCAGCTCTTCCTCTTCGGGATAGTAGTAGAGGTCGACGTGCTCGCCGCGCAGCACACGCCAATCAAAGCGGCGGTACTGAATCTTGTTTTGCCCGAAGTAACCGTATTGCGCCGCGACCGAGGAGGCGCACGCCCACAGGAGACCGACTACGCCGACGAATCCCTTCATCTATGAATGCTCCGAATGCGATCGCCCTGCCCGATCGCGTTCAGCACGGTAGAGCCCCCGCCGCCCCCGACGACACGACCAAAGATGGTGTAAATGCCGTCCAGGTGCGGTTGCGCGGAATGGGTAATGAAGTACTGGCTTCCTCCGGTGTTGGGACCTGACAGCGCCATGCCGACGGTGCCCGTTTCGTAGCGCACGGGATTGATCTCGTCGCGGATCGCGAAACCGGGCCCGCCCCACCCGTCGCCTCGCGGATCGCCGTCCTGCACCACGAAGTTCGGCACGACGCGATGCCAGCGCGTCCCGTCGAAATAGCGACGGGTGACGAGATCGATGAAGGCCGCGACGGTGAGCGGCGCCTCGGCCGGCAAGAGCTCGATGTCGAGCGTACCGCGGTCGGTCTCCAGGAACACATGCGGGTTCGTCCCACCCAGGGCCGGCGCCAGCCAGCGGCGCGCGACATCGCGGTAATCGGCCAGCGTGCGGCCGGTCGCGATCGGCAGGACAGGCCCCCAGGCGTCGCGCGTATCGGGGAGCGTATCGGCGGCGAGCCGCCGCACCAGATAGTCATCGGGTCGTGGAGTCAGCGAGACGAACCTGGTCGCCACGCGGAGGCGGCCGGTCGCGGACGACGCGGCGATGGCGCCCAGCGCCGAGACAGCAGACAGGCGGGCATCGTTGAACGGATCGCCCTCGGCGCGGAGGTATGCGGCGACCAGGAGATCGACGTCGTCGACGCTGGGATGGCGGGCGACGATATCGGCCGCGACGCTGCGCACCGCGGGGTCGGCTTGGGTGAGCAAGATGCGGGCGTGTGCGAGCAGCGAAGTGTCGGACGCCGGCACGATGCGCTGCAGCGCCTGCAGCGCTTGCGCGACGACCCGGCCAGCCGTGTCGGCGAGCTGTGCTTCCAACCGGTCGCGCGCGAGCGCGGCGGCGAACGCCTCCGCGGCGACGCTGCGCCAGCGCCAGTCTGCGTCGCCACTGACAGCGACCGCCGCCGCCACTCCGGCGCCGCTGTCCGCCTGCGCCAGGGCGATGAGCGCCTGTCGTTTGAGCGCAAAGACGCTGCTCGTAAGCCGGGCACGCAGCGCCTGGAGTGCCGCGGCGCCGCGCAGCACGCCCAGCGTCGTCTCGGCCTGCACAGCGACGCCGATGTCGCGATCGGCGACGAGCGGCACGACCGCAGCGACGAGTCCGGAATCACGGAACGACGCGAGCGCACGCAGCGCATTGATGCGGATATGCGCGTCGGCGTCGTCGAGCAGCCGGCGCAAGCCGGCGATTGCGTCGCGCGGATCGAGGCGCGCGCTGTCGACCAACGCCTTACTGAGTCCTCGCGCCGCTACGGTGCGCGTCTGCGCGTCCCGATCGCTGAGTGCGCGGATCAGTGGCGCGGCGCCCGGGGCTGCGCGCAAGCGTGCGAGCGAATAGAGGGCGCGCCACCGGCTCGTGGCGTCGGAAGCGTCCGTGAAACGGGCCAGCTCTGCAACCGGCGCGCGCTGGCGGAGCCGCCACGATTCGAGCAGCGCGGCGTTCACGACTGCGGTCGAGACCGCCGGTGAACCGCCCGCGAGGAGATCCGTGACCGCGCGCGCGCCGTCGTCTCCGCCGATCTTGGCGATCGCGGTCACGGCCTCGAGCTGCGGCTCGCCTTGGTCGGTCGATGGCACGGCGCGGACCTTGTCCACCAGTGCGGGAATCGCGCGCGCGTCCTTGAGCAAGCCGAGCGCAAATGCCGCAGCCGCCTGGACGCCGGGCACCGAGTCGTTGAGGACCGGCAGCAGGAGATCAATCGCCGCGGCGTCGCCGATGCGGCCGGCCGCCAGCGCGCCCTGGCGTCGCACGGCGGGATTGACGTGGCTCAGCGCCTCGCGCAGCGGCGCGGGATCGAAGCGCCGGGCATCGGCGGCCGCGAGCAGGCCGGCGAGCACGCCCACCGTCGTCTCATCCGTCACCGCGCCTGGTCGCTGCGCGAGCAGCGGCCGCCCTGCCAGCAGCGCGGAAAGAAGGAGGAAACTAGAGACGAACCGGATCTGCCGTGGGTTCGAGCAGCTCACACACGTGCTCCGGAAGGCGCGAGAGAGTCTGTTGTTGGTTCAACGCGATCAGCGACGTTGCGCCGGTGGCGAGCAGCTCCTCCGTCTCCGCCCGCTCCACCGCATACCCGAAGATCACCCGCCGCGACGCCAGGTCCCGCACCCAGCAGCGGACCCGAATCATATCATCATAGCGCGCCGGCTGGCGGTAGCGGACGCGGATATCCGTGACAGTGAGGTATGTGCCCTGCTGCTCCAACTCCTTGTACGACATTCCCCGTTCACGGA
>Ga0209056_10006033_pt1 | contig 12559 bp, 7 predicted proteins | sample GraSoiAngelo_114_FD_185876 | JGI IMG/M metagenome (GOLD analysis project Ga0209056, IMG submission 185876) | Grasslands soil microbial communities from the Angelo Coastal Reserve, California, USA - 14_0903_13_40cm (SPAdes) (version 2) | ecosystem: Environmental > Terrestrial > Soil > Grasslands ... | reverse complement strand
CCACCGTACGGGTGGAGCACGACCTGTACGTGCTGCGGCAGATCTCCGGCGTCTCGATGAGCCTTGCGGGAGCCTTGCACGCGCAAGGCGCTGCCATCGTGAATCCCTATCCGGTGACGGTGGCGCTGCGCGATAAGGTGATCGCCGCGCGCATCCTCGAGGCGGCCGGGGCGCCCGTGCCCGCCACCTACGTCGTTTCGCAACCCGACCTGTTGGCCCCGCTGCTGAACTTCGGACCGCTCGTCGTCAAGCCGTACGACGGGACTTGCGGGTCGGGTGTCCACGTCGTCCGGAACGAGGCCGATCTCCTCGCCGAGCCTCGCCCGCCGCACAAGCCGCCGATCCTGGCGCAGCGCTATCATCCGCCGCAGGGGCGTGACTTGAAGATCTACGTGATCGGCGAGCGCCTCTTCGGTGTCCGGAAGGTGTTCCCGACGCGAACAAAAGCGGAGAAGTACGGCGAGCCGTTCACCCCCACGGCCGAACAAGCCGACATCGCGCTGCGCTGCGGCCGCGCCTTCGGGATCGACCTCTACGGCGTCGACCTGATCGAGAGCGAAGGAAGGACGTACGTGGTGGACATGTCCAGCATACCCGGCTTCAAGGGCGTACCAGATGCGCCGTCGCTCCTGGCGTCCTACTTCCGCGCGGCGGCCGAACGCGCAGCGCGGCGGGAGCTGTCGTGCGAGGCGATGGTCATTCCATGAGCCTGACCGTCTGCCTCGCACCGGCCAATACTATCGGCTACCCGCAAGGAGGCGGACACCTCTGGGTGTACCTGAACTGGGCGCTGGCCCTGCGCGCTGCGGGCTGTCGCGTGATCTGGCTCGAGGGCGTGGACGACGCTGTGGACGACGGGTCGGTTGCGCGCCGCCGTCGCTGGCGGGGTCGCGACGTGGGCGAGTGCGTCGCCGCCCTCAAGGCGCACCTTGCACGCTTCGGGCTGGCCGACGCGCTGGCGCTGTACTCGATCAACGGCGAGCCCCTCCCTGACGACCTGGCGGCGGCCGGCCTGGACCTGGACGCGGCGGCCGACGCCGATCTGCTCTTGAACCTGGCGCATGCCCTGCCGGCGGCGGTGGTGCGACGGTTCCGCCGCTCCGCCTTCGTCGACACCGATCCCGGGCTGCTCCAGGTCTGGATGACTACGGGTGACATCCGCGTCGCGCCCCACGACGTCTACTTCACGATCGGGGAGACGGTGGGCACCCCCGAGGCGCGCATTCCCGACTGCGGGCTCCGCTGGCACTACACGCCGCCACCCGTGTTCCTCGCCGAGTGGCCGGTGGTCCCCGCCGATCCCGCGTCGTCCTACACGACCATCACGCACTGGTGGGGCGGGACGTTCGAGTTCCGCGGAATGACGTTCTCGAACGACAAGGGGGCCGCATTCCTTGAGTACGCAGGGCTGCCATCCCGAACCTCTGCCAAACTCGAGCTGGCGGTATGCCTCGGCGAGCACTACGAGGAATGGCGAGCGCGTCTCGAGCCCCAGGGATGGCACATTCGCGAGGCCTGGGATGTGAGTGCGACGCCCGACGAATACCGCGGCTACATCCAGCGCTCGAGAGGGGAGTTCAGCTGCGTCAAGCGGTGCTACGTCCAGTTTGCGAACGCGTGGGTCAGCGACCGTACGATCTGCTATCTGGCCAGCGGCAAGCCCGCCGTAGTGCAGCACACGGGGCCCAGCCGACTGCCCGACGCCGCGGGATTATTCCGATTCCGATCGATTGACGAGGCGGTGCGCGCGCTGGTGACGATCGAGGCCGATTACGAGCGACACTGTCGCCTCGCGCGCAGCCTCGCCGAGGAGTACTTCGACGGCTGCCGCGTGGTCGGACGGGTCCTGGAGCGGGCCCTCGATTGAAAGGGGAGAGGATGGCGAGTCGGACGAGCGGCACGGTCGATCTGCGTGAGCTGGAGCGCTGCCTGGTGCAGTGGGAGGAGCCTGGTGGGGCGAACCTGTGCGAGCTTCTGCAGCGGATGGTCGGCGACGGCGTCGGAGCTGGCTTGGAGCGGACGATGCAGCTGGACCGACTCAAGCAAGCGGTTTACCGCTTGCGCATTGGCAGCGCACGCGACCGTACGCTCGTGCTGAAACGCCACCCGCCGGCCGTCGCACAAGCAGACCGCCTCCTCGCAGAGCGCTGGCTGCCGGCCCTCGGTCTCGGCGACCGCTGCCCTCGGCTTGTCGCGGCCGCAGCAGAGGGTGAGGGGCGCTGGGTCTGGCACGTCTACGAGGACCTCGGCGACGAGAGTCTCGCCTTCCAGCGCGTGCCGCGGCGTCTGGCGGCGGCGGTCGATTTCATCGCCGAGCTCCACACACGTGCCGCCGGACACCCGCTCCTGCCGGAAGTCCGCTGGCGTGCTCGCGACCATGGCGCGCACTTCTTCACGGCGAACCTCGGGGATGCCATCGCCGCGCTCGAGGCCCTCGCGACCCCGCCTCTTGAGGTGCCGCGCGAGTTCGCCGGCGCCCGGGAGCGCCTGCTCTGCCGGCTGCACCGGCTCCGCGAGGATGTGCCGCGTCGCGTCCGCCTCATGCAGGAGGCCGGAGGCGATACTCTCCTGCACGGCGACCTCTGGCCCAAGAATGTCTTCGTGTCCATGGCCGACACCAGCCCGCGTGCGCGGCTCATCGACTGGGACCACGTCGGCGCGGGCCCATTCAGTTACGATCTCTCCACCTTCCTGTACCAGTCTCCGGCCGAGGAGCGGCCGTGGATCGTGCGGCGCTATCGCGACGCCGTGGATCACGCGGGTTCGTGCTTCCCTGGCACCGAAGAGCTGAACCTGCTCTGCCACACCGCGGAGAGTGCTCGCTACGCCCACTGCATCCTGTTTGACGCGATCGCCGCCCTCCACGACGGCGCCGCGTGGGGGATCGACGAGCTCATCGATTACGAGCGCTGGTTCGAGGCGCTCCGGCCGCCGCTTCCGGAGTGACAGCGCCCGTGAACGTGCTCATCGTCACCGCAGACGACTTCGGCATCAGCCGCGGCGTGAGCCGGGGGATCATCGAGGCGCATCGCGAGGGGATCCTCACGAGCACGAGCCTGATGGTGTACCGGCCGGCGGCGGGCGAAGCGGCCGCATTGGGCCGCGCATGCCCCGCGCTGAGCGTCGGCCTGCATCTCGAGCTCGATCTCGGTACAGCGCCCGACGTGCCCACCCAGCTCGACCGTCAGCTCGGCCGCTTCACCGAGCTCGTGGGCGCGCCACCGACGCACGTGGACTCGCACCACGACGTTCACCGCGACCCACGAGCCCTACCCTACGTGCGGGCGTGGGCCCAGCGCGTCGGAGTCCCGGTGCGAGGGTACTCGAGCGTCCGCCATTTCTCGAAGTTCTACGGCCAATGGGGCGGCGAGACGCATCTGGAGCAGATCAGCGTCGCCGGCCTGCTCCGCCTGCTGGATACGGAGCTCGGCCCCGGAGTGACCGAGCTGACGTGCCACGCCGGGTACGTCGACGAGGGACTCGCCTCGAGCTACACCATCGAGCGGGAAGCCGAGCTGCGCACCCTGTGCGACGCGCGCGTACGGCCGGCGCTAGCGGAGCGGGGCATTCGCCTGGTGGGGTTCCGGGACCTGTCGGCCCTCGTGGCCGCTCCCTCGGGCTCGGAGGGCACAGCGTGATCGCCGTGATCTCGGTCTACAAGGTCGCGAACTTCCCGGACGGCGGCGGTCACTTCTGGGTGTACATGCAATACGCCCAGGGGCTGCGCCGGCTGGGATGCGACGTGTATTGGCTGGAGCAGTTCCGCCCGCCGGCCTCGGGGGACTCAGCCCAAGAGGCGGCGCTGCTGGCGCCTTTCTTCGAGCGGATGAAGCGCTTCGGGCTCGACGGGAAGACGCTGCTCTATGCGAAGGCCGGCAGCGACTTCCGGTTCGTGGGCTGCGAATGGCCCGACGTGGAGCGCGTGCTGAAGCGCGCCGACCTATTGCTGAACTTCCACTACGCCATCGATCCGCGCCTGCTCGCCTGCGCCCGGCGCACGGCGCTGGTCGACATCGACCCGGGGCTGCTCCAGTTCTGGATCAGCACGGGTCAGCTCAGCGTGGCGCCCCACGACTGCTACCTGACCACCGGCGAAACCGTGGGGACCCCGTCGGCCCGCTTCTCCGACTGCGGCTTGCAGTGGCACCGCATCCGGCCTCCGGTGTGTCTCGATCTCTGGCCCTTCACGTACGATCCCCACGCCGAAGCGTTCACGACGGTCTCGAGCTGGTCGACGACTGACTACCTGAAGGTCACGGAAAACGGCAAGACCGTGCTGCGCGAGAACACGAAGCGGGTCGCGTTCCTGCAGTTCGAGAGCCTGCCACGTCACACGAGCCAGCCGCTGGAGCTGGCGCTCTATACCGACGATCGCGATGCGGCAGACCTGGGCCGGCTCACTCAGAACGGCTGGCGCGTGCGGCACTCGACCCAAGTGGCCGGGAGCCCTGAGGCCTACCGTTCCTACGTCCAGCGCTCGCGGGGCGAGGTCAGCTGCGCCAAGGCGTCGTGCATGGAGTTCCAAAACGCGTGGGTGAGCGACCGCACCGTGTGCTACCTGGCCAGCGGCAAGCCGGTGGTGGTACAGGACACGGGTCCGAGCTCCTACCTCGTCAACGGGGAAGGCATGTTCCGCTTTTCCTCGGTCGACGAGGCCGCTCGTGCCCTGGACGCGATCAACCGCGACTACGAGCGCCACTGCCTCGCGGCGCGGGCTATCGCCGAGACGTACTTCGATTCGAAGCAAGTGCTCGAGACCGTGTTGAACGCCACCCTTCCCGCCGGCGCTGGTGCGCGATGACGCCCACGGTGCCTCAGAGCGAGGTAATGTCATGACCCTTCGACCTTGTCGCCTGTGGCCGCTCGTCGCCCTGCTGGCGGGGGTGTTGGTGTGTCCGGTCGCCGCACAGGTCGGCACCACGACCGACATCATCGTCGGCAGGGTCACAGGGCCCGACAGCCAGCCCCTGGCCGGTGCCAGCGTCGAGGCCATCTCGCTCGAGACCCAGGTGTCGCGCCAGCGCACGACCGACGCGCGCGGGCGCTTCACAATCGTCTTCCCCGATGGCGGGGGACAGTATCAGGTCGTCGTGCGATTCATCGGCATGGCACCCGTCCGGGTCACCGTGGCTCGCCAGGCCGACGAGGACCGCCTGGTGGCCAACGTCCAGATGGGCCTCAACGCCGTTTCCCTCGAGCCGCTCACCGTCACTGGACGCTCCGGCCGCTCGGAGCGCGCGGGGCCGGGGGCCACCGAGCGCAGCCTCAGCCCGGACCAGCTGGTCCGTCTGCCGATTAACCCGTCCGATCTGAACGCCGTGGCGACGCTCACGCCCGGCGTGGTGGGCATCGGTGCCAACGACTCAACGGCGACGGCGTTCTCCGTCGCCGGCCAGCGGCCCACCGCCAATAGCGTGACCCTCGACGGCGCGTCCTTCGGCACGGGGAGCGTGCCGCAAGATGCCGTCCGATCCACGCGCGTCGTCACGAGCAGCTATGACGTGGCGCGCGGCCAGTTTTCCGGCGGCGTGGTCGCATCCACCACGCGCGGCGGCACGAACGCGCCACAGGGGTCCTACACCTATGCCGTGCGCGATCGCGACGTCGCGTGGGGTGAGGCCACGTCATCGCCCTTCGGCCAAGGCTCCACGCAACAGCTGCTCAGCGGGGGGATGGGCGGGCCGATCATTCGCAACAAGCTCTTCATCTTCGGCGCGCTGCAGGGACGCTGGCGCGGCCAGGAGCTTCCGTCACTCACCAGCGCCGACGCCGCCACGTTGCTGCGACTCGGCGTCAGCCCTGACTCCGCCGCGCGGTTCCTCAGTCTGGCGCGCTCGAGCGGCGCGCCGCTGACCATCGCCGGTCTCTCGCAAGACCGGAGCGGCGACAACACTCTCGCCCTGCTCCGCCTCGACTGGCGAGTGTCGGATGCTCACACACTCACGCTCCGGCTCGATGGCCGCTGGGACTCCCAGGAACCCACTCGGGTCAGCACGCTGGCGCTGCCCGCGACCGGGGGGACGCGCTCCGAACGCGCCGGTGGCGTGATGGCCTCGCTGACCTCGTACTTCGGCGGCAACGTCATCAACGAGCTGCGCGGCTACCTCTCGGCTACACGGCGGGACATGCGACCCTACCTTGCGATCCCGGCGGCGCTCGTGGTGGTCACGTCCGATCTTCCCGGCGGTGCACAGGGAGTCCAAACCCTGGCCTTTGGGGGCAACGATGGCCTCCCGTTGCGCACTGACAATCGCAGCGTCGAGGCCGCCGAGGAGCTGTCGTGGTTGCCGGGCGGCACGGCGCACCGGGTAAAGCTCGGCGCCTTCCTCAACGGCACGCGGGTCGCAGAGAATCAGACCGCCAACCAGTTCGGGACGTTCGTGTTCCCCTCGCTCGCCGCGCTGGCCGCCGACAGCGCGTCCGTGTTCTTGCGTACTCTCGCACCGCTCGCACGGGCAGGCACGGCGTGGAACAGCGCGCTCTACGCCGGTGACACGTGGCGTCTGAGCACTGGATTGCAGCTCACCTACGGCCTGCGGCTCGAGCACGCGCGCTTCAGCGGCGCTCCGGGGTACAACCGCGCCGTCGATTCGCTGTTCGCGGTCCGGACCGACCGGATCCCGACGGAGTTCCACGTCTCACCGCGGCTCGGCTTCACGTGGACCATCGGAACGGAGCCCGGGCGCGCGCACACCGACTTCCTCCGGGGCGGGGTCGGTGACTTCCGCGGCCTCACGCCGACCTTCCTGTACAGCGCGGCCCTCGGAGCGCCCGGTCTGGCGACCGCTCAAGCGGGGCTGGTCTGCGTGGGTTCGGCGGTCCCGACACCGGCGTGGTCGCAATATGCGCGGGATCCGGCCACGATCCCGACCCAATGCCTGGACAGCACGAGTGCGGTAGCGATCACGCCGCAGCCCGATGTGACAGTGTTCGAGCCCAACTTCGCCGCGCCGCGCGCCTGGCGGGGATCGCTCGGGTGGCTCCGCCGCTTCCATGGCAATGACTGGATTACCGTCGAAGCGAGCTACGCGCGCGGCAGGAACCAATACGGCTTCCACGATCTGAACTTGGTCTCGACGCCGCGTTTCACTCTGCCGGATGAAGCCCGCCGCCCGGTCTACGTGCCCATTGACTCGATCGTGCCGACGACGGGGGCGCTCAGCGATGCAGCGTCGCGGCTCCATCCCGCGTTCGGCCAGGTGCTCGCCATGGGCTCAGAGCTCCAGTCGGACACGAAGCAGCTCATCCTGGGGTTCATCGGAGTGACCCACGCAGGCGCGGTGGTCCGGCTGTCGTACGCACTGACGCGCGCCCGCGACCAGTCCTCCTACTCGTGCTGCTCCGTTACGCGCGCGTTCGCGGCGCCTACCACGGCGGCCGATCCCAACGTGCCCGAGTGGGCGACCAGCGACCTCGAGCGTCGGCACTCGTTCCTCGGCACCGTTACCTACCCCATCACCCGGGGCCTCGAGCTCAGCGCGATCGGGCACCTCACATCGGGGGCGCCGTATACGCCGCTCGTCGGAAGCGATATCAACGGCGACGGCGCGCGCAACGACCGCGCGTTCATTCTCGACCCCGCGACGACCCCGGACACGGCGGTCGCCCGCAGCATGCGCACACTCTTGGGCGCAGCGCCTTCCCGGGCGCGCAGTTGCCTCGAGCATCAGCTCGGGCGCATCGCTACCCGCAACTCGTGCACCGGTCCGTGGCAGCCAACGTTCGACCTGCAAGTCAACTGGCGGCCGGCGTGGTTCGGCGCGGACCGGCGGCTCACGGTCTCGCTGCTAACCTTCAATCTACTTGGCGGCTTGGACGAGTGGCTGCACGGCGCTGCCAACCTGCATGGCTGGGGATATTCCACCACACCCGACCCCGTCCTCTTGAACGTGCACGGCTTCGACCCAGCCACGGCTCGCTACCTGTACAGCGTCAACGGCCGGTTCGGCTCAACCGCCAGCGCCACCGGCGGTGTTTCCGTGCCATTCCAGATCGCTTTCCAAGCGCACGTGGCCCTCGGCCCCGGCCAGACGCGCGAGCGCCTGCGCGCCGCCCGCCGCCGGTCCACGGGTCCGGAGGGCGCACTAGCAGCGGACGTCGCCGCAGGGGACGCACGGACCTTCACCAACCCCGTCGCGGCGCTCCTTGGCTTACAGGACTCGCTCAAGCTCTCCGCCCAGCAGGTCGCCCTGCTGCACGCGATCTCCGATTCGCTGGACATCCAGAGCCACGCGGTGTCGGACTCGCTGCCGGCGGAGGCTCAGGTGGCGGCGGAGCGCGAGAACATCCGCCGGGCGCTCGAGCGCGCCCGCAGCGTGCTCGCGCCCGCACAGTGGGTCAAGCTCCCCGACGCGTTCAAGTCAAGCGGCGCGTCACCCACAGCACCAAAGTGACGAAGACCACCGCGGACGGCATGCCACTGGCACGTTCGGTGCGGCGTTGAGCCGCTGTCGTTCGCATTCCAGACTCACGCGCCTGGAGGGGGGCGTGATACTCGCCCCGTCGACCAGATGTCAAGAACACTGAATCAGAAGCCGCCCCACGCCGTCCTCTGGGGTAAGCTCGGCTGGCACCCGGCCGTGAACGCCTGGATCGCATTCGCAGACGGCGCGGGCATGCCGGACACGATCGAAGTGCTGCGCGATGGGAAGCAGTCGGCCACGTATCGACTCGTCGGCGCGGGACCCAACGGCGAGTCGGTCATCGCCCAGCGCGTGCAGCCAGCGTGGGCGGTCGGGCGGATGTTGTATGAGCGTGTCCTGCGCCACCTGCCCCTCACGACGCCGCGCTACTACGGGTCCCGGCAGGAGAGCCGCGAGTGCGTCTGGCTGTTCTTCCACGACGGGTACTCGCGCCGGCACCAGGCGAAGGCGTAGGGCATAGGCTCAAGCGAGCCGCGTCACGTCCTCCGGTCGCGCGAGATGCACGTGAGCCACGCGGCGCCCGCGCGCGAGCAGCGCGCGAATGTCGCCTCGTGCCTGGGCGCGCTTCAACCGCCCGAACGAGATCCCCATCTCCGGAATGTCGGCATCCTCCGCGTCATCCGCGGTCACGACCAGGAACAAGCCTGTGTGCGGCCCGCCCTTGTGCAGCTGCCCCGTGGAGTGGAGGTAGCGCGGGCCGAACCCGAGTGTGGTCGCACAGCCCCCAAGGGCGCGGGCCCAGGCCGCCCGCACGGCTTGCAGCCGGACGGCGATGTCGGGGTTGGGCGGGAGGTAGGCGAGGATGGCGAGATAGTCTCCCGGCCGGAACGTGCCACGCAGCGCGTCGGGGGTCAGGGTCCGTAGGGGCGCAGCCTGCTGCGCCCCTACCGACTCGGTGCGCTCCCGCGCCAGCTCGGCGCGCGCCAGGGCTTTCGCCTGCTCCACGTCTGGCTGGTCGAATGCGTTCACACCGAGACGGGTGCACAGCTCCTCGGTGGTGTACCCCCACCCCAGGAACTCCGCGCCGAGCGCGAGCGGATCGGCCGCGAAGTCGCGCACGATCTGGCTGTCGGGACGCGGCACCGCGATCGGGTCATCGACCACGGGGACGACGCCGCGGGCGTCTTTCCCGGTGCTCTCTGCCACGAGCTGCTCGATCCAGTCCGCCAGTCGCGCCATGGGCGCCGGGGGGCGGAGCACCAGCTTGTCCCGCCCCGCCGCGAGCGCCTCCTGGGCGATGCGCGCACCGCGCGCCCGCGCGGCGTCCGCGTCGACGGCAAGCGCCCGCTCGAGGAGGCCGCGGCCGTTCACGCCGAGCAGCGCGGCGGGCAGCATTCCGACCACGGTGAGCGCGGCGTACCGGCCGCCCACGTCCGGCGGATGGGGGAACACCGCGCGGAACCCACGGTCCCGCGCCAGGGCCTCGAGCGGGCTCCCCGGTTCGGTGATCGCCACGAAGTGTCCCGCGTCGGCGCGCGCGGCAAGGTAGTGATAGAAGGCGAGCGTCTCGACGGTACTGCCGGATTTGCTGCAGACGACGAACAGTGTGCGGTCGAAATCGGCCGCGCGCGTCACGGCGAGCACGGCGCTCGGGTCCGTGCTGTCGAGCACGGACAAGGACGGATTCGCGAAGCTCGACGCCAGTACGTCCGGGGCGAGGCTTGACCCGCCCATCCCGCACACCACGGTGCGGGTCAGGCCAGCGCGCCGCGCCGCGTCGGCGAAGCGCACGAGCTCGTCCCACTGCGCCAGCGAGGCGCGCGGCGCGGTCCTCCATGCCAGACGATCCATACGGCCGCGAAACTTAATGCCCTCGCGGCCGATGGCGCGCACCGTTAGGTTAGCGCCAAGGTCGTTCGTGCCTTCCCTCGCCCGGCAGACTCGCGCGCTGGTGGCGATCGCCGCCGGATCCTTCCTCGCGATCGTGCTGGCCTACCTGCTCGCCCCGGCGGATCGCCGGGCGCCCGTGGCCGACGTGTCCCGGACATGGGCGATGGTGTACGCCATCGCGTGTTGCACCGTCGCCGCACGCCTCCACCCCTCACCCGATCAGCGGCGCGCCTGGGTGTGGATCGGTGCGGGCTGCGTCCTGTTCCTGGCCGGCCAGCTCGTGTGGATCTACTACGAGCTGGTCCGCCGCCTGACGCCGCCCTATCCCTCGCTCGCAGACGTGGGCTACCTGGGCGTCTACGTCTGCTTCCTCGAGGCCGTGACGAAGCTGGTCGAGGCCGCGCCACGTCGCCGATTCGACCACGAGCTGCTGATCGACACCGTGCTCGTCACGCTCACGGCGGGCGCGCTCGCCTACGAGTTCCTCCTCAAACCGCTATTCGACCTGGCAGGCAGCGTCCCGTCGCTGCTCACGAGCATCGCCTGGTCCATCGGCGGCATCGGCGTGCTCTGGCTGATCCTGGTGGAGCTGCTGCGCCACACCCGCGTTCCCCTGGCCGCGGCAGGCGTCGTGACCGCGCTGGGGGTCCTGTGCGTTACCAACGTCGTGTACGCCACGGCCGCCTTGCGGGGCACGTTCCACTCGGGTGGCGTGCTCGATCTCGGCTGGGACGCGGGCTTGCTGCTGCTCGCCGCCGCGGCGGCGGTGGCGCCCGCCGCCCCGCAGACTGCGGAGGCCGGCGCGCGCGCCGTCTCGGGCAACGCGGCGCGCATCGCGGCCCTCGTGATCGGGCTCGCCGGCATCGGCGCGGTCGCGATCAGAAACGCCTTGTCCCCCGAGCCCGACACGGGAAGTGCCGTGCTCATCGCGCTGGCCGTCGTGATCATCGGGCTGCGATTGGTGCACGCCACCCGCGCCGACCGCCGCTACGCGACGCTGCTCGAGAACGAGGTCGCAAGCCAGACCCGGTCGTTGATGGACTCGCTCGCGGCCACCGCCGCCGCGGAGCGCAATCTGCGGCTCCTCATGGACGCCGTGCCCGACGCGATCGTGGTGGTCGACCAGGAGGGGCGCATCCTCGAATCGAACGGGCCCACCCGAGTCATGGGTGCGCTCTCCGGCCCGGCGGAAAACCGCAACATCTTCGAGTTCCTGGCCGCCGACGCGGCGGCCGTGGTCCGGGAGAAGCTGGCGGCCGCGTTCCGTGGTGCGATCCAACGTTTCGAGATTCCGTTCTCGCGCGATGACGGAACCCACGGGGTCGCCGCCGCGCTGTACGCCCCGATCCGTGAAGGCAGCGGGATCACCAGAGTGTTGATCCTGGCGCGCGATATCACCGAGCAGAAGCGCAACGAGTCCCAGTTCCAGCAGGCTGAGAAGCTCGCCGCGATGGGGCAGCTCGTGAGCGGCGTGGCCCACGAGATCAACAACCCGGCGGCGATCATCTCCGGGTTCGCGCAGACCCTGCTGCTGGACGACTTGAAGCCCGAGCATCGCGAGATGTTGCAGATGATGTACGACGAAGCGACGCGCATCGGACGCATCACCTCCAATCTGCTGGCGTTCGCCCGCGCCGGCGGCAAACAACGCGCTCTCGTGGACATTAACGACATCGCGCGCCGCACGTTTGCCCTGCGCTCGTACCACCTCTCGACGCTGAACATCGCGGTCTCGCTCGACCTCGACCCCGGTGAGCCGAAGATCTGGGCCGACGCCTCCGAGCTTCAGCAGATGATCCTCAATCTGCTGATCAACGCAGAGCAGGCGCTCGTGACGGTCGATGGACCGCGCACGATCGTCGTTCGCACGCGCGCCGACGAGGGCGAGGCCCGACTCGAGATCGCCGACTCCGGCCCTGGTATCCCGGCCGACATCCGGAGCAAGATCTTCGACCCGTTCTTTACCACCAAACCCGAGGGCGTCGGCACGGGCCTCGGGCTCTCCATCTGCTACGGAATCGCCCGCGAGCACGGCGGTCGTATCTGGGTGGAGTCGGAGCCCGGGCACGGGGCGCGCTTCGAGGTCGCGCTGCCCCGCGACCCGCGCGAGGACTCCCCCCCTGAGGCGACGACGCCGGCGCACACCGCTCCAGCCGGCGGCGCGCTCACCGTTCTCGTAGTGGACGACGAGACCGCGCTCCGCAACGCGCTGCTGCGCTTCCTCGGCCGACGCGGGATCCACGGCGAGGGCGTCGCGGACGGGGCCGAAGCGCTGCGCGTACTGCAACAGCGCAGCTTCGACGTGA
>Ga0209056_10006029_pt1 | contig 12564 bp, 10 predicted proteins | sample GraSoiAngelo_114_FD_185876 | JGI IMG/M metagenome (GOLD analysis project Ga0209056, IMG submission 185876) | Grasslands soil microbial communities from the Angelo Coastal Reserve, California, USA - 14_0903_13_40cm (SPAdes) (version 2) | ecosystem: Environmental > Terrestrial > Soil > Grasslands... | reverse complement strand
GCCCCGGCCCCGTCGTCATTACCGCGACGTTCGTGGGTTATTTGGTCGCCGGCTTTTGGGGCTCCCTTGTTTCAACGGTGGGGATTTTTCTTCCCTCGTTTCTCTTCGTCCTGCTCGTGGCGCCAATCCTTGTTCGTAATCGGGCAAACCTTAACGTGAAAGGCTTCGTCAAAGGTGCGTATGCGGCTGCCATTGGTACCATATTGGGGGCTTGCGTCCTACTAGGAAAGATCGCGATCGGGGACTGGCTCACGGTGCTCATCGCGCTGATTAGCCTTGTGGTGCTTTTCCGCTGGAAAATCAGCAATCCTATCCTAGTGGCCGTAACAGCGGTGATCGGGCTGATCGCTTTTCCGATTCTTCAGCCCACGTGGGTCTTCGTGAAGTAGTAAATGAGTTTATCAGTAAAACACAAAATTCAACTGATAAAGGAGGTGCTGTTATGAGAAAGAGCACTGTATTTGCGTTGGCGGTTACGTTTCTTTTTCTGGGAGGCCATACGACTTGGGCCCAGAAGTACGACGACAAAGAACACGCTGAACTGGCCAAGGCGCTTAAGGGTGTGAAGACATCTTTAGAAAAAGGACTCTCGGCCAGTGAGAGTCAAGGCAAGCCGATTTCTGGGAAGTTTGAGGTTGAAGACGGGAAGCTTCAACTTTCGGTGTATACGATGAAGGGTGAGAAGTTTTCAGAGGTGATTGTAGACCACAAGACCGGCAAGACAGCAAAGACTGAAGCGATCACAGGTGGTGAAGACCTCTCTGCCGCCAAGGCACAGAGCGGTGCGATGGCTAAGGCAAAAGTGTCTCTTCGCAACGCAACGGAAAAAGCCGTCAAAGCGAACAAGGGATTCCGCGCAGTGAGCGTCACGCCTTCCTTGAAGGATGGGCATCCGGTGGCAGAGATTACCCTAGTTAAGGGTGATGAGTTCAAGACGGCCTCAGAGAAATTGGATTAGTGGGAGGGCGCCAATGAAAGTCACTCGCGCTGTCGTTTTCGGACTGGGTATGCTGGGATTGCTCGGATTCTTTGCCTTGGATGGAGGAGACCAGAGCTTCGCCGCAAAAGCAAACGGCGCTGAACTAAAGCTGCCTGAGGATGCGCGGGTCGAGCGGCTCGACTTCGAGCAAAAGGGCATTGAGGGGTGGAAGACCGTCAATGGCCAGTGGACGGTAGAAGAAATGGCGGGGGCGCCGAGCGGGAAACGGGTCCTAATTCTGCGACCTCAGGGCAGTGATTTTAATGTCATCGTGGCACCGGGAGGGCCGTATAGCGATGTGGATGTCTCCGTTCGGTTCAAACCGATCTCGGGCAGGGAAGACGCCTCAGGCGGGATCGTGTTTCGGTTTTCTGAAGGGAAGTATTACGTCGTAAGGGCGAATGCCCTGGAGAATAATTTTAGGCTTTACTACTACGACAACGGGCGGCGCCAACTAGCGACGGCGGCGGTCCAGCCGCCTGCGCTTGGCCAGTGGCACACGTTACGGGTCGTCGCTGTCGGCGACCATATCCAGGCCTATCTCAATGGCCGGCTCCTGCTGGATCATCGAGATTCTCGCTTTAAAGCAGGCCAGATCGGCCTATGGACAAAGTCAGATAGCGTAACAGCCTTCGATGATCTCGAAATAAAGAGCAATAAGCTTCAGTAGAAGCAAATTGAAAGGAGTTTAATATGGAAAAGAATTTTTGCACGAAGATAGTGTGTTCCTCAGCCATAGCTGCATTCGCGGCGTTTGCATATTTAGCTCTGGCGGGCGCTGTATCACCCAGTCTCGCAGCGGAGGGGAAACTCGACACCGCCAAAATCGAGCAGCTCACGGGCGTAAAAGGAGAACTCAGCGAGAAAGAGGGCGTGTTTAAAGTTACCGTTCCGCGCAGCGATCTCAAAGTCACCGTCGCGGGAGTAAAGATGACGCCACCCATGGGGCTTGCGTCATATGCAGCCTTTATGAAGGCCGGTGCCAAGACGATGGTCATGGGTGACACTACTTTGCTCGAAGACCAGGTCAATCCTGTAATGAGTGTCGCCTTGGACAACGGCCTCGAAGTGACAGCCCTTCATAACCATTTTTTCTGGGATTCACCCAAAGTTATGTTCATGCACATTGGTGGCATGGGCGATGAGGAGAAGCTTGCCACTGCGGTCGGAAAAGTGTTCGCTAAGATCAAGGAAACCAGCGATGGTAAGGGTCAAATACCAAAGGCCGATCTTGATCCCGCCAAGACCTCGTTGGATCCCAAAAACATAGAAGGCATCATGGGTGCGAAGGGCCAATTGGGCAATGGTGTTTACAAAATCACCATCGGCAGGAGTACAAAAATGGGCGGGCATGAGATTGGGAATGCGATGGGCATCAACACGTGGGCCGCATTTGTCGGAAGCGATCAACAGGCGGTCGTCGATGGCGATTTTGTGATGCTGGAAAAAGAGCTTCAATCTGTGCTGAAGGCTTTACGCGGGGCGGGGATCAACGTCGTTGCGATTCACAACCACATTGAGACGGAATCCCCACGTATTGTGTTCCTGCACTACTGGGGCGTGGGCGCGACGACTGATCTTGCTAAAGGGTTGAAAGCTGCGCTTGATACAGAAAAAAAATGAGGATGGAAATCCAAAGGGCTGGCGAGGCAAACAAAAATGAAAAGTCTCTGCAATATCTTTCTAATTGGACTTATCGGGTTTGCAGTCAAGGCTGAAGCCCAGGACGCGACTCCGCTACGTTTGGTGCAAACGTTTCCCTTGCCGAATGTAGAGGGGCGGATCGATCATATGGCCGTGGATCTTAAGGGCCAACGGTTATTCATTGCTGCGCTTGGGAACAACACGGTCGAGGTCTTAGATCTTCGTGCGGGCAAGCGTATTCGGAGCATCACCGGATTGCATGAGCCGCAGGGCGTAGGTTTTATTCCTGAATTCAACAAGATTTTCGTCGCCAATGCGAAAAGTGGCGCCTGTGAAGTGTTTGACGGCTCGTCGTTTAAGCCCATCAAGAGCATCAAATTTTCCGATGACGCCGACAACATTCGATACGATGCGGCCGCCCGCCGCGTCTATGTCGGTTATGGGAGCGGCGGGCTCGGCATCATTGATGCAGCAACCGGTGACCAGCTTGGCGCCATTAAGCTCGAGGGCCACCCTGAATCTTTCCAGCTAGAGAAATCTGGGCCACGGATCTTCGTGAACATTCCTACGTCACAAAAGATAACCGTTGTAGACCGCGAAAAACGGGCCGCAACTATGACGTGGCCGACCTCGGGCGCAACGGCCAATTTTCCGATGGCACTCGATGAAACTCATCATCGGCTCTTTGTCGGGTTTCGAAAACCCGCGAAAATCATCGTTTTTGATACAGAGGCAGGTAAGGTCGTCGCCAACCTGGACAGTGCCGGAGATGCCGATGATATTTTCTATGATAGTTCGCGTCGGCGCGTTTATATCTCCGGCGGCGAAGGTTTCCTGAGTATTTTTCAACAAAATGATCCCGACCATTACAAGCCGATGACGAAGATTCCGACGGCGACGGGGGCACGCACATCACTATTCGTTCCTGAACTGAGTCGCTTCTATCTAGCGGTTCCGCATCGCGGCACTCAAAGAGCAGAGGTGCGGGTGTACGAAGCACAGCCATGAGGAGGTGCCTATCTCACTCGGATTCTTCACTCTACCGATCGTCTTGCTGCTGCTTTCTCCTTGTCTGTCGCCTGGGGATACCGGCCTTTCGTGTCAGCTGATGCTGCCGTGGCCGATCTCAAAGAGATCGAAATCGAGATCGGCTACTTTAATTTGGAACGAGACAGGCGTACCTGGTAGAAAAAAAGAATCCAACTTAGGGAGGGAAATCATGAGGAAGGGTATTTTTTGGCTATTTGGTATTTTTCTCTTAGTCTTTCAGAATAGCGGATCCGTTTGGGCGCAAAATCAGGCTGAAGGTAAAAAGCTTTATGCCACCTATTGTTCGAGCTGCCACGGTGACAACGGAAAAGGCGATGGGCCGGCATCCAAAGCATTCCCGGTAAAAGCAGGCGATCATACCAATGGAACAATCATGAATAGCGTTTCGGACAAGTTCTTGTTTGAAATAATCTCAAAGGGAGGCGGTACCGTTGGCAAGTCAACCTTTATGCCGGCTTGGGGAAACCAGTTAGGTGAAAAACAAATCAACGACCTCATAGCTTATATTAGAAGCATCGCCGATCCGCCCTATAAAGCCCCCGGGAAGTAGCTAGTCATCCTCAATTTCCCTATGACATTTTCTATGACAATTCACGCCAGCGCATTTATATCTCCGGCTGAGAAGGCTCCCTCGATTTTTTTCAAAAAGATGATGCCGACCATTACAGGAAATACAGGAAATGCTGGGTCTCTATCTCGCTGTCCCACACCGCGGCACTCAAAGAGCAGAGGTGCGGGTGTACGAAGCACAGCCATGAGGCACGGATCGACTCCCGTTACGCTCCAGACGCTGCTGATATTTTTGTTTCTAATTTTCTCACCGTCTCTGGTCCTTGGATACCGGCCTTTCGTGTCGACCGATGCCGCCGTAGCCGATGTCAAAGAGATGGAAATCGAACTTGGCTACTTTAACTGGGAGCGAGAGAGGGGGCAGAACACTTTCATTGTTCCCAAGGCCATACTCAACTATGGACTTATTCACAACCTTGAACTCGTCGGCGAATTTGCGGTTGAAGAACCATCGCGGGGTCCAGTTCGGCTAGCCGATCCCGCGCTATCGTTGAAAGCAATTCTTAAAGAGGGCGTTCTCCAGGAGAAAGATGGCGTCAGCTTCGCGGTCGAGGCCGGGCCGCTTCTACCGTCTACTAACAAAGAAGAAAAAAGATTCGGCTTCGAAGGGATCGGGATCCTGAGTGGAAAGTTAGCCGGGTTAACGTATCACGTGAACCTCGGTGGCGGCGTAGATAGAGCGGAAAACAATCCCTTTGTGATCTGGGGAATGATTGGGGAGCTGCCCGTCGCTCCAAAACTGAGGTTGGTGGGGGAAATCAACGGAGAGAGCGTTAGACGAAACACTCCGAATAATTCCGCTCTCCTCGGCTTTATCTGGGAAGCGCCATGGGAACACGTCTTCATCGATGCGGGGGTTCGGCGGGGAATTAGCCATGCCGCGCCTGACTGGATGTTTACGACAGGGCTGACTTTTAGTTTTTCTCTGCCAGCTACGTTGCATAACTAAACCTGCAAAACTTAACCGTTCATTTCATTGGTGCAGGCAAACTAGCCTGCTGAAGCCGTGGCGGACGTTCAGCATGGCACGTGTTTTTGTGACATCTAAAACTCTATCCTACGCCCAATCTCTTAGGGTCATTGGTCAGGCACTGGAGGCGCTTCACCGCGCCAGGTGGGATTCTTTAGCTGCTTTGGAAACCGCGGTGGGAGTGTGCCCTCGTATGGTAGCTCCAGAATCGCACGGATCTTGTCGGTCAGAACCTGCTTGGGGCGGCCAGAAGGATTCGGCGACGGTTGGCCCTTCTTCCACTGGTACTGCTTTAGGTGCTCGCCTTTGCGCTTGCTGTTATTGTCGCTGTTAGCAGCCAATCAGAGCAGCGAGGATTATAAGCTATTTCTCGCTTTCATTCAGCAACGATATCTCCAGCCGTCTGATCTCCTTGCTGATCCACTGCGTCTGCCAGAGATACTTTGGGATTTGATCAGCTAATTGCCCCCCTAGCTTCCAAAGGCATGTCAGATTGTATTCCTGGACGTTTTTCAGTTTGTTGGGCGTTGATTCCATGGAACCTTCCCCAGAGCGAAGAGTGCGAGAAAAAGCGGGAAAAGGAATATCAGGTAATCGAAAAAATACTGCATTTCGCAAATCTTCTAGAGCAACCCCCGGGCCGCTACACGATGTCTATTAATTGGCGGAGAAGTGCAGAAGAATGCCGCCGTGGCAAGTGTCGGGCTGCCCTGATGCGAAGGCCAGGCAGCCGAATGGGTATTTTAGCCCGCTCGATTGTGGGGGTTTTAACCCATCTCGGCGTAGTCTTTGGCTGTAATCACTTAAGTACGAACAGTGCTTGACTCGCCAACTGAGTCAGAGTAGTTTACCGACGTAGAACTTCAACTCGAAAAATTCCTGAATTCCCTGAACCAGTGCAATATTGATACCGCCTCCGCGAGTTCTGCTCGTGGACTTTGGTGTATTTAGACCAGGAGGAGGATTTACCATGCCGATTCAAGAGCTGATCCCAGGTCCAAACCCGGCACGCGACGACATCCAACAGACGGCGTTCGCGTATGAAGTAGTCGGCCGTTACATCTGTAACAACTGGCAGGAGATTGCAGCTGCCCAAGGATCCGGTGCCTATCCATTTGATGTGGTGGTGATTGGCGCGGGAATGTTCGGAGCGTACTGCGCCGAGAAGCTCTACAGGTTCGGCAGCGCGTCTGCGTTGCGGATCCTTTTACTCGATGCTGGCGCTTTCCTGCTCCAATCACATATTCAGAATCTGCCCCAACAATTGGGTGGCAAAATTGGCGGCCCCAATTATCTTCGGATGCGCGATGACGCGAGTGGTGCGCAGAATGTGATCTGGGGAATGCCATGGATCAGCAACGAGGCTTTTCCTGGGCTTGCGTATTGTGTTGGCGGCCGATCTCTCTTCTGGGGTGGCTGGTCGCCGCCGCTAACGGATGCCGATCTGGCCAACTGGCCTGCCGATACGAGGGGTTACCTGAAGGGTTCTGATGGCTACGCTAACACGGCGGAAGAGATCGGTACGGCAACCACAACGGACTCATTACTAAGTCGGCGCTTTTCAACGCGATGACGAACGCAATTAGCGCCGCAATTCCGCTGGATGGCATTACGGAGGTCAACGAGGCCCCTCTGGCAGTCCAGGGCGCGCCCCCTCGCTCCGGCCTTTTCGCGTTCGACAAATTCAGCAGCGCGCCTTTTATCATGGATGCGCTTCGGAATGATGTCAGTCGGAATGCGCGGTATGGCGATTTAAGTCGTCGGATCTTCTTGGTACCGCGCGTGCAGGTACATCGGCTCAATCTCACCGGCAATACCGTGACATCGATAGACCTGAGCGTCGAGGGCATCCGCCAGTTACTCCAGCTCGCCCCTGGTTGTGCAGTGGTCGTCGCCAACGGCACAATTGAAGCCACCCGGCTCGCGCTTGAGTCTCTTGGCGTCGGCTCTCTGCAGTTCGGTTCTTCTCGCGTCGGTAACCTTATGGGCCATCTGCGAAGCAACATCACGGTCCGAATCAAGCGCACGGCTCTTGGTTTGGTGGGCCCGCCGACCGAAGTGGAAACCACCGCTCTGATTGTCCGAGGCAGCGCCATGGGTCGCCGATTTCATCATCAGGTCACGGCAGCCGACACTGGAGCACCGAATCCGGAGCAGAACATGTGGAGCTTGGTTCCAGACATTGACCTAATCAATAGTCTGTTGGCCAGCCAGGATCCCAATTGGGTGTCGATCACATTCCGCGGCATCGGAGAGATGGAAGACCAGCGTGCCATCGGCAATATCAACCCTGCAATGAGTTGGGTCGATCTGAGTCAGGAGACCGATCAGTGGGGCATGCGTCGCGCCTATGTCAATCTCGTAGCGACGCCGAACGACCGCAAACTGTGGGCCGCCATGGACAAGGCGGCCTTAAACCTGGCAGCAGCGCTGGCGAAATCTCCAGCAAACATCGAATACTGGAATGCCCCTAACAATCAATGGCAGGCCGCGCCGCTTCAACCGGACGCCAGTGGGCGAGGGTTCTGGCAGGACTTTCTCGGGACCACTCATCATGAGTCAGGAACCCTCTTCATGGGAGCGCCCGGCGCATCGATTACAGACACGAATGGCAAGTTTCATGGACGGTCAAATGCCTACGTTGTCGGGCCTGCGGTATTTCCGACATTGGGCTCCGCGAATCCGTCACTCACCGCGCTTTCTCTGGCTCGTCGAACGGCTCATGCTATCGTGTCCGCCGCCGCTCCGGGTCCAATGGCAGGGTTCGTGTCTCTCTCGTTGGCACCGGCAGACTGGCAAATGGTCAAGCTGCCCAACAGCCCCGCGTCGATGATTCATTATGGTTCGGTCATGGAGACCTTCGGGTGGTATGGACTCTACTGGTATCTTAAGGAGCAGTTCACTAACTTCATCCTTTCGCTGGATTGGCGAATCAGCCGGCGAGAAGAAAATTCTGGGGTATATATCCGCATCCCGGCACCGAACGTACCGAATGCGCTCCAAGAGGCTGATGCCAAGGGCCACGAAGTTCAGATCGACCAGCGAGGATTCGATTCCGTCACCAACACGGAAGGTCATCCGCTCAAGGTCACTGGCGCCATTTACGACCTGCAAGCACCGTCTGCATCGACGCAGGTTCAGATCGGCGCCTGGAATAACTATCTCATTGAGGCAAACGGGCCGAGAATCCGGGTTACTCTAAATGGACAGCTCGTTAACGATTACCAAAGCAGTCGGCAACAGACCGGCTACATCGCTTTGCAGTGCCACGATTTTCTGTCGCGGACACAATTTCGTAATCTGCAAATCAAAAAGTTACCATGATCAATGCGCAACTTTTTTGGAATCAGACACGGTGATCATGCTATTCCCAGCTATGGTGGCGCGATAAGCGGGCTTTGTGCTTAAGAGATTCTTATGATCTGCTGATCGTTGCCACTGAGATACTGAATTGACATTACCGTGCGATGATTTTTGTGTGTCGGTTGAATTCAGCCGTGGCGAGGGCTATAAAAATTCGGATTCTTGCAAGCCTTTTAGATTCCCTACGCTCTCGTGATCCGTACGAACGCGCAGTGCAACTCTATTCGAGAGCGAGAGCTTCCGATGGCCAGTGACTATGGTAGTGCGACCGGGGGCTCGGTCTCACGGAACGTTTCTCGGGATTGATCGACGACGGGCATCATAAATCCGCTCCGCCTCAAGCCAAAAATCCAGCGAGCGGTTATCAGGTCGTCCCGCTTCTTCCCAAAGCTTGTATGCGATTTGCTGGATCGTGGGGAAATGCCAGAAGTTTATCGCGTCCGTTCTCGCCCATTGCTCAACATCTTCCATGAGCCTGTCTCCTAACAGCGTTTCCTCGCGCTTAATTTCTCTTGTGATCCAACTCAGACCGCCAATGTCAAATGGATATTTTTCAAACTGATTCCCGCAAGGTGAGTGCTCAAGTTCCTGCTTTAAATGTTTCAGCGTTCTCAGCCCATACTCAGCACGTTCACGTTCTAAGGGAGTCAAGTATATAATCTCCATAAATTGCTAGGAGATTCAAAATAGATATAATTGGTGAATCGTCATTTTTGCTTTAACACTCATCTGGCCGTGTGTTCGCCGGTAACCTTTTCAAACTCCGCGAAAGCTGCTTCCTCTATCATCGAGCGTGCTTCGGCATTGATCGGAACGGCAATTTCCGCATAGCTGCTGTCCGGCTGTCTTTTTCTCGGGAACTGGACAAAATATCCCCTCTTGAGCCGGATCACTTTGAGATCTCGGATCATAAAGGAATTATTGATGGTGATGCTTACGCGCGCCTTCACTCGACCGGCATTGGTAGGACGAATTCTGACTTCGGTGATCCGCACGGGATTTCTCTTAAGCCAAGGATGTGCCCGTGTAGAGTTGACACGAAAAGCGGTTTGGCGCGCCTTAAACGGCGCACGGGCATTGGGCAGTTTCGCCCGAAGCCGGTGAGTGAAATCTTACAAAGGGCGCGGAAGTCTACGGAGTCACGGGCGGGTGATTTACGTGCCAGCAATGAGCAGTGTCTGAGGGCATAAAGACACTAAGCAAAGGAATATGAGGGTTGTTCCGCAACCGGAACTGCGCTACAAGCGACGAGATGACCCGCGAAGAAATAGAAAAACTCATCCGGCCATTCATCGCCGGCGTCGTCCAAGGCATCTATCGCTTCAAAACCGACAGGCTTTCGCCAAGCGGCAGGTCGCCAAATACTTGCGAATCGACGATGACAAGTGGTAGAGGAGACTCATAATCTGTTTGCGGACCTCTCGGAAAGAGCGCCCTATATCAAACGTGAAGGCATCGCGAGTCTGACCCAGATCCTGGCGGAGAACGACGCCAAGCTTGCGTCGTTCAAGGCCGAATCCATTGTCGAGGATCGTTTTGTCCGCGAGCTGGAAAGCAGCGGGCTTATCAAAAACCTTTACCGGTAGACGATGCGAAAATCGGCTAGCTTGTCACACAATAGAGAAACAGCACCCTATTGCAGAGAAAATAGATAGACCGGCTTTAGCGCTGACGGTCTCGCTTCAAGGCGACGCTAGCCTCTACCTCCGAAGCTGGATTTTCATTCCGTTGCAGACCTAGGAGGGGCACCGATTTTTGAGTGTCTGCTACCGGCTTTTAATGAGTCGAAGTCATCATGAGTCCCACGATGTACCCAACCGGATCAAAGTTGAAACGTTGGTAGCCAGTCATATCGACCGGCCTGGAGACTCTGCTCGAAAGAGATCGTTGCCAACATTCGAGGTGAGTTAAAGCGAAATCTCCGCGTAGGCCCTATTGATTAGAGGTTGGTTTTGTGGCGCGCTGACCGCCGCCCTGGGAAACCTCTTTTTCAAATCCGGGCAGGATCGCTTTGAAGAACACGTTTTGGATCAGCCGGACAATTGTCTCCCACGTGCTGGTCTGAGGCGCTTCCACGTCTCCGGAAATCGGCACTTTTGTCGCGATCTCTGACCGCGGCCGATTTTGCAGCAGCCCGGAGATTCCCCCGACCAGCCCCTCGTAGAGCTGTCGAAACGTGCTTTTCTCGGCGTCTTGACGCCGATCGTACACTTTCATGTCGCTGAAAAGAGGCTTCACATATCCGTCGATCGTGCCTTGCCGTATTTTGATTTCTGAATACACTGAAAAGTTTCCGGCAACCACGTCGAAATTACCGTACGCGGGTCGTTCATCCTACGCATGTCGGTGTTTTCGATGCTCAATGTCAAATCCAAGTCCGGTCCCTTCGATTCAGGACGAAATGTGGCCTGCACCTGCGTCGGCCCACTCCCCATGAACCTTCCTGTTACACGCGCGCGAGCCGGGCCTTCTTTGAAATGGTTGCTCAAGTTCTCGAGTTGCAGCCTGGTGCCATCGAGAAATACGTTATAGGGCGGCTTTGCAGCCTGGTTGACGAAGCCAATTCGGCCGTCGGCCGTGAAGCGCTCGACTTTCACTTCAAGTGTAGGATCGTTGGCAGTTTCCCTGGCGACTTTTCCAGCTTCCTTCGTCACCTTTTCGGTCGGCGCCGTTTGTGTCTCCTGATGGAGGTAATCGGCGTCGAGGCCGGTAAGACTAAGATTGTTGATCATAATCTTCTGAACGTCCGGGGCGTACTCGATCGAACCCCGCGTCGAAAGCGATCCCGTCCGCACGGAGAGTTTATATCTTTCCGCGATCGGCTTGAAATAATCCAAGGTGATCTCCCCCAGCTCAAGATCGCCTTTGAGAGCGATATGAGGTTTGGCGAGAAAATCTACATCGCCCTTGAACTTTGCATTGCCCTTATCAAAGACAACGCCCTCTAGGTCAACCGGCGACGGGTAGACGCCTTTTGCCGACTTAACATTGCGGATGTTTTCGGCAGTAAAATTGAGCTTCCTGACGTGGAGCGGTTTGTACGGGCCTTTATCTACGTACGTAAGGTCGCCGTTGCGAATGGCGAACCTGTCGATCTTAAGTGGATAAGCCGCTTCCAAGGCGTCCTGCCAGCCTTTGTCCTGAATGGGCGTTGGGTCCTTGGATTCCTGGACGAACTGTCGAAGGTCAATATGGACTTTGGGATCTTCGATTTGAAAATCGCCAACCAGTCGTCCAGAAAGGAGCGCTTTCCAGTGAACGCTGGCGTGTAGATTGGGTATGTAGGCGATGGGTGGATCCGGGTGAGGAGTCTGATAGATCCACAATTTTTCCAGGTCAAGGGAAAGCCCAATTGGGTGGAAATCAAGTTTTTCGACGCGGACGGTGTACCCTTTGAGCCGAGCGTTCATATCCCTCTCGACCTTCCGACGCAGGGGCTCGTCGATGAGATAGGCGAGGACAAAGATAACTATTAGGATAACGGCGAGGATTCCGCCGCCCCAAATAACCAGCCGCCGGCTCATAGTGATTTTGTAACTTAGAAAATGGCCAATTCAAGACCTTGACATGCTCGTCTGCGGCATCGAGCGGTTTTGTCTGCATAAATATGCAGCGCGCGGTATCCGGGCGACGCTGCTGGACGCTCCTCTATAGTGAAAGGAGTTATGGTTCTTGGTTTAGTTATGAGCCACGCAAAAAGCTCGGCTTTTTATTTTCACAAACTCCATCCCTCCTCCCATTGCTGGCCGTCAAAACATTTGATAAACGATCCTCGGTGGACATTAGTTTTAGCCGAGGGTTAAAGATGAAGATCAAAAACAACTTAAAAGAAATTCGTGAGGCCAAGATGTTAGGCAAGACTGAACTCGCCAAACTTGCCGGGGTTTCCCCGTTAACGATTGACCGAATTGAAAGGGGCATGCCTTGCCGAATCAAGAGTCAGCGTCAAATCGTGTTGGCATTGGGATTGAAGGTCTCAGAAAGGCGA
>Ga0209056_10006028_pt1 | contig 12565 bp, 9 predicted proteins | sample GraSoiAngelo_114_FD_185876 | JGI IMG/M metagenome (GOLD analysis project Ga0209056, IMG submission 185876) | Grasslands soil microbial communities from the Angelo Coastal Reserve, California, USA - 14_0903_13_40cm (SPAdes) (version 2) | ecosystem: Environmental > Terrestrial > Soil > Grasslands ... | reverse complement strand
GTTTCGCGGCCAGCACTCGCTGCTCGGGGCGAGTCAGGGCCCGCAACGTCAAGTTCTTGGCCATCCCGCACCCCCTTGGGGAGACGGGTATGATACCAGGAATTAGGCATATTAAGTTGGAAACGCACTAGGCGCAAAGGTCTCGTGTTCCTTCGCCACTTGTCGCGTCGACACGGCTGCGACGCATTGACGAACGTCTGTGCCGGTACCGGGTGTTCTGCCCCTCAATGGGATTGCGGCCGATCGGCGACGGTCGACCCGTACAAGAGAGTTTCTGGCTAACAGCTCGTGGACGAGCGGCGTCCGTTGACACCCACGGATGCCATTGTTTCTCCCGAATGCCGCCGGAGTTCAGGCTTCCCATCGTCTGCAGGCGTAGATAAAACTCGCCGACCCAGGCGCCTCGCAACCGTAATGCGATCAGTTCGATCGTTTTATATTCGCTACCGTCCTGCGGCGGCTCACGTACACTGCGCCCGACCCGTGGGGCACGGAACGGAGAGTTTGATTTTCTTGTTGGATCGTTATAAGCTGTTGATTATAAAAGAAAATAAATGCAGAATGCCCGGGAGAGGAACATAACTCAGGCGACTCGGCGAATAGAATCAGGCTGTTAGGAAATCAGGGGCGCCCGTTACCCGCTAAATTACCCCCTACCAGATACTTGCTTAAAACGGTCTCCGGCCGCAATCGTAGCGGGTAACAACAACAAGCACTTCCGCCGCAGTTCGCTCGCGTGCGTTCCCGGCCGGATGGATCAGCGGAGAGGAATCTAAGCCCGTCGAACACTGACACACTGACCGCAGATGACCTAGGCCGTGTGAAAACTCATTTCGCTCGCCGCGTAGGGTCGCTAACAGGCGAATTCGATGTGGCGGCTCGCTTGAAATTGCCTCTACGTGGCTAAAATTAACGCCCGAAAATGGGGCACACGCGTTTTCACACAGGCTAGACCCTTCTGAGACATTGGGGCTTGCTGCAAAGGAGTCAGTCAGACCGGTCGGGAACGGACATCGACGCCGGCCGCCTTGACGCGCGTCATTTCCAGCTTTGACGTGATGTGCACTCCATATTCAATGCTCAGTCCACCATGCAACCCCAGCGCGGCTGACAGAATACCGATGAGGGGCTGGGCGGCTTCGGAAGTTGATTCAGCACGTCCTTCCGAATTTTCGCCACAACGTGCGCCTGAGCGCCTGCGACCGACGCGACGTCGTAGTGGATCGAGGGGGCGAGAACTGTGGCGATCTCTGAGGCATTCAGTCGATAGTAGCTCTTGAGCCAGTTTGAAAGGCCCGCAGTGGCATTCTGAAGGGCCTCAGTGAGCGAACCTCCGATACCCGAGACCATGATGTATTCATCGTTCTCTGCCCAGGGTTGATCCAGGAGTTGATTCGGGATGAGATCGACCGTGAACTCAACATCCATGGACGTTTCAAATCCCTGTCCCGTAATCTCGCCATCCCCCTGTTGGGCATGGCCATCCCCCATACTGAGCATTGCGCCTGCTTGGTAGACAGGTAGGTACAAAGTCATTCCTTCGCGGATCTCGTTGTAATCCAGATTCCCTCCAAACGGTCCCAGATCTGAAGTCCCAATGGCCTGTTTCCAGTAGGGTGCGACCGCCACGCAGCCGAGCATCGGGATCAGCTTGACCGAAAAGGTCTTTAATTTGTCAGACGGCGCAACAGGCGTCGCCGTACTGTGCTCGCTGTCAAGCCTCCAGACATTGCTCCAACCTGCCGCCGGTTCTTGAGAGTAACCGGGCGGCAGAACGTGAGGGTCGAGAGTGGCGCGATATTGATCGGCCGTATCCCGGTTCGGACGGATCTTGTTGAAATGCACCGCGATCGTATCGCCGATCATCGCCCCTTCGATGTAGAAGGGGCCGGTCTGTGGATTTCCAGGCAGGGTGTGCTGAGCTGCATTCTCACCACCGCCGCAGCAGTCCACGGTCTTAGTGCGAACCGTGTCACCTGGGAAGATGTGAAGCGCTGGCGGATGGCCGCCAGAAAAGGTCGTGTAATAAACCTGCGGGGTGAAGTTGTGCATCCTCGGAGCGTTGGCCGGGCGCTGCAAGGGTCGGCGAGCAGACACCGTCACAGCTACGTCGTGAATGACCCCCCTGCCCGATAGCGTCACTCCATGGAGATTCAAGACTAAGCTGCCGATTCCGGTTTTCCCGTCAGGCCCGAGTATTTGAAGGTGCAACCCGTCGTTCTGCACCGTGCCTGAGTACTTGTACCAGTACCCGTCCGGCACCAGGTAGCCCGACCTGCCCGTGAACAACCGACCGTCAGCAGCGAGATCCAATCCGGCCACGAACGACCCTTCTGGATAGCTCGTTGTGACTTCCCAGCGGCCAGTGAGACCTGGTGCACCGGTAGCGCTCTGCGCGTCTGCGCATATGAGGAACCAGGTACCGAACGTCAGAAATCCGAACGCGAGAACCTTCACGAACCACTCCTTTGTTGTTATGAGGTGACACGCGCGAATAGTACCGCCCGGGAGCCGACGAAGGGGGCGGCGTTGTCTCAAGACTTCGTCCCAGCGTGAAGCTGGAGGAGCACTTCGTCCACTGCGTCGATGACTGCCTGGGGCTTGTCCAGCTGAATCTCGTGCCCAGTTCCCTCGATGGTCCGGTGCACGCCGCGCGAGGAGAGGTGCGCCAAGGCCTCGTGCATACCGATCCAGACCTTTGCGTAGGATTGGGTAAACCACGCGCTAGCGGTGCCGTCCCACGTGTGCTCCGTCGATAGCACGACGAGCGGCATTGCACCGAGGCGGAGGTGGTCGACGCTGTCGTACCGGTGTGTGTATAGGCACGATATGAGCGAGACCTTATCCGCGAAATAGTAGGCGGTGAAGAACTGAGGGAATATTTTCCTGAACGCGGCCGGCGTGTCGCGCGGTAACTCCGGCTTGCAATCGGGCGCGGACGGGTCGAGGCCTCCATTCGCGGCCAACAAGGCGCAATGCAGCAAGACAGCCGCCAAATGGTCCCACCCGCTCACGTCGTCGAAACCCGGCTGAGCCTCGTCAATGAGCCCCTCTCCGGCGGGACTGGTATCGACGAGGACCATGCCCGCGACCTCCTTGGGCCAGCGTTGCGCGTAGAGCCGCGCCTCCACGCCGCCCAAAGAGTGCCCCACCAGCACATACGGTCCCGATATGGCCCCGGCCTTGAGCGCCGCGTGCAAGTCATCCACCACGTCGGAGAGGATCTGCGGCCGTGGGCCCGGGTCGCTGAAGCCATAGCCGGCTCGATCGAAGCCGCAGACGCGCGTGTTTTGCGCGATCGCGGGCTGGACCTTGTACCAGATCGGCGACCAGCTCGCTGAACCAGCCATCAGAATGACTGTAGGACCGCCAGCACCACTGCAATGCAGGTTAATTTTGCGGCCGCCGATATCGACCAGCTGACCCGGCTTGACGTAGAGCAGCAGCCTCTGGTCCTCCGCTATCGTGGGCTCGCGATTGGGCGGGGCAAGGGCGACTTCGCAAATGCAAAGCAGCGGGGCGGCCGCCAGGGCGGTCAGGGCAGCGCGAAGTGCGAACGTCGGCATGGGTGTTCTCTGGTAGGGCAACTGCGGTACAGCTTACGTCCGCTTTCCCGAAACTCGAGAGTCACCTTCGACCGGCGGCCTTTGGCCGCCTGCCGCAGTCTGATTTTGGTGGGCGGCTCAGGCCGAGGTTCAGCAGGTCATGTACGCCCGGGCCGGCCTGTTGGTCGCTGCCTCACCTTCTGCGAAGATCGGGGATAGCGCTTCATGTGCGCGCTTAGCGGATCCCCGTAGCGCGGAGGTCAGATCGATGAAGCCGCACGGTAAGTTCTGTCGAATAGTAGCTCTGTGGACCGCGGCTCTTTCCGGCGCTGTGTCGGGGTTCGGTGCGGCCACGCCGTTGACCACAGGCATCGACGGAAAATCGATCGTACTTGTTCGACGTCCTGACCCCGGGTTTGTCTATGTGACATCTGGCGGTGCTGCTGCGGGAGCCTTCGCGGCGCTCGGGCCCCTGCATGACATGCGGCCGGGTCACGAAATGGAGGACGCTGGGAGACAGCTCACGGCCGACGATCAAATTGACGACCCAGCAGTCTCTCTTAGTGCTGTGTTGCTGAGCGGCCTTGTCAGCACCTACAAGCTGCAATCGCTTAATCCGGAGGCCGTGATCCTTTCGGACGACAAGCAGCTTGATGTCTATCGCAAGCAAAACCAGGCCGATCTCATATTCGAGTTCTACACGGAAGCTTGGCGGACCTTCTATTTCCTCGACTTCAAGCACTACGATGTTTGGTATTACGCGAAAGCGCGCCTAATAGACGGTCGAACAGGCTCCGTGATCCGCCAGACGAAATGCGCTCACAAACCGATAAAAACGTCTGCATCCCCAACGCTTGATGACTTGCTCGCTGACCATGGCGAGAAGCTTCGTGCGGCGGTTGAAGCGGCCAAGGAACTTTGTTTGGCGACGGTCCGACAGGCGTTCGGGATTTCCCCTCAATGACGCATTGGCGCCGTAGATGCGTGCCTGGCCAATGAGTCGACTGACCGCTATCCGGAGATTCACGGGGCGAGTTTGGCCGGCAGCTCCTGGCCGGACCCGGCCGGTCGGAGTGAACTGCCGGTGTTGACCCCGAGCTGTCTCTGGGCTTTTCCAATAGCGGCCGCTGAGACGGTCGAGAGCGGACAGTCGCACCGCCACGTTGCCTCAGACTGGCCCCTTCAGGCATTCTCCCTCGGCCCGCACAAGAGAGGGCGAGGATGCAGGGGGAGTCGTCAGCCCGAGTGACCACACCGGTCAGGGCCGTGTTTCTCAGCTACGCGTCCCAGGACGCGGACGCTGCGGCACGGATCTGTGAAGCGCTGCGCGTAGCCGGCATCGAGGTCTGGTTCGATCAGAGCCAGCTGCGGGGCGGGGATATCTGGGACCAGCGCATCCGCCAGCAGATCCGCGACTGCGCGCTCTTCATGCCAGTCATTTCCGCGAGCACGCAGGCGCGGGCAGAGGGCTACTTCCGCCTCGAATGGCACCTCGCCGAGCGGCGCACGCACCTCATAGGGCGCCAGCGCGCATTCCTTGTTCCGGTGTGCATCGACGACACCCCGGAACGCGACGCCGACGTGCCCGATGCTTTCCTCGCGGTGCAATGGACGCGCCTGTCGGACCGCAGGCCGACGGCGCTGTTCGTCGAACTTGTGCGGCGGCTGCTTGCACCGCAGCAGGCGCCTGCGGGCCCTGCATTGGCCGCGACGGAGCCAGCCGCGGTCGGATCAGTCCCTCACGGGCCTGCGGGCCGGTCGCCACCTGCCGCGATGCCGCCGGCGCGCGGCTCCGGCCGGTCGCTACCGACGCGTTGGAAGCTCGCGGGCGCATTGCTGTTAGTCGCCATCGCGGCAGTCGTCATCGTGACATCGTGGCAGCGCCGTGAGCATGCGCGCAACGTGCTGCTGCCGGCGATCGAGGAAGCGCTTGCGAAGTCGCCACGCAGCGACGCGCGGCTACTCGACATAGCGCTCGAGGCCGAGAAGGCGCTGCCGCATGATCCCACGCTTGCAAAGCTCTGGCCGCAGATTGCGACGACGCTGACGATCGAGACCCAGCCGGCCGGCGCCAGGGTCTACTGGAAGGACTACGGCACACCCGATGCGCCATGGCGTTTCGCGGCCGCAACCCCGCTCAAGGACGCGCGCGTGCCGCGCGACCTGTTGCGCGTCGAGGTCCGCAAGGAAGGGTACCAGACGATCGAGTTCGTCAGTCCGCGCTTCCTCGGCGGCAGGGATGTGCCGCCGCTGACGCTCGATCGTACCGGCACGCTCCCGCCCAACATGGTGCGGATCCCCGCTTCGAATACCGAACTGAACGTCGTCGGCCTTGACAAGTACGGCGGCGTCGAGGTGCCCGGGTTCCTCGCCGACCGGTACGAGGTCACCAACCGCGACTACAAGTCCTTCGTCGACGCGGGCGGTTACGCGAACCCGGCGTACTGGCGCGTCCCGGTGATGGAGGGCGGGAAAGAAATCCCGCTCGCCGCGGCGCTCGCGCGCTTCACCGATCGCACCGGCAGGCCAGGCCCGACGACCTGGGAGGCGGGCACGTATCCGGACGGGCTCGCCGAGCATCCGGTGGCGGGCGTCTCCTGGTACGAGGCGGCCGCGTATGCGGCCTGGGCGGGCAAGCAGCTGCCGACCGTGTATCACTATGCGCAGATGGCCGACAGCTGGAACGCCGAGTTCCTGCTGCCGTTCAGCAACTTCAGCGGCAAGGGCACCACGGCCGCCGGCAGCCTGCCGGGCATCAGTTCCTTCGGCGTCTACGACATCGCCGGCAACGTGCGCGAGTGGACGCGCAACGCCTCGGGCAACGTGCAAGAACGCTACATCCTCGGCGGCGGCTACACCGATCCGACCTACGCCTTCAACGATGCCTACGCGCAGCCGGCCCTCGACCGCAGCGCCACCAACGGCTTCCGCTGCATCCGCGAGCTGCCCGGCGCGCCCGTGCCGGTCGCGCTCACCCAGCCGCTGGCCATGGCCATCCGCGACTACGCGCGCGAGCAGCCGGTCGACGACCGCACCTTCGCGCAGTTCGCACGCCAGTTCGTCTACGACCGCGCGCCGCTCGCTGCGCGCATCGACAAGACGATCGAAACCGACGAGTGGAAGCTCGAGGCCGTCTCGGTCAACGCTGCCTACAACGGCGAGCGGCTGCCGATCTACGTCTACCTGCCGCGGCACGGCACGCCGCCGTACGCGCCCGTCGTGCTGTTCCCGGGCTCGGCGGTGATCTTCGCGAGCCGCTTCGACCCGAGCATCGTCAACGACTATCGCGACTTCACCTTCATCATGAAGAGCGGGCGGGCGCTGGTCATACCAGTCTACAAGAGCACCTTCGAGCGGCAGGACAGCGTGCACTCGGACCTGCCCAACGAGAGCGTGGCCTACAAGGACCACGTCGTCATGTGGGTGAAGGACTACAGCCGCAGCATTGACTACCTCGAGACGCGCAAGGACATGCGCGCCGACCAAATCGCCTTGCTGGGCACGAGCTGGGGCGGATTCATGGGCGGGATCATCCCGGCCGTGGAGAAGCGCGTCCGCGTCGTCGTGCTGAACGTCGGCGGCATGTCGATGGCGTCGGCGCTGCCGGAGGTCGACCAGATCAACTATCTGCCACGGATCACGCAGCCGGTGCTGATGCTGAATGGCGAGCACGACAATTACTTCCCCGTCGAGACGGCGCAGAAGCCGCTCTACCGACTGCTCGGGACGCCGCTGGCTGACAAGAAGATGATCGTCTATCCGTCCGGCCACCTCGTACCGCGGGTCGAGTTCATGAAGGAGACGCTCGCCTGGCTCGATCAGTACCTACGTCCCGCGCAGCGCGCTGCGCAGTAGCAAGCGCCGAGCCATCACCGAATCCGCGCGCGGCGGCAGGCGGTCCTTTGCAACGTGAACCGACTTGAGTGACCGCAATGCGGAGCAGTGTACGTCGCCGAGGAGTGTCGGCTCCTGGCCGGATAGCGCCGGATGGCGCTGTTTGCCCCCGAGCAGTCTGATCGTTGTCCCGATACCGGACGCTGAGAAGAGAAAAAGCCGACATTGCACATGACACAAGCTCGTCCCGTCCGTGCTACCCGGTTCCGCAACGGCCTGATTCAACCTACCGCAACCATTTAAGCTAAGCTTCCGGCCACGGAGGCGATGAGAAGACCTCCGACGGCCCGTCAGGGGTGATCCCGCCGGTGACTGAGCCCTCGCACGCGGTATTTCTGAGCTACGCATCACAGGATGCGGAGGCTGCGCAGAAGATTTGCGAGGCACTTCGCGCTGCCGGTATCGAGGTCTTTCTCGATCAGAGCGAGCTGCGAGGCGGGGATGCCTGGGACCAGAAGATCCGGCATGAGATCCACGACTGCGTCCTCTTTATTCCGATTGTCTCCCAGCACACCCAGGAGCGTCTTGAGGGTTACTTTCGGCACGAATGGAAGCTCGCCATCGAACGTACACACCACATGGCCGAGCAAAAGACATTCCTCGTGCCAGTCGTTATTGACGGTACCCGCGATCAGGAGGCCGTTGTCCCGGACGCGTTCCGGCACGTGCAGTGGACGCGCTTACCCGCAGGTGAGACGCCGCCCGAGTTCGTAACGCGCATCCAGAAGCTCCTATCGGGGGGGGCGTCCGGTCCTCCGGGGGTCGGTCGCGGTGACCGCGAGGAGGTCTTCGCATCTAAAGCCCTCGGTACTGGCGGTCGTGCTCGCCGGGGTCGCCGCCTATCTCGTCGTCGAGAAGCCGTGGACCGTCAAGCCGGTGGCCTTTGCACCGCCGCCCCACTCGATTGCGGTGCTACCGTTCGTGAACATGAGCGGGGATAAGGAGCAGGAGTATTTCTCGGACGGCCTCACGGAAGAGCTGCTGAACTCTCTGGCTGAAGTCAATGAGTTGCAGGTCGTCGCCCGCACCTCGGCGTTCTCCTTCAAGGGGAAGGACACCGACATCGGCACCATTGCTCGGAAGCTGAATGTCGAAACCGTCTTGGAAGGGGGCGTGCGGCGCTCAGGGAATACGGTGCGGATCACCACGCAGCTCATCAATGCGGCCACGGGATTTCACCTGTGGTCGAAGACCTATGACCGGGACTTGGGCGACGTGCTCAAGCTTCAAACCGAGATCGCCACCGCCGTCGCCGAGGCCCTCAAGATCACACTCCTTGGCGATATCTCTGCGAAAATCGAGCTCGGCGGGACGCGGAATCCCGCCGCCTTCGATGCGTATCTGCGCGCATCGAAGCTTTACTGGGCCTGGCAGAGCGCGAAAGACGAGCAGGCTGCTATCGACACCTACACGGAAGCAATCGGCCTCGATCCGAATTACGCTCTCGCCTACGCAGCACGGTCGATCGCGCATGGAGGTTTTGCCGAGAGCTGGGCCACGACGGAAACGGCCATCCGCGCCAACCTCGATAACGCACAAGTCGATGCACGGAAGGCCATAGCTCTGGCGCCTGGCCTGAGCGAGGGCCACTTGGCATTAGCGTTGGTGTATACGCGAACTCCCGATTTTACGAGAGCCGCCCAAGAGTATGAGCGTGCACTAGCGCTCGGACCGAGCAATGCGAGGGTCTTGACGACCTCTGGTATGTTTGCCGTGTACATGGGCCACGACGACGCGGGACTTGCTGCACTTCGTCGAGCCGTGGCGCTCGACCCATTGAATTCCAACCCTCGTTACTGGCTCGCCCTTGCTCTGCGCTTGCTGCGGCACTACCACGAGGCGCTAGCGGCATTCAAGCATGCTCAGACGCTCGCTCCGAATGACCTCAGCTGGAACGCAGAGATTGGAATCACTTACTACCTAATGGGTGATTTTCAGGACGCTCGGTCATTCTGCGAAAAGAAGGCGAAAGTTCAAGCTCAGGATGAAACTCAGCATTGCCTGGCGATGACCTACGACAAGCTCGGAAGGCGTGCTGATGCGGAAGCCATGCTGGCTAAACTACGGGCTCAGGCCGGCGAATCAGGAGCGCTTTTGTACACTGAGATTTATGCGCAATGGGGCGACCCTAACCAAGCTCTCACTTGGCTCGAAACCGCGCTTCGACTGCGCGATCCTGGCCTCTACTCGACTAAAGCAGACCCTCTTCTCTATCCTCTGCGCAAGGAGCCGCGATTCCAGGCGATCGAGCGGGAGTTGAAATTTCCGAACTGAGAGGCGCCTGACACGCTCGCGAATGCACTGCCAGAGTGCAGTCATTCGAGCGTCCGCTCTCGCGAAGGTTACCAGCTGTCGATGAGTGACGGCTCTTGGCCGGTCAGCGACCTCCGGTCATGGCCGCGCCTGAACCAGCTCATGTGCCGTGACTCGTGCTGCGTCTCATTCCCTGAGCCACAGCGGACTCTTCCAAGCTGCCAGCGCCTCCAGGAAGGCGTTCAACCTCAAAGGTAGGAATTTCCGATTCGAGTAAACGGCGAAAACGGGGATTTGCGCGGAAGCCCACTTCGGTAGCAGCCGTATGAGTGCACCGCTCGCGAGTGCTTCGTCACAGTAGGTTGACGGCAGTAGTCCAATCCCGTGGCCCCGGTACACGAAGGTGCTGACCGAATTGAAGTCGCGACTCGATATCGGCCCCGAGACATGGATGCGTGCCTTTTTTCTACCGCTGACCAGGTCCCAGTCGGTCTCGTTATTCCTGGCGTTGAGCATCACACAGTCGTGCAGCTCGAGGTCCGCAGGCTCGACAGGAAGCTTTCGGCCTTTCAGGTATCCCGGGGCTGCCACGACATAGCGAATGCTCTTACCGATGCGGGTGGCGACCACGCTCGAGTCCTCCAACTCTCCGAAGCGGATCGCGACGTCAAGGTTCTCGGCAACCAGATCGAGGAAGAGATTCGTGATGAAGAGATCGATCCGGATCCGCGCATGAGCTTTCAGGAACCCCGAGAGGAAGTTCAGGAAGGGCGTCTGACCCAAAATGACCGGAACGGAAATTCTTAACATTCCTTCGGGCGTCTTCTGTCCTTGAGTCAGAACTCGCTCAGCCTCTTCCAAGAGGGTCAGCGGCTCCCGACACTGATTGAAGTACTCGCGTCCCTGCGCAGTCGGGGTCACCCGTCGCGTCGTGCGTCTCAGGAGCGACACGCCGAGGTTCGATTCCAGCACCGATAGCCGCCGGCTCACCGTCGAGATCGGCATACCCAACGAGCGGGCTGCCCGGCTGATGCTCTCGAACTGAGCCACTTTGACGAATATCAGGATGTCGTCGAGGTTCGCCATGGAGGTCACTTTGCCGTTTTTGGAAATTAAATTCCAGAGTTTCCCATCTAATCAGTCACGGTGGGCAGCCCGACAATACGTCCCAACAGGCGGGTGATTGGAACCCCAGGATCGACGGGCACACTCGAAGACGGGAGATTCATGTGACTACGAAACAGAAGACCATCATTGTGACGGGAGCCTCTCAGGGAATCGGTGCCGCGGTGGCTAACCTGTTCCTCGATCGCGGCTACAACGTGCTGGGTAACTCGCGCAAAATCAGTCATAGGAACGAGCTGCAGCGCTCGGACAGGCTGGCCCTCGTGGACGGCGACATCGGTCTGGCTTCGACGGCCGAGATGATCGTTGGTACCGCGGTAAAGCGGTTCGGCGCGGTCGATGCCCTGGTGAACAACGCGGGGATCTTCTTTTCGAAGCCCTTCATCGAGTACACGCCCGAGGACTTCCGGGCGTTGTCGTCCACCAATTTGGATGGCTTTATCTATACAACGCAATTAGCCGTGAAGCAGATGCTCTCGCAAAAGAGTGGCGGCAGTGTGGTGAGCATCACGACTTCAATCGTCGATCATCCGCTTGCGGATTTCACCGCGTCCGTCCCAATGATCACCAAGGGCGGTATCAACGCGATCTCCCGGAGTCTCGCGATGGAATACGCGCCGCAGGGCATTCGCGTGAACGTGGTAGCTCCAGGCGTTGTGGATACCCCGCTGCACAAGAACAGTCCCAAGGAGTTCCTGCGCACACTGTCACCCCTTGGGCAGATTGCGGGCGCCAAGGACATCGCGGAGGCCGTGTTCTATCTCACCGAGGCGAGCCAGATCACCGGCGAGGTGCTGCACGTTGACGGCGGCGCGCATCTGGGTCGGTGGTGATTTAGTCGCAGATGAAGGGCGGAGACAGGCGTTTCTTGCCGGTCTCCGGAAGAGACCTCGAGTGATATCCCATGGGAACCGCGAATGTCCACGAACACAACGAGCGCTAGTGCCGAGCAACGGCTGAACGACCTTGGCATAAACCTGCCTCGTCCCCCAACCCCGCTCGGCGCCTACGTGGAAGCGGTGCAGGCGGGGAACTTGCTCTTTTTGAGTGGCACGCTGCCAGTGGAGGGAGGAGCCCCGAAGTTTGTGGGACGCATCGGAGGTGAGTTGAGCCTCGAAGACGGACGGCGCGCGACTCGCCTGGCCGCGTTGAACGCTCTTGCGCTCGTCAAAGAGCATTTGGGGTCACTGGACAGAGTGACGCGCGTAGTCCGTCTCGGGGTTTCACTCGTCACGACTCCCGAGTTCCGTGAGCACCCGAGGGTCGCGGACGCCGCATCGGAATTACTGGTCAGTGTATTCGGAGCTGACAAGACATCGACTCGCCTGGTCTTCGGCATGGCGAGCCTCCCGGTAGGGGTCTGCGTCGTGCTCGAGAGCATCTTCGAAATTGGTGACTGAGAGGTTCGTTTCACAGTGAACTTGTATGAGCGAGAAAGACGTTGCAACGGCTCCAGCGGGTAGTTCCGAAGGCCATATCAGGCGCCGAGATGGGCTCAAGCTCGTCGCCGCGGGGATGGCGGCATCGTTTCTGCCGCACACGTCTCGAGCCAAGACACTTAGCGAATCGTCACAGTCCACGCACCCTAAGAGCAGGAGAGAGCCCATGAGCAGCTACATCAAAGTTGGCCAGGGAAACTCAACGCCTATTGAAGTCTATTACGAGGACCACGGCTCCGGATCGCCGGTGGTCCTCATCCACGGCTGGCCTCTGAGCGGCGCGTCCTGGGAAAAGCAGACAGCGGCACT
>Ga0209056_10006026_pt1 | contig 12568 bp, 5 predicted proteins | sample GraSoiAngelo_114_FD_185876 | JGI IMG/M metagenome (GOLD analysis project Ga0209056, IMG submission 185876) | Grasslands soil microbial communities from the Angelo Coastal Reserve, California, USA - 14_0903_13_40cm (SPAdes) (version 2) | ecosystem: Environmental > Terrestrial > Soil > Grasslands ... | reverse complement strand
GATCATCGTCTCGTCGCTGCTGCTTCTCGCGAAGCGGGCGCCCGCGATCCGCCCTCCGATCGTGTTCGCGTCGTGCGTCCTGTGTGCCGTTCTGATGATCGCAGGCCAGGCCGATTTCACAGTCTCCGCGGTTACGGGGGCGCCGCTGACGCCGACGGTGTTCCGCACATTCCGGGGGATCCGCGTCATCAGGTCGAACGAGTTTCTCGAGCCGCTGAAAGCGCATCTCGCGCTGGTCGCAGGTGGGGTTGTATTCCTGGCTGGTGTGCTCGGGTGGATGGCGACCGTGATCTGCCGCGATCGCGGCGCGGATCGCGCCCGCGATCCCTCGTGGACGCGCCTGATCGCATGCCTCGCCGCGGGTATCGCGCTGCTGTGGCTGCCCACGCTCGTGACCTGGCCCGTGCCGCCGCCGCCGATTGAGGCCGCGTTCGCAGGAGAGTACCTCGGCCTCGACCAGACGCGGCTTCGCGGATCAGAGCAGGAAGCCATCCGTGACCTCCGCGAGCTCCTGGGGCTGCCTCCGCGGATGGCGTGGCTGAGCGACGACTACCCGCTGGTGTACGGTCCCGCGGAATCGGTCCGGCTCGACACCACGGGAACGGCGGTGATGGCGTCGCGTCGCAAACACGCAGTCCGTCTCACGCCGGACACCCGCGACGCCTTGCGCCGCGACCGGCCGGACATCGTCGTCGTCATGATCGAGAGTCTGAGGGCCGAGGATCTCGCGCTGGTCACGGGCGCGCGCGAGTCCGGGAGCCCCAACCTGGACGCGCTGGCCGCGCGCGGCGTGGTGTTTCCGGCGTTCACGTCCAACGGCTTCCCGAGCGCGCCGTCCGTGCTGTCGTTTCACTGCTCCGCCTGGCCGCACCGGCGGAAGGAAATCATCACGGATTTCGCGGACCGCCGTTTCGACTGCATCCCGTCGCGCCTGCGCGATGCCGGCTACGAGACGATATACGTCGGCGCCGACCCAGGCTTCGACAACCAGGATCGGTGGCTGCCGCAGTGGTATTCGACCGTGATCGATCTGGTCGCCCAGGGCGTGGCGGCCACGGATCACAACATCGTGACGCGCATGATCGGCGAGATCCGCCGGCATGACGCGTCCTCGCCGTCGAACCCGCTCTTCGCGTTCGTCTCGACCTACAGCACCCACTTTCCATTCCGCCTGCCCGACGATGCGGGAGAGCCGGCGCTGCCTTTGTCCGCGAGCTTGTCCGATCGATATCGGCAGGCGCTGCGCTACACGGATCGCGAGGTCGGCACGCTGCTGTCGTTTCTCGCCGCGCGGCGCCGCCACGAACGTACGGTGACGATCGTCGTCGGCGACCATGGCTTCTACACAGATTTGCGACGGACGTCGGGGCTCCCGGAGAACGACAACATCTGGACGGCGGCGATTTTTGCCGGACCGCCGGATCTCGTGGGACCGCCGCGCCGGATCGAGGGACCGGCGAGCCACGCGGACATGTTGCCGACGATCCTGGCGCTCGTCGGAGATGCCCGTCCGTCGGCGGCGCTCGGCGCCGATCTCTTCGGCGCGCCGCGCGGCGGCGGACGAAGCGCCGTGGCGATCCGCCCAGGAGGTGTGCGGTTTGATCGCGATGGGTATTCGGTGCTGGTCGATGCACGAACGCCGAACGTCTTTGCGACGGGCGTGTCGTTTCCCGGGCTGCTGCGGGCCGGCGCCCGGCCGTTGATCGATCGCGCGCGCGTGATGCGGCTGGTCGGCCAGGTGACCACCTGGTCGTACCTCATCGAGAAGAACCGGGTCTGGAATCGATCATTCCTGCTGTCGAATGGAGCGCGAGATGGGTCGAATGGAGCGCGAGATGTTCGAATGGAACGCGAGTAGGGCGACCCTTTCAGGGTCGCCGGTAGCGCCACCGGCACCGCTGAAGCGGTGCCCTACCACTTTAATGTAATGAGGAAGTAGGAATCTGGAATTGAGAATGCGTAGCGAATTCCGAATTCCGAATTCCGAATTCCGAATTCCTAATTCCAAAGGCCTGATGATCGCGAGCCCTTCGTACGGTCTCGCGAACCGCTTGCGGCTGATGGGGAGCGCCAAGATCATCGCCGACGTGCTCGCGAAGGAGTTTCGCTTCATCTGGGAACAGAACGGGGACATGCCCGACACCCGTTGGCACGACCTCTTCGAGCCCTCGCCGGAATTCGTGGAGCTCGAGCTGCGGGGTCTCCGCGGCTGGCTGACGAAGGTGCTCTGGCGTTCGCCTTTCGCCGGCCCCGATCGCCTGCATGCGCTCGGGGGGTTGCCGGGCGATCGGTGGGCGGCGCACGAGAAGCTCCTCGGCTTCATCACCGACGAGAACACGCCGTACGCCTGCGTCTATCCGGGCCAGACCAAGCCCTGTTCGACGCACGCGGAATGCTCCGTCGCGCTCGATCCGCTCTGGAAGCACGTTGGACTGCGGGGGCAGTTCAACTACAAGCTCGTCGACATGAGCGACGAAGAGTACGTGCGGCGCATGCGCGCGTTCTATCGCGAGCTCCGGCCCGTTGCGGCCGTCACCGGAATCGTCGATCGCCTCACGCGCGACTTCGCCCCGCAGGTGCCGATCGAGAACGACGGGGACGTGGCGATCGCCGGCCCCGGGGGGTCGGCGCCGGTGACCGTCGGCGTCCATTTCCGGCAGACGGACAACACACACTTCTACGAAGGCGCCATTCCGCCCGCGGCCTACCACGCGCACATGGACTGCGTGATCGAGCGATTCCCGAACGCGCGGTTTTTTGTCGCGGCCGATACGGTGCAGGCGCGCGACGTGACGCGCCGCCGGTACGGAGAACGGATTCTGACGCACGTCACCGAATCGCCAGACGTGGATCCCCGGCTTGGCGACCGCTACGCTCGCCTCGGGCAGCAGGCGGCGCTCGCCGATCTGATCGCGTTGTCGAGGACATCCATCATCATCGGCACGCGCTTCTCGTCGTTTTCGTACGTGCCGGCGGTGTGGGGCGGCGTGCCGGTCATCGAGACCGGTCGGCATCTCAGGGTCATCCCGTGGACGTGAGGGAGAGAAAGTCAGAAGTCAGAAGTCAGAAGTCAGAAGTCAGAAGTCTGAAGTCTGAAGTCTCAAGTCTGAAGTCTCAAGTCTCAAGTAGCGACGAGCCGGAGCGCGAGCCTTTCAGGGTGCGGACGGATATCAGCTTCATCACTCGTCAGGGCTCCACAGGGTGTCCGCAGGCGGGACCGGGATCCCGACGAGCTTATTTCGCTGGAGACACCGACGCCCTGTACGATTGTCGCGCGCGCACTCGCTGCTGACCGTCGACTTCAACCCTGATACCGTGCAGCGCGTCGTCGTGGAGAGTCTCGGGCGCATACCCGAGCAGATACTGGTGCGAGAGCTCGTCGAGCAGCTCGTCGAAGGCGTTGTGCAGCTCCTCGATCTTCTCCGTGAAAAGTGCGCGGCCGCCGGTCGGCTGCGCGAGCCGTTGCATCACCTTTTTCAGACGGTCCATCGACGTGCCGCGGCCCTGGCCGATCATGTAGAGCGTGACGTCGCTCGCCTGCAGGCGGCGCTCGACCTCCTCGATGGGCGCGTGGCTGCCTTGATCCTCGCCGTCGGTGAACACGATGAGCGATTTGCGTCCGGTCTCGCGTCCGAGCATCTCGGTGCTGCGGATGATGACGTCGTACAACGCGGTCGATCCCCACGGCATGAGCCGATCCACCGCCCTGGCGCGTTCCGCCGGATCGGTCGTGCGTCGCGTGAGCGCGAAGATCGTGTCGTTGAATCCGAGCAGCGTGACCGACGCCTGGCTCGGCACGGCGGTCAGAAATTGCTTGACGGCCGTCTTCACATTCGGCATCGCGGTCGTCATGCTGCCGCTGATGTCGAGCGCAACGATCAGCTCGAGCGGAACGTGTTCCGACGCGAAATGCGAGATGGCCTGCGGGCGCCCGTCCTCGAAGACGTGGAAGACGTTCTTCGGCAAGCCCGTGACGAAATGTCCTTTCCTGTCGACGACTGTCGCAGTCACCTGGACGACGTCGACGTCCACCGATTCTGCGTACGCGACGCCCTTGGTTCGAGCGGTCTGAGCGATGCGGCCGCCGCTCGCCAGATTCGCGACGACGCGTACCTGATGCTCCGCGACGGTCGGACCGGCATTCCAGTCGCAGTCAAACGGCGCATGCGTCAGAACGCAGATCTGTTTGCCATCGACATAGAACACCACCATCGATGCCGACCCTGCGGGCTCCACCCGGGCGCTCAGCATGGTCGTGCCGCTCACATACGCGTCTTCCCTGGGCGAGACAATCTCCAGACGCGGCTCGGCCGGTGCCGGACGGCCCTGCGCCGCGTGAACGATCGCAACCGACAGCGCGGCGAGCAGCACCACGATTGAGATGGAGACACCGGCGCGTCTCATTTCGGCCCATCCGGCAGGGCAGTCGTGACGGGGACGAGCGGTCCGCCGACCGCCGTGAGGGCGGCGAGGTAGTCTTCAATCCGCTCCTTCGAGACCGCCTGCGCGGCTCGCACGAGCGCGAGCCAGTCGTTCCCATGGACCGGCTTCACCTCATCGATGTAGTCCTGGGTAGCCGCGGCGAGAACCCCGCTTGCGAGCGCTGCCGGCAGCCGCAACTCGCGAAGCGTCGTCGCGATGCGCAGGGTCAGATCGGCGACGTGTGCGGCCAGGAAGCCTGCCCGCATACGACCAATCGTGAGGATCCAGCCGCCAGGCGGCTGCAGCTTCGTGCACACGCAGCCATCGAACGCCACCCCCGACACGCCCCACTCGTCGAGCGCGGCGGTCTTCTCCGGGTGCCCGAGATACAGCAATTCCGTGAGCGAAAAGAACGACGCGACGCGCGGCGCGTCGTTCTCGAGAGTCCATTGCGCGGCTCGACGCCGCCATTCATCCATCCGGATTTCATCCGCCAGCTCGGCGAGTCGCTCTCCACGGGCGGCGAGCGCCTCGACACGCGCGCGGCCGCGGGCGATCGCGTCGGCGATGGCGTCGCGGTCGGCATCACGGAGCTCGAACGGATTCAGCAGAACGACGGTCTCGCTGAACGTGGTGCGCTGATTGATCGTGAGCACCGGCGGATCCAGGATCCTGTCCGTTGCGATTCGCCGGAGGGCGAGCGGTGCCAGCGCGAGATCGAGCCCGAGCAGCGAGCCGCTGACGTGCCACGGCACGCCAGGGCTGACGATCTGCTGCGGGCTTTCCCACGCGGCCCGCAACTTTGTCTCGCCGCCGCCCTGCTTGTCGAATCCGAAATCGTGACGCCGCCCGACGTTGCCGGCGAGAAGTGCAGTACCGTCCGGATCCCCAAGGCTGAGCGCGTAGGCGAGCGACATCAGCCCGTCGGTCAGCAGTGTGTCGACCGCCGCGAAGAGGGGGCTGGCGTCGTGCGAGGCTTTTTTCACGTCCTTGGGCTTGCCGATCTTCGACAGCTCCTCGATCGCCCTTGTCACGATCTCGCGCGGGCTCTTCTGCGCCTCGACGCCGGGCGGCAGGATCGTCGCCGACGGCTCCTTCTTTTTCGCCCGCTGCGCCAGCCTGCCCGACAGGTTCTTCAGGTCGGCGACGCCCGCTTTGATGTCGTCCGTCGAGATGTTCTGGGCGGAGAGCCTCTCGGCAATCCGCTCGAGGTCGAGCGCCAATCGGAGGGATACGCCGCCCAGCTTCTCGCGCACGCTTGTCAGACGGTGAAGCTCGGGAGCCACGAGATCCAGGCGGTAATTCCGACTCTCCCATGAAACGATCGCCGCCGTTTCCTTCGTCCCGCCGCCGCGCGATCCGGCGAGGGCCATCGCGACCGCCGCATCGATATCGTCCACATGTGGCAGCGTCGGACCGAGCGTCCCCTGCACCCATCGCGCGACGCCGCCGGCGTAGCGTCCGTCCTCGTTTGGCGCGACGGCCGATAGACTCGCCACGAGCGACTCGATGTTCGCGGCGTCGAGGCTGCGTACGCGCGCCATGCCGGCCAGCAGCGCGACAACACCCTGGAACTGGCCGAGCGCGGTGAATCCGCGGTTCGCATCCAGACTTGACAACGCGCTTGCGCGCCACGCCGCCCCCGCATACACCGCTGGAGTCTTCACACCCATGCGCTCGAGCGTGAGCATCAGCATGCGGTAGCGCTGAAACCCGCGGACGGCCACCAGCGCGTCGGGCAACGCCCCTTCGTCCGCCGACCCGAAGACGCGCTGCCCGAAGGCGAACTGATCGAGCCGATCGGCGCGACCGGTGTTGTCCGTGCTGAGCTGGGCGTCGGCAAGCCATGCCGCGTCGATCGTGCCCTCGTGGTCGAAGCTCCTCAGCTGCCGCGCTGGATTGTCCGGCAGGTCGGTGCCGTCGAATGCCCGCGACCAGAAGAGCCGCCAGGCAGGCCGCATCGGGGCGCCGCTGGGCTCCGCCCGCACACGCGCGAGGAGCATCATCGGATCGTTCGCGGGGCGCGTGAACACGCGCGCGTTGATATCCCACTCCTTGATGCCGACTGCCGCGGACATGAGCGCGTTGAATCGATCCACACGGGAACCGCTCTCCTTGATCCACAGTCCCAGCGCAAACGCCGCGCGCGCTGAATCGAAATGCGCCAACGCGTCGTACACGTACGCGAATCGTCCATCGTCACGCCCGAACAGTTCGCGAATGAACCGGTCGGGGCGGCTCACTTTTTCATCGAGCGCTGCTTCCCACAGCCCAACGGCGGCCTCACCGCCCGGCACCACGATGTGGCCCTGATGGACGTGCAGGCTGCCACCGAATGCGGCAAAGGCTCCGGGTGTGTGCTCGTAGAGTCTCGTGATGACGGCTGGGTGCTCGATGAGGAATTGCAGCGTCTCGTCATCGACAGCGGCGAGCCCATGGGAAAGGAGCGCCGCCTGGCGGTCGGTGACGAGCGCCGAGAACAGTTCGGAGCGCGGAATCTGCCGGTGAAACACCGCCTCGCTCCAGACGAGTGCCGACAGCGGGACGGGGACGATCTCTGTTGGCACCTCGACCTGAACCGATTCGCCGGCGTTCAAGCGCGTGGCGAGCCGCGTCAGGTCAATGCCCAGGTCGGCGAGGAGCCGGAGGCGCTCCGCGGCTTGCTTGTTGTCGGTCTTCTCGACGGTAAACGCCTTGTTCTTCTCGCGCAGCTTCAGGCCGACAAGGTCGAGGAAATCCTTCAGGCGATTGCGATCGTTTTTCTGGGTGGCCATCTTCAGCGAGACGTTGCCACCCGGCGGCTGAACCTCGGCAAGCGCAGACTGGAAACGGCCGACGACGTCGAGATGCTTCACGAGCTGTTGCACCATCGAGTCGGCGGTAGCGCTCTTTCCTTCCGGAGCGTCGTAGATGACGCGTGTCAGCTCAACCACGAAACTGGCGCGATCGGGAACGGCTGAAAGACCGAGTGCGCGCGCCAGCGGCGCGGTGCCTCCTGGAATTGGCACGTTCTCGGCCGTCGCTGGGGCGGCGCCCGCCGCGCCGTGAGCGATCACGGCTGCCGCGATCCAGACGGACAGCGCCGCACGCAAGCCGTTCACCGATCGACATGTTGTCACGCCTGAACGTTCCAGGATGTGCAGGTTTATACACCCGCGCGTGTCAGCAGCAGCCGCGTCTGTCGGTGAACGCGCTCGCCGGCAAGGTCGGAAGCGACGTCAGGCGACTGCAGCCGAGGTGTCAACCATCGCGTTCCTGGAGATGGATCGGATCGCGCGGAGCACGGCGCCCGGCGACTGGACAAACTGACCCGCGCGTAATTGGGGTCGCGACACGCCGATAGATCTCTTCGAGCCGTGCGGCGATGCTGCGGCAGTCGTAGTCACGCGCGCGCGCAGCGCCGCGGGCTCCGAGGAGACGGCTGTGCGGCCGGTCGTCGAGCAGCGGGCAGAGCGCTGCGGCGATGGCGTCGGCGTCTGCCGGCGTCACCAGACGTCCACAGTCGGCGCCGCCAACAAGCGCCTCGTACCCGTCGATGCGGCTCGCGACGATCGCGGTACCGGAAGCCATCGCCTCGAGCAACACGACGCCGAAGCTCTCCCCGCCTAGCGCGGGGGAGCAGACGACGTCGGCGGACTGGTAGTATGCGGGCAGATCCTCGTCGGCGACGCGACCGCAGAAGTGCGCCGCGGCACCGAGGTCGGCCGCGAGCCTGGTCAGCCGCGCGCGATCGGCGCCCTCGCCGATGACGAGCAACGTGGCGTCGCGCACGCGCTGTTGCACGAGCGGCATCGCGCGGATCAAGTACTCGACCCCTTTGCGCGGCTCCAGCCGGCCGACGTACAGGACGATGCGCCGGTCCGCCGGCATGGCCCCAGGCCGTGGCCGTGGGATGCGAAACGTATCCGTGTCGATTCCGTCCGGCACAATCTCGTACTCGGCGGGGAAGTGCGCGGCAACGGTACGTCGCGCGGCGTCGGACACCGCGACTCGCGCGCGCAGCCGGCGCGCAAGCGGCTGAAGCGCCCACCCCCACGCCGCGTAGAGCCGATGACCAGCTTCCCGATGCACGTGGAACGTGCCGACCAGCGGCGCGTGCGCGCGCATGAGCACCATCCAGGGCACGAGCGGCGTCAGCGGTTCGTGGATGTGGACGACGTCGAACGCCCGCTGCAGGAGGCGGCCGACGGCTCCCAACGCGCGAGGGTCCACGCCGAGCCCCGATTCAGTTCCACCGAGCGTCACCGCGACGGAGCCGCCGAGCGACAGCTCGCCCTCTTGAAGGGGTCCGGACGCCGGCCCGGCGACCTGGACGACGTGTCCGAGGCCTCGCAGGGCCCGGGCCTGTGCACGGATCTGGTTGTTGATCCCGCCATCAGCCGACAAATCGTAGGGCGCGATGATCGCGATCCGCAGCGGGCGATTCGGCGACCCTGAAAGCGTCGCCCTATGTTCATCGTTCGGCGACGCTGAAAGGGTCGCCCTAGGTTCGTCCTTCCCCGTGCGTTCGTCGTTCTGCGACGCTGAAAAGGTCGCCCCAGGTCCGTCGATCGGAGGCCCCGTCATGGTGCGGCGGCCGAGCATCGCCGGCCGGACGTGGACAGAACCTCGGCGTAATTTTCGATGAGGTATCGAGAGTGGGCCTGCCACCGCTTCCCGATTGCCTCGAGCGTCGTGGCCAGCGCCTGATGGCTGCTCGACACGTCAGCGCGCTCGTCCGGATCGTGCTCGACGTCGAACAGCTCGTTGACGCCCGTCTCCCCCCAGTGGACCAGCTTCCACCGGCCCGCGCGCACGCCTACCTGCGACAGCGGCGGCCGCGTCGCGAAGATGACGACGCGCGGCGCGCGTCCGCGCGTGAGATCGCGTCCCTTCATCGTCGCGGGCGGCTCGATTCCGAGCAGGCCGAGCAGCGTCGGCGCGATGTCGATGTGTCCGGTCGGCAGCGTGACCGCGCCGGCCGCGCCGGCGAGCTGAGGCCCCGTCACGACGAGTGGCACGTGCACCGACCCCTCGTAGATCGACGCGTCGCGGATCCGTCCCATGCCCGCGCGCCCGGAGCCGGGACCGTGATCGGAGGCAATCGCGATGAGCGTCGAGTCGAGAAGATTCTGCCGCGTGAGCCCGGCGACGAGGTCGCGGAGCCTGTCGTCCACGAAGCGGAACGTCGCCCGCTGCGCGGCCGTTTCGGCGTCGCGATCGAGCCACCGTTCCGACGGTGACCCCGGGTACTCGAACGGGTGATGGCCCGCGGCCATGTTGTAGGCGGCGAAGAACGGCCGCTCGGGATGCTCCCGGCGCTGGCGCGCGATCCAGTCGAGCGTTGCGCGCACCGTGACGCGCTCGTCGAGACCCCACGCGTTTTCCCACGCGCCCTCACGGCCCGGCATGTCGTTGCGGTCGGCCATGAAATCGATCCGGCGGTGCCGGAGAAACCGAATCTGTCGATCGAAGGCGAAGTCGGCCGACGTCAGGAGCGCGGTATCGTAGCCGGCCGCCTTCAGCGCTTCCGTCAGGCTCACGCACGGAATCGCCGGGTTCACGTACGTGATCGGGGGGTAGTCCGGGTGCGGCAGCTCCGAGCACCAGATGCTGAACGCCGCCTTCATCGTCTGCGCCCAGTGCGTGTAGTGATTCTCGAACCGCACGCCGCGAGACGAGCGCCCGATCTCCTCGAGAAACGGCATCGGCGTGGGAGCGCCCGCGGAGGCCGCCAGGCCGCGAGCGCTGATCGATTCGAGGATCACCAGCAGCAGGCTGGTTTTCCCCGGCGCAGCCGTGACGAGCGGATTGCCGCCGTCAACCGGCACGGGCGAGCCGAGATCGAAGCAATACGGATCCGCTGGAACGGGATCACCCCTCCGCAGCGCGCGCAGCGGTCCTCGCAGGTAGGACGCGGCGAGCATCGTCAGCGGGCTGCGTTCCAGACCGAACGTGTGAACGGCGAGCAGACCGTTGGCGAGTCCCGGAACGGCGAAAAGCGTCAGCAGCACGAAGGTGCAGAGCGCCACGACGGTTCGGCGGCCGACGACGCGATCGACGTCGTGGCGCCGGAGCAGCCAGACGAGCAGCGCGGGTGCGAGCACAACCACGACGATCGCTTCGATCCTGAACGTGGGCGTCAGGTACGGCGCAACCGAATCAGTCATCGGCGTGCCACTTCGGCCGGGCGTGGCGTTGTACAGAAACAGAAGGTCGATGGCGGCCTTATCGAGCGGCGCGCCGACGACCAGCGCGACGTGATAGCTGACGAGGAGGAACGCGGCGTAGATCGCCTGCGCGGCCATCGACCATGCGACCGCCAGGCCGGGCAGCCGGAATGGCAGTGGCGCTGCAACGAGCGTGGCGATCGCGGCGACGATCGCGGCCGACAGCACATCCCACCCAAGGCACAGCAGGATGCGCGGCCATATGAGCAGTGCCGATGTCGCCCCTTCGGCCCCTGACGCGGCGTACTCGAACAACGCGGCCTTGAAGACAAGCGTGGCGGCGAGCGCGGTGAGGAAATTCGCGACCGCCAGCGAGGTGGCGCGCCCGTCAACTCTCAACGGGTCAACTCTCAAGTCTCAACGTTCAGTCTCAACGCTGACAGTGAGCCTTGACTTGAGCCCTGAGCCTTGAGCCCTGAGCGCTGTGAGTGGCGTGGCACGAGGAAACCGGATGTTAGCATAGGCATTCTGGGCACGCGACGCCGCTCACACTTCCTGCTCCTCGCCGCGCTGGGTGTCGTTTTCGGCGACATCGGCACCAGCCCGCTGTACGCGCTGCGCGAGTGCTTCGACGGCATTCACGCGATTCCCGTCTCCACCGCCAACGTGCTCGGCGTCCTGTCGCTCATTGTCTGGTCGCTCGTCATCACCGTGTCGGTGAAGTACGTGCTGTTCGTGATGCGCGCCGACAACGGCGGCGAGGGCGGCATCCTGGCACTCGTCGCACTGGTGAGGAGCAAACCGGGCGTGTCGTCCCGCCGTGCGCTGATCGCGATCGGCCTCTTCGGCGCGGCGCTGTTGTACGGCGACGGCATGATCACTCCGGCGATCTCCGTCCTGAGCGCCGTCGAGGGGCTGAGCGTCGCGACGCACGTCTTCGAGCCGTTCATCGTGCCGATCACGGTCGTCATCCTCATCCTGTTGTTCGTCCTCCAGCATCGCGGCACCGGCGGCATCGGCGCCATCTTTGGGCCGGTCATGGTCGGGTGGTTTCTGACGATCGCACTGCTCGGCCTGCCGCCGATCGTCCGCAAGCCGGACGTCCTCTCCGCGCTGAACCCGTGGTACGCGTACACGTTCTTCGCGGCGCACCGGTTCGGGGCGTTCGTCACGCTCGGATCGGTCTTTCTCGCGATCACCGGCGCCGAGGCGCTCTACGCCGACATGGGACACTTCGGAATCGGGCCGATTCGGACCAGCTGGTTCGTTGTCGTGCTGCCGACGCTCGTCGTCAATTACTTCGGCCAGGGCGCGCTGCTGCTCGCGAGGCCGGAGACCGCTGTGAATCCGTTCTTTCACCTGGCACCGGCGTGGGGACTCTATCCGCTCGTGTGCCTGTCGACGATGGCGGCCGTGATTGCGTCGCAGGCGATCATTTCCGGTGCCTTCTCCATGACCCAACAGGCCGTGCAGCTCGGCTACTCGCCGCGCTTCGACATCCAGCACACGTCGGCGCACGAGAAGGGACAGGTGTACATTCCGGAGATCAACTGGCTGCTGATGGCGGCGACCGTCGGCCTCGTGCTCGGCTTCCGCTCGTCGACCAACCTCGCCGCGGCGTACGGCATGGCCGTGACGGCGACGATGGTGATCACGACAATCCTGGCGTATGTCGTCGCGCGCGAGCAGTGGCGCTGGAGCGTCTGGCTCGCGGGGGGAGTGGCGGCGGCGTTTCTTTCGATCGACCTCGTCTTCCTTGGCGCCAACCTGATCAAAATCCGGCACGGCGGGTGGTTCCCGCTGGTCGTCGCGGCCGCGGTCTATGCGGTGATGTCGACCTGGAAAAAAGGCCGCGAGCTCGTCGTCGAACGGCTCCACGCGACCGAAGTACCGCTCGACGCTTTCTTTCGCCAGCTTGCGTGGCAGCCACCGGTGCGCGTGCCGGGCACGGCGGTCTTCATGACGGCGCGGTCCGAAGGAGCGCCGCCCATCCTCGT
>Ga0209056_10006025_pt1 | contig 12568 bp, 13 predicted proteins | sample GraSoiAngelo_114_FD_185876 | JGI IMG/M metagenome (GOLD analysis project Ga0209056, IMG submission 185876) | Grasslands soil microbial communities from the Angelo Coastal Reserve, California, USA - 14_0903_13_40cm (SPAdes) (version 2) | ecosystem: Environmental > Terrestrial > Soil > Grasslands... | reverse complement strand
GCTCTTCCAGGGGCGGCGCTTCGGGGTCATCTACGGCATCCTCAGCGTCGGCAACGGCATCGGCGGCGGCGTGGCGCCGTGGTTCGGCGGTTTCGTGTACGACCTGACCGGCAGTTACCGCCTCGCCTTCCTGATCGCCGTCGGCTTCTGCGCGCTGGGGTCGGCCTGCTTCTGGGTCGCGCGTCCGCCGCGGCGTGCGGCGTGACGTCGAATCACGTGAGCTTCGGCGCAACCTCCTCGGCGAAGAGACGCATCGATCGCAGCGCGAGCGGCGTCTCGAGGCCCGGCAACGCCATCAGCAGCAGCACCCGCTGGTAGCCGGTGGCGTCGAGGTACTGCTGCAGCCCGTCCCTCACCTCGGCCGGGGTGCCGATCAGCGCCCAGCCGTCGGCCAGGTATTCGTGGAAGGTGCGCAGGCGCAGCAGCGAGCGGTCAAACGAGTTCGGCACGTTGCCGCCCGTGGCGTCGGAGCGCAGCACGGCCATCTTGCGCTGGTAGCCCATGAACGGCGGCTCGGTCGCGCGCAGTGCCTCCTCGCGCGTCGGCGCGACGTGCACCACGCGCATGCCTCCGCAGCGGCCCTCGAGCTCGTCGATCTCCGCCTGCGGGCGACCGGCGGCCCGCGCCGTGTCGCGATAGAGCTGGCGGCGCCGCTGCAGCTCGGGGACGGGGACGAAGAAGGACGACAGCGTGGGCAGGCCCAGGCGCGCCGCCGACAGCACGCTGTCCTCGCTGTTGGCGGCGATGAAGAGCGGCGGATGCGGCCGCTGGATGGGCCGCGGGCGGACGTGCAGGCGCTCGGCGGAGTGGAACTGCCCGGCGAAGTCGAACGGCTGGCCGCTCCAGCACTGCTGCATCAGCGCGATGCCTTCCTCGATCCGCTGCCGCGCGTCGGCACGCTCCGAGCGGAAGGTCTGGTAGTCCTGCAGCGTGCCGCCGCGCCCGATCCCCACGTCGAGCCGTCCGCGGCTCACCACGTCGAGCACGGCGAGCTGTTCGGCGAGATCCACCGGGTGATGCAGCGGCAGCAGGCTCACACCCATGCCGAGGCGCAGCGTCCGCGTGCGCGCGGCGAGAAACGCCGCCAGCACCTGCGGCGCCGGGCAGAGGCCGTAGTCGTTGAAGTGGTGCTCGGCGACCCAGACGGAGTGATAGCCCAGCGCCTCGGCGGCCAGCATCTGCTCGACGTCCGAGTCGTAGACCGCCTGCTCGGCCCACTGCTCGTCGCGCTGCATGAGGAAGAAGAGCCCGAAGTCCATGATGATCCTCTCAGACACGAACGGCGATCTTGCCCACGTGAGCGTCGGACTCCATGAGCTCGATGGCGGCCGGCAGCTCGTCGAATGCGAAGACCTTGTCGACCAGCGGCCGCAGCCGGCCGTCGGCGAAGAACGGCAGCACGTCGTTGACGAACCCGCGCACGGTCTCGGCCCGCTGCGCGGCGGTGCGGAACCGGTTGCTCACGCCGAAGACGGTCAGCCGCTTGCCGTGCAGCGCGTCCAGATCGAGCGCGGCGCTCAACACGCGGTCCAGGTGGCCCACCGTCGCCAGCCGCCCCTCGAAGGCCAGGGCCTTGATGCACTCGGCGAAGACGGAGCCGCCGACGTTGTTGACGACGAGATTCACGCCCTTGCCGTCGGTGGCCTTCATGACGGCGTCGTGGAAGTCGGCGGCCCGCGTGCGGATGCCGACGTCGAGCCCGAGCTTCTCCAGGCGCGCCAGCTTGTCGGCCGATCCGGAGGTGCCGATGACGCGCGCACCCAGCGCCTTGGCCGTCTGCAGCGCCGCGACGCCGACGCCCGAGGCGGCGCCGGTGACGAGCAGCCACTGGCCGGCCGCGAGGTGCCCCTGGGCAACGAGCATGTCGTAGACGACGAGAAAGACCAGGGGCGTGGCCGCGGCCTCTTCCCAGCCGAGTCCGGCCGGCACGCGCATCGCCTCGCGCGCGTCCATCACCGAGTACTCCGCGAAGCCGCCGGTGCAGCGTCCCATCACGCGATCGCCGGCCGCGAAGCCGGTGACGCCGTCGCCCGCCTTCGCCACCTCGCCCGCGCACTCGCCGCCGCCGGGCTTGGCGGCGGCGCCCGGCTTGCCGCCCAGCAGCTCGCCGCGATTCAGCGATGTGGCACGCACGCGCACCAGGAGCTCGCCGGCCTTGGGCTCGGGCGTGGCCGTCTCGCGGAGCTCGATCGCGGTGGAGCCGGGACCGGGCGTGATCCACCAGGCCTTCATCCGCCCTCCTCCCCGGCGAGATACGGGCGGCCCCACTCGTTCTCGTACACGATGTCCTTCAGCGGGCCGCGGCCGACGGGACCGAAGCGGCCCATGGGATAGCCGATCGGAAGGATGGCGTACGAGTGCACGCCGGGCGGCAGGCCCAGCGCGGCCTCGCTCTCCTTCTCGTACAGGAGGTGCCGGGTGGTGAGCGTCGCGCCGAGCCCCAGCGCGCGCGCCGCCAGCAGCATGTTCTGGACGGCCGGATAGATGGACGCGCCCGACCAGCGCGTGGGCGCCGCCGCTTCCTCGATGCACGCGACGATCCACACCGGCGCTTCGTGGAAGTGCTCCGTGAGGTACTCCACCGCCGCGTGCTGGCGTACGTACGCCTCGCGCGTGACCCCAGGGGGCGGTGCGCTCTTGAGATAGCGCGGGCCGATCACCTCGTCGAACGCGCGCTTGTAGTAGCCCTGCACCTGCCGCTTGATCCGCGCGTCCTTGACCACCAGGAACCGCCAACGCTGCGTGTTGCCGCCGTTCGGGGCGCACACGCCGGCCTGGAGGATCTTTCGGATGAGCGCGTCGGGGACGGGGTCGGGCTTCAGCCGTCGCATGGCGCGCGTCGTCCGCATGATCTCGAAGAGGTCGCTCTTGTCCGGCATGCCGGTCCTCCCGGGAGGAGATTACCCGCCGTCACCCCTTGACGTCGAGCGGCGGCGCGCGCAGGATACCGCGCCGTGAAGCGACTCGGCGTCCTGATGTTCGTCGCGATGGTGGCGAGCGGCTGCGCCGTCGGGAACCGCTACGCCTACCACACGGTCGTCGCCAGCCCTCAGGTCTCGGGCAGCACCGCCGTCGCCGTCGCGACGCTCGACCAGCGCGAGTACGTGCGCTCCGGCGACAAGCCGCCACAGTTCGTCGGCGTGCAGCGCGGTGGCTTCGGCAACCCCTTCGACGTGCGCACCGGGGACGACAAGCCGCTGGCGGATGCGATGACCACGGCGCTCGTCAACACGCTCGCAAAGAGGGGCTTCCGCGCCCAGCCCGTCGTGGTGCCGCCGTCGACGACGCCGGCCGACGCGCGCCAGCGCACGATCGCCGCCGGCGCCGATCGTGCGCTTCTGCTGACCCTTCAGGAATGGAAGAGCGACACCGCGCTGCGCGTGGGCCTGAGCTACGACCTCGGCCTCGCCGTGCTCGATCGCACGGGCGCCGTGCTCGCCGAGAAGGCGCTGCAGGGCCGCGATAACCTCGGGGCCGCCACGCTGCCGTCGCAGGTCGGCGACATGGTGGGCGGCGCGTTCAAGACGAAGCTGGAGCAGCTGCTCGACGATCCGGCCATCGTGGCGGCCCTGCGCGGCGGGTCCTAGGAAATGGCCCCGAAATGGCCCCCCAAACCCCCCAGCCTTCGGAGCGTCCCGGCGAAGCCGTGCCGCTCCTCTAGACCGCGCCAGCCCATGGGGACCCCGAAATGGCCCCCCAAACCCAACGTTCGGAGCGCCCCGGCACAGCCGGGTCGCTCCTCTAAACCCCCCGCGCTCCCGGCGAAAGCCCTAGCCCGGGAACAGCTGGCTCACGAGCTCGCGGACCTTCTCGTCGGCCTTGATGAACTTGTCCATTCGCCCACCGCCCATGAGCGCGTCGTACGTCGCCTTGCCGATCTCGTTGCCGTCGCGGAACACGGTCAGCTCCGCATAGGCCATGTACAGCGCGAGGTCCCACCGCCAGTTGGCGGTGTACGTCGTCAGGAGCGGACAGGCGCGGATGCCCGCGTCGGGATCGAGCATGCGGACGCTGAAGCCCTTGCTCTCGAGCGCCTGCCGGTAGGCCTCGAGGAATCCCTCCCGGACGGTCTTGTTCTCCCGGATGCAGATCTCCCTGGTCGCGAGATCCGCGGGCGTGACGGGTCTGACGTTCTGCTTGATCGAGCACGCCACGAGCGCCAGCCCGACGAGCAGCGGCACGATCACACGGTGCCTCATCGCAGCCTCCGGAGCATCAGGGACGTCGCAGCTTGAGATCCTCGTACGGCGACATGTAGAAGCCCGGAATCGCCGTGGCCATGATGTCGTCCACGCGGGGCCCGACGCCGATCGGGAAGCCGAGGTGATAGATCGGCGCCTGGGTGACCTGCTCGTGCAGGATCTTCTGGATCTGGTGCAGCAGCGCCTCGCGCTTCTTTCGGTCCAGCTCGCGCGCCTGACGTCGGAAGAGGTCGTCGACCTCGGGCAAGGCCCCGTACGCGAAGGCGCCGTTCTTCGTGACGAATGACTCCAGCCGCGTGGCCGCGTTGCCGGAAACGCCGCTGATCGTCAGCACCACGCCGTGCAGCTTCTTGTCGCGCCACGCCGTCATGAACGTGCCGCGCTCCATCGCGCGCAATCGCGTGCGGATGCCGACGGCCTGCAGCCAGCCCTGGATCGTCTCGCCCATGGAGTTGTAGGGCGGAAACGGCGTCAGCTCCCCGGCGTCGAAGCCGTTCGGATGGCCGGCCTCGGCCAGGAGCCGCTTCGCGCGCGCCGGATCGTGGGGATGCGGCTCGAAGGGCAGCGCAAACTCGAAGTCGCGCGGCACGGTGTTGCCCGTCGGACGCGATAGGCCGAGCGTCTCGGCCTCGTTGAGCGCCTGGCGATCGAGCGCCAGGCTGGCCGCGAGCCGGACGCGCTTGTCGGCCCACGGCGACTTCGGATCCCACTGGTCGGGGAAGTCGAGCCAGAAGATCCCGAGCAGCGGCGCGACGAGCCGCAGTCCCGGCGTGCGACGGACGTCCTGCGCGGTCGGCCCGCTCAGCAGCATCGCGAGGTCGACCTCGCCGCTCTTCAGCGCGGCCGCGCGCGTCGTCTCGTCGGGCAGGCTGCGGAAGACGAGGCGCTTGATCGACGGCGGCTTGCGCCAGTAGCCGTCGAAGGCCTCGAGGACGAGCTCGACGCCCGGGTTGAGGCTCACGAACTTGTACGGCCCGGCGCCGATCGGCGCCTTGCGGAAGCCATCCTCGCCCACGCGCTCGACGTACCGGTGCGGCACCACCCAGCCGGCGCTGGTGACGAACGTGCCGTAGAAGGCGGCGAAATCGGGCCACGGCTCCTTGAAGACGAAGCGCACGCGATTGGGCGCCGGCGTCTGGATCTCCTTGACGGTCTCCTTGAGCACCTTGGCCCCGCCACCGCGATAGCGCTCGAACGAGAACTTCACGTCGTCCGCCGTGACGGGATCGCCGTTGTGAAAGCGCGCGGCGCGCAGCGTGAACTCGGCGCTGAGGGCGTCCTTCGCCATCGACCACGACTCGGCCAGGCTCGGCCCCGATCCCACGCCCGGCATCGGCTTGAGCAGCCCGTCGTGCAACGCGTACAGCAGCAGGTACGGCGTGATGGTGCTCTCGCCCTCGGCGGGATCGAGCCAGCGGGGCACCGGCGTGAAGTGCATGCCGATGGTCAGCGTGCCCTCGGGCGCGGCGGCGACGCCCGCGGCGCCCCCGACCCAGAGCACGACACACAGGATCGGCCCGAGGACGAGGCGGCGCGTGCGAGAAAACGGTGTCATCGGCCGAGACTGTATCATCGGGGCGCTCTCAACTCGAATCCCTGGGAGGCCTGACATGGCAAGACGGTCGGTGCTCGCTGTCGCAGTTGGCCTCGTGATGCTGGCGGTGGTGGGCGTGTCGTTCATGAGCGCCCAGCCACCCGCTCAACCCGTGAACGACAAGCCGCTCACCGAGCGGTGGGCTCCCACCGAATGGGGCCCGAACGACAAGGCAGGTTCGGTGAACCGCACGACGCCGGCCATGGTCATGAAGGCGATGCGTCTGGTCAAACAGGGCAAGGTGGCAACCCTGGGCAAGCTCTATCACTCGAGCATCCCCGCCTTCGGCGCCCGCAGCTGGACGATGTCGATTCCCGGCACGCCGACCGGCGGTCCCTTCGGGAAGAACGCGCTCGTCTATCACGACGAGCTGGTCACGACGGAGATCGGCCAGATCGGAACGCAGTTCGACGGCCCCGGCCACATCGGCGTGCGGACCTCGAAGGGCGACTTCATGTACAACGGCCGCTGGCGCGAGGAGGCCTACGAACGCGGCGGCGGCGGCCGCGTGGTCGGCATGGGCGACCTCGGCGTGGAGTTCGTGGCCGAGAAGGGCTTCGTCTGCCGTGGCGTGCTCCTCGATGCGCCGGCCTACCGCGGCGTGAAGCGCCTGCCGATCCCGAAGGACAGCAAGAGTCCCGGCATCGTCACGGCCGCCGACGTGCGGGCGATGGTCCAGCGGCAGGGCCTGGCAGAGATCGGCGAGGGCGACTGCGTCTTCCTCTACACCGGACACGGCGACCTCTGGCTCAACGCCGACTGGAAAGGCCTGCCGCCCGCGGAAAAAGCCAAGCGCCGCGACGAGTTCAACTCGGGCGAGCCCGGCTTCGGCGTGAGCGCGTGCGAGTACATGGCCCAGCGCAAGATCATCCTGACCGGCGGCGACACCTCGGCCAATGACGCTCAGCCCAACGGCGAGCAGGACGACTTCGCGGTGCCATGTCACACCGAGATGCAGACACGGCGCGGCATCTGGAACATCGAGAACCTCGAGTTCACGCAGCTACTGAAAGACAAGGTCTACGAGTTCGCCTTCGTCTGGGCCCCGCTCAAGATCGTGGGCGGAACGGGCTCACCGGGCAACCCGGTCGCCCTCTACTGAGCGCACGGCGGCGCCGGAGGTCGGTGACCCCGACTTCCGGCGCCGTTCGGCTCGTGATATATGCTGCACCCCACGCAAGGAGGCACGTCATGAGGCGTTGGTCCCTGCCGCTGCTCGCTCTCGTCCTGGTCCTCGCGCTCGCGCCGGGCGCCGACGCCCAGCCGAAGGACACGCTGACGATCGCGCTCCCCTCGCACGCGCCCACGCTCGATCCGCACATGCATTTCGAGCGGGTCGGCGTGCTCGTCAACATCAACATGTTCGACTCGCTGCTGCACCGCAATGCGAAGCTGGAGTACGAGCCGTCGCTGGCCACCTCCTGGAAGGCGCTGAACGAGACCACCTGGGAGTTCAAGCTGCGCAAGGGCGTGAAGTTCCACAACGGCGACCCGCTGACCGCCGAGGACGTGAAGTTCTCCTTCGAGCGGGTGACCGAGCCCGGCAAGGAGAAGAAGAAGTCGCCGCAGTACGGCAACATCCGCGCGGTGAAGGAGGTGCGGATCGTCGATCCCGAGACGATCCACATCGTCACCGACAGACCCTTCCCGCTGCTGCTCGAGCGGCTGGTGTACTTCAACATCGTCCCGAAGAAGCACACCGAGAAAGTCGGCGACGACGCCTTCGGCTCGAGCGCCCCCGTCGGCACCGGCCCCTGGAAATTCGTCGAGTGGAAGCGCGACCAGTACATCCGGCTCGAGGCCTTCGACGGCTACTGGCGCGGCAAGCCGCCGTTCAAGTATCTCGTCGTCCGCGCCATCCCCGAGGTGGCCACGCAGATCGCCGAGATCAAGACGGGCGGCGTGGACCTGATCCGCAGCGTGTCGGCCGACATCATGCCCGAGCTGAAGGTGCATCCGCAGACGTACGTGTCGTCGGCGCCGATCCTGCGCGTCCACCAGATCGAGCTCGACATGCGCTACCCGCCGTTCGACAAGAAGCTCGTGCGCCAGGCGGCGAACTACGCGATCGACAAGCAGTCGATCATCCAGAAGCTCATGGGCGGCCTCGGCACGCAGGTGGCGACGAACGTGCAGCCGGCGGCCTTCGGCTTCGACCCGGACGTGAAGCCGTACCCGTACGATCCCAAGAAGGCGAAGGAGCTTCTGGCCCAGGCCGGCTACCCCAACGGCGTGGACGTCACGCTGCACAGCGGCGACATCGCGGTCCGGCCGCAACACGAGGCGATGGCGCAGATGCTGACGGAGGTCGGCATCCGGACGAATGCGCGCCTGTGGGACCCGGGTCCGGCGTGGAACAAGTTCTTCCAGGCCGACGGCAAAGGCACCAACGGCGTGTACTTCACCTGGGGCAACTACTCGGTCTTCGACGCCGATGCCGTGCTGCACCCGTTGTTCCACAGCGAGGTCGGCGGCTGGATCGGCAAGTGGTACACGCGCGTGGAAGGCCTCGACAAGCTGATCGACGAGGGGCGGTCGACGCTCAACAAGGAGCAGCGCAGGCGGACCTACTCCCAGATCCAGAAGATGATCCGCGATGAAGCGCCGGCGGTGTTCCTCTTCACCCAGTACGACACGCTGGCGATCAGCAAGCGCGTGGAATACGCCGCCCGCGGCGACGAGTGGCTCTGGCTCTTCGACGCCAGGCCAAAACGCTGACCCCACGCTCGTGACCGCGTTCGTCGTCCGCCGGCTGGCGCGCGTGCTGGTGGTGATCGTCGGGGTCTCGCTGGTGACGTTCGCGATCCTGCACGCCAGCGGCGACCCCGTCGCCCTCATCATGCCGGAGGCGCCCGAGGCCGACCGCGCCCTCCTGCGCCAGACGCTCGGGCTGCACGATCCCCTGCCGGTCCAGTTCGCGCGCTTCGTCGGCCGGGCGCTCACGGGCAACTTCGGCAACTCCTTCTTTCACCGCACGCCGGCGTTCCCGCTGGTGATCGAGCGCATGCCGACCACGCTGCTGCTCACCGCGCTCTCGATGATGCTGGCGATGGCCGTCGCGCTGCCCGTCGGCATCTACAGCGCGGTGAAGCGTGGACGCGCCGTGGACCAGCTGGCGACCGGCACCGTGTTCCTCGGCCAGTCGATGCCGGTGTTCTGGACCGGGATCATGCTGATCTTGCTCTTCTCCGTGCAGTGGCGGCTGCTGCCGGTCTCGGGCTGGGACTCGTGGGCCGCGGTCCTGCTGCCCACCGTCACGCTGAGCACGTTCACCGCGCCGCTCCTGCTGCGCATCGTGCGCTCCAGCATGCTCGACGTGATCGGGCTCGACTACGTGCGCACCGCCCGGGCCAAGGGCGTGTCGGAGTGGCTCGTCATCGGCCGGCACGCGCTGAAGAACGCGGCGCTGCCCCTCGTCACCGTCACCGGCCTGCAGTTCGGCCTGCTGCTCGGCGGCGCCGTCATCACAGAGACGGTATTCGCGGTGCCCGGCGTCGGGCGCCTCATCGTCGGCGCCATCCGCCAGCTGGATTTCCCGGTGGTCCAGGCCGGCGTCTTCATGCTGGCGATGATCGTGGTGAGCGTGAACTTCGCCATCGACCTGCTCTACGTCTACCTCAACCCCCAGATCCGGATCCGCTGAGTGGCCATCGGCTCCCTGCCCTCCGCCGCCCTGCCGTACGCCGACGACCTCCCGCGCGCGACGTCGGGATCCCGCGCGTGGCGCAAGTTCGCCCGCAATCCCGCCGCGGTGCTGGGCGCGCTCATCCTGCTCGTCGTGGTGAGCGCCGCGCTGGCGGCGCCGTGGATCACGCCGCACGATCCGGCCACGCAGAGCCTGATCCGCCGCTTCACCCCGCCGGTGTGGGCGACCGGCGGCAACGTGGCGTACCCCCTCGGCACCGATCAGGTCGGACGCGACATCCTGAGCCGCATCATCCACGGCGCCCGCATCTCGCTGCTGGTCGGCGTGCTGGCCGTGGTGATCAGCGTGCTCGTCGGCGTGACGCTCGGACTGATCAGCGGCTTCGTGGGCGGCCGCGCCGACACGGTCATCATGACCGTGGTGGACATCACGTGGTCCTTTCCCCAGATCCTGCTGGCCCTCGCCTTCGTCGCGGCGCTGGGGCCCAGTCTGATGACCGTCATCCTGGTGCTCGGCTTCACGGGCTGGGAGCGGTACGCACGGGTGGTGCGCGCCGAGGTGCTCGCCCTGCGCGAGAAGGACTTCATCGAGGCCGCGCGCGCCATGGGCATCGGCTCCGTCCGGATCCTCGTGCGCCACGTGCTGCCCAACACCTTCTCGTCCATCGTGGTGCTGTCGACGCTGCAGGTGGCGCAGGCCATTCTGCAGGAGGCGGCGCTGTCGTTTCTCGGCGTCGGCTCCGGCCGCACCTACCCGACGTGGGGCCAGATGATCGCGCTCGGCCGCGACTTCGTGAGCGTGGCCTGGTGGCTGCCGACGTTCCCCGGCCTTGCTATCCTGGCCACGGTGCTCGCCATCAATCTCGTCGGCGACCGGCTCCGCGACGCACTGGACCCGCGGGTCTGAGCCGAGCGAAGGAGGACCGCATGAGTCTCTTCAAGCAGTTCACCCACGTGAGCGTCACCGTGACCGACGTCGGCAAGGCCCGCGAGTTCTACTCGACCGTCCTGGGCTTCCAGGAGATCCCGCGGCCGGCCTTCGACTTTCCGGGCATCTGGTACAGCCTGGGCGGCGACCTCCAGCTGCACATCATCCTGAACGACGCGCTCGTGCGGCCCGCCGTCGAGCGCGAGAAGATCGAGGCCCGCTATCCGCACTTCGCGCTCTGGACGCCGGACTGCGACGCGACGGCGGCGAGGATCGAGGCGCTCGGGCTCGTGTGCCGTGACGTGTTCTCCGGTCCCACCGGGCTGCGCCAGGTCTTCGTGAAGGATCCCGACGGCAACATGGTGGAGTTCATCGGCCCCAGCACCAAGGCCGGCGCCCGGGTGATGGAGTCCACCGGGACGCACCCATGAGCGCCCACGCGCTCTTCCTGGTCCGGATGGACGTGGCGCACGACCACGAGGCGGTCTTCAACGAGGTCTACGACAAGGAGCACGTGCCGAATCTCAAGGCCGTGCCCGGCGTGCGCCGGGCGAGCCGCTACACGCAGCCATCCGCGACCGAGCCGCGCTACATGGCGGCCTACGAGCTGGACGGCACCGCCATCCTCGACAGCCCCGCGTGGAAGGCTGCCGGCGAGGCCGGACGCTGGCCTGGCGAGATCCGTCCGCACACGATGAATCGCCACCTCGCCCGCTACGAGTGGGTGGGTGGCGCCTCCGCTCTCACCGGCAAGACGCCCTATGTGTTCTGGGTGATGATGGACATCGAGCCGCACCGCGAGAGGCTCTTCAACGAGCTCTACGACGCCGAGCATCTGCCGCTCTTGTCCAAGCTGCCCGGGTACGTGAACGCCGTGCGCTACCGGACGTCCGCCGCCGGCGAGCCGCGCTATCTCTGCGTGTACGAGGTCGAGAGCGCGGAGCTGCCGATGTCCAAGCGCTGGAACGACACCTCCGACATCGGGCGCTGGAAGCCGGAGGTCCGGCCGTACACCTACAACAAGAAGTGGATCGTGAGCGAGCGCCTTCCCGGCTAGAAGCCGTCGGTGGCGTGCGACTTGCTCGCCCGCCACCACCGTGACGCTCGTCGCCTGCAAGATCTGCGGCCTGGTGCAGCGCGTGGGCGCGCTGGCTCCGGGGGCTGAGGCCGTCTGTCCGCGGTGCGGCGCCGTCGTGGTCGAGCACAAGGTGAACACGCTTGGCCGGACGGCGGCCTTCTCGCTGGCCGCGCTGATGTTCTACCTGCCCGCCAACATCTATCCGATCCTCCAGATGGAGCTGTACGGCGCGCACTCCGAGAACACCGTGCTGGACGGCTGCGTCTCGCTCTTCCAGCACGGCCAGCGGCTGGTCGCGGTCATCGTCTTCCTCGCGAGCCTCCTGATCCCCTTCCTGAAGCTGCTCGGCCTGTTCTATCTGGTGATCACGACGCGCTTCGCGTCGCGGCGCCGGCGGCTCGAGCGGACCTGGATCTACCGGCTCATCGACGTGATCGGCCCGTGGGCGATGCTCGACGTCTTCCTGCTCGCGATCCTCGTCGCGCTCGTGAAGCTCGGGGAGCTGGCCACCGTCCGGCCGGGGCCGGGCCTCTTCGCCTTCGCCGCGGTGGTCGTGCTGACGATCCTCGCGACGACAAGCTTCGATCCGGCCCAGATCTGGGAGACGCCGGACGAGCGAGCATGACGGCGTCGCCGGACACCCCCGAGCGCCTCGAGGCCCTGCCCGAGACGCCGCCCGAGGCGAAAATCCGGCGGCGCCGCTGGCACGTCTCGGTGATCTGGGTCGTGCCCGTCGTCGCCGCGATCGTCGCCGGCTATCTCGTGTACGGTCGCCTGCAGGAGCTCGGCCCCGAGATCACGATCACGTTCAAGGACGGCGACGGCGTCAAGGGCGGCCAGACGGAGGTCCGCTACCGCGGGGTGCCGATCGGCGAGGTGACCGCCGTCGACCTGAGCGACGGCGCCGAGCACGTCGTGGTGCAGGCGCGCCTGCGCCGCTCGGCCGCGTCGATCACCAGGGACGGCTCGGTGTTCTGGATCGTGCGTCCGGAAGTGGGACCAGCCAGCATCAGCGGCCTGCGGACCGTGTTCACCGGGCCGTACATCCAGGTGTTGCCGGGCACAGGCCGGCCGAAGACTGAATTCGTCGGTCTCGATCGGCCGTCCCCGGCGCTGGAGCG
>Ga0209056_10006022_pt1 | contig 12574 bp, 12 predicted proteins | sample GraSoiAngelo_114_FD_185876 | JGI IMG/M metagenome (GOLD analysis project Ga0209056, IMG submission 185876) | Grasslands soil microbial communities from the Angelo Coastal Reserve, California, USA - 14_0903_13_40cm (SPAdes) (version 2) | ecosystem: Environmental > Terrestrial > Soil > Grasslands... | reverse complement strand
TTGCATGCGAAATGGTCAGTGAAGGCTTTATGCTGATCGCCGGTGGCAGCGACGGAATTATGGGGGCCGTGCAGCGGGGAGCCGGGCGCGCGCACAGCTTTGCGCTCGGCATCCGTTTGCCCTCGGAGCAGCGAGTAAACGAAGCCATCGAGGGCGATCCCAAGCTGGTGACACTCAATTACTTTTTCACGCGCAAATTGAGTTTCGTGAAAGAGGCGCACGCGTTCGCGTTGTTCCCTGGCGGCTTTGGGACCATGGATGAAGCGTTCGAGGTGCTCGCGCTACTGCAAACCGGCAAAACGCGCATTGTTCCGGTCGTGCTATTGGACCAGCCAGGCGGAAAATATTGGGAAACGTGGATGCAATTTCTTAGCGAGCGTCTGCTCAACTTCGGCTTCATTTCGGAGGAAGACTTCGCGTTTTTCAAAATCAAACACAACGCCCAGGACGCCGCCGCTGAGATCACGCAGTTCTACAAAGTCTTTCATTCGGCGCGCTGGGTGGGGGAGCGGTTCGTCATCCGCCTGAATCGCTCGCTATCGAACGAGGCACTTGTCGAGCTAAACAATCACTTCGCGGACATCTTGCGCGCAGGCGAAATTGTCCAGCGTGTTGCGCCCGTGAAAAAGAACGATGGGCTTGGAACTGCCGACTTACCCCGACTGATTTTCACGCCGGTTCGCAGCAGATTTGGCCGTTTCCGTCAGCTGATTGACGCGATCAATTCTTCTCCGACGACGTGAGGTCGTGCGGATACCGGGAAGCAGATTCGCGGCCCTGTTTCTTCGCCAACACAGCAAGATCGGCGCGCAGCTTCGCCTCCATCATCTTGTCGAATGAAAAATTTTCAGCGGCGTAACGGAGGCCATTTGCTGCGCAATGCGCCGCCAGTTCCGGGTCGGAAATGAATTCCAGAATCGCAGACCCCAATGCCTGAGTATTCCCCGGTTCAATGAGCAAACCGTTCTCGCGATCGCGAACAATTTCTGGAATATCTCCGACTTTCGTAGCGATGACAGGCCGTCCGCTGGCGAAAGCCTCACGCAAAACGATCGGAGACGCTTCGGTGCGGAGCGACGCAATCACTATCATGTCACACGCTGCGTAAACGTCCGGCGTATCCCAGCGATAGCCAGCCATGATAATCTTGTCGGCGAGGCCGGCACGATCGATTGCGTTCCTCACATTGATTCCCCGCTTCAAAATCCCGGTGCCCTGCCCGACGATGACGAAGCGCGCATTTGGACATTTCTCCAAGACTATTGACGCGGCTTTGACCAGCTCAAGCTGGCCTTTGTCAGGACGAATCATCCCTACGTTGCCGATCAGCGGGGTCTCATCGTCGACGCCAATTTCGCGGCGGAATTTTGCCCGGTCGCGCGGAGGCTTGAACTTTTCCAGATCGACAGCTGAACCGATGACTTGAATTTTTGCGGGATCAATTCCGTGTTCTTCCACCAACTGGCGTTTGATCACCGACGCGTCGGCAACGATTTGCGAACAGCCGTGCTTGAAAACGAAAGCGCGACTTCGGGTGCCGATTGGATCGGTGATGCAACGCGCGCGGCTCAACGGAATTCCGCAAAGGAAAAGTGGCAGGCAAATCCAGTGATCCTTTGAGCTGTAGGTTTTAAGCAGATCGATTTTGTTCTGACGGCAAAACTTCCACAGGCGCAATGAGCAAAGCGGGTCAAAGCGGCTGCGGAGCGACATTGTGACCAGTCGCGTGCCGAGTTCAGACGCCTTGGAGTGAACCTGGCTCTCTGGATTGCAGATCAACCATGCCTGATGCCCGTGTGCGTTGAGCCAGTTTATTTCCAGACAGGTACGATATTCCTGGCCGCCCCAGCTTCGGCTACTCTCTACGTAAAGAATGTTCACGTCGAATCGCCACGGGCGATGCGCCCTTAGCACATCTAGGCAGCGGCGGCGCGCTTTTCGAGAATGTAATCGTGGATCGTGTTTACAGTCCGAAGTGCTTTTCCGGCTACATCGGAATTTGGAACGCCGACCCCGAACGTCTTTTCCATACTCACAACCAGCTCCAACGCGTCGATGGAATCAAGGCCTAGTCCATCCGCACCGAAAAGCGGCAGGTCATCACCGATCTGTTCGGGAGTAACTTGCAGCATCAGATTCTTGACCAGCATCTCTTTGATTTGGGCGCGCAAATCCGGCTCAGACATAAACGAGCGGGGATTTTGCCGTAAATTGCGTGTTCGGTCAAACGTGCAGAAGCGTCTTTCGATGTTTCGCGCAAGCTCCGGGAGTGCGCACGCGTTCTCGCGTCGCTTTCTGACGACTAAACCTGATTGCCCTCGTCGCCGGGCGTGACTGCTTCGTTTACCTGTGGCGGCGTGACGGTACTCGCGGGCTGTTCCCCGCTTCGAGCTACGGTCGACTCAGCCGGTTTCACGTCAGGCTTGGCGATTTGTGCGTCAGACTTTCCAGCCTTGTGCAGTTCGTCGTTGAACTCGTCCTTTGCTTTTTGAAACTCCTTGACCGCCTGACCCATTCCGCGGGCGAGCTCAGGCAGTTTCTTTGCTCCGAATAGAACGAGGATGATGAGCAGGATGACGATCAAGTCTGGCCCGGCCAAGTTCATGAAGCTGGCAAGGAGGCTCATTTCAACTGCCAACATCAGACTGTTTCTCCGAGTTGCAAGGAATTTCAACGGAGCAGACGAGGCGCCACAGGAGACTGGCTAAGGTTGACAGGCGCAGCACTATGGGAAAGCATTCCCCCTATGCGTCCCATCTGGAAAGGCAGCATCAGCTTCGGGCTGGTTTACATTCCGGTGGCGGTTTATCCCGCCACGCGCGAGGAGAAGCTTAGTTTCCGGCAGCTTCGCTCCAGCGATCTCAGTCCGATCAGATACAAAAAGGTGGCGGAAGCGGACTCGAAGGAAGTTCCAGCCGACCAGATCGTAAAGGGCTTCGAATTCGAGCGCGGTCATTATGTTGTGATGAAGGATGAGGACTTCGAGAAAGTGCGCATCGAATCCACCCATTCGATCGACATTACCGATTTCGTTGATTTGGAGCAGGTCGATCCGAAGTTTTTCTACAAGCCATATTTCCTTGAGCCACAAAAAGGCGGGGAGAAAGCTTACGCAGTCTTGCACAAGGCGCTCAGCGGAACGGGCAAAATCGGTATCGCCAAGGTGGTGATCAGCAATCGCGAACACCTGGCTGCTGTAAAACCGGACGGCTTGTTCCTGATTTTGGAGCTAATGCATTTTGCCAGCGAAATATTGAGCGCCGATGTCTTGCAAAACGGTTCGAATGCTGCAGTGACCGACAAAGAACTGAAAATGGCGCAGGCGCTCATTGAAAGCCTGAGTGTTGCCTGGGAGCCGGAGAAATATCGGGATGAATACCGGACGGCGTTAATGGAAATCATCGAACAGAAGGCACAGCACAAGGAGATCGCGGCAAAAGCGCCGGCTGCTCCTACCCCAACCAACGTTGTTGATCTGGTGAAGGTGTTACAAGACAGCTTGAACCGGACTCAAGCGGTAAAACAGAAGCGTTCATCTACCCGAGACGGTGCTCGCCAGTCCACTAGTACGCTGGTTAAACAGCGGCGGCGCGCGGGCGCCCTCGGCTAGGATTGTTCGACTCGCGGTTGCAAATTGGGAGGCGGGCGTTATAGTCAGCGCTCTTTATGGCTAAGAAAGCCTGGATCAACCGCAATGAACGCAAACGCGCAACAGTGAAAAAGTACGCTGCATTGCGCGCAGAGCTAAAGGCGAAAAAGGACTATGCCGGCCTGGCGCAACTGCCGCGTGACGCGAGTCCTATGCGCGTGGTGAACCGCTGCGAAGTCAGCGGCCGCCGGCGCGCGTTCATTCGTCGGTTCAAGATGTCGCGTCTGACTTTTCGCGAACTGGCTTCGCAAGGGTTGATCCCTGGCGTAACCAAATCTAGCTGGTAAGCTGTAGCCACACCGCTTTGCGACGCTTCAGCCGGGCGCGTCCGGCCTTGCTATAGATGAATTTTGTGATGTTTCCCCTAGCTTTAGCTCCAATTGCCGAAACGATTGTTCAGCACTGGGACCCGCCAATGGTGTTGCTTGGCAAACTGTTGGCCATAGCGGTGCTCGTACTGCTTAACGGCTTTTTTGTCGCCGCCGAGTTTGCGCTCGTCAAAATCCGTACCAGCCATCTCAAGACCATGGCTGCAAGCGGCAGCAAGCGAGCTGGCTTACTACGAGCGATTAAGGACAATCTGAATGCCTACCTTTCTGCGTGTCAGATCGGCATAACCATGGCGAGCCTCGGACTTGGCTGGTTGGGAGAACCTTTCCTCGCGCGAATCATTCAGCCGTTTTTCGCTTTGGCAGGAATCGAATCTCCCGCGGTGATCAAATCGATTTCGTTCGCGCTGGCTTTTTCGGCGATCACGTTTTTGCACATCGTTGTTGGCGAACAAGCGCCAAAGATTTTGGCGATCCGTAAAGCAATGCCTTCTGCGCTGTTCGTGAGCGCGCCGCTGCGATGGTTTTATATAATCCTCAGACCGGCGATCGGGTTTCTAAACGCCGCGAGCAACTGGGTACTCCGGCGGATTCTTCGCGTCGAACCAATTGCCGAAGGAGAACTGGCACATAGCGAAGAAGAACTGCGCTTGATTGTACGCGAAAGCGAAAAATCAGCCGAGGTAACGCCTCTCGGCCGCGAACTTGTATTTAACGTGCTGGATCTGCGGGACCGCGTCGTGCGTGATATCATGACACCTCGCGGCGATATCGTTTACCTGGACCTGGAGAATGATTTCGAGGCGAACCTGAAAAAGGCGATCGAATCCCAACACACGCGTTTCCCGTTGTGCCGTGAAAATTTGGATAACACGATCGGCCTCATTCATATCAAGGAACTGCTTCCGATCCTGCGCGATCCGCATCCTGATTTGATGAAGATCAAACGCGAGTTGCTTCCAGTCCCCGAGATGATGGCGCTGGAAAATCTGCTTAGATTATTCCTTGGCAAGCATGCACACGTGGCAATCGTTGTGGATGAATTTGGGGGGACTGTGGGACTCGTGACACTGGAAGATGTGTTGGAAGAACTCGTTGGCGACATCCAGGACGAGTTCGATTTCGAAAAGGAAGAGTTTCGAAAAATCAACGCAAACGAATTCAGTGTCGACGGAGCGCTTGGCCTGTACGAGCTAAACGATCTCGCGAAGATTGATTTGGAAAGTCCTGATGTAAGCACGATCGGCGGTTACGTGACGCATCTGCTGGGGCATCTACCGAAGACAGGCGAACAAGTTAAGATCGATGGTTATTTGGTTACCGTTTCCGAAGCCGACAACCGCCGCGTGAAGCAGTTGCATTTCAAGAAGTCGAGCGACGCCGTCGCCACTGCCGCGAGGTCCAGCAACCCGTAGGGGTGGAGTATTCCGGGCAGTTGCTATAGCGCACCGGCTTGCAATTGGGCGCGGAGGCCGGGTCTACGCTGCAATTGCTGGGTGAGCGCGGCAATTGCGCGCAACGTGGAGGGACTGATGTGGTGCTCCATGCCCTCGACATCATGATGAATCACTCGGTCGTCAACACCGAGCAATCTGAGGAATTCAGTTAGCAGCTTGTGCCGTTGGGCGATTCTGCGGGCCAGTTTTTTACCTGCGGTCGTTAAAATAAGCCCGCGGTACTTCTCATACTTGAGAAGCCCCTCGGCATCGAGACGTTGAACCATGTTCGTGACGCTCGCCTGCGAAATCTTCAAGGCAGCCGCGATATCGATCACCCTGGCGTATCCCTTGGAATTGATGAGTTCAAGGATACGCTCCAGGTAATCCTCCACAGCCGTGGAAGTGCCAGCGGGCGACTGGGGTGCCTTTTGTTTTCGCATGCCGGCGAACATAAAAGCATCACAACAACAGTCAACAACCAAAGATTGTCTCTTGACAGAATAATATATGACAATAAATAAATTAGTTTCACCTAAGAATCGTTTTAGCAGCATTTATGGCGCAACCGGAAATCGCAACTACGACACAACCTCGCGCGGCTTGGCGACGGACCGGGGGTCAGGTTTCCTTGCCGGAGGTCCATCGCACCATCCTTGTGCCACAGACGGCCTCCTTTTGGAAAAAGCTCATGGCATTTTCCGGTCCGGGATTCCTGGTCGCCGTGGGCTATATGGATCCGGGCAACTGGGCGACCGATTTGGCCGGAGGCGCTCGGTTTGGTTACTCGCTTCTATGTGTCATCATGATTTCGAATTTGATGGCGATCCTGCTTCAGCATTTGTGCATCAAGCTGGGCGTCGCCACAGGCCGCGACCTCGCCCAGGCGTGCCGCGACCATTACCCGCGACCGCTCGTCTGGTTTCTCTGGATTCTGTGCGAGATTGCTATCGCTGCATGCGATCTGGCCGAAGTGGTTGGCTCGGCGATCGCGCTGCAGTTGCTGTTCGGCATTCCGCTGGTGTGGGGCTGCCTCATCACCGCGCTCGATGTGCTCGCTGTTCTTTATCTCCAGAATAAAGGCTTTCATTACGTTGAAGCGCTTGTCATCACGTTAATCGCCACAATCGGATCGTGTTTCGCGCTGGAGCTAATTTTTTCTAAGCCAAGCATTGTAGGAGTTGCGCTTGGGTTTATCCCCGGGCCGCACGTCGTCACAAACCAGGAAATGCTTTACGTCAGCATCGGTATCCTTGGAGCCACCGTAATGCCGCACAACCTTTATTTGCACTCGTCCATTGTGCAGACGCGGAAATTCGAGCAGACGCCGGAAGGCAGGCGCGAAGCTATCAAGTTTGCTACTATCGATTCGAGCGCGGCGCTCATGTTCGCGTTGTTCATTAATGCTGCGATCCTGATTCTTGCGGCGGCCGCTTTCCATTGGTCTGGCCATCAGGATGTAGCCGAGATTCAAGATGCGTACAAATTGCTCAGCCCGTTATTGGGTGTTGGCCTAGCGAGCATACTGTTTGCCGTCGCGTTGCTCGCGTCCGGGCAAAACTCGACTCTTACCGGCACGCTTGCCGGCCAGATCGTGATGGAAGGTTTTCTCAACATCCGAATTACGCCGTGGCTGCGTCGCCTGATAACGCGGCTCATAGCGATTGTGCCGGCAATCGTGGTGATCGGTGTTTTCGGAGAAGGCAAGACGACAGAATTGCTCATTGCCAGCCAGGTTTGTTTGAGCATGCAACTCGGATTCGCCGTGTGGCCACTAATGCGATTTACCAGCGAAAAAGCCAAAATGGGGGAGTTCGCGAACCCCGTCTGGATAAAAATTCTGGGCTGGACAACCGCCGGCATTATCATTGTGCTAAATCTGAAGCTGCTCTTGGACACATTTCTGCCGAACTCGGTGCTTAAGGTGTTTTATGGTTCTCTCGGGCTTCCGGTTCCCGAGTAGATGAATGTCGAAATCTCAATGACCAACGTGATTTAACGATTTATGTGCCGCAACTATTCGGCATTCGGACTCGTAATGTCATGTACAACCACATACTGATCCCACTCGAGAATAGTCCGGCCGACGCGACTATCCTTACTCATATCAAGCCGCTGGCACGCATGACTGGCGCAAAGCTGCTGCTTGTTCACGTGGCTGATGGGTGGGTGGCACGCAATTTCAATCAACTCCAGCTTGCCGAGAGCCAGGAGATGAAGGAAGACCGAGAATATTTAGAAAAACGGCAGCGCGAACTAATTGACGAAGGCTTTTCCTGCGACGCGATGCTGGCGTTGGGCGAACCGTCTGATGAAATCATCAAACTCGCCCGCGAGAAAAATGTCGACCTGATCGCCATGACTACACACGGGCACCGCTTCATTAGCGACGTTCTGTACGGGGCGACTGCCGACAAGGTGCGTCATGCGGTCGATATCCCAGTACTTCTCGTGCGCGCGAAATGAGTGTAGAGGCGTTGGTGGCAAACGCCTGTTCCGCTGATTCTGCGCTTGACACAAGTGCCGCTACAACGACCTAAAACGCGCGTGAAGGTCCTGTTCCTGACTAACGAGTATCCGCCGCACATCTATGGCGGCGCGGGCGTGCATGTTGGTTATTTGTCGCGCGAGTTGGCAAGAACGATGCCTGTCGAAGTGCGTTGCTTTGGCAGCCAGCATATCGAGAAAGGTAATCTCAAGGTCATCGGCTTCGAACTGGACACGACTAATTTCACCGGCCCAAAACCATTGCGTTCTGCTTTCGGTGCGGTGCGGCGTTGCACGGATTTCAACACCATGAACATCGATGCCGACCTCGTGCATTGTCACACGTGGTACAGCCACTTCGGCGGAATCCTGGCAAAAAAGAATTACGGTTTACCGCTCGTAATTACCGTTCATTCGCTTGAGCCGCTTCGGCCCTGGAAACGCGAACAGCTCGCTGGTGGCTACGACTTCTCACTTTGGGTCGAGAAAACAGCGCTGGAAATGGCTGATGCGATTATAGCAGTTTCCAGCGCGACCAAACACGACATCGAGCGTCTCTTCAATGTGGATCCTGCGCGTGTCCACGTGATCCACAACGGAATCGATTTGAACCAATATCGTAGGGTCGATTCAACTTGCGCGCTCAACCGTTATGGCATCGATCCGGCCAGGCCATATCTGCTTTTTGTGGGACGGATCACGCGCCAGAAAGGGTTTCAGCATCTGATGCGCGCAATCCAGTTCATGGATCGTGATTTCCAGATCGTGCTGTGCGCAGCCGCGCCAGACACACCGCAACTGGCCGAGGAAATGCGGATAGCTGTTGAGCGCGCAGAAGCGCAGCGGCCGGGAATTTTCTGGATCAATGAAATGGTCGATCAACAGACTGCGTGTGAGCTTTACTCGCACGCCGCGGTATTCGTTTGTCCGTCGATTTACGAACCGTTTGGTATCATTAATCTAGAAGCAATGGCCTGCGAAACTGCGGTAGTTGCCAGTGCTGTTGGCGGAATCAAGGAAGTCGTCATCGACGGCGAAACCGGTTTCCTCGTCCCGCTTGAGCAAATGAAGGAGAGCCCGTTTGAAGCAATAAATCCCGAAAAATTCGCGCGCGATATCACGCAGCGCGTGAATGAGTTGATGAGAGATCGACAACTACGCGAACGATTCGGAAAGGCCGGTCGCAAACGCGTTGAAGAAAACTTTAGTTGGGGTGCAATTGCAGAGAAGACAAAGAAACTGTACGAGACGTTGAAGAGTTAAACCCCCCGAAGCGTTTCACGATGTCCATTTGCTGTTTCAGCGATGTAACGCATTAACGATGTAACGCGGCCGAGCCATGTTCGTCGATCGGGTAAAAGTTTTTGCGCAGGCGGGAAGAGGCGGGCGCGGGTGCGTCAGTTTTCGACGCGAAAAATTTGTGCCGACGGGCGGACCGGCATATCGATAATCTGGCCAATCTCTTCTACGAGCCCCTGATCAAGGCGAGGGACGGCGGGCACGGGATGGGGAAAAAAATGAGTGGCCGTGCGGGCGCAGACAAAATCGTGAAGATTCCTTTGGGGACGGTCATTTGGCCGGCGGAAGAAGACAAACACGCAACGCTGAACACCGAACGCCCTATATCGAATTCGGAGCAATTGGAAGTTGGCAATCGGCAATCGGCAATTCCGCTAGTCGATCTCGCGCGTGATGGGAAGGAGTTTGTGCTATGCCGCGGCGGAGCAGGGGGAAAGGGGAATGTGCATTTCAAAAGCTCGCGCAACCGAGTGCCTCGCCAATACACCGAGGGCGAAGAAGGCGAACAGGGACATTTCCTGCTTGAGCTGCGGACAATCGCCGACGCGGGACTGGTTGGGTACCCCAATGCCGGTAAATCAACCCTGTTACGGAAAATTTCGGCGGCGCGGCCAAAGGTCGCAGCCTATCCGTTTACGACGCTCCACCCGATCGTCGGCGTCATTGAATTTCCAGGTTACCAACGCGCCACGGTCGCGGATATTCCCGGTTTGATCGAAGGTGCGCACCGCGGAGTCGGGTTGGGTCACGAATTCCTGCGTCACATTACGCGCTGCCGCGTTTTGATTTTCGTGCTCGATGTCGCCGGAAGCGAGGGACGCAATCCGATCGAAGATTTGCAGAATCTGCGCCAGGAAATTGATCTCTACGATCCGAGCTTATCGTCGCGCGCCTGGTTCGTGGTTGCCAACAAAATGGATTTGCTGGGTGCGAAGGAAAGTCTAAAAGCGCTGCAAGAGAGATTCCCAAAGCTGCAGGTAGTTCCGACTTCAGCAGCCAAAGGAGAAGGAATTGATGCGTTGAAGCAGGCGTTGGCAACGCGAATAGCGGGCCCCGAAGAGAGTGTTTCCGCAGCGATTTGAGGTGGACAAGGTGAGCATCCCTAGCGAAACTGGGCGCTGTGTTATGGGCAGGCGGGTTGTAGCGAGTTATTGTTCGAGTTTTCTGAAGTCGGAGATGTTGCACATCTATCGGCAAGTAAGGGCGCTGCGCGGCGTGCACACTTTTGTCGTCACCAAAGAAGTCCAGAATGCTGAGCGATTTCCGTTTGACGACATCGAAGTGATTCCGAAGCGGCGCACTAACCTGCTTGTGCACGGTTGGTTGAAATTCGTCGAACGGCGGCCGCCGATTGTTTATCGCGGCGAGTATCAAACGCTGGACTCATTGTTGCGGCGCCACGGAGCCGATCTGATGCACATTTATTTCGGCCACACTGGTGTGCACCTGCTTCCATTTATCGAGCAATGGCACAAGCCCTGTGTTGTATCTTTCCACGGCGCCGACGTCGCCCATAAACCAGAGATTAAAGATTATCCCGGTAAACTGCGGCGTCTTTTCAACGCGGTCCCGCTTGTGTTCGCCCGTTCTCAATCACTTGCCGACCGACTGACCCAGCTTGGGTGCCCGCCGGAAAAGCTGCGCATCAATCGCACCGGAATCCCGCTGAATGAATTCCCGCTGGCGAACAGGAAACCGCCTCGAGACGGCAAATGGAAGGTTGTGCAGGCATGCCGGCTAATCCCGAAAAAAGGCGTGGCAACCAGCTTGAGAGCTTTTGCAATTTTCAAGAAGGACTATCCCCGCGCGGAATTTTTCATCGCCGGCAAAGGTCCGTTGCAGCCGGAGTTAGAGATGCTTGCCGGCGGACTCGGTATTGCCAGGGACGTGCATTTTGTCGGGTTTCTCTCGCAGCCGAAGCTGCACAAGCTTTATTCCGGTGCGCACCTGTTTCTACATCCGAGCGAAATCTCCCCAAATCAAGACCAGGAAGGTGTGCCAAACTCAGCGCTCGAAGCGATGGCAACAGGCTTGCCGGTAGTTGCGACGCGCCATGGTGGAATACCCGAAGCAGTTGATCACGGACGCACCGGGTTTCTCGTGGCGGAGGAGGATCATGTTGGTTTAGCAAACGCGATGCAATTAATCGCGAGTTCGCCCGTCCTGTTGCAGGAGATGGGCGCACGCGCACACGCAACCGTAAAGGAACGCTTCGAACAGAAAACACAGATTGATCAGTTGGAATCCTTTTACGAAGAAGCGATTACAATGAACGGAGCGGCTCAGCGAGTGGACTCGAGGCTAGTCGCCCGAATCGCTCCGCAGTTTGCTGAAGGTTTATCTGCAAAATAAGTTGCCGGCTCAGAATCTGTTTGTCATCGGGGTAAAAGGCGCTTTGGTATGCGCGTTCAAGTTGTAGCCGGGGTGGCCTGTCTGCTGGAGTTCGGCGATTGCGGGACGAAGGCGGATGATCCCCGGCAGGTCGGCATCACCCGATGCTGGCTACAGCTGTAGCTTACAAAATGCGCAATCGTTGTTTACTGATATCGACCCTGGCGGTGGCCTCCAGCGCAATGCTTGCCACGTCGACCTTTGCAGCCGAAGGCGGCACGACTGAACACGAGGGTGTCTCGTTAAAACCGCAGATGCTTGTTCATTTCGGCGGCTTCGGAATCACAAACTCGATGCTGGTGACCTGGCTAGTCGCCGCCGGAATCATCGTTTTCTCACAAATCGCAACCCGGCGGGTTAAGGCCATCCCGAGCGGGATTCAAAACTTTTGGGAATGGCTGGTTGAAGGTTTGCACAATTTTTTGGAAAACATCATCGGCCGTGACCTCGTGCAAAAGGGGTTTTGGTTTTTTGCCACGATTTTCATCTTTATTCTGTTCGTGAACTGGTTCGGACTAATTCCGGGAATCGGAACAATCGGCTGGGGTCACTACGACGGTTCGGGAAATTTCCATGTCGATCGGCCGTTGCTACGCGGTGGAAACGCGGATCTCAACATGACCACCGCGATGGCGGCCATATTCTTCGTGATGTGGTTTGTCTGGGCGATTCAGGCCAACGGCGTCGGAGGATTCTTGAAACATTTGTTTGGCCCAAAAGGTGAGACGACCGGTGTCGTGAAGATCCTGATGGTCGTCATCTTTTTCGCCGTTGGCTGGCTCGAAGTGATCTCGATTATTTTTCGACCGATCGCGCTCAGTTTTCGATTGTTCGGAAATATTTATGCCGGCGAAAGTATTCTTGAGGCGATGTCCACCATGATCCCATGGCTGTCGCCAATCCTGCCGATTCCGTTCTATTTTCTCGAAGTGCTCGTGGGATTTGTGCAGGCTCTCGTTTTCATGCTGCTGACTGCGGTCTTT
>Ga0209056_10006021_pt1 | contig 12574 bp, 14 predicted proteins | sample GraSoiAngelo_114_FD_185876 | JGI IMG/M metagenome (GOLD analysis project Ga0209056, IMG submission 185876) | Grasslands soil microbial communities from the Angelo Coastal Reserve, California, USA - 14_0903_13_40cm (SPAdes) (version 2) | ecosystem: Environmental > Terrestrial > Soil > Grasslands... | reverse complement strand
GCAGCAGTATTATCGAAAGAGATTCATGTGTTCAATATCAGAGCGGGGAGAGCCGAACCGGGATTAAGACCTCAACACATGACCGGGGTCCAAGCCGCAGCCGAGCTTTGTTCTGCTAATTTGCAAGGATTGGAGGTTGGTGCTACCGAGTTCGTTTTCAAGCCTGGAAAACTAAGAGCGGGGACTTTCCGATTTGATGTAGGCACCGCTGGCAGTGTCACCCTCGTCCTTCAAACGCTCATGCCTATGCTCGCATTTGCGCCCGGACCAGTTCAACTAGAGATTACAGGTGGAACCGATGTGAAATGGAGTCCACCTATCGACTACGTGCGTCTTGTCACATTGCCCATCCTGAAGAAAATCGGCTACCATGGTCATATGGAGACTGTGCGGAGAGGGCACTATCCAAAGGGAGGAGGATTGGTCAGATTCTCGACAGATGGTCACTCGAAGTTGCAACCACTGACGAATGACAAGCCAGGGTCCATATCGACAATCTATGGTATCAGCCACGCAACGGCTCTGCCTAGGCACGTGGCGGAACGTCAGGCAACCTCGGCCAAGAAACGGCTCGAAGAAGCCAAGTTACCATCTTCCTCAATAGAAGTTGAAGTTGTAGACGATAGGCGCCAGATGAGTCCTGGAAGCGGAATAGTGTTGTCAGCAGAAAATCAGAACGGGAACACTCTGGGATCAGACGCTCTTGGGGAGAGAGGAAGACCGGCGGAGGAAGTAGGCTCGACGGCCGGAAGAATCCTCATTGAAGAAATTCGGTCAGGGGCGATTCTGGATCGTCACATGGGGGACATAATCGTACCTTATCTGGTGCTAGCAAACGGGAAGTCTGAACTTTCAGTCTCGCGAGTTACCCAGCACACTCGGACTAACCTCAAAGTATCCGAGTGGATCACGGGAATCAGATTCGATCTTGAAGGCGAGATGGATCAACATGGCAAGATATCGGTCGATGGGCTTCACTCTGTGCCGTAATCATGAACGAAGCGAAACCCATGTCTAGGTCTTTGCCGTTGAATGCTTTTGTTACAGGCTTTTCTTCGCCTTGGCAGAGACGAATATCAACCCAATTCCTAAGACGATCATCACGATTCCGACGAAAATCTCATCCCAATGGGCCGCATAAGTCACTGAAGTTATGGACGGACATCCGGTGATTGCGCAGGCTATAGGACTTGTCAAGCCCATCAATCCGAGGGTGAAAAAGAGTAATCCGATCGCCACCAATACTAAGCTCGCAGCCAGAACTAGACGCTGTATGAATCGAGTTCGATAACGCAAAGCCTTTGAGACTACATTGAGTAATCATACAAGGCTTGCGGCCTTGACGAAGAGGCTCTTCAAAGCAACTGCTAATTGGCGTCTTGCTGTGCGGTCATCTAACTCTTCCCTTTGATGCGACATCCGATTTGATAGTTGCCCCAGGGCCAATCCAGGCATCTGCTCCGATTTTAACCCCGGGATAAATGGAGACGTTGATTCCAGTCTTGGCCCCGTCTCCGAAAATCGCGCCCAGTTTTCGCTGTCCGCTGTCCACGAGCCGCCCTTTCACTCTGGACTGTACGTTGGAATCATTGAACTTCAGGTTTGCAGTGATCGTTCCGGCTCCGAGCGAGGCCCCATTCCCCAGAATGCTGTCTCCGACATAGCAGAGGTGGGGAATCTTGGCCTCATCCATGACGATACTGTTCTTGACTTCGCAACCCGCACCGACCTTCACTCCCTTTCCAAGCGAGGTTCCCGGTCGGAGGTACGCGTTGGGACCCACCACTGCGCTCTCGCCGACGTAAACGGGACCCTCGATATAGGAGCCAGACTTCACACGTGATCCTTTCGATAGGCTGACACTGCCCTTTAGATGCACACCTGGCTCCGTCTGTCCGTCGCGAATCTCTTCGTCAGAATCCAGCGCTGACCGGTTTGCCTCTAGGAGGTCCCAAGGGTAGCTGATTCCAACCCATTCTCCTTTGCCGAAGGGAATCGTCCGGATTCTTCTCCCTTCAGCCATTAGCAAGCTAAGCGAATCTGTGAGCTCGAACTCTCCACGTTTAGATTTCCGGGTCTTCCGTATGGCAGAGAAGATGGAAGTGTCTAGAACGTAGGTGCCTGCGTTGACGACTCCGATATTGCCGTTGGACGCTTTCTCACGGATCGAGACAATGTTTCCCCTCTTGACTTCCAATGTACCAAAGCGCGATGGGTCTTTGACCTCCGCCGCACCCATAAGCAAATCCTTAGAGTCCGACGACTTGACGAATTTGTTGAGAGCTTTCTGATCGTAGTAATTGTCGCCGTAGATAATTAGAAACCGATCTTCTCCTCGGAGTTCATTCTCGCACGTTCTCACCGCGTCAGCGGTTCCTCCCAGTCTCTTCTGTTTCACGTATCTAACTTTGCAACCAAGATGTTGACCATCTCCGAAGAAATTCTTGATCTTCTCCGCTTCAAACTGGACGACCATGACGATCTCGCCGACCCCAGCGCGAACAAGCCCCTTGACAGTTCTCTGTAGGAGAGGTTCTCCACCGATCGGGAGCAAATGCTTAGGATTCTTCTCGGCAAGCGGCCAGAGACGTTCTCCTCTTCCAGCGGCGAGGATAGCTGCCTTCAATCCTGTCACCGTCCCTTCAGGACTTGTCTCAAGAGCCGCAGTGTCTCTCTCATAACTCTCGTCGCCTCGGATCTATCTTTCGATTCTCCGGTCACGCGTATCACAGGCTCTGTTCCGCTGTCCCGGACGAGAACCCAAGCGGTCTCAGTGCTCACCCTCAGCCCAAACTTTGTCTCCATGGACGAGCCCTTCCCAAGGATCCTTTTCAAGCCGGAAGCTAGTGTCGAAAATTTGCCTTGTGTGAGCTTTCCAGTGTACTTCATCCCTTCCCTGATCACATGGTATTCCGGAACATCCCTGACCATTTCTGACACACGGAGACCAAGGTCTTCAGTGGCTTTGAGAAATAGCAGCCCAGACAGAGGTCCGTCAGGACAGCTGTTGTAGTCTCGGTGAATCCATGCCCCGGATGGTTCTCCGGCGAAGTTCGCGTTCAACCGCTTGGCTTCTCGTAGAAGCTTGGCATCGCCCACCGGGCCTCGAACAAGCTTCGCGCCTGTTTTCTTGGCTATCTCATCCATAACCATTGACGTATCGAGTGGGACCACGAATGGACCCTTGGATCTTTTCGCAAGAAAAGCGATGTAGGATGCGAGTATTCTATCTTGCAAGGGGCAGGTTCCGTTCTCATCAACAATGTACATTCGATCCGCATCGCCATCAAACGCGATCCCGGCATCAAAACGGGTCTCGACAACCATACTACCAAGAGTCTGCACGCTCTTCCTCGTAGGTTCGGACCCACGGCCCGGGAATCCCCCGTCAGGGTACGAGTTGATGGTCGTAACCTTGTCCAGTCTCTCTCGATAGATCGCAGGAGCGAGTTGTGAGGCTGCACCGTTACCGCAATCGAGGACAACTTTCCATTTCTTCTTGAAAACCACACGTGCAAGCAACTCCTTGTACTCCCTCGGGTCCGCAGGCTCAAGACTGGAAGCTCTCCCATTGTAGGGAAGCGGCTTTGGATTCTTCAAGCTCAGCCTCGTCTCATCGTCGAGAGCCTCTCCGGACTTGTTGAACACCTTGAATCCATTATACTCGGGCGGGTTGTGGCTAGCCGTGATCATTACTCCAGCTGATCGCCCCAGAGCCTTTGTCTCATACGCGAGTGCTGGTGTGGGAATCAAACCGTAGTCTAGAACTTTCGCTCTGTTTTCAAGCGCAGCAGCAAGAAAAGACGCTTTCAGAACTGGCCCCGAGTATCGCGGATCGTTTCCAAGAGCAAGCTCTTCACCCATGATCCTTGGAATGAGCTTGCCTAGCTCGAAGGCAACTGACGAATTTACTATTTCAGGATATTTGCCCCGGATACCGGAACTGCCGAATTGCAGGTTCAAAAGCGGGCAGCGCTACGCTGCTGGCTCAGCAGTAGGAACGGCGATCTCAGGGATAGTCTCGATGATTTCCTTGGAGGCCTTTCCCTTAGGAACTGCGTCCTCTAAGCTCAATGGCATGGAGAGCAGCTTCGATTTGCGTACTCCGATATGGCGGAGGGGGCAGACCTTCTTGGCTTCGTTGTAGACGTCTGATCCCATTTTTCCGAGAACCATTTCGTGGCAGAGTTGCGAGTACGTGAGTTTGGACGCTTTTTCTGCAACGATCTTGCCCATGACCTGTCGTATGCCGTGTTCTTGAGACCCATTGATTCTACCATGGCTGAATCCTACGATGTAGACTCGCGTGAGATAGTTGTCAACTGTTCGACCGGTGAAGATCCCATCGATACGAGTACTTCCTCGCCTGACGAGGCTTCTGAGATAGTCAGTGGAGTACTCGTGGCTCTTGAGGATTGTATCAGCTCGATCACCTGTGATTGAGGTCACGAGGAAGTATAGTTTGATGGACTGGTGGGAGAAATCATTGGTAATATCGTAAAGGGTGGTTTCTACGACTCGGCCGATAAGCTTCTTCGGATCCTCGCAAGGTATCCCAGCAACGTTTTGTTCTCCGAAGTAGGCGGGGGTGTACACGGAGTACCATTCCTTAGTTCTCCACTTGTCCCGCACTTTCTTGGTGGTCTTTGACACAGTCTCTATTCCATTTTTCTTAGCTTGATACTTTTTCTAGCGTCTCCTTTGCTGCTTGAAGACAGCGGAGGAGGTCGTCCAAGGTGGATATGAAGGTTTCAATCTTTCCACCGAATTCGAGACTAAATGATGCGGTCCGGTCCAATGCTCTTCCCTTCACTTTGAGACCTTTCATGTTCAAGTTATCAGGCTGGACCGATGCTACTAGCGATCTGGATGTTGCCTTGTTCGGTGTTGAGATCTTGATCTGTGCTCTAATCACTTGATTGTCGACTCGATAGTCCTTTCAAATTGTGTAAGGAATGATTCGAGGCTCTGACGCTCGACTGTTGCACCTGCTGCTATTGCGTGGCCGCCTCCGTATCCGCCGTATTTGGGTGATAAGTCTTGAAGTATCTTCCCGAGGTTCAGTCCTTTTTCGATCAGCTGATCGGTTCCACGTGCAGAGACTTTTGATTCGCCCTCCTTTGTCGCGGTTACCACCAAAGTTACTTTCGATCCGCCGAAGAGGTTGGAGGAAGAGAGCATGGAGGATACGGCCCCGGTCATGTTTTCGTCGATCACTCCCTCTCCTCTGACAATGACCAAGTGTCCCTTCTGAACCAGCGACTTGGGATCAGAAGTGATCCAGTTCATGTATTTCGATAGGAATTTTCGGTATTCTGAGTAGACCTGTTGTGCTTCCTCAAAAGATGCCCCCCGGTCCCCTAGGCCCAGGGCTACTCCGAGGCCTGGTTTGCCCATACGGCCACAAGCGTTCAGAAGAGATCCGTATTCCCTGGCGTCGCGGAGAGGAGTTGAGGGCTCTTCTTTGGTCAGCGTGTAAACAGACCCTATCAGTTCAAGGGCGACTTCTCCACTGAGCTTCAGCGAGATCATGTGCTGAATGATCTTGTCGACAAGCCGCTTCTTCTCTTCAAGCGAGAGATCAGAGATAGTCCTCCAACGATCATCTACCTTCGTGGGAATGTTCACAGAGTCAAGCAGCGCTAAACAGCGATCTTCCTCGCCGCTCAAGCCCGGCAGGAATGGAGTTGTGGTTGATGCGATTGCACGATGAATCGGCCTCGTCTGTCGTCCAAACAGCACCAGGTCCTGCGTGACCTCGACCAGTTTAGCTTCGACCGCGTCCTTCAGAATCTCAGTGTTGAGGCCGATTAGAGATCGCTTGGGACCCTTATCCTGCTGATCCCCCAGACAACCAACGATGGCGAGTGAGGAGAGGTCCACGTTTTTCGGATCGATCGCCTTTGCGAGAAGATAGGCTGTTCCCGCCCCGCTGATCTCTTCAGAGCCATTGAAACCCATCAGATGAGTGTTAAAATGATGGAGATTCGGCGGAGCCTCGCCCAGTACCTGGTGATGGTCGGCAATAACGATCTCGCGATTCTTGAGCCCCTTGGATACAATGTCGAGATAACCGCTGCCTATGTCAGAGAAAATGATGAAGTCAGCGTCAATGGCTCCGATCTCCTCGATCGTTTTCTCGCTGAGATTCTCGACAATTCGTAGTTGAACAACTGTGTTGAGCCGTTTAACCGCCTCGAATGCTATTGCGCCAGCGGTTAGTCCATCGGCGTCAAAATGCGTTACTGTCAGGATTGTTGATTCTTTACCAGCTGCTTCTCTGATTGTTGACGCTGTTTCGTCGGCGGTTCGCTGAAGTTCCAGTCTCTGCTCGTTGAGGCTAGTCGAGTGAGGCTGCAACTGGCTTGTATACCCAATCCTTAGGAATTCTCCCAATCTTACGATAATAAAATACAAGCCGATGAATCTTCGACTCGATCAATGCCAAGTCCCTCTTGTTGGGGTAGTCTTTCCGATTCTTCTCAAGATGTCTAGTCGCACTAGTCGCTTTCCTCAACAAGTTCTCAAGATCCTCAGGAAGTTTCGTCCGACTCTCTTCCGGGATGATCTTCTCAAGCCGTCGGCCAGCAACCTGCGATACTAACGGAATGCCATACCTGTCCCGGAGGATCTGCCCTATCAGGCTGGGCGTATTCCCCTCCTTCGACAATTTCAGAACAAGGGCGTCCACTTCTTCAGGCTCGTACTTGAACCAGGCAGGAGGACGTCTGCTAACAGGTCTAGTCGATCCTGAACTTCCTCTCTTGCCCGAATATAGTCTTGCCAAACTCACTTGTCTCTTGTTTACACCGCGGCCCCACGTTGAGCGTTATTTAAGTCGAACTGGGAGAAACATTTCCTGAAAGCAACTGTACGTTGAGAGTGGATAAGCGCGGTACATCATTCAGAAGAGTAGCGTGCTTCTGAGTCGTAGAAGAGACCGGATCCGGTTTGGCTAGTAAGATTCTTGTTGATCTTCCAAGAGTCAACCTAGCCTCAATTCTCGCAGGCGCATTGGCCCTAATCAGTGTCTTTTTGCCTTGGTGGGGAGCAGATGGGACGGCTTTTGGTTTCTCAGGATCTATCGTTTGATGGAGTCTATGGAGTCGCCCCCACTTCGGTGACACGAGTTCCGCGCCTGCCGTAGCCGAAGCTGCTCAGATGATGGGGTTGCTGAGCCTCTTGGTCCTGGCGATAGTATTCATCACTTCAAAGTTTGTGTTTCTTGGAAGCTTCGACCCTAACAAGCAGTACTTGATAATGGGATTCGTCTCGACAATATTAGCGATGGGGCTATACGCTGGTGCCGTGAGCTACACGCTCTCCGTCATGTGTCAAGGTTCGCCCACCTGCCCGTCCGGACCCGTCGGATCAGCCTTCGCGGATGGAGCTTCCGTGACGTGGGGTTTCCAATCAGGGTTCTACTTGTTTCTGGTCGGAGGGATTCTAGTTCTGTTTGCAACCATCTTCCATCAAACATTTCTTCAACGGAACGAAATCCCTGCCCAGCACTTGGTTGCTCAGGGAGCCAAGTTCTGTTCTAATTGTTGACACACATTGCAGCATGACGCAAAGTTCCGCTCACACTGTGCCCACGCGGTTCCGACTTGACATCAGCAATCCTCGCTGACGCTTCGGATAGATTACCTGTAAACCAAGCCTGTATAGAGCGGCTCTCAATTTGCGATCAACGGTCGCGACGGCCAATCGCTCACTCTTGGCTGCTGAAAACGAAAGTATCGCCGCATCTGTGTCTGAGGTCTCGAATCCGGATGCGAAGGTCGAGTATTTTCTCGATTTCAAGAGTTCGAGAGCCGCATTCGCGAAACCGCCAGTTTTCGAGGATCGAGTTCTTCCAATGCGTTGGAGTTCGCGTTCCACCATGTCGAGTGTCGCGATCCGGATTGGGCCTTTGATGAGGTCTCGCAGTTCTTCGTCGATGTCTCTTCTCTGTTCAAGCATCTGGATAAGAAAGCTGGTGTCGAGGAGAACGGTTAGGGGAAGGTGTATCTTCGCCGAGTCCTTAGATAAGCCATTCGATTTCGTACGGGGTTCAGACTTGATGATTGTCCTTCCACCCGAGCCTGAAACCCCTAATCTTTCTCCAATAATGGAATGACCCAGAGAATGCGAAGATAGTCCAAGAAAGTGCAGTCAGTCCGGCGAGGTAGGAGTAAACGCCGCCATATTTTAGCCAAAGGTACTCTGATGAGACGAGAATTGCAACCGAAGGCAGAGCAATTAGAATGAGGGTCCGGATCCAGCGCTTGAGCCATAAAGAATAGTCATGATGAATTGATTCGTAGTGGGGATTCTTCCAAATGCGGAACGCTCTTCCGGTAATATCCAACCGGCAGATACTGCATCGGCGCAATGTCTTCTGTCGAAGACTAGAAATAACTGAGACGACATTTCCGAGCATCAATAGAATGAATCAGCAACGACTATTACGGAAAGCACTGGCACTGGAAGTTGTGGAATCAAGAGTGCCACAAGGACGACCGCAACAATCAAGTTCACGCCCGCAATAATCATTGAAACGCCGAGAGTTGAAACCCTCACGGCAACCATCAGGTCCCTGATCCGGGATCAGTAGAACCCTGGAACCTACTTTATCGAATCGTTCCGAACCCGATCAAGCGCCAACTCTCCCCAATCCTTCGGCTCAGGGCGACTTTGGATCCTGGGTCGGCGCAGATTGGTTTCTTTAGCTGTACGTCTGCGATGTCTTCTCTCGCGGATACGACCAATCCGGAGGTGACAGCTGTGCTCGCGTTGAGAACCAAGGGTTCGTTCATCTTGATCTTCTGCACCGGGACCAGCTGTTCTGTCCCGACTGCTCTTTCGAATAGGTCAACATCGAGGCTGACCTTTTCCAGAATATCGGGCAGTGTACCTGACCTTCCCAGGACATTACCCACCAACCCATCAGACTTTGTTATCGACGGATCCAGATCGGTTCCGACAGCAACCAACCCACCAGGCATTGCCTGCTTCACTTCTCCGTCACCGGCTTGCAAGGTCTCTACGTTCGCGACAAGCCTTTCGTAGGTGACCCGGTTCGACTCGCCTACCTTTATGCCCGGTTTGATCTCGATCTCCTCTCCCCTCTTGAAAACCCCCTGGACAACAGACCCTCCAACAACTCCCCCCAGAATATCCTCCACTTCTGTACCGGGCTTGTTGACATCGAATGATCGGAGGATGGACATTCTCGGCGCGACTGAGGAGTCGCGTTTGGGAGTGGGAATCTTTTCTTGTATCGCAGCGATCAAAACGTCCATGTTCAGTTTATGCTGGGCTGAAACCGGTATCACAGGCGCATCTCCAGCAACAGTGTCTTTGGTAAATTCACGAATCTCCTGATGATTCACTTTGGCCCTGGCCCGGTCTACAACGTCGATCTTGTTTTGCACGACCACCATTTTGCGTAGGCCGACCATCTGCGCGGCCAGCATGTGCTCTCGGTCCTGGGCTTGAGGACACTTGACGTTCGCTGAAATGACGAACATCGATCCGTCCATGATCGCGGCCCCGGACAGCATTGTAACCATGAGGCTGTGGTGTCCCGGACAGTCAACGAAGCTCACCGATCTTAGGAATTTGGTCTCGCTCTTACAGTTCGGGCAGATCTTGCTCGTTGAATAGTTGTAGGGGGGCTCGCAGGAGGGGCACTCATAGAACGAGGCGTCAGCATACCCGATACGGATCGTGATTCCTCTACGAAGCTCTTCCGAATGTCTGGCAGTCCAGACCCCGGTCAGGGCTTGGACGATGGTGCTCTTCCCATTGTCGACATGACCGAGCGTACCTATGTTAATTTCAGGTTGCAACGTAATATCCCCTAGAACGTCCTCGGAGGTTGTTAAGGGCTTGTCTGATGGGAACAGGGACTTCTTTCAAGTTGATGTCGGAATAATGGGTTCAACGCTCCGTTCGAGATTCACACTACTGAGAGTCTTTGCGTAACTTGGTTTGCTGGTCCTTAGTTCGATCCGGCTATTCTCCGAGCTGAAACGTAATCCCCAGAAGATCAATGCCCCCAACGACCGGGACTGTCCTCACCGTTATCATAGTATGTGGGCTAGTCCTCGGAGGAGTGCTCTATTGGGAGACAACCGGTAGTCCGTCACCTTTGTGCGGAGGATGCTACCGGTACAATGCGCCAGGATGCGTTGTTACTCCCTGCCCAGGACAGGAGGCCCTGAACGTCGAGACGTCGCAAGTCAATTCACCGACGAATATGACTTTGAACATAAGGAACGCTGGGTCGGCGAGCACATCGTTCGTCTCCTACACGGTCCACTTCAACAACAATCAGTTCACAAAGGTGAACCCGACGGAACCCTCTATCGGGACAAACCAAGTCGCGCCAATCAGCATCGTCATAGATGGAAGTGCGTTCACGTTTCAATCTAAGTATACCTACACGATAGCTCTCACAACAAAACGGAACAATATTTTCACGTTTACAATAACCGCTTGACGTACCTTGTCTTGGCAACATGGACAGTTAGCAAACTATTTCCGCAATCTTCTTACGTCTAATCACTCTGGATCAGGAGTAAAGTAATGCTCCGCCCACGGCTCAGCTATCTGATACTTTTTCTCTCTCTCGGACTAGTAGCGAGCTATGTTTCGGTAAACGTTCTAACCTCGTACAGCTACTTGCCTAGCGGAATAGCGATAACGAACTACGGCTTCCCACTGCCCTGGGAGACAGTAACTGTTTGTGGTCAAAGTCCTTCTCAGCCTCAGGGAGCCTACTCTGTTTTGAACGGGCCATGCTTGAGTTCTTGTTGTGTGACGACTTACAATTTCGCCTTCTTGCTGTTTGACGTGCTCTTCTACACTGGAATCGGTTACTTGTCACTTCTGAGCTATTACAGACTATTGCGAGGCCTAGATAGGCGGGCTTCTGAACTGGTCGGCAACCAACCGTCAGAGTCCCACGAGGCTACAAACAAAGAAGACAACGACCAGAGTCGGGAATCATAGGGCGAGTCTAACCTCCATGGGAGGTTTAGATAGAATCACTTCGTCTCCTCATGCTTTTGAGGGCTTGAGTTCTCTTGTTTGATTACTCAAGTCAAAGCTTCCGGTTTTGATCTCTCCGTCTCGCCGATAGTTGGCTACAATAACGCCTGCGGTTGAGGTCTTACTTTCGAGAAGTTTGAAAGAGGCCGGTATCGTGTCGACGCCAAAGAGTCGCTTGCCATTTCCTATGGTAACAGGATATATTTTCAACCAGAACTCATCAACGAGATCGTGCTTTAGAAGAGTCTGGATAAGATTAGAGCTACCGTGAACCTGCAATTCAGGCCCGTCCTCCTTCTTAAGTTTCCTGATCTCTTCTGGGATGTTACCCTTGACGAGCGTGGAATTCTCCCAGTCAAGTTTCCTAAGCGTTTTCGACACGACGTATTTCTTAGCCTTGTTTAGTTTGTCCGCGAACGGGACGTCTTTTGCTCTTGGCCAATAGGCCGCGAATATCTCGTAGGTCTTCCGGCCAAGCAAGAGGTCGTAAGGGTTTCCCATCTGTCCACCCATGACCTTTTCCATAACACCATCCCAGTAGCCGAAAGACCATCCTCCATGCTTGAAATTGCCACTCGTATCCTCGTCGGGTCCGCCTGGAGCCTGCATAACTCCGTCAAGCGTAACAAATGATAACACAACTAATTTTCTGATGGCTCATTCCCCAAATATCTGGTGACTCGAATAATCGCACAGGCAAAATTTAACCTTTGCAAGATGACGAGTAGAGATAGACCGGGTAAGCGTGTAAGAGACGAATTGAAAGAAACAACGCTTCGGAGGTGTCAGTGGGCAACTATGGGCAACAGCCCACTCATGGTTGAGTACCACGATAAGGAATGGGGTGTCCCAGTGCACGATGACAGGGCCCTGTTCGAATTTCTAGTGTTGGAGGGGGCCCAAGCAGGACTCAGCTGGCAGACAGTTCTGAACAAACGCGAAAACTACCGGAAAGCATTCCATGCCTTCGACCCTGCAAACATCGCCCGTTATAAGAACAAGGATGTCCAGCGTCTTCTTCGCGATCCTGGAATCATACGTAACCGTCTCAAAATCCAAGCCACGATTAACAACGCAAAACAAATCCTCCAATTACAGAAGGAATACGGTTCTTTTGACAAATACCTCTGGCAGTTTGTGGGCGACAAACCAATCAAGCACAGATTCGAATCGCTCGGCGAGATTCCTGCGACTACCAGGGAATCCGACGCTATGAGCAAAGACCTACGCGAAAGAGGCCTACGTTTCGTCGGCCCAACAATCTGCTACGCGTTCATGCAGGCTGTTGGAATGGTGAACGACCACATCACCAAATGCTTCAGGTATAACACGCTCTGGCCCGAGACTCTGATCAGAGCCATGTGTGCCCTTTCAAGGGGATGGTAGGTCCCGCAAACCTTTGAGAAATCGCTTAACTAAAAGGTTAAATAATCTTCGAGCCCATTCCCCTGCTAGATGGTTAGTCAAGCAAAGGTCGTCCTCGACCTAGACCAGGTCTTCGGGGCATTAGCCCACCCAATACGGCGGGCTATCCTTG
>Ga0209056_10006018_pt1 | contig 12580 bp, 12 predicted proteins | sample GraSoiAngelo_114_FD_185876 | JGI IMG/M metagenome (GOLD analysis project Ga0209056, IMG submission 185876) | Grasslands soil microbial communities from the Angelo Coastal Reserve, California, USA - 14_0903_13_40cm (SPAdes) (version 2) | ecosystem: Environmental > Terrestrial > Soil > Grasslands... | reverse complement strand
GGAGATCAGGGCTCGACGGAGTCTCGCCCCACCGTTCATGGTTCCAACGTGCTTCCAATGTTGGAGGTCGCCCGCCAGGGCCGCCATCAGTGCGAATGCGATTTTGAAAACCGGAACCATATCAATTCGGTGAACAGCGATCGAACTCCCCACGCCGTAAGCCGCCGGTTGGCAGCCGAAACGCGAACGAGACGAATCGTGCGTCTGACCATTTCACAGGTCAGCCGCGCGCGAAAAGACACGGTCGGCCGCACGGCGATTTCTCCGCGCTGAAAATCGCGACGCGCGTCCCGGAGTTTGTCGGCCAGGTTGGCCGCGCCGGCGAGACGATGCATAAAGTTTGCAAACGACGGCGTGGAGACATCCGCTAAAATCAAGAGCAGCAGTTCCACCATCAACCGGCCCTCCGTGACCGCGCAATCGACGAATCGAGCGCCGCTTTGCGTGATGCGCATCTGCTCGCTGTTGCATAGAAGCTCGCGAATGATTTCACAGAATTCCGCGTGGACGTGGTGTCGCTCCGCAACGTCCTTCAACCGCGCGAGCCAGCCGATCAACTCGGGCGTAACGTCCGGGTTCGAGATCCTCTCTGCGCGGAGACGTGACAACACATCAATGCTGAATTTGCCGCGGCCTCCAGCCTCTGGAATGGCATCCAGCAATCGGTCGGTGCACTCGATGGAAAAAGCCAGCACGGCGGCGTCGCGCTGAAGTTGCGGCGGCAACACGATTCCGAAACTGCGCGTCAGTGCCGCGAGGTCGCGGGGCAACTTCAAATACTCACTCCGAACAGCCGGGCCGGGAACCAGCAACCCATCTCCAATGGCAATAGCGCCGTTCATCGTTTGTCTGCAGTGGTTCAGACCAAACTCTTATACGCTTTCGTTTCGGCCAGCTTCTTGACCAGCTCTTTGACCTTCTGCGACTGGCTCTTGTGGGCGAGCAACGTCGCGTCATCGGCCATCACCAGAATGGAATCGCGCAGGCCGACGACGGCAATCGGCGTGCGATTCTTCGTGCGGCCGTCAAAGATGATGTTCCGCGCAGCGTCCACGTGAATGAGATCGGCCGCGGCGCAGTTACCCTCGGCGTCGGGCTTGAGGTGGCGCGCCAGTGCGTTCCAGGAACCGAGGTCGTCCCAGGCAAAATTGCCATCAGCCACGACGACATTCTGTGCGTGCTCCATGAGCGCAAAGTCGATGGAGATCTTTTTGATGTCGCGATAGTCCTTCGCCAGCGCCCTGAAGAGCTTCGGCCGATTGTTCGCGACTTTGAACCAACGCTGGCAGACTTCATACATCTCCGGCTGATGCTTCTGCAATCCTTCGGTGACGGTCACGAAACCCCAGATGAACATCCCGGCGTTCCAGCGATACTGGCCGTTGCTCACATATTCGAGCGCCTTGTCGAAGTGTGGCTTCTCCACGAACCGCTCCGCGCGATAAAACACAGTCTTGTAGGGCTTCACTCCTTGCGGCGGCGGCAGCGCCTCGCCGACCCGAATGTAACCGTAGCCGGTGGCCGGTTCGGTGGGCTTGATGCCGATGGTCACAATCGCCTGGCCGCGACTGGCGAGATCGAAACAGTCATTTAACACCTGCTGAAATTTTTTTTCTTCGGGAATCACGTGGTCGGCCGGCAGCACCGCCATGACGGCAGTCGTGGACCGCGCCCCGACAATCGCCGCGCCCAGCGTCACCGCCGCGCAAGTGTCGCGCCCCACGGGTTCGGCGATGATGTTTTGCTTCGGTAGTTTCGGCAGTTGTTTGGCGACCTGCGGCGCCTGCACTTCGTTCGTGATGACCAGAATATTTTCCAGCTGCACCAAGGGCAGCACGCGGTCAACGGCCTCCTGCAGAAATGATTTCCTGCCCAGCAGCGCGAGCAGTTGCTTGGGCGTTTTCTCGCGGCTCACTGGCCAGAACCGCTCGCCGCGCCCGCCGGCCATGATGATGACAAAACGGTCGTTGACATCAGTTTTCGCTCTCATAATGAAAATTTTTAACCACCAATGGACACGAACGTACACTAATTAAAACCGAATTGACGCCAATTCCACCGCTTAACACGAATTGACACTAGCGACAACACGGAGATTTCGTTACATCCAAAAGCTCCCGCCCGTCGCAAGGCTAGCAGGGTAGGGCGCGTCACTCCGTGCGCGCCGCTCGGGGAACGGATTCGAGTCTGCGGCGCGCACGGAGTGACGCGCCCTACCTGACATACATCCAAATTTCTTTGTCACGGTTACTAATTCGTGAAAATTCGCCGAATTCGTGTGTTGATTCGGGGTTACTTCACCTCCTCTTTACCGCTTCCGCGAGCGACTTCACAAATCCAGTCACATTCGGCACCAATTTCCGGCTCCGGCCATGCTGCGCGATCTGGTTGACCACCGCGCTGCCCACGACGACAGCGTCGGCGTTTTGAGCGACCAGCCGCGCCTGTTCCGGATTCGAGATGCCAAATCCGACGGCGATCGGCAGCCCCGTGTGCTGGCGGATTTTCGCGATCCTGTCGGCGAGGTTGGCCGCGACTTTTTCCTGCATGCCGGTGACGCCTTCGCGCGAGATGTAATAGATGAAGCCCGTCGCCCGCTTCACGATCAATTCGATGCGGGCGTCGGGTGTCGTTGGCGCGACCAGGTAAATGTTGCAAAGTCCGGCGTCCCGCAACAGTTGCTCGTAGTTGTCCGATTCCTCCGGCGGCAGGTCCAGGACGAGCAGACCGTCCACGCCCGCGCGCGCGGCATCGGCAATGAATTGTTTGACTCCGCGCTTGTGAACGAGGTTGAAGTAAATATAGAGAACGATGGGAATCTGCGAGTGCTTGCGCACGGCCGCCACCGTCTCCAACACCTTCGGGGGAGTCGTCCCCGACTCCAGACCGCGCTGCGCCGCCAGTTGATTGACCAGACCATCCGCCAGAGGATCGCTGAACGGCACTCCGAGTTCCAAAACGTCCACGCCGGCTTTGTCAAAGGCCAGCGCAAGCTGGCGCGTGGCTCCGAGATTTGGATCGCCCGCGCCGATGTAAACGATGAAGCCCTTTTTGCCCTCTTTCTTCAGCCGGAGAAACCGTTCCACGATGCGGTTCATGCGCGCGCATCTTTAAGATGCGGGTTGCCGGTTGCAAGTTGTAAGTTGCCTGCGCCAGCAACGTAGCGCCCGCATCCTGCGGGCAGGTTGCGCGGCATCTTTGCCGCGGGGTCCACCGCGTTTTGCTACGCGCGGCGCGGACGCCTCCGAACTTGTATGCAGGATGCCTGCGCTACCAGCCGCAGTCCTTCCAAAGTTAAGAGCGGGTCCACCGCCTTTATTTCAGGCATTTTCGACGCTATGAGCTGGGCGTAGCCGCCCGTCGCCACGACCGGCAACTGTCTCACTTTGAGTTCACGCTTCAATTCAGAAATCAATTCGCGCACCAAGCCGCGGTAACCGTGCACCGCGCCGATCAGCATCGCCTGTTCGGTGTTTTTGCCTACAACCGCCTTCACGTCGCGAATCCGAATCCTCGGCAGCAGCGCTGTTTTTTCGTGCAGGTAATCCGTCATCGCCGCCAATCCCGGCGCGATGATGCCGCCGGCGTAATTCCCGCGCCTGTCCACCACGTCGAACGTCACCGCAGTGCCAAAGTCCACCACCAGCGCCGGCGCGCCAAAGTGATGTTTGACTGCGACGGCATTGGCCAAGCGGTCGGGGCCGATCGTGTCCGGTCTTGGATAATTGATGCCGACGCCGCGAACGGTTCGCGGCGTCAATTCCACCGGCGAAATATTCCAAAGTCGTTTCACCGCGCGCCGCACGCGTGGCGTCGCCCGCGGCACGACGCTGCACAAACAGGCTCCGGCTGGGGACGCATTCCCCACGAACCTTTTCACCGCTATCTCCGACCGGCCGTTGAACCAGCGCGCGGTGGGAAGGGTGCTGTGCTTCAGGACGCGCTGGCGATTCGCCAGGCCGAGGTGGGTGTGCGTATTCCCTATGTCGATAAGCAAAACCAGGTTCGCTTCCACCCGTGCAGCCTGCCGGAACCGGCGGGCAAAAGGAAGAAGTTTGCCGCGTGCGTCGTTGCTCGCGCCGGCGGCGTGCAGCAGCCACCTGAAATCACTCCTCACTCTGCGCCAGTTTCGCCAGCACGCTGAAATCTTCGAGCGTGGTCGTGTCGCCTTTGATTTCGGTGCCGGAAGCAATCTGCTTGAGCAAGCGGCGCATGATTTTTCCCGAACGTGTCTTCGGCAACGTTTCGGCAAAACGGATATCGTCGGGCCTGGCCACTGGCCCGATTTCCTTGGCGACATGCTGACGCAGTTCGTCGCGGATGGCATGGTCCGGTTTCACGCCGCCCTTGAGCGTGACGAACGCCACGAGCGCCTGACCTTTCAGTTCGTCGGGCCGACCCACCACCGCGGCTTCGGCCACTTTTTGATTGCTCACCAGCGCGCTCTCGACTTCCGCCGTGCCGATGCGATGCCCGGCCACGTTCAACACATCGTCGATGCGGCCCACGATCCAGTAGTAGCCGTCCGGGTCCTGCCGGCAGCCGTCGCCGGTGAAGTAACTCCGCTTCACTTCGCTCCAGTAAATCTCCTTGTAACGCCGCGGATCACCCCAGATGCCGCGCAGCATGCTCGGCCAGGGCTTCCGTATGACGAGCTTTCCGCCGGTGTTGCGCGGGACCGGCTTGCCTTCGTCATCCACGACTTCCGGAACAACGCCGAAGAATGGAAGCGTGGCTGAACCAGGCTTCGTCGCTATCGCCCCCGGCAATGGCGTGATCATGATGCCACCGGTCTCGGTCTGCCACCACGTGTCCACGATCGGACATCGTTTGCCACCGATGGTTTCGCGATACCAGATCCACGCTTCGGGATTGATCGGTTCGCCGACCGTGCCGAGCAACCGGAGCGAGCTTAAGTCGTGTTTCTTGGGCCATTCGGTTCCCCATTTCATGAAAGCGCGAATTGCGGTCGGCGCCGTGTAAAGAACGGTCACGCCATATTTCGCCACGATGCGCCAGAAGCGGTCCGGCTCCGGCCAGTTGGGCGCGCCTTCATACATGAGACTGGTCGCGCCGTTGGCGAGCGGGCCATAGACCACGTAGCTGTGGCCGGTCACCCAGCCCACGTCGGCGGTGCACCAATAAACGTCCGCGTCCTGGATGTCGAAGACGTATTTGTGCGTGAGTTTCACTCCGAGCAGGTAGCCGCCGGTCGTGTGAAGAATTCCTTTCGGTTTCCCGGTCGAACCACTCGTGTAGAGGATGAACAGCGGCGCTTCGCTGTCCATCCTTTCGGCGGCACATTCCGCGTCCACGTAATCCAATTCCCGATGCCACCAGACATCGCGCCCTTCTGCGATGTGAACCTCGTTGTTCGCGCGCCGCAGCACAATCACTTTCTCGACCGATTTCGCCAGCAAGTTGCCGTTCGCAGCCTTGAGCGTCAAAGCTTCGTCCACGTTTTTCTTCAAGGGAATCACCGCGCCGCGACGAAAGCCGCCGTCGGCCGTGACGATGAGTTTTGCCTGCGAGTCAAAAACGCGGTCGGCCACCGACTGCGCGCTGAACCCGCCGAACACCACCGAATGCACCGCGCCGATGCGCGCACAGCCCAGCATGGCGATGGCGGCTTCGGGCACCATCGGCAGGTAAATGAGCACCCGATCGCCTTTGCGGACGCCGTTTCGCTTGAGCACATTGGCAAACCGGCAGACCTCCCGGTGCAGTTGTTTGTACGTCAACACGCGCTCCTCGTCGGGCTTGCCGTCGGTCGCAGGTTCGCCTTCCCAGATCAGCGCGGCTTTGTTCGCCGTAGGCGTGTCGAGCCATCTGTCGAGACAGTTGTGGCTGACGTTGAGCTGGCCGCCGACGAACCATCTGACGAACGGCTCTTTCCATTGGAACACTTTCTTCCACGGCTTGAACCAGGTGAGTTCATTTTTCGCCTGCTTCGCCCAGAACCTGTCCGGCGACTTGATGGACTCGTTGTAAAGCTTGCGATATTGCGCCAGCGACTTGATATGGGCGCGGGAGGAAAACTCCTTCGTCGGCGGGAAAACTCGCTTTTCGTGAAGGACAGAGGTGATGGCCGTCGGCTTGTTGTTTTCGCTCATAAGAGGTATTGGAATCTGGCAGCCATCTTATTCCTGGGTGACTCTGCGTCAACCTTGAAGGCCGAACAACGACTTGAAAGAAAGCCATGCACGGACATGCGCAAAAGCGAAAACAGGCTACCCATGAACCACCCCCTCACCCCGTCCCTCTCCCCCTCCGAGGGGGAGAGGGTGCCCGAAGGGCGGGTGAGGGGATGGTTCATGGTCTCAACGCATGCGGAAAAACGAAAGGGGGCTTTCCATGAACCACGTAGCCGCGGACGTCAGTCCGCGCACGCTCAACAGTCAGCGCCGACTCATGTCGTCGGCTACGGTTCAAGGTCGGTGGGCAGGTTCCACTCAGGGTTTCGCGCGGAGGCTGCTCAAGCGTTGCTTCAGTCGATCATCGAAATCCGAGTCGTCCTGATACAAGTACGCGATGCGGCTTCCATCGGCGCTCCAGGAATGCAGGTAATACATCTGCTCGAATTTGATCCACCGGGCCGACCCGTCCATGAACACTTGATTTCCCCCGGCGGGGACCTTGGAACTCGCCTGGCGATGCGGTGGCATGTTGTCGTAGATGTAATCACGGGTGACTCCCTTAACGCCGCCCCAGGCGCCGTCGATCTTCATGACGGCGTCCACGGCCAGAACCCATGTCGGTTTGGCCGACGACGATTTCACCGGACTGCGCGAAGGGAAAGTGCCGGCGGGATTGAGCCAATTTGTGATGCCGCCGAGAAACTGGTAACCGATGACCCATTGGTCGTACTGCAGTTCGAAGACCGGCAATACCGCGCGGTTCGGGCAGGTCCAAATGGAAGCAGTGTTTGAATTGACGATCAAACCGACGGTTGCCGCCGCCGCTCGTTCGGGGGGATTGAGAGCGATTTGAACCGAGCCGGCACGCGCCGAGAGCATCCTGTCCTCGTTATCACCGGTATAAATCGTCATGCCGAGGGCGATCTGTCTGAGATTGCTGAGGCACTTGATCCGTCGCCCTTTCTCCTTCGCCGACGCCAGCGCCGGCAGGAGCAAACCCGCCAGAATGGCGATGATGGCGATCACCACCAGCAATTCGACAAGTGTGAAGCCAAGGCCCGCTCTGCCGATAATCCCGCACGAACACAACGTTTTCTTCATGAATCGCTGACTGCTTCTAAATTCTCGCGTCCTTCCGTCCTATGGCCGGGATACCATGTTGCGCCCTGAATTCGTCATTTTGGGTTTGAAAAATTAGGCCCGTCTACTCCAAAACGTCAAACTTTTTCCAGACTTTTTGAGCGCTCGGGCGCGGCTTGTTCCTCTCGCGAAAAGAATGTGGCAATGCCAGATCCAGGTAAGTTTGTCCTTTGAAGTTGCCCGCTCTCTTTCTATCCTCCGCGCGTGTCGGACGCAGCCGGCCCAACCGAGATCAACGCCTCGACGCGCTATTGCGCGGTGCTTGGCCATCCCATCAAACATTCCGCGTCGCCCGACCTGCAGAACGCCGGCCTCGCCGCACTGGGATTGAATTGGCGCTATCTCGCGTTCGACGTGCATCCGGACCACCTGCGCGCGGCGATCAACGGCGCGAAAGGGATGAAATTCATCGGGCTCAATCTCACCGTGCCGCACAAGCGGCTCGCGCTCGAAATGGTGGATGAACTGGACGAATCGGCGAAAATGTGGGGCGCAGTGAACACGATCCGTTTCGAGGCTCGCGACGCTCAGGGTCAATGGCTGCCGCTGGCGCGTTTCCCCGATGATGTTCCGGACCCAATCCGCGCCAGAGGTTTCAACACCGACGCCGACGCGCTCGTGCGCGCTCTGCGTGAAGACCTTGATCTGCAACTGTTGCGAGGCGCCGGTGCTTTGTTGCTGGGTGCCGGCGGCGCGGGACGCGTAACGGCGTTAAAGCTCGCCTCCGAAGGCGTCGGAACGCTTTTCCTGGTCAACCGCACCGCGCGCAAAGCGGCAGAGGTCGCTGCCGAAATCCGTCAGCGTTTTCCGCGGCAGGAGGTGGTCGTGGGGTACCCGACGAACCGCGTGGATTTGGTGATCAACGCAACTTCGCTCGGCCTGAAACCGGAAGACCCGCTCCCGTTCGATCCGAAACAATTTTCGCTCCGACTGGCGCGCGCGGTTTACGACATGATTTATCGGCCCGCTGAAACGCCGCTGCTCAAGGCCGCGAAAGCCGCCGCTTGCCGCACCGCCAACGGCCTTGGCATGTTGCTCCATCAAGGCGCGAAGGCGTTGGAGATTTGGTCAGAAAAAACAGCCCCGACCGTCGTGATGCGCCGCGCGCTGGAAAAAAGTGTTTATGGCTAATCCCTCGCCCTGGCAACTCATCCCCTTCCACTTCTGGTCGGCCGTGCTGTTCACTTTCGGCAGCATCGTGGGCAGTTTTCTCAACGTCTGCATTCACCGGATGCCGCGTGGCGAGAGCGTTGTCAGCCCGCCGTCGCACTGTCCGCGCTGCAACTATTCCATCCCGTGGCATCTGAATATTCCGTTGGTTAGCTGGTTGATGCTCGGCGGCAAATGCAAAAACTGCGGCGCGCCGATTTCGGTTCGTTACTTTTTGATTGAACTGCTGACCGCCGTTTTGTTTTTAAGCTGTTGGCTGGCGTTGGGGCGGAAATCGCCGGCGCTGGCGCTGGTTTATTGCGTGGTACTGGCCGGATTCATCGTGGCCACCTTCATTGACATCGAGCATTTCATCATTCCCGACGCCATCACGCTGGGCGGGATTGCCGCCGGTTTTATCAGCTCGCTTTTTGTCCCGACACTGCACGGAGCTCGAACGCCTGCGCTTTCCCTGGAGCGTTGCTTCGCAGGCGTCATCATCGGCGCTGGTCTGGTTTATGGTATTTTGCGATTGGGCAAGCTGGTTTGGGGCCGGCAGAGATTTGAGCTGCCCCCGGACACGAAAGTTTTTTTTACCGAGACGACGGTGAAACTTCCGGACAAGGAAATCCCCTACGAAGACATATTCTATCGCAAATCCGACACCATCGTGCTGGAGGCCAAAACCGTGGAGATGGTTGACCGTTGTTACGCCCGGGCCCCGTTGCGGCTGTCCCCGACCAGACTACGGGTTGGCGACGAGACTTTCAAGCCGGAGGAAGTGCAGCACCTCGAAGTTGTGACCGACGAAATCGTGGTGCCGCGCGAGGCGATGGGGCTGGGCGACGTGAAATTCATGGCCGCCATCGGCGGGTTCCTCGGCTGGCAGGCGGTGATTTTCTCACTGATGCTCAGCGCCGTCATGGGCGCCATGGTAGGAATCACTTTGATCGCTCTGCGCAAGAGCGAATGGTCCAGCCGTGTGCCTTACGGCCCTTACATTGCGCTGGCCGCAACCATCTGGATTTTCGGCGGCGAACGGATCGTTCGGTGGTGGCTGGGCCAATAGCTGCCGCGGGGGACAACCCGCGAGAGGAAGTGACGATCAGCCCGCGGGGCGGACGAGGTAGCCGCCGGACTTCTCGTCAGGCTCCAATGTCAGCAGGCCGCGCTTCTGCGCTTCCAGCAACAGGTCGTTGAATGAGCGGAACCCGTACGCGCGCTCGTGGAAGCCCGGATTGCGGCGCTTGATGGCCTGCTTGATCATTGAACCCCAGATGCACTCGTCCTGGTCCCGTTCCTCAGAGATGGCCTCCAGCGTCTCAGCGATGAGGTCGAGCGCCTTGTCCAGGGAGGGGCCTTTGTTCTCGCTTTCTTCGGCCGTGACGGCGGGCCCGGCCGGTTTGCCGCGCTGCCGCGCTTTTGACCGCTCGATGCGCACCAGATCATCGTAATACAGGAATTCGTCGCAATTCCTGATGAACAGGTCGGAAGTGGAATTCTTGACGCCCACGCCGACGACCGTCTTCGCATTCTCGCGGAGCTTGCTGACGAGCGGCGAAAAATCGGAATCGCCGCTGATGACGACAAAGGTATCCACGTGGCTCTTCGTGTAGCAAAGGTCGAGGGCGTCCACGACCATGCGAATATCCGCGGAGTTCTTGCCGGACTGCCGGACGTGAGGGATCTCGATGAGTTCGAAGGCGGCCTCGTGCAGGTCGCGTTTGAATTCTTTGTAGCGCTCGAAGTCGCAGTAGGCCTTCTTCACAACGATCTGCCCCTTGAGCAGGAGCCGTTCAAGCACTTTCTGAATGTTAAACCTGGGGTAATGGGCATCGCGTGCCCCGAGGGCGATGTTCTCCAGATCGAGGAACACCGCCATGGTCGCGTTGGAATCCGTGGTGCTCATCTTAATATGACTTCATGGCCGTAAACGCAGTGGCAAGTTGATCGGAGCGCGCCCTATTCGCACTGTGCTCTGTGCCGCAACGCATGATCCACCAGCACCAGCGCGGTCATGGCTTCGACCATCGGCACCGCGCGGGGCAACACGCAGGGGTCGTGCCGTCCGCGCGCTTTCAGGATCGTGTTCTTAAAATTCACATCCACGGTTTCCTGCTCGATCATGACGGTGGCGACCGGCTTGAATGCGACACGGAAGTAAATGGTCTGCCCGTTCGAGATGCCGCCCTGGATGCCGCCGGAACGGTTCGTGGGAGTGTAAACCTTCCCGCCCTTCGAGCGAAACGGATCGTTGTGCTGCGTGCCGGTCAACAGGATGCCGTCGAAGCCCGAACCGATGTCGAAACCTTTAGAGGCGGGCAGACTCAACATCGCTTTCGCCAAATCCGCCTCCAAACGATCAAACACCGGTTCTCCCCACCCCGTCGGCGCGCCGCGCGCCACGCCGACGACAATACCCCCGACGGTGTCGCCCGCTTTACGCGCCCGTTCGATCAGACGGATCATTTTGTCTGCCGCAACAGGATCAGGACAACGGACTATGTTCGCCTCAACGTCCTTCAGCTTGACTGTTTCCGAATCCACGCTGGCCACGATGCGCTGGACCTGCTGCACGTAAGCCAGCACTTCCACGCCGTTGCGTTCGCGCAGGATTTTCTTGGCAATCGCGCCGGCGGCCACGCGTCCGATAGTTTCGCGGGCACTGGTGCGTCCCCCGCCTTGCCAGTTGCGGATGCCGAATTTCGCCTGATAAGTATAGTCAGCGTGCGATGGTCGAAACTTGGTTGCCATCTCCGAGTAGGCTTCGGGCCGCGCGTCCTCGTTCCTGACCCACATGGAAATCGGCGTGCCGAGCGTTTTGCCTTCAAATGTACCGGAGAGAATTTGAACGCGGTCGCTCTCTTTGCGCGATGAAACGATCTTCGACTGGGCAGGCCGACGACGATCCAAATCCGGCTGAATGTCTGCTTCGGTCAGGTCCAGCCGGGGCGGACAGCCATCAACGACGACGCCCACGCCGCCGCCGTGGGACTCGCCCCAGGTCGTCACGCGGAACAGGCGGCCAAACGTATTCGCCATGCGCACAGAGTGCGGGAAAAAGTCCGCTAGTCCAGTAAAACCATGCAGTTCAAGCACGCTTCCATTGAAATACAGGTAGCATCGCAACGAGGCAGGAACAACGGAAGTCGCCGATGTTTGTCAGCAGAGACCACCACCTGTCAGGGTTGTTTCACGGACAGCTCCACCGACGCGGCGCTCGGCTCGGCTGCGTGGAGACAGGCTTCGTCGAACTCACCATGGTCCGCCATGATCCGAGTGAGGATTGTCCCGCTTTTTGCCCTGAACGCCAGCGCATCCCTGAGAGTCACGAATGACCCAACAACGACCGAGCCTTCCACCACAACAAAATTCTGCCTGCGTATTTCCTTCATCGCACAAACATCGCGTTCTGCCCTGCCCGCACTGACGCGGCGCGGCTCAGGGGATGAGCCGCACCGCCGCGCCCTTGCAACTTCATCTGCACGCCTCGCAGGGCCTGTTCTGTCGCAGATGGTGACCGCTTCGCAAGCACTGGCGATGCCAGTCGCACAAGTGATAATTGGCTATCCTTGGCAGGTAATGCTTTTATCTCTTCGAAGGCCATTGGCAAAGCACGGCGAAGCCATTTGCAGCGTCAAAAAGAAGCAGTGCGGCTATGGCACCGCACTGCGACCCAACCAAACTTTCACAGTCTCCTCCTTTAGTTAATCGGACCAGATGCGTTCGTTGTCTTGCAAATTCGATGCCAACGGATCGGCAACGCGCCTCGGAAGACAAGGGCCAACGCGCGTTCAACAAACCGCGCACTCGGCGAAACAGGAAAAGCTCCGGTGCCACCCCTACAAAACGCGGACCAGGATGAAATAGGAATAGATAAGCGCGGCCTCCAGCAGAACAAAGACGACGAAGCTCAAGATGGCAAAACCGCAGTCGAACCTGTTCTTGATTCGCCAGCCTTGAACCAACGGATTTTTCGTCTTCACAGCGATGCCTGAAGCATCAAGGATGCCGACGACCAACCCGGTCTCAACTGCGAGAAAACCGTTCCAGGCAGGCTTATGCTGACCGCTCGCCGCGCCGGCGTATCTTGAACACCTCCACCATTGCCGCTGGTCGATTCCCTCTCCCCACGACGGAGGAGTGGGGAGAGG
>Ga0209056_10006014_pt1 | contig 12582 bp, 7 predicted proteins | sample GraSoiAngelo_114_FD_185876 | JGI IMG/M metagenome (GOLD analysis project Ga0209056, IMG submission 185876) | Grasslands soil microbial communities from the Angelo Coastal Reserve, California, USA - 14_0903_13_40cm (SPAdes) (version 2) | ecosystem: Environmental > Terrestrial > Soil > Grasslands ... | reverse complement strand
GGTGAGAAACACGAGGCCCGTGAGGTTCAGGCGGGTCAGACGGGCGGCGTTATCGAGCCCCTTGTTCAGGATCACGTGGTCGACGATGTACCGGATGAACAGCGGCTCGATCATCTGCAGGCCGGCAACGACAAGGGCGAGCAAAAAGACCGCCCCGAGAGCATTGCGGTGCGGCCGTAGCCAACGCAGGTAGTCGCGCAGGTAGGCGCGCCGCGCACCCGGACGGGGCGCGGCGGGCGCGGGACCGCCGTCCTCGGCCTCCGACACCTGGTCGAGGCGCCGTTGCTTATAGTCTTCGACGAACTCCTGGTAGCGCTTCCGAGAAGAACGAGCGGGGCTCACGAGACAACGTGAACCCCGCTCAACACCTTAGTCAACCTGTCTTACTTGGCGAGATCGTTGACCACCCCGATCAGCATCCGGACCTTGGCCTGGTCGCTCGACGTTGAAGCTCCGGCGGTCAGCTGCGTGGCGAGCAAGGTCAACGCATCGTGCCGCGCCTGTCCCGACGCCCGCTCGGCCCGCGTCAGCGCGTCCCGGGTGGCGTTGATCCGGGGGGCCGGAAGGCCGTTGGACCGCGCCAGTTGATCGAGATACGCGCGGGCCACGGCAAAGCTCGCCGGCCAGACCAGCTGCTGCTGGTCCTGCGCGTTCAGGTAGTCGAAATGAATCAGCTTCGCGGCGTCGATCTCATTCTGCGTCAGCAGCGTGCTCGGCGTCAGCTCGAAAATATCGAGGCCGCGCGCGATCTCGGAGCTGATGATGTAGCCGTTGTACCAGTACGCCGACCACGAACCGGCGCCGAGCAGCTTCGTCGAATCCATCGGACCGCGGTCGAAGAACGCGATTTCCTTCGGGTGCGAGGGATCGGTCCAGTCGAACACCGAGACGCCGCCCTGATACCACCCCTGTGCCATGATGTCGCGGCCCGGCACCGGGATGAGTGTGCCGTTATGCGCCACACAGTTTTCCTGCGGTGTCTGCGCCACCGGCAGCTTGTAGTAGCTCTTGAAGCCCATCGTCGCGCCGGAGAGCGTGAAGATCGCGTCCGCTCCCCACTCGGGCTTGTCGGTCACGCGGCACCGGGGCTGCAGGCCGCCGCCCCACTCGTCAGTAAAGAGAATCTTCGACCCGTCGTTGTTGAAGGTGGCCGAGTGCCAGAAGGAGAAGTTCGAGTCCGACACGGCGCCAATCCGCTTGGGGTTCGCTGCGTCGCGGATGTCGAGCAACAATCCGTAGCCGCCGCAGGCGCCGCCTGCCAGGCCAATCGCGGGATAGACCGTGATATCGTGGCACTGGGTTGGCCCGGCATTGGGACTGAAGCCCTGACGCCGACGATTCGCTTCGATGCGTTTCGTAACGATGTCCTGGGCGTTGGCCCGCAGCGTGGCGGTGTCGGCGGTGGTCGGTGCTCCGGTTCCCCCGCGGGCCTTGACGATGCTGTCGAGCGCTGACGTGACGAACTGGGGGCCGAGGATGATGTCACGACCTTCAAACGTCACCACGTAACCGCCGGCGGCGCGCGTGGAATCGATCTCGCGCTTGAGCTCGGCGATGTCCTCGGGTGTCTCACTGTGGCGCGGCGGCGCGACCAGATCCTGAAAGATGCGGGGCGAGCTGACGATATGCGCCTGCTCAGGATGCGCGAGCGGAACCTGAATCACTTCGATGCGGAACAGCGCCGTGTTCGGCGTCGAATCGAGCGCTCCCACCGCGCAACCGGCCAGCTCGTTGGGCGAGCGCACGGGGGCCGAGCCGGAAACGTAGATGTAGACGTTGTCGGTATCACCGGGTTGCGTCACGACGGTATGCGTGTGCGATCCGCGGCACGTCTGCACGTCGGTGATGTGACGCGGGTTGGCGAGATCGGTGGCATCGAAGATGCGGATGCCGCGCAGCCGGTCATGGCTGACGGTGTCCGAGACACCTTGCGTGCCGCAGTCGGTGCGCCCGTTGAGCGCTTCGCCCGACACGAACAGGAAATTGCGATAGACCGAAACGTCGCTCTGCGATCCGGGACAGACGAAGGCTTTGTACAGGCGCGGAATCTTGGGGTTCGAGATGTCCCAGACCTGGATGCCGTTGAAATTACCCTGAATGACGTAGTTGCCGCGGACCGAGAGATCGGAGTTGATGAAGCGGAAGTCGCCCGCCGAATCGCGATTGATGAAGTCGGGCGAGGGCGGCGTTGTCGAGACCAGTCGCATATTCCAGTTCGCTTGCCCGGCAGTAAACCATCCGGCGCGGAGCCCGATGCGCGGATCCTGGCGTTGTGTGGCCGCCGAGGTTTGCGCCACCGCGCTTCCGCATATGACAAAAGAAAGAGCGAGTACCAGTCTCGATTTCACTGAGAGCTCCGTTTGAGGTCGTCCAACATGAGGGTCATCCGATTGATTTCAGTGGTCTGATCGACGTTCACGTCGGAGGCAAACCGAAAGATCGGCCCGTCCTGCGCTGCCCCGGGCACCGCCAGCAGCTGCTGCACCATCGTGATCGCGCCCTGATGGTGCTGGATCATGAACGTCAGGAACAACCGATCGAACTGAGGACCGCGCGCGGAGTCGAGCTGCGCCATCTGCTCGGGTGTCAGCATCCCGGGCATCAGCATGGGATGATCCATCCCCTGCATGATGTGGCCCCGCGGATCGGCCGGCGGCACGTACTCGCCATGCTCGCGCAGCCAGCGCTGGGCGAAGGCGATCTCATCGTTCTGGGCCACCACGATGCGCTCGCAGAGCACCCGTACCGATGGGCTCGCTCCATGTGAAGGCGCCCACCCCGCCATCTGAATGGCCTGGGCATGATGGCCGATCATCCCGGCCACGAAATGTACGTCCGCGGGCGTGTAGTTCTTGACGGGCTTGGCGGTCTGTGCGGTGGACACGCCGGCTACTGGAGCCGCGAGCGCCAGGATGAAAGCGATTCGTGTGGTCATTTCGAATAAAGCTATCCCGAATACCGCTGCTGACGAGCGCCCATTTGTCCGGGTTAAGAAATGAAACATGGGCGCCGCTAGTTTACAGCATGCCTGTTTCGCCTCCTATCGAACCCATGCTCGCCAAGATCGCGGAGCACGTCCCGGAGAGCGGCGACTTTCTCTTCGAGCCCAAGTGGGACGGGTTTCGCGCGATCGTCTTCCGGAGCGCGGACGGCGTCTACATCCAGAGCCGCGACCTAAAGCCCCTGGACCGCTACTTCCCGGAGCTGCACGCCGTTTTCCTCGCGCAGTTGCCGAGCGGCGTCGTCGTGGATGGCGAGATCGTGATGCCGACGAAACACGGGCTCGACTTCGGCGGCCTGCAGATGCGGCTGCACCCGGCGGCCTCGCGGGTCGAAAAGCTCGCGAAGGCCGCGCCGGCCGCGTTCGTGGCGTTCGACCTCCTCGCGAACGGCAAGAGCCTGATGCGGGTGCCCCAGCACGAACGGCGCATGCAGCTCGAAAAGCTCTTCAAGAAAATGCGACGTCCCCTGTACCTCACGCCGATGACACGCGATCCCAAGCTGGCAGTCGACTGGCTCCAGCGCTTCGAGGGCGCCGGGCTGGATGGCGTGATCGCGAAGCCGGCGGGGGCCTCGTATGAGCCGGGCAAGCGCGCGATGTTCAAAATCAAGCACGTGCGCAGCGCAGACTGTGTGGTGGCGGGATTCCGCTGGCACAAGAGCGGCAAGGGCGCGCTAGGATCGCTGTTGCTCGGCCTGTACGACGACGAAGACACATTACAGCACGTCGGCGTAACCTCGGCGTTCACGATGGCGATGCGCAAGCAGCTCGTGAAGGAATTCGCGCCGCTCCGCAAGAACGCACTGCAGAACCATCCCTGGCGAGAGTGGGCGGACGCGCAAGCCGCGTCCAGCAGGATGCCCGGGGGGCAGAGCCGCTGGAGCGCCGGCAAGGATCTCTCGTGGGAGCCGCTACGCATAGAGCGGGTCTGCGAAGTGAAGTACGATCACATGGAGGGGGACCGCTTCCGCCACCCGCCCGCGTTTCTGCGCTGGCGCCCCGACAAGCAGCCCCGCGACTGCCGCTACGATCAGCTCGAGGTTACTCCGGCGTACGAACTGGAGAAGGTGTTCGGGGCCTGATTTTCTCGGGGACGTGCTGGAGGTTGATCCGAATTCGATACCAGGCTGACGACCGCCCACGCATTTGATCCACGAGGACGTCAGCGGGCTCGAGAAGCTTGGCGACGCGAGGATGGCGCTTTTTCCATTTCGATAGCCCAGCCAGTGCTTCCTTCTTATCCTTCCCCCGACTGACCTCGATCAGCGGGTACTTCTCCGCCCGGGCCCGTGACTTGGACGGCTGCACCCGCGGCCGCTCACCCGGTTGCTTGCGGTAGTGGGGCGGCCACGGCGCGTCGCCCTGCCCTTCCCGCTCCTGCCGCGCCGATAGCTCCAGCAGAGCCTCGAGCGATCCCGCGCTGTCATCCATACCGGCATGGCGATCGCCGATCTTGGCGAAGCGCTGCGGCATGGTCCCCAGCGTGAAGTCTTCGGGGTCGGCGTCGTCCACTTCATCCCAGGAAAGCGGCGCGGACACGCGGGCGTCCGGGACGGGTCGCACCGAGTAGGCCGACGCCACGGTCCGGTCTTTGGCGTTCTGGTTGTAATCCACGAACACGCCCTGTCGCTCCTCCTTCCACCATTTGCTGGTCGCGAGTCCGTGGCCGCGGCGTTCTACTTCACGCGCCAGTGCAAGCGCTGCCCGCCGCACCTCGTCAAAACCCCAGCGCCGCTCGATGCGCACGAAGAGATGCATCCCCCGCGACCCGGAGGTCTTCGGCCACCCGACCAGTCCAAAATCCGCGAGGACCGCGCGTGCAATCTTCGCGACCTCACGCACTTGCAGCCATTTGATGCCGGGCACGGGGTCGAGATCGACGCGTAGCTCATCCGGGTGATCGAGGTCCTCGGTGCGCACCGGGTGGGGATGCAGCTCCAGACAGGCCAGATTCGCGAGCCACACAAGCGAGGCGGGATCGCGCGGGACCACTTCGTCGGCGGTGCGGCCTGAGGGGAAGCGTAACGTGACCACTTCGATCCAGGACGGCCGCGATTCCGGTGCGCGCTTCTGATAGAACGACGGCGCGCCGATCCCGTTGGGAAAGCGGACCAACATGTTCGGCCGCCCTCCCGCTCCGCGCAGCGCGCCCTCGGCGACCGCGAGGTAGTAGTTCGCGAGATCGAGCTTGGTGTATTTCGGTTTGGGAAACAGCACCTTGGCGGGATTCGAGATGGTGACCTCGTGTCCGCCAACGTGGCGCGTTGTCGATTCAGTTGAGGGGCTGATGCTGTCTCTCAATCGTCTGGACCGTCGAAAAACTCCACAACTCCTGTCTCGACGCAATACTCCGCCCCAACGATCAACAAACCGTCCCGCTCGATCCGCCGCTCGAGCAGTGCTGAGCCATGTCGCAGGTGATCGACGGACGCGCGAATGTTGGCGCGTGTGGCTTCCGCGGCGAGCGCCGCCGGATCGTTCGCCACAGCCGTGCCGAGCAGCGGCTCGATCGCCGGCCGGATGCGATCGACGATGGCGCGCAAATTGGGCGACTCGTGGCCCTGTGGTTGCCGCAGCTCTTCCAGCGTGGCAGCCACGGCGCCGCATTGCGTGTGTCCGAGCACGACGGCCAACCGCGTCTCGAACCGCTCGGCCGCAAACTCGACGCTACCCACCTGCGACGGCGCGACGATATTGCCCGCCACGCGAATGACGAACAGGTCGCCAAAGCCCTGGCGAAAGACCAGCTCCGCCGGAACGCGCGAGTCGGAGCAGCCGAGCACGATGGCGAATGGCTGTTGTCCCGCGCCGGGACGGCCCGCCGAAGCTGCCCCGTTTTCCACGAAGCGCCGATTGCCCTCGCGCAGGCGCGCCAGCGCCTCCTGAGCCGGGATCATGTTGAAGGATTGGTCAGAACCGTACTCCCGCTCCCAGGCGCAGCGTCCGCGGGGGAACGCGGGACCGGACCCGGCCGTAATCGCTGCCGGTGAACCCGGCCAGCGCATTGACCGCGGTTTGAATCCCCGTGACGCTCCGGTCGCCCAAGACATTGAACCCATCTACGACCAGCAGCACTTCCGTTCCCCCGCGCGGAAAGCTCCGCTCCAAATGTAGATCCAGTGACGCGCGGGGTTCGTAGCCGTACGTCCCACGCGGCTGAATGAAAATGCGATGCCCGGTCTCGCTCCGAAACAGGAACCGATGGAAGGGCACGGTGTCCAGCGCCCCGGGGGTCGATATAGAAGGTACCGCGGCGGCGAATTCGGACAGCAGCCCGTCAATCGGCAGCGTGGGCGTGACGCGATCGCCCGACGCATAGGAAAAAAACACGCCGCCCCGGAACCGCGCCGGCAAGAGCCCGCCCAGGTACACCTTCCCTTCGAAACGACTCTGGTTGTTGAGGGCACCGAAGAAGTTGTACTGCTCGTTGAGACGCACCCAGGGACCCGGCCCACCGTTCGTATAGTCGTCCGGTCCGGTCACCACGTTGTAGTTCCCCTTGAGTGTCGACAGCGTCGCCGACGCGCCGGCCCACCACGTCCGATAGCGGGCGTCCAGTCGGAGCTGCAGTTGCCCGAACCGGCGCGTCGCCTCCGGAATCTTGGTGAGGACGAAGTCCGGGTCGTAGCGCAGCGACGCCAGCTGCGCGGGGGTCATCCCCGGCGGGACATAGAGGACGTTGGGATCCGTCAGTTGGCCCTGCCGCAACAGCTCCTGGACATAGAGAATATCCTCATTGGAGATGGCCAGCCTTTCCACCACCAGCGGCCGGCCCGCAAAGATGACCGGTAGGCCGAAGCGATCGAGCATGATGACGTTCTGGACCACCGTGTAGTTCGACGCCAGGTTCCGGTCGACCAGCGCGACCATGTTGCGATTCCTGCGGTGGACGTACGCCACGCCGACCTTCCACCGCGTACCCAATGCGCGTTCCAGCGACAGCACAATTTGATCCATGTACGGTTGGCGGTACTGCTCGACTCGTCCTGTCTGATCGAGGCGAACGCTTTCGTCGAAGCGGAACAGCCCCGCCGCCGCGAGTGAATCGCGTTCGGTGAGCGTAAAAGTCTGCGCCGGGTTCGCGGGCGCAGCCCCAAGGTAGGACCAGATCTCCTCGTTGCTGTAGGTCCCGGCTCCGGCCACGCGGTCGAACAAGGCGGCGAACATCGGCTGGTGATAGCGACCCCAATGGGCTTTGGCGACGAGCCCGCCCAACGCGTTCAACTCCGCCACCAGGCCGATGCGGGGCTCAAGGGCGGCATCGCGCACTGCGGTGAATCGCGGACCACCATTTGCCGGCGTGAGTTCTCCCGTCCACCAACCGTACCGCAACCCTGGATTGAACCGGAGCCACGAGAGCAGTCCGATCTGCTCTTGCACGAACAGCGCGGCGTTGCGAACGTCCGAGTTGATCCTCACGTCGCCACCCCAGCCGGTAGGGATCGCGCCGAGATACGTCCACGTCGCGGGCGTGCCGGGGTCAAACCCGAGGACGCGCAGGGGTCGCCACGTCATCCCGCCGTTCCGCCGGCGTTCGTACCACCAGCCTCCCAACGCGTACTCGCCGCCGACCTTCACTTCGTGCTCCAGGCCCGCGAGCCGACCCCGGCCCGTCCAGGCGGCTGTCAAGCCGAGGCTCGACGGCGCGGCCCCCGTGCGAAATACCGCGCTCTGATACTGGGGCGGGTCGACCTCCGTCAGCAGCTCGATGCCCGGTGTAACGAAAGCGCGATACGGATCGTGCCACTCGCGCGCGGTAAACCCACCCACGCGCACCGCGAGCGCGCTGCGGGGTGACCAGCTGCGCTGCCAGGTGAGGTTGCCCGTCAGGTTCGACTGCCGCAGCCGTTCGGTCGCATCTGCGGCCTCGTACCCCGTTTGTCCGACGTGGTCGCCGTCCTGGTACCGCCCCATGAGACTGCCCTCGAGCAAGTCACGGCTGCTCGGCTTCCAGGTCAGCTTTGCCAGTCCCCGCTCTTCCCGGAACGACGGGGGCTGCGCGACGAAGGCGCCAGGGGTGGACGGCAAGTAGTTCAAGACCTGCTCTTCCTGCCGGATGACGTGTCCAAACACAGCGAAATGCAGGCGATCGCGGACCAGCGGGCCACGGACCTGACCGTCCACTTCCCGGCGACTCGCCAGCTCGCGTCCGATCTCACCGGGGACCAGGTTGGTGCCATTGAGCCGCTGGGACTCGAACGACGTCCGGAGCGCGCCCTCGATCACGTTCCTGCCTGCCAGCGTCACGACTTCCACGAGACCACCCTGCGCGCTGCCCACGTCGGCCCCAGCGCCGAGCCCGCGGACCTCGAGGGTCTCGATCCAGCTGGGACTGGGGAGCAACAGCGCGCCACCCAGACCCGGATGGTTGACGGTGGTGCCGTCGAGCGAATAGGAGTTGGCCTGGTCCGACGCGCCGCCCCAGATCTGATCGGGGCGCGCGCCCGCTGTCAGGGCGATCAGTTGCCGCGGGTCGAACGTGGACGGAAGCAACGCGATCTCGCTGACCGTGAGCTTCGTGCTCAACTCGGCGTCGGTCGTGGAGATCGTGGACGGAGGGGCGCTGACGACCAGCGAGTCGAGCGTGAAAGGCACGAGCTCGAGTGATACGATGAGTCGGGAGGTACGACCGGCTTCGACGTCAACGTCCCGCAGCAGCGGCCTGTAGCCGAGCCGGCGCACGACGACACGATAGGGACCGGGCTCGAGAGGCGCGATCCGCCACGCGCCGTCGGCGTCCGTCGTCGCGCGCCACCGACCGACACTCACATCCGCCGCTGCCAGGGGCCGGCCCGCGGCATCGATCACGCGGCCTTCCACTCCACCCCGAGTCTGGGCAAGCCCCGTCGCGGGGACCACCGCCGCAAGCAGGGTGGTGAAGACTGACCTCAGTTGACGCACACCCGTAACGTGCGGCGCGCGGACGAAAGAGCAAGGCGAGACTCGCGAGGGCTACTTCAGCTGCAGGTTGGGACCGCCTCCTTTGTCGCCGGCAGGAGCGGCGTCGAGCCCACGTAGATCGTGCAGATGGTTGGAGTGTTCGCGTGGCCTATCCTGGCGGTCCAGCCGTCCTCGGTTAGCTGCAGGCTCAGCAGCGTATTCCCCTCGCTAGGGCGGAACTCGAGTCCGTCGACCCTGGAGGTGTACCGTGCCGAGTCGGCATAGAACGCCTCCTCGGCGACAACGAGCATTCGCAGGTCCGACTTCATGGCGGCGACGGGCGCTGGGTCGGCGTCCACCCCGAAGCGCCGCAGATCGACGACTGACAGCGAAGAGAAGACGCGCCCCAGCGGCACCGGGAACCGCCGACGCACCTCTGCCGGCGGGTTCACGATCTCGATCAGCGCAATGACTACGCCCTCCGCCGGCTCATTTGGAATCTCGCTCTTGTCGCGTGCCGGGATTACCTGTGCGCCTTGCCATCTCAGGTACTGTGAGTAGGAACGCATCCGTGCATCTCCCCTGCGCTGGTCTTCCATGAGGATGAGTCGAAAGCCTGGCCACCGCTTCTGATAGAATGCTTGCACGCTATCGGCCGGCGTCATGACCACGTACATGCGCGCCCGCAGGAACGGATAGTCGCTGAGCGACTCCTGGTCCATCATCATCTGGGCCAGGCCGCGCGAGTGTGCGGGAAGCCGCACGGCCCCGGGCGGCATCGGGATCGCCTGCCAGTCGGCGAGCAGTACGGACATGGGGTGGTTCCCAGCGTCGACATCCCGCAGCACCGCCGCGGCTTCCTGCTCCTGCTGGGTCAGGATCAGGTAGACCGCGAGCGCTTCACGATACACCAGCCGTTCCGGCGCCAGCGCCACCGAGCGCCGCCCGTAGCGGACCGCGGAGTCCGCATACGCCTTAGCGAGCGCGTCTGCGGACGGCGGCGGCGCGGTGACACCGTACAAAATGCCCATCCAGTTGTGACTGAGGGCATACAACCGCGCTTTCCAGTAGTGCGCCTCGGCGTTGTTAGGCTCGAGCGCCAACACGCGGTTCAGGGCCGCGTGATGCACCGTATACTCGGCCGCGAGCGACGCAAACGTGGGGAGCGTGTCCCCGCGCTGGACGACGAGCGGCTGCGCGATGTGCCGAAGCCGGCCGAGCCGCACCGACAGGATCAGCGCCCGGACGTCGTTGGGCTCTCGGCTCAAGTAAGCGGATAACTGCGTCACGGCCTTGGCCACATCCCCCATGATCTCGCCCTGAGCGCGATCAACTGGTCGGCCCGCCTCGAGTGCCTCCGCGCGGTCCACGACGGCAGCCACCCGGTCGACAAGTGAGCCAGTGCCTCCGAGGGGTGTCGTATCCGGGAGCTCGACGGGTCGCTCCGCGACCGGCACTGCGCTCACCTGCCAGACGTAGCGACCAGTCCGGTCGATGTACTCGCATTCGCCGTCGCGCCGCACGCACGCGAGCCCGCCCGAGAAGGGCTGGACCTCTCGCCACTGCGGAGCGATCACGACCTTTCCGGTGTGATCGATGTAGCCGCTCCGTTTACTGCTGTCTCGCACCGCGGCCAACCCCTCCGAAAAGCCCCAAGCGACTACAAACTGCGGCGCAATCACGATCGTCCCCGTCGTGTCGATGTACCCATAGCGGGGGCCCACGCGGACCGCCGCCAAGCCCTCGTCGAACTTGCCGGCTTCGTCGAAGCGAGGGGGAATCACGACCCGACCTGTGCGGTCGATATAGCCCCACTTGCCGCCGAGGGACACCGCAGCGCGACCCTCGGAGAATCGCAGCGACCACTTCTCCGACGTCCGAGGGTCGCGCCGAAATTGCGGCGCGATCACCATCGCCCCCGTCGTGTCGATGTAGCCCCATGTGTCGCGCACCAGCACCGGGGCCAGCCCTTGCGAGAAATCCAAGGTCTCGCGGAACTCGTTGGGAAACTCCAACCGGATGACCAACTTGCCAGTGTGGTCGATGTAGCCCAAGGTTCGGCCTGTCATGACTTGCGAGCGCCCATCGACGAAGCCGGTGGCGACGTCGAACCGCGGCTCGATCACGAATCGGCCCGACGGATCAATGAAGCCGCGTTTGCCGCCGAGTTCGACGACGGCGACCCCCTCCGAGAATCGCGACGTCATGTCGAACCGCGCCTCAATGACCACCGCACCGGTGGTATCGATGTACCCCCACTGGTCTGCGATCAAGACCTGGGCGCGACCCGCCGAGAACTCGCCGGCGAACTTGAAGCGTGGCGCGATGCTCATCTTGCCCGTTGCGTCGATATAGCCATAGCGGTCGGCGACGACGACCGGGAACAGACGCGGGTGCTCCCGAGGCGCTTGGCCCGAGGAAGCGGACGTCCACGCCAAGAGCGCTACGAGGATTAGTACCCTCCGCATGCGGCCCCTCCACTTTCACTGAGCATCGAAGCGCCGCACGTTGATGAATGACAACGAGCAAAACACGTTCCCCACCGGTACCGGGAACTTCTCACGTACCTCCGCTGGCGGGTTCGTGATCTCGATCAGCGCGATGTTCACGCCCTCGGTCGGCTCCTCCGGAATCTCTTTCTTGTTCCGCACCGGGACGAACCCTTCACCCCGCCATTTGAGATGCTGCACGAAACTGCGCACCCGCGTAGTGCCGCTCCGTTCGTCTTCCGTCGGGATGAGCCGAAAGTCCGGCCAGCGCTTCCGATAGAAGGCTTGCAGGCTCTCGGCCGGCATCATGACCACGTACATGCGGACCCGCAAAAACGGATAGTCGGGGATTGTCCCTTCCTCCATCCACATCCGGGCCATGCCGCGTGCCTCGGCGCTGAGCGCTACCGCACCGGCCGGTACCGGAATCGCTTCCCAGTCGGCCAGCAGCGTCGCCATGGGGTGGTGCCCACCGGCGACCTCCCGCAACACCGCCGCCGCTTCGCGCTCCTGCTCACTGAGGATCAGGTAGATCGCCAGCGCCTCGCGGTACGGGACCCGGTCGGGCGCCAGCTCAACCGCTCGCCGCCCGAAACGGACTGCCGAGTCCGCGTAGGCGCGGGAGAGACCGAGCTCCGCTGCCGGAGGCGGGGTGAGACCGTACAGCATGCCCATCCAGTCATGACTCAGGCCAAAGAGCCGCGCCTTCCAGTAGTGCACCTCGGCGTTGTTGGGCTCCAATGCCAGCGCCCGATTCAACGCCGCGTGGTGTTTCGAGTATTCGGCGGCGAGTGACGCAAAGGTCGGCACTGAGTCGCCGCCCCTAGTAACAATCGGCTGGGTGACCTGTCGGAACCGGCCCAGCCGCACTGACAGGATCAGGGCCCGAACGTCGTTCGGCTGCTTGTCCAAGTAGGTGCTCAACTGCGTGGCGGCCTTGGCTGCGTCCTGCATGATCAGCTCGATCGCGCGGTCGACGGGCCGGCCGGCTTCGGCCGCCTCGGCGCGGTCTACGACTGCCGCGACGCGGTCCACGAGCGATCCCGTGCCGCCGAGGGGGGTCGTGTCCGCCGCTGGTGGCGCGGGTGGCGGGGCTGGCCGCTGGGCAACTGCGGTGCGAAGCGACTCCGCCCACACGATATTCCCCGTGCGGTCGATATAGCGGGACCCATCCTGTTCCACGACCCGCGCTAACCCACCTGCAAACGGCGA
>Ga0209056_10006012_pt1 | contig 12582 bp, 10 predicted proteins | sample GraSoiAngelo_114_FD_185876 | JGI IMG/M metagenome (GOLD analysis project Ga0209056, IMG submission 185876) | Grasslands soil microbial communities from the Angelo Coastal Reserve, California, USA - 14_0903_13_40cm (SPAdes) (version 2) | ecosystem: Environmental > Terrestrial > Soil > Grasslands... | reverse complement strand
GAAAGGCTACTTCGAAAGCACGCGTCAGGTTTACCTTCCCGACGTGTACCCGCCTTTTCTCTTTCGCGAGGTGCGACAGAATCATGGCGTCATCGCTTGCGAAGGCTCGATGTTCAAAAGCAAGTTCGCCAACGCCCTGACGACGATGATGATCGGTTCGCTGGGTCTGGCCTCCGCCGAGAACAAGCTTTCCCTTGCCTACGGGGGCGAGGCGGGTCACATGGACGGACTCATTCAGAAAATGTGCGAGCGCTACGTCCATAATTCTCTGGTCATCACGCGAAACGTGGAATCGCGGACACTCTTGAGTTCGCTCGGAATCCCGACAGAGCTTGGCACTGATACGGCCTGGACGTTCGAACCGCATCCGCCGGAATATGGCCGCAAGTCGTTGCGCGAGGCCGGATGGGACGAAAGGACACCGGTCCTGGTTCTCTGCCCCATTCACCCTTTTGTCTGGCCGGTGAAGGCTTCCCTTGCAAAATATATCGCGCGGGCAACCACTGGTGCGTATAAGGACAGCCAGTACCGCACCGTTTATTTCTTCGAATCGGGTCGGGAAGTCGACAGGAAATACGAACATTACATTTCAGGATTCACAAAGGCGACGCAGGCGTTCGTTCAGCGGCATCGCGTTTTTCCGGTTCTGGTTGGGATGGAACGGCTCGACGCGGTTGCCTGCCGCGAGATTGCCACACGCATACCAGGCACGCCGGTTTTCACTTCGGACGATTACAATATGTTCCAGCTTGTTTCCATTCTGCGCGCGTGTTCCTACATGGTTTCTTCGCGCTACCACGGTATTGTGACCTGCATGCCCAGCCTGGTGGCCTCGGCAGGCGTGACCATGGACGAGCGCATCCGCAATCTGATGCGCGAGCGTGGACATCAGCATCTTTTCTTGACGGTCGATGACCCCGATCTGGAGCCGAAGCTTCTCCAGATCATGGAGACGCTGGTTGCGGAAGCCGACTCCGTCCGCGAAGCCATCGGGCAGACGGTGGTCCACAACCTCAAAGTGATGGCCCGCATGGGCACTTTCCTTGAGGATGTTGTCCGGCGCGTCTATCCAGAATTTCCGCTCCGCTCCGGCGTCTTTTCCTGGGAACAGTATCTGCCGCCACTGAGCAATAATTTGATTCAGCTCGCCGGGCGTTACGACTCTTCGCCGGCCGCGCTTGCGGCAGTTCGCTGACTTTTCATGCCCAATTTCCTTGAAACGATTCTTGCTCGACTCAAGCGCGCGGATGGTCGCGTCGTTCTTCGCGAAATTCGCGGGGATCAGTTTGTGAGCGTGACGGGCAGGGAATTGCTAGAGCACATTCAGCTTGTGCGGATGTTCATTCGAAGCTCCGGCGTCCGGCCGGGGGCCCGTTGCGCTCTTCTAGCTCCCAACTCCATTCGCTGGGCCGTCTTCCATTTGGCGGTCATGGCCGAGGGGATGATCGTCGTGCCCCTCTATTCGCGGCAGGCGCCCGCCGAACTCGTCGGCATGATGAAGAATTGCCAGCCGTGCCTGATTTTTGTGAATGAGGCCACACTCGGCGAAAGCGTGGCCCAAATTTGGCCCGAGGCTCCGCGCCGTGTGCTCTTCGATGAAGTCCTGCGGCACTCAGTGCCGCAACCTCCGCTTGCCGATGCACCCAATCCTCGCATCGCCAGCGATATCGTCACCATCATCTATACTTCAGGAACGTCGGGAGAGTCGAAAGGTGTTTGCCTGAACGTGGGAAACCTCACTCACATGCTCTCCTGCACGACAGAACGCCTCGATCAACTGATGGGTGCGACACGCGAACCGGACCGCGTGTTTCATTACCTGCCATTTAATTTTGCGGCGTCTACGATGCTCCTGCAGTCTTGTCTCGCGCGTGAAAGCATTCTTACTCTTTCGACGGATCTCAACCACCTTGCCGACGAAATCAATCTGGCATCACCGAACTATTTCCTAAATGTTCCGACGCTGTTGGAGCGCGTCCGGCGCGGCGTTGAACAGGCCATTGCCAAGCGGCCCGCGGTCATTCGTTTTCTGTTTGCGAAAGCACGCACAGCCTGGCAGCGGCGGTCCGCGGGTCGTGGCCGCGCACTCGATGCGTTCTGGCTGGCGCTCGGCCGCAGGCTCATCTTTCGGAAGATTCGAGAGCGCTTCGGCACACACCTGTGCGCGCTGATCTGCGGTTCAGCGCCGCTCGCTCTGGAGACGCAACAATTTTTCCTGATGCTTGGCATTCCGCTGTTGCAGGCCTACGGGCTCACGGAAACCACTGGCATTTGCACGCTGGATGATCCGCGCGTGCCCGTGGAGCCGGGTTATGTGGGCACCGTGATTACCGGAATCGAGATGAAGATCGGCGAAAACGAAGAGATCGTCGTGCGCGGGCCGCACATTTTCCCGGGCTACTGGAACCGCCCGGAAGAAACTGCCCGCGTACTGCAGGAGGGATGGTTCCACACCGGAGATCAGGGCGAAGTAAACGTTCGCGGTAATTGGCGCATCACCGGCCGCATCAAGAACCTGATTATCTTGAATTCCGGACATAACATTGCGCCCGAACCGATCGAAGAAGAAATGGCGCGGCTTCTCCCAGCGGCGCAGCAGGTCGTCGTGGTCGGCAATGGGCGCGGCTATCTCGGCGCGCTCGTGACCGGGGAAGTTGAATCCGCAACTGTTCAAGCGGTGCTCGATGCCGTGAATTCTGAACTCCCGCATTACAGGCAGGTCAGAAGTTTCACCGTTATCCGCGATGTCTTTAGCGCCGAAACCGGGTTGCTCACCGCCAACGGCAAACTTCGCCGCGAGGCCATAAATGCGCGTTATGCTTCAGAAATCAATGCCATGTACGATTCGAAAGGGGGTCGCGAGGGGGTCAGCAGGCAGCAGGCATGAAAACCTTCACTGGCAAAACGTTGCATTGGGAGTGGCGCGAAGGGGTAATCGAGCTGACGCTCGATCATGAGCCGGCCAATGAAATCGGCACAGCCATGCTCGCGGAGCTGGAAGAGTTTGTTGCCGCGTTTGCTGTGCTTGCACCGGAGACTTCCGTCTGCATTCTTGCGAGTGCGCGCAAATCCGTTTTCTCCGCCGGTGCGGACCTGCGCGAGCTATATCATGGCGCCGCAGCCCTTCCTGAAAAAGAACGGGTCGAGGGTATTCGCCATTTTCTGGAATGCATTCACGCCGTTCTGAACGCGATCGATGCTGCACCGTTCGTGACGATTGCTGCCGTTCACGGCGTCTGCTTTGGCGGAGGACTCGAGCTCGCCTTGGCCTGCGATATTATCGTCGCCGACAAGATGGCGCGGTTTGCGTTCCCCGAGCTGCGTCTGGGACTCATCCCCGGCTTCGGCGGCATCCCGCGGTTGAAACGTGATCTTGGCAACGCTTTCCTAAGGGATTTGCTCTTCACTGGGCGAACGGTCAACGCGACTCGTGCACACGCCGTCGCTCTCGTAGCGCAGCTCGCCGGTGAAGGCGAAGCTCTCCGTATCGCACGATCGGCCGCGGCGCAAATCACCAAATTTGATGCCGTGACGCGTGCGGCCGCCAAGAAATTCATCAAGCCCATTCCGCACGACGAGCTTCGGTGCGAGATCGACCTCTTTTGCGAACTCTTTACTCGCCCCGCCGTTATGGCCGCCCTGAAGAAATTTGTCGAAGACCCCAACCCCATGCCCTATCTGCCTTGAAGCTTATGGTTTCAAATCAGAAGAATGGGCTCGCACGCCAAGGCAAACTCACCTTGCATCCGTGACCTTCACGGGTCTTGCTCATCACTCGGGGCTCCCTCCCCTTGGTGGGTGCGGGATTTCATATTCGCTCCGTGGGCGGCGAAAGCCTCCCTCAATGGTTAACGATTTAAAGTCGGCTGTCTCGGGATGTGTTTCGGCTACACTTTGTACCGGCTGGCCAGACGTCGGCCCGCTTTGACAATGCTTCTGTGGTTGGCGCGGGGGCTGTCCATGGGGCGGAGATTTCTGCAGCTCCTTTGGGCGACACGGTCGTTTCAATGACGTTGACGGCCTTAAGTTTTCTAAATCGAATTGGCGGAATCAAGGCAGGACGAGGCGATGAATATTGGTCTAGCGGTAGTTTACTGCCGGCGGAGTCGATAGATTTCTAAGAGTTCCTTTTTGTGCAGTCTAAAGTGTGGGTTTGGTATTACCCACGGTGGGTAATCTGCAGCTCGTCCAGCTTCAGTGCCTTGGCCAAAGCCTGCTGCGCCAAAGTTTGTTTCGAGAGCACATAGGCAGCGCGAGGGAAACCTTTCTCGCCTTGCCGTGGGTAGAGCAGAACGAACTGCTGTATCCGTTGCAACTCTTCAATGAGTTGCTCCATCGAAAGATCACTCCAAGCGGCTTTGGCCTGGCGATGCACATACTGCAACAGAGAGATGCCCAGCATGCAGTAAAACGCATGGATGCGGATCTTGCGGTCGGTCCAGTGATGCATTGGTCCCCAACCGAGCCACTCTCCGTCTTTCAGGCCGCGGAAGACGCGCTCGACTTGTTGCTGGCCGTCATAACCGGTTACAACTTGTTCCGCCGTCCAGTCCATGCGGTTGGTGAGCAGCACCGTGCGGCCTAAGCGACGACCGAGCAGGCGCTCAAACGCGGCCTGATCGAAATCAAACTGAAGCCGCCAATGGCCGTCGCGAGATTCCAATTGATAGCGAATTAAGTCCGCCAGGAATTGGCCGGAAAGCCACGTCTGAATCTTGCGCGTGATACCTTCCTCGGTCCAACGCGAACGAGGTTTATTCAATTCCTTCGAGAAACGTCGCAGGGACTGCAGCGTGCGGCTGATGCTGGTGGTCACGCTGTGCAGTTGCTCGGCGGCAAAAGGCGCCGAATACTTCACCACCGCGAGATATTCCTGGCCGTGCACCAGCAGCTTCTCGGCCACAGCTCGCACACCGGGCTGTTCCGCGCTGCACGGCGGCAGCTCTTCGGTGGCGCGCTCGCGTAACTCCGGCGGCGCTTGATTCCAGGGCAGAGCGGAAATCCATCCCACCCCCGCCTCTTGCAGTTGCACGGTGTTGTCCAGGGCGGCCGTGCCCTTGTCAAAGACCAGCGTGACCGTGTCGCGAGCAATTTGATTTTGATCCAGCAGGCGCACGATCCGTGCCAACGCTACGGAGAACTCTTCGACATCGACTACGTTGCCCGGGTACACGTGGTGGCATAGGCTCAACCCGCTCTCTCCGTCCAGAACATAACTTAGGCCTATTTGGCACAAGTTGTGGCGACCTTGTTTGTTGTGTCCGCGCTGCGCCAGGTGGTTCCGCGTGTTGGTGCTAGCAATGTAGGTGTAGAAGTTGGTGGTATCGTAGGCCAGTAGTCGACGGCCGACCAGGTGCTTCTCTTTCCACAGACCGAGTAAACGCAACTGCGCTTGATCGAGGGGATCCTCCGCATGAGTCAGAGTCTCACTGGATTCCGGAAGAATCTGTTCGAAGGCGTCCCAGAAGGCTTGCGAGGTAAAGCGCTCGGAAGGGAAACCCCACTCGGAAGCAAGGAGGGTCCGCTCGTACCAGCTACTGACTTCGGTTTTCGGACCGGGATCACAGATGCGGTGAATGGCCGCGAGCAGGAGATAGTGAGCGGGACCGGGTCCGGAACGCGGAGCAGGCCACAGGGATTCGAGCAGCGGCCACACGCCGGACTGTTTGGCAGCCAGCCACAAGGCGCCGGGGAGGCCGAAGTCTCGCAAGGTGGCGGAGAGGGGAACCGGGGCGGACTTTTGCTCGATGAGTTCGGCGACTTTTTCGGCGGTGCCGAGATAGGCCTGATGAACGATGCGGGGTTTGCCGTCGACGCGAGCGCTTTCGACGAGGTAGTAGTAGAGGCGGTTGCCCTTTTTCTTTTTGATGAGGCTAGCCATCAAGGGTAATACATAAACAAGATAGCAATCATTGTCAAGCATAAAATACGACAAACATCAAGAGTGTAAGCCTGAAAATAGGGGGTAATACATAATCCAAGAGGAGAAAACCCGCTTAAGTTCTACGGAGGGAATGATTTAGTGAAAATGCGCAAGGCTTCGGAGAGCACTCGCAGTAAACTCCCGCTAGTGGGTGCTCCCATCACCTTACCCGTCAATATTCTGGCTATCATCAGCGCGGGGCTTCTGGAGTTAATTCAGGGTCTCCGGAGGCGCCAGGTGTCTAACAACAGCGATGTTGCACCGAGTGGTGTCGTCTCGTCCGATTTTCCTTCTCGGCACAGGGATGATAAATTGACCGTGCTATGCGAACCTTAGAACAAACGACCCAGGAAGTGTTGGACTTGGCGGCGAAGCACTTTCAGCTGCCCACCGGATCGCTCGCTCCGGGAGACGATTTTTTCAAGAGACTCGGCATCGACAGCCTGCAGACGCTGGAGATGCTCTCCCGCCTCGAAAGTCATTTCGGCATCGAGCTGCCGGACTACGAAGTTCAGGGAGTCAGCGACTTCAGGACCCTGGCTGAACGGATTCAGTCCCGCCTGTAAGGCCAAGAAGATTGGCCGCAGCGGCGCTGAGTGAGGAGGGAATGGAGCAGAGCAGATCATGGAAACTGACGATCTGAGTGGCCCGATCATTGGATGCCCGATTGAAGTTCATCGTCAGCTCGGGCGTGGACTTGGGAGTCCATCGAGGAGTCCGCGCTTGCCGTGGAACTTGAATTCGCCCGGTTTCATTTGGAGCGTCAAGTGTCAGTCCGGAGTAAATATTTGCAGAATGGCGCATCGATCACCGGCTGGAGAAGTTCGTTGTTGTAGAATTGAAGAGTGGCGAAGGAATCGATCCAGTTTTTGAGGCACAGGTGCTCACGTATCAGCGACTTACAAAGCTAACAGTGGGACTCCCAATTTATTTCAATTCTCGCCTACGGCATCATGGGATCAAGAGGTTCGTTCCTTGACCCTCGTCTGTTCCGTGCCTTTCGGACGCAATAGCTAATCTCCTATGCTGAATCTGGCGCAGTATCAATCTATCGGCGAAGCGCTGCGGGATGCGCTGGATCAGTTTGCGAACGAAGTGTGCCTGATCGAAGCGGACCGCGAGCGCGAAAAAGAGCGCCTGACTTACCGAAATTTCAAAGAACGTGCGCATCCGCTGGCCAAAGCTTTGCAGGACGTAGGCTTCTCCGCTGGCGCTAGAGCCAGCATCATCATGACGAATCAGTCGAAGTGGCTGATCTCGGCCTACGCCATCTTCTTCAGTGGCGGCGTCCTTGTGCCGCTCGATTACAAACTCACGCCGGACGACCATTGGCAACTGCTCAAGCATTCGGACGCTGCTGTGCTGATCACGGAATATCCGATCTGGCGGCAACTCAGCGCCTCGGCGGGCCGCACGGCCGCGACGCATGTACAGACCGTGCTGGTCACCGAAGGACCCGCAAACGCCGATCTCGCCGGTGCGCGGCGGTGGGAAGAATTCCGCGGAGCAGGCGAACCCATCTTCATCGCGCGGAAGCGCCAGGAAGTGGCCTGTATTGTCTACTCCTCCGGGACAGGCGGCCGCCCGAAGGGTTGCATGATGACGCAGGAAAACTATCTGGAACAGTGCATCGCACTCACTTCGATCTATCCGTTCTGGCCCGGCGTGCGCTACCTCAGTATCTTGCCAACAAACCATGCCATTGATTTCATGGTCGGTTTTTTCGGACCCTTCACCTGCGGCGCAACGGTCGTGCATTTGCGCACACTGCGTCCCGAACATGTGCGCGAGGCATTTCCGAAATACAAAATCACTTATGTGAGTCTCGTTCCGCTCGTTTTGAAAAACCTGCAGAAAGGCCTGCAGGCGCGCTTCGAATCGCTGCCACCGGGCCAACGGAAAATCTTCAATGTGCTCGTGGGCATCAACAAAATGCTCACCAAGAGCCGGCCTCGTCTTGGCGTCAGTCGCCGGCTGCTCAGGCAAGTGCATGAGGCGTTTGGCGGAGAGCTTCGCGCCATCATTGTCGGTGGCGCCTTCGCAGAACCGCAGACGCTACAATTTTTCTACGATTTGGGGATTCCCGTCGCCAACGGATACGGCCTCACGGAAGCGGGCACGGCGATCACCGTCAACGATATGAAACCATTTCGCGCAGACACCGTTGGCAAGCCGCTGCCCGGGATGGAAGTGCGCATCGTGGATCCGTCTGCCGACGGCGTTGGCGAAGTCTCTGTTCGCAGCAAGACGGTCATGGCGGGCTACTTGAATGACCCTGAACTCACGGCGGAAACTATCGTCGATGGTTGGCTCCTGACCGGCGACCTTGGCCGCTTCGACGAGACAGGCCACCTGCAGCTCACGGGCCGCAAGAAAAACATGATCGTCACTGAGGAAGGGAAGAATATCTATCCTGAGGACATCGAAACTGCTTTCGAGAGTCTTTCTGTAAAAGAATTTTGCGTTTTCGCCGCCAATTACATTTGGCCCAAACGTTCGATGGTCGGCGAAAAACTTGTGCTGGTGCTCCACCTCGAGCCGGGACAGCAGTACGGCGACAAACTCCTGCGGGACATCAACGCGCGCAACAATCGCCTGCTAAACTACAAGCGTATCCACGGGGTTGTTCTGCTGGACGAGGACTTTCCCCGGACGGCTTCTGTAAAGATCAAACGCAATGTACTGGCGGAACGTCTCGCGAAGTTGGACAGCGCGGCTGCGATTCTGCCCTTATGAAACCGGTTTGGAAATGATTGTGAGGATCGGAAGTTAGAATTTCGGACTCATTCTTCAAATGGATCGTTTTTTCGCCATCGTCAACCCCGCCGCCGGTGGCGGCCGCTCAGCGAAGCTCGCCGGGCCTGCCCTCGCGCGTTTACGCGAGAAAGGGCTGAAAGTCGACGTCATCGCTTCGACGTGTCCAGGCCACGCTTTGCAACTTGCCCGCGAGGCCTACGATCAGGGTTACCGGCGTTTTCTTGCAGTCGGTGGAGATGGCACGGCTCACGAAATCCTCAATGGTGTTTTTGCGGGACGCTCCGCGGTTCAACGCATCACCCTGGGATTCCTGCCGCTTGGCACCGGCAATTCTTTCTTGCGCGACTTTACAAAGGACGGAGCCGCGGCTTCGATGCAGGCGCTTCTCCAGGGTCGCAGTCGCACCGTTGACCTTTTGCGCCTGACACACGCCACCGGCGAAATCTATTCCTTCAATCTCCTGAGCGTTGGCTTTACCGCTGATGTCGCTGCTTTGACCAATCGAATGTTCAAGCCGTTTGGCGATCTCGGCTATTTGCTCGGTGTTTTCGTGCGCGTGGTGCAGTTGCGCTCGCGCTCTTTGGCTTTGCGCTGCGATGACGATCGGGAGTGGGATGAGCGGCGCGCTCTTTTCCTGACCTTCAACAATAGCAAGTACACGGGCGGCACGATGCTGATTGCGCCGCACGCGGATCCTACCGACGGGCTCATTGAATTTGTCCGCTGGGGCCCGATCGGCCGGCTGGGATTGCTCCGCACATTGCCGCGTCTTTACGACGGCACTCATGTCAATCATCCGCTCGCTTCGCGCCGCGCAGTGCGTCACGTCGAATTCAAGGGGACCGCACCGGTGGATATCATGATCGATGGTGAAGTGCTGACACTGGAGTGCCGGGCACTCGACATTCTTCCCGCCGCCGTGGACATCTGTATATGAAACGGGCCTGGTTGGTGGTACGCAGCGCGATCCTGTGGATCTTCAGCGGTTTGCATTTCTTTCTTGTTGTGCCGCTGCTGATCTTTCTCGGCATCTTTCTGGATCCTCGCGAGCATGATTGGTTGCAGCGCAGTTTCTGCCGGCGCATCGCATTTCTTTCCGGCGCGCAAGTCCAGGCCCGCCGCTCCGGCGGTTTCGATGCCCAGCGGACGTCCTTTTTCATGGCCAACCACGTCAATCTCTTCGATCCTTTCATGCTGTACTGCGCCATCCCGCAGTTTGTACGCGGATGGGAGCTGGAATCCCACTTCAAGATTCCGGCGTACGGCTGGCTGATGAAGCGCTTCGGCAACGTCCCCGTTCCGGATGTCCGTCGTCCGTCAGACTTGAAGCGCATGTGGCGCATGACACAGGACGCCATCAACGGCGGCACGAGCCTGATCATTTTTCCGGAGGCCAAGCGGACTCGCGACGGGCGAGTGGATCAATTTCAAGACGGCGGGTTCCGCATGGCGCAGCAGCTCGGCATTCCCATCGTGCCTGTCAGTCTCGTGGGATCCTTCCGCCATCACCGGACGGGCCACTGGATGCTCTGGCCGGTGAAGATTACGGTTCATCTTCATGACACCATAGAGACCAAGGGGCTCACAAAAGAAGATGTGCCGGCACTGCGCGAACGCGTTCGCGCGATCGTGGCAGCACCGTTGGAAGAGGCCTCGAGGGGGAGCACAGGCATAGTGGGGCAAGGCAGGCCACTCGGAGATGGTGACGCGTGACGGGACAAAGAGGGCCTGCTTGACTGGAGGGTCCCTGACGTATTGGCATTATGTGTATGACTACTTATGGCCCCATCCGGTCTGCTGTCGGATACCCGAATCGGCGTTTCAAATTGGCGTACGCAAGAGTCGTCTACGGGGTGATGGTGCCCCGCCCATACCAAAGGCGAATGGCCAGCGCATGACTCCACGCTGCGCCTCGCTTAGTTGAGAATGGGGTAAGGGGCAGGCCAGGGAAGAGACGGCCAAGAGATGCGGGCTAAAGCGAAAGCTTGATTCCGGGAAGGACACGGCCGGCCCTGGTTTCCTGCCAGGTGTAATAGATGCGGTGGATGACGGTGATCGTGGAAACCACGGCAATTACCCACAGAACCGGACCCATGCGATTGACCAGCCCGCCGATGATGAGCAGCACAAGGCGCTCGGGGCGCTCCATAAAGCCGACTTTACATAAGGGAATGAGGGACTCTGCGCGGGCGCGCGCGTAACTCACCATGACGGAGCCGGCTGTAGCGACCGCCGACAGCACGACATAGGGAGTCCTGCCGCTGACGGAATAGTAGACCAAGAGGCCCATGTAGAGGGCCATGTCCGCATAGCGGTCGAGAGTCGAATCGTAGAATGCGCCGAAGGCAGTGACGCGGTTCTGCCGACGTGCGACCTGCCCATCCAGCATGTCAAGGAAACCGGCAAAGAAAATGGTCAGCGCGCCGGTGAAGAAACTGCCAACGGCAAAAAAAGCTGCCGCGCCAAAATTCACAACCAGTCCAAGAAATGTCAGCAGATTGGGATTGATTCCGGTAGCGGCGATGCCGCCAACTATTCTGTCAAGCAGCCATTTGCTGCCGGTTCCAATTGCCCCCGTTAGCGTAGCCATAAGCCGCTAATAGTGTCTCAGAATCACGGCGGATTCGCGAAATCGAAAGTGAATTCCGAATGCGGCGCATCCTATACCAGCCGGCTCCGCCTGCCAACGCTCCTTCCCCTGATGCCGGGATTGATAGAAATTCTAAATCGCCTATGTGCGTCAAATGTTCTTGACGAAGAATCGGCTTCATCCTACAGTCGGCAAGTCTGCGAATTTCGACCAATAACTATGATTGAGCTCAACCGCCGCAATTTTCTACTGCGAGCAGGAACAAGTCTCGGCGCCGCGTGGGTTACGACGAATTGGCCAGCCCTCCTGTCCGCCGCAACACACGCCCATAACGCTGCCAGAGCTACGCCGCCGCCAAAATATGAATTTTTCACTCCAGAGGAGGCGGCGGAGATCGAGGCCATCACCGCGCGCATTATTCCGACGGACGACACTCCGGGGGCGCGCGAAGCCGGCGTCGTGTATTTCATCGATCGTGGCCTGGCCACCTTTGCCGTCGACGACCAAAAAACGTACCGCGAAGGTCTGCCTGAATTGCAGGCCAGGTTGCGTGAGATGTTCCCCGGTGGCTCCAAATTCTCCAGCTTGGCGACGGAACAGCAGGACGCGGTTTTGCATTCCTTCGATGAACAGTCCGATGCTCCCCGGCGGGCATTCCGGGCGCGGCCGGGTGCTCAGAGTTTTTTTGAGACGCTCCGCCAGCATACCATCGCGGGATTCCTGATCGACCCCGAATACGGAGGCAATCACGATGGGGTCGGGTGGAAAGTCATTGGCCGCGAGCGTGAACATATGTTTCAGGCCCCGTTCGGGTACTACGACAAAGACTATTCCGGCTGGCAACCCGTGGCGAAGGAGGCGGAGAAGAAATGACGGTCGACCAGCCCCACTACAAGACTTCCGACGAAGTGGACTTTGTCATCGTGGGCTCTGGGGCGGCCGGCGGCATCCTCGCCAAGGAGCTTTCGACCAACGGTTTTCGCGTGGTTGTCTTGGAGCAGGGCCCTTACCTGACGGAAGCCGATTTTACCCACAACGAAATCGAAATCCTGGCCCAGGACAAGCTCACCAACCATCCGAAACTTCAGCCGAATACGTTCCGCAAGACGCCCGACGAAAAAGCCAAGCCGCAGCGCGCCCTGGTTTATGGGCGATGCGTCGGCGGCACCAGTGTGCACTTCACGGCGAATTTCTGGCGTTTTCACGAAATCGATTTCATCGAGCGCAGCAAAGTCGGCCCGGTTGCCGGCACCGGGCTCATGGATTGGCCGATTACGTACGCAGATCTCGAACCGTACTATACGAAAGTGGA
>Ga0209056_10006009_pt1 | contig 12585 bp, 17 predicted proteins | sample GraSoiAngelo_114_FD_185876 | JGI IMG/M metagenome (GOLD analysis project Ga0209056, IMG submission 185876) | Grasslands soil microbial communities from the Angelo Coastal Reserve, California, USA - 14_0903_13_40cm (SPAdes) (version 2) | ecosystem: Environmental > Terrestrial > Soil > Grasslands... | reverse complement strand
CCTGGGACTACCTCGGCGGCCTGGTGCAGGCGGGGTTCCTGGGCGTGCACCAGATGAAGTTCTCCCCGTGGAGTGTCATTGACGGTATCCATTTCTTTTCTCTGACGCTGACCGGCTACAAGCTTCCCGAAACGGCGGTGCCCGACGGCGTCCGGTTCGCGACGCTGCTGGGCCCGTTCAATCGGGCGGTGGATGAACTTGGGCAGACCTACCAACGGGGCCAGCCGACGCAAGTCTCGGCCCGCACCGCCCAGTTGCTGAAGACTCCGCCGTTCGACCGGCTCTTTCTCCTGTCGGATCAGCCGATTCCACTTGCGAAGACGGATCAGCGCCTGGTCTCGATCCTGCCTGCCCAGACGCCTTGCGTCTGGAAGGGCCATTTCGCCCTCTTCACCGGGCCCTTCACGGAAGCGGAGGACGACGACCATCACATCTACCGTCGGGGCGTCCCGTTGGAGATCTGCTCGAAGACGCTGGACGTGCTGAACTCCGGCCCGTACAGCCGGCACTTCACGATCATCAACCGCGCGAGCGAGACGGTCGCGGGCGAAGCCGTCTCCTGCGCACCGGACGGGAGCTGCTGCTGACATGGCCAGCGTGACCGTTCTCCTCAAGCCGGAAAATAAAACTGCCAAGGACCTGCGCTCGTTCGACGCGACGCTCGCTGAATACGGGCACGAGACCCTCCGGGCGCTGCGGATCGACACGCTGCAAGTCAACGTCGGCAAGCTGTGCAACCAGACCTGCACCCATTGCCACGTGGACGCGGGGCCCACCCGGACCGAGATCATGACGCGGGAGACCATGGAGGCTGTGCTGGCGGTGGTGCGGCGCTATCCGGAGCTGCGCACGGTGGATGTCACCGGCGGCGCGCCGGAGATGAATCCGCATTTCGAATACCTGGTGGACCAGTGCCGGGCGATGGGCCGGCACGTGATGGACCGGTGTAACCTGACCGTCTTTTTCGTGCGCGGCAAGGAACATCTCCCGCAGTTTCTGGCCGACCATCAGGTCGAGGTCATTGCCTCGCTTCCATGCTATCTCAAGGAGAATGTGGATCAGCAGCGCGGCAAGGGAGTCTACGATCGCAGCATCGCCGCGCTGCAGACACTCAACGCGCTGGGCTACGGGAAGGAAGGGACCGGACTGGCCCTGAACCTGGTGTATAACCCGCTCGGGCCCAGGCTCGCGCCACCACAGGCCGACCTGGAGGCTGACTACAAGGCCGAGCTGGCCAAGCGCTTCGGCATCACCTTCAACCGGCTCTTCACGATCACCAACATGCCCATCAACCGGTTCTTGGAGGATTTGCATCACTCCGGCCTTTACGAGCGGTACATGGAGTTGCTGGTGACGAGCTTCAATCCGTCTGCGGTGGACGGGCTCATGTGCCGGAACCTGATCAGCGTGAACTGGGACGGCCGCCTGTCGGATTGCGACTTCAACCAGATGCTGGACCTGCCGGTGGACGGCGCGCTGCCACGCACCATCCAGGACTTCGATCTCGCGCTGCTGGCCAGACGGCGGGTCGTCACTGGGGTGCACTGCTACGGCTGCACCGCCGGCGCTGGCTCCTCCTGCGGCGGCGCGATTGCCTGATAAACGAGTAAGGGCACGGCGCGCCGTGCCCCTACGGGGCTGAGGTGCTGATGGAACTGTCGTTGTTTCTCCTGGTCCTGGCCTTGGCGTATGCCAACGGCACTAACGACGTCTCCAAGGCAATCGCGACACTGGTCGGGAGCGGCGTCACTAACTATCGCACTGCGATTCTGTGGGGAACGGTCTGGACAGTCGCCGGCGCGGGCCTTTCGGCCCTCGTAGCAGGCGCCATGTTGAAAACCTTCAGCAGGGGTCTCGTGCAGCCCGGAATCGCGACGCCGCCTGCGTTGGCCCTGGCGATCCTCATCGGCGCGATAGGATGGGTGCTCGTAGCTTCCCGGACGGGCCTCCCGGTCTCCACCACCCACGCGTTGACCGGTGCCCTCGTCGGCGCGGGGTTGGTCTCCATCGGTAGCCAAGGGCTCGCCTGGCCGGCCATCGCCGGCAAAATCGGACTGCCTCTGCTGCTGAGTCCCGTTTTGGCCTTGTCGGTTTCGTTCATTGTTCATCCCATGATCAGGCGCATCGCTGCACGCTGGGAGGGCGCGTGTCTCTGCGTGATGCCGGCGTCCCGCGCGCTGGTCACCATCGACGCGCGAGGGAACACCCGCACGTTGCTCCAGACAAACGTGCTCGGTCAGCCTGTGGTGGCAGTCCCTTCGCAATGTGACCGCGCCGGCTTACAGGGTCTGACGGTTGGATTGGACAGCGTGCACTGGCTCTCCAGCGGACTCACGTCGCTGGCGCGGGGCGCGAACGATACGCCCAAAATCATGGCGATGCTCCTGCTGGGAGGCGCGATGGTGTCCTGGCCAAGCGTGACGGTGCAGGTCGGCACGTTGGCAGCCGTGGCGTTGGCGATGGGGCTCGGCAGTTACATCGGCGGGTTTCGCGTGACCGAGGTTTTGGCCGAAAAAGTTACGCGGATGGACCATGCCGAGGGACTGTCGGCGAATCTCACGACGTCCTCCTTGGTGCTCGTCTCCGCCACGATGGGCTTGCCGGTTTCCACGACGCACGTCAGCAGTTCGGCGATTATCGGTATGGGACTGCTTAAGGGGATCAGAGCTGTCCGTTGGACGACCGTCCGGGACATGGTGTTGGCCTGGGTGGTGACCCTGCCGGTTGCCGGGATTCTGGCGGCGCTCGCCTATCTGCTGCTGGCGCGACTTTCCCCTTAGCCTGGTCTCAGGAACCGGGCCTTGCAAGGTCCGCCTGCCAGGAGACGCGGGCCGGACACCATTGCCAGATACCGAGGGTGATGATGCGGGTCAGACCAGCGGGTACGCACGCCACGCGGGAGACTTCCACCTTTCGGTTGATCAGCCGCGTCGGCTCCCCACACCGCTTGAGCAAGTCGTCCGACTTGATGTCGTGAATGTCCACGTGCGGGACGAAGAACGCGACGACCGGGATTGGAAGGACGGCCACAGAAGAATTGTCGGCCCATTCGGTTCCGGAACAATGGGCCTCTACGGCGGATCCTTGCCGTACCGGATCGTTCACGAGGGTCGTGCAGCCGGTGAGCAGAAAGACAAGGGCCAGCACACCTTGCGCGAGTCGGTGCATCATTGAATGCGTTCTTCGTTTGGTGAGCATGTGACCTCCTCGGCTATGACGGACCGTCAGTAAAGCAGATGTGTCCTCTGTCGTCAATCGCGGCCAGGAAAAAGAGTCAGACACCTTAGAGCACTCGACCATGTCTTGTCAGAAGCTGATGTTGATCCGGAGGCTGTACGCGGTTACGGTCGAAAAATCCGCTTCGGCGACGAAGCTAAGGGGTAGCACCGGCGGTGCGATTTTGAGGCCGACGAAGCCTTTCGTCAGGTTCTCGGTTTCCCGGAAGTCCGCTCCGTTTACCGCCCGAATCGCCGCCGAGTCCGTCCGGCTGTTGACGAGCACTTGTCCGACGCCGGCGTAAGGGACGAGGAAGAGGAACCCCTTGCTGATCGAGAGATCGGCGCTGTAGGTTTCCAGATGCACTTGTGATCCGCCGAACAGCTTGGTGCCGCTGATCCGGACCGCCACCGCCGGCATGACCGCTCCTCCGCCGAGGATCGCCCATTTGATCTCGCCGCCGATGATCGAGATGTTGGTGGACGGGACTGAGGTGTAGCTGGCTCCGATGTCCAGGTCGAAGGGCAGGCCTTTCTGCAGATGGAGCCGCGGGATCGCCAGGTAGGACGGCGGATTGCCATCCCGGAACGCTCTCTGCCAGAAACTCGAGTTCTTGGCAATCTTGACGGACGTCGCTTCCACTCCGGCATCCAATCCGAGAATACCCAACGGGGCTGCCGGCGCCAGCGGAAAGTAGCTGGCGGCGAATCCGAGTTGACGGGTCAAGGACCTGAAGTCCTCCCGAGTGAGGGTCCCGCTGAGCTGGATATCATTACCGGCGGCCCGGACGGTCGCGGCGGCCGACATCAACACGCCCAGGAGGGCCAGCGCGGCCAGCGCTGGCAGGAACTTCTTGATGATCATCCGCATCGTGCCTCTTCCATGCCTGCCGAACAGACACTCAGACCATACCACAACACTTTCAGGTCGCAACTCGCAGCGGTGAAATTGACTAATGGAGTCCTAAAGATGGCATTATCGGCCGATCTCGGCGAGGGGCTCGGGGGTAACCATGATGGCGCCGCGAGGATTGGGCTCCAGCGTGTTGGCGGTCGCCAGTTGATCCCGCGCCGGCGTGGTCTGACACTCCGGCGTGGTCGCGAAGCCCCAGTGCTGGTTGTCTCGGCAAGTGTTGTCCAACATCAGCGCTCCGGCGTGATGGAAGAGCAAGATCCCGCTCAACATGTTGTTGGTGCAGACGTTCCCCTTGAAATCCGGATGCGTGCCGGGGTCGCGGGCGGCGAGCCCGAAATGGTGGTTCGCGAAACACCGGTTCTGCGCGACGTAGGGGCGGGCCCCGGCGAACACGAAGATGCCGGACTCGCGGTTGTAGCAGACCTCATTGTCAATCAAGGTGGCCCGGCAAGCGGGTCCGTACATGACGATCCCCGACAGGATGCCCTCGGTCGCACGGCACGCGCTGATGGTGCAGGTGGAGTCCAGGATGTTCATGGCCGAGTTCTGATCGCTGCCGACGTAGCGGAAAGTGATCCCCATGATTCGGCCGCTCGGAACGGACTGGAGGTACAGCGGCCCGCCTCGCCGGCTGAAGATCTGCACCGCATCCCTGCCGGCGCCGATCAGGAGGACGGGCCGGTCCATGATGACGATCTTGTCCTCATAGACGCCGGGCCTGATGAAGATCTGGTCCTCAGGCTTCGCGTGCTTCAGCGCGGCGCTGGGACGTTCAAAAGCCGACGGGTCCGAGGCGTCCACGATCAGCGTGTCGCCACCGGCTGGATTGGGTGGAGGCTCGTTGAGGATGTCCATCCATGGAAGGGTGTACACTCACCCTTATCGGTGGTCAAGCATGGTGTGCACTCGCGCGTACGCCGATTTGGTCAGGCGGTCTCGCGAAGACGTGTCTGGAGCGGAGTCGTTCTGATGAGCGATCTCCTGGGATGGATGTGGGTGCTCACGGGCATCGGGTTTTTCATCCTGGTGGTCGTGGTGTTCTTCAGCCAGATGAGAAAGTAGGGAAGGAGCTTCGGGTAGGTTTTACAGTCCCCCGCCGATGATGCTCGCCACCTGCACCAGTTCATCGTCGAAGTGCGCGGTGGGCTGGCCCCATCGATAGATGAACTCATGCATGCCGGGTTCTTCCGGGATCTGGAATCGGATGGTCCGGTTCTGTCCCTTCATGATGATCAAGCGTTCTTGCCGCTCGATGTGGATCTTACAATTCGAGGAAAGCATCGCGGTGGTCTGAACGGGGGACCAGAAGACCTCGCCGTAAACGAAGCAGGCTTGTGGCATGCTGCTCTGGACAGGGACCGCAAGCCCCCCACTGGCGAGTGTTCCGGCAAGCATCAGAGAGGCAAGAACCATGGGACCTCCTTGATGGGGCGTGAGGATAATGGGGCTCAGTTTCCCGAATAGGAGACGGGGAGTAAATTAGACGTTTGGGTAGAACTGGCTCGAAACAACCGTGTTTGCCTACACCAAAGAGTTAGGCCGACCGACCTGTCTAGGTTAGGGCTAGAGTACTAGGTCCACGGCCGCCTGGCGCTTGGTAACCTTGTCCTCGGGGTTGTAGTTGGCGGTGATCTCCTTCTTCACGTTGTTTGCCGAGACGGCGATCTTGGTGCCGACATCCTCGTTGTGGATGTGGAGGAAAATCTCGTAGTAGCCTTCCTTGTTCGTCTTGACCGTGTGACCCTCGCGGCCTTCCTTTAAGGGCTGGGCCGTCACGGGTAGGTCCGGGACCGGCTTGCCGCTCTTGTCACGCACGTACCCATACACGATGAAGCCGTGCTCCACCTTGGTCTTCACGAAGATCGGTTTGGGAGTCGACACGGCCGGGTTCTTCAGCGTTGCCACATAGGCGGCCAAGGCATTCACCTCTTCATCGGTCATCAGCTCTTTGTATTTGTCAGGCATGAGCCCTTTCTTGTGTTCCTTCTCAAAGCCGTCGGCATAGAGGTAGCCGGGATCGAAGACCTTCTTCTTGATGTCGTCCTGTGTCAACAAGTTCCCGATATTGTCGAGTTCCGGCCCTCGCTTCTTGACCGACCCCTTGCCCCCGATCTTGTGGCAGTTGTAACACTCCTGCAAGTCGTACACCTCCTTGCCGCGAGCGATGATGTCAGTCGGTCCGGCTGCAGCCGGCTGTACCCCAACGGCCGGCTTCGGCGCCGGCGCAAGTTTGTCGAGTTTAGCCTGGAGGGCTTTGGTCTTGGCTTGCAATTCTTCGGATTTCTTGAGCAGTGCTTCCAATCGGGCCCGGCGCGCTTCGGGGGTTTCCAGCTTCGGCTTCACGATTTTCTCGATCTTGCTCATCTCCACGGCCGGATCGTACTGGGGCAGGTAGGACGCGCCCAGGATGTAAGCGGCGGAAATGACCAGGTAGAACGCGACCAGCGCCGCCACGGCTTTCCATCCCTCGACCCGGGGCAGGGATGGCGCATCCAGTAACAGGAACACGCCCAGGCCCAGCAGGATGTAAATCATGAGCATGACCTGGAAGACACGGGGGAAGTGCATGGCCGCGCTGCCTAACCAGACGATGGGGATCAGGAGCGCTGCGATGATGAGCTTTCGAATCATAAGCACCTTGCCGAATTCTGTCACCCTGAACGAAGTGAAGGGTCTCGATCAAGGAGATTCTTCGCTTCGCTCAGAATGACAAGTTTTTGCATTATACTGCTGATCAAATCTTACGACTAGACCGAAGGCGCCGGCAGCAGTCCGGCCAGTTTCAGCAGCAGGAACGCCGTGATCGGGAGGTACATGAAGAGGCCGGTGATGCCGATCACGGGCTCGTCGATCCAGAAGGTGACCGCCAGATTGAACGCGAGGACGCCGTAGTAGAGGGCACATCCCAGCAGGAGCGGGCGCGTGACGGTGGGCGGGTTCACGGGGTCCGGCAGGCGGCGGTCGATCCATTGGAACAGGCCGAACGCGACCAAGCCCACCACGGCCCACCCCAGATAGTTCGCGATCGGTACGCCGAAGTGCACGCCCGGCTCCAGGTAGAAGTAGATCTTGCCGAGAAACCAGCGGTCCCCTCGGAGGGTGACAGGATCGATGACCACGTCCAGCAGCACAAAAAAGAGCGTCGTGAGCGCGAGGGCATGGCCTGACCGGCGTATTGCCGGGTTGTCGTGCAACTCCGAGGACAGCCCATGGCCACGGCCCGGCAGGAGAAAGACCAAGGCCAGGCAGTAGCTCGTAAACAGGAGGAACGAGAACGACAGTGAGTCCATGAACGGCATGTTGCTGAGATACAACTCCTGGCCGCGGGTCGAACCGGTGTAGAAGTACCAGCCGAACGGAATGCCGGTGCGGGTGGAGGAGAACTCGCAGAGGAAGGCGGTCGCCCAGGTGAGCAGGAAAAAGAGCGCCGTCCGCTTCGTTCCCATCAGCCAAACGGAAGTTGCGAGGGCGATGGCCAGGAAGAGAAAGACGTACGGGCGGAGGAGGAGGGTCTTGCCGAGCAGGATCAGGAATTCCATTTAGGCGTAGTGGTGATCTCGGAACCAGCGCACGGCTTTCTCCAGCGCGACCTCCACCGGGGTCTGCGGCAGGCCCAACTCACGCATGGCCTTGGAGCAATCGTAATGCATGACGTACTTGGCCATCTTGACGCCCTCCAGCGGGATGCGTGGCGGCCGGTGCGTCACGTAGTCGGCCAGCCACTGGTTGGCGTAGGCCAGCGGCAGAATGCTCCAGCGCGGGAGCTTGAGGGTCGGGGCGGGCACGCCGGTCAGCCGGCTCAGGATCGCGAACACCTCGCGGAGCATCAGGTTGCGATTGCCGAGGATGTAGCGCTCGCCGATCCGGCCTTTTTCCATGGCCAGGAGGTGCCCCGCGGCAACGTCATCCACGTCCACGAGGTTCATGCCGGTTTCGATGTAGGCGGGCATCCGCCCTTTCATGAAGTCCACGATCACCTGGCCGGTCGGCGTGGGTTTGATGTCGCGTGCGCCGACGGGCGCGCTGGGATTGACGATGACGACCGGCAGCCCCGCCAAGGCGAGCGTGCGCACTTCCTGCTCGGCCAGGAACTTCGAGCGCTTGTAGTGGCCCACCATCTGCCCTAGCGACACCGGCGTGTCTTCGGCGCCGGGCCCGCCGCCCGGCGGCAGACCGATCGCCCCGATGGTGCTGGTGTAAACGATCCGCTCGACGCCGCTGTCCAGCGCCGCCTCCATGAGGTTGCGCGTGCCGGTGACGTTGGTGTCGTAGAAGATCTGCGGATCGGGCGCCCACAGGGCGTAGAGCGCGGCGACGTGGTAGAGATGGCGGCAGCCGGCCAGGGCCTGCCGTAGGGACGCGACATCGCGCAGGTCGCCGTAGGCCTGCTCGACTTTGAGCCCTTCGAGGTTGCGCAGATCGCTGTCGCGGCGCACGAGGACGCGGACGTCCACGCCGTGTTCGAGCAGGCACCGCGTGACGGCAGCGCCGACGAAACCGGTGGAGCCTGTGACGAGCGCTTTCATAAATTCTTAATTCTTTCTGGCGGTGATGTAGCGGGCCAGCTCGCGGAGTGGATCGGCTTTCCGATCGAAGTCCTTGAGGTTGGCGATGGCGGAGGCGACGCGTTCCTCGGCCAGCTTGCGGGCACCGTCCACGCCGAAGAACGTCGGGTAGGTCTTCTTCCCGCGAGAGGCGTCCGTGTTTGCGTCCTTTCCGAGCTCTTCCCGCGTGCCCACAATATTCAGCACGTCGTCCGCAATCTGGAAGGCCAGGCCGATGTCCTCGGCGTAGGCGGTGAGGTGGTCCAATTGTCGGTCGGTGGCGCCGCCGACGATCCCGCCGATGCGGACGGAGGCGCGGATGAGCTTGCCGGTCTTCCAGCGGTGTGTGCGCTCCAGCGTCGCCAGGTCGATGTCCTTGCCTTCCGCCTCAATGTCGGCCACCTGTCCCCCCACCATCCCGACATTGCCGGAGCCGGCGGCGAGTTCCTGGACCACTCGCACCTGCGCGCGGGGATCGAGGCCCTTGACCAGCTCGGGCCGGCTGGCGAGATCGAAGGCCATGGTCAGCAGCGCATCCCCCGCTAGGATGGCCATGGCTTCGCCGAAAACCTTGTGGTTGGTCAGTTTGCCGCGCCGGTAATCGTCGTTGTCCATGGCAGGCAGATCATCGTGGATCAGCGAATAGGTGTGGATCAGTTCTAGCGTCGAAGCAAGGGGCAGGATGAGCGGCGAGGCGCCGCAGATGGCCTCGCAGCCGGCGATGGCCAGGATGGGCCGCACGCGTTTCCCGCCGGCGAACAGGCTGTAGCGCATGGCCTTGTGGAGTGTTGCGGGACGGGCGTCCTCGGCCGGCATGATGGACTCGAGGAAACGGTCCACGTCCTGCCGTTTATGCTCCAGGTACTGCTTAATGTCCATACGAAGGCGCAGGTTAACAAAGCACCTGGAGGGTGTCAACGCAACTGCTCCTGCCCGGCAAGCAGCCGAGATTCTTCGCTACGCTCAGAATGACACACGTCTGTCACCCTGAGCAGAGCGAAGGGTCTCTACGGGATCGCCACGAAGTCCAGGTCGAACGAGAGTTCCCCGCCGGTCCGTGGGAAGACGGAGAGCTGGGTCTTCGCGAGTGGATCGAAGTCGCCATACGCGAAGGACGCGACCACCTTGGCGCGATAGGCCGGGGATTTCGGCCAGGCGGACGTGCGATCGGCCGTGTCGTCCGCACGGATGCGCACTGGCATGATCTTCCGGTCGCCCTGCACCAGCATGAGGAAGGTGTTCTGCGCGAAGTCGCGGCGGTCGCCGTAGAGCGTGATGCTGACCTGGAGGTACTGGTCGTCCAATATCCGCCGGATCTCCTGCTCCTTCGGGTGCTGGGCGCGGAGCGCGAAGTGGGCCGACAGCACGGCCAGCCCCGAGAGTTTCGTCATGAGGAACCCGCGGGGCCGGAACTCGTTCGCGGGATCGCTCGGAGGCCCGAACCACGAGTACAGCTCGACCGGCGGGGTGCGGGTGGTAGCGGCGGCCCGGCCGCGTTCCAGTGCCGTGGCGATCTGTTCGGCGCTCGGTTGGAGCTCGATGGCCTGTGCGCGTGTGGGCGCGACGCACATGATGATCAGCGCGCCGGCCAGGAAGGTCCTCATGCTTGCCTCATCCCGGCGGTATGTACCGAGTCCGTTATGATCTGTCAAGGTAGGGGCACGGCATGCCCGTGCCCCTACGCTTGCCGGATCGGACCGGCTTGTCTATACTGAGCGCCGCGATGGGGTGGCGACGCATCAAGCAGGGGATCGAGCTGCTGACGCTGGAGATCCAGCCTACCTCCTGTCCGGTCTGCCGGAAGGTCCTCTACCGGAACATCACATTCTTCACCGGCGGGTGGGCTCGGTGCACGGTGTGCAACGAGATGGTCCATTACGCCTGCCTCAGCGGGGGGAGGTTCCTGAAGGATCGTCCTCGCATCTGCATTGACTGCAAACAAGGCCGAGTTCGTCCGGCGCAGAAGATGCCGATGCCGCCGCCGCAACCTAAAGAAGTGGTTCCGCCTGCGCCGCCCTCATGAGCGGGCCGGTGCCGGCGGGAGGCTCCCTCAATGTCCGATCCTACGGCGGTTTTTTCCTCGTCGTCGTGATCCCGATCGTCCATGCGACCGGCGGGTTCTTCATTCTGGATTTCCTGCTCAGCGGCAACTATACGTGGGGACGCACGCTCCGCACGTTCGTCCTGTTCATGAGCAACCTGGTCTTGGCGTACGAGTTCGTGTATCGGGACCTACAGGCGCGCCATACAGACTGGTCGGATCAGCGCCTGCTGAAGAGCGTGTTGACCTATTCGGTCTTTCCCTTCTGCGTCGGGATGGCGGGGCTGGTGTTGCTCGTGGTGGCCACGCGTCTGATGAAGTAGGGGCACGGCGCGCCGTGCCCCTACTAGGTGACGGCGAATTTTGCGGTATGTTGAAACCTACACTTCGGACAGAGGTAGTGCAGGTACGTGCCGTTGCCGACCAGGCGCTTGGACATCGCGACCTTGCACCAGGTGCAAGTCCGATCAGGGGTATCGCAGGCCGCGCAGACCTGTGTGGTGGCGCCGTCCCGGGTCACCGGCACGGTCGGGTTTTCGCACTTCGGGCAGGTCATGGCGTTTTTTCGCATAGTGAAATGAGGCTTGTCAAATGAGCGGGTTAGCCATACGCACCTTCTTCGAGGCGCTCCCATCCCGGTTCCATGCCGCGGCGGCGGAAGGCGTGACCGCGGTGTATCAGTTCGACCTGTCCGGAGACGAAGGGGGGCACTATCAGCTCCACATCGCAGACCAGACTTGCCGGGTCTCGCCGGGCATCCATCCCACGCCGGACGTCACGCTTCGGATGGCAGGAGAGGATTGCGTGGCCATCCTCGATGGACGGCTGAACGGCGTGTCCGCATTCCTCAGCGGCCGTTTGAAGATGGAAGGGGATGTGGGACTGGCAGTGAGACTGGCGGCCTTCTTCCCCAGCCTCAAGCCGAAGTAGCCGCGTCTTTCTTCAGCGCCTGGGCGATCGCCTTCTTGGCCCCCACCAGCACGGGATCACCGTGGTCAGGGCAGAGTACCTCAAACTTCAACTCCAACAGCCTGCGGACGCTCGCGCGCGTGCGCACCGGCTCATCCTGGTACTCACCGGCGACGAAGGCCAGCCCTTCTCCACCGGCATTGGTGAGCAGGTCTGCGCAGAAGACCATGCCTCCATTCCGCTCCAGGAAAAAGGAGTAATGGGCCTCAGTGGGACCTGGTGTGTGGACTGCAAGCAATTTGCCCGGCAGGCGGTCGTTGGCTTTGTACCAACGGTCCGGCGTTTCCTCGAAATCCACACCGCCCTGCGGGGCGTACACCAGCACCTTGAGCTCGCGCCGATAGCGCCTGGCCGAGCGCTCATGGCACGATCCGGTCAAGCAGATGGCCTCAACAGAACCGAGCTTTTTGAGGTCAGTCTTGGCCATCGGCAGAGGATCAATGAGGATGGCCTTGCCTTTTTCGATGATCGCGTAGCTGTCGCTTTGGAAGTCGATCCGATCGTCGTGCATGGTGAAGTGATAGACGCCGGGGAAGATCTCGCCCGCAAGCTTAGCCGTCCCGGTTGGTTCCGGCATGTCGTGTCTATTTCTTGAGCTCCGCCCAGGCCTGCTGGTAGTCCTCGAACGTATCTACCTCCATCCAGCCCTTGTAGATGGTGAGGCATGAGACGTCGCGCCCTCGGTCCACCAGCTCCTGCAGCATGTCGGTGAGGGAGGCCTTCGTCAGCGAGGGCGCTTCGTGGAAGGGGGTCTCGGCGTTCTTTGCCACGCCCTTGTACGCTGACTTGAACTGATCGGCGCCCCGTTCCGAGAGCATCGCCAGGCCGATGAATTCGCCGTGGGCCCGCTCCGGGTCCAGGTGCTGGCCGATCTTCACCAGCCGGTCGGGCCCGTCCGGC
>Ga0209056_10006008_pt1 | contig 12586 bp, 8 predicted proteins | sample GraSoiAngelo_114_FD_185876 | JGI IMG/M metagenome (GOLD analysis project Ga0209056, IMG submission 185876) | Grasslands soil microbial communities from the Angelo Coastal Reserve, California, USA - 14_0903_13_40cm (SPAdes) (version 2) | ecosystem: Environmental > Terrestrial > Soil > Grasslands ... | reverse complement strand
GCGCTGCGCATCGGCTGGGTCCTCGATTCACTCGCCGCGGCGATGCTGGTGATGATCGCGCTGGTCGGGCTTTGCATTGTTGTTTTCAGCGCCGGCTATATGGCCGACGACAAAAATTTAACCCGCTTCTTTGCGTATCTCTCGTTCTTCTCTGGCGCCATGCTCGGCGTGGTCATCACGAACAGTCTGCTTCTTCTATTCATCTTTTGGGAACTGGTCGGGCTCGCGTCGTATCTGCTCATCGGATTTTGGGTCCACAAACCGAGCGCGGCCGCTGCTGCGAAAAAGGCATTCATTACTACGCGTATTGGCGACCTCGGATTTTTCGTCGGCATTCTCTGGCTCTACGGCGGCAGTGGGACATTGCTATTCTACGATGGCGGAAAAGGTTGCCTCGAAACCGCTGGACTGCTTGGGCTTGGTGCGAGCGCCACGTTCGTCGCGCTGCTCATTTTTTGTGGCGCGGTCGGCAAATCCGGACAGTTCCCACTGCACATTTGGTTGCCGGACGCGATGGAAGGCCCGACGCCGGTCAGTGCGTTGATCCACGCCGCCACCATGGTCGCCGCCGGCGTGTTTCTCGTCGCGCGGGTCTATCCGCTATTCTCGTTTGGCGCGATCGACGGGGTGACGCCTTCGCTCATTGTCGTGGTTTCGATCGGCACCATCACAGCGCTGATGGCCTCGCTGATTGCGCTCGGACAATTCGATATTAAACGCATCCTCGCCTACTCAACGGTGTCGCAATTGGGGTTGATGATGGTGTCGTTAGGCGTGGGCGGTGTCGCGGCCGGCATGATGCATCTGATCGCGCACGGCTTTTTCAAAGCGCTCTTGTTCCTTGGCGCCGGCTCCGTCATTCACGGCTGTCACCACGAACAGGACATTCGCAAAATGGGCGGCCTGCGAAGCCTCATGCCGATTTCGTTTCTCACCTACGCCATCGGCATGATGACCCTAAGCGGTGTGCCGTTCTTCTTTTCCGGAGGCTGGACGAAAGAAGAAATCCTGCATGCCACTGCGCATTGGCACGCGTCGCACATACCGCATTACCTGATGCTCGCCGGGGTGGTGCTGACCGCGCTCTACATGACGCGGCAAATGATCTACATTTTCTTCGGTAACCGGCGCGCGGCTTCCGAAAATGTACACGAAAGTCCGCCGATCATGACCCTGCCGCTGATCGTGCTCGCGATTTGCTCGATTGCTTTCAGCGTTGTGCTCACACCAGCATGGCGGTGGCTTCACAGTTATCTCACGGGCGAGCCGGCGCACTTTGACATCGCGCTTTTAGTCCAGCCGATGTTGTTCGTTTCGCTCGCGCTCGTCGCTGTCGGCATCGGACTCGGCTTTGTCATGTATGGCAAAGCCGGCCAGCTCGCCACGGGCCGAGTCCGTCCGACCGGCGGACAAGATCGACACCGTACCGCGGAGATGGATCCGCTCGAGCGCGCGCAACCCGCACTATTTCACTTTCTCGAAAACAAAATGTGGTTGGACGAAATTTACGACCGGACCGTCGTCGCGTGGAGCAGAATGGCCGCGCGCATCTCCGACTGGATGGATCGTCATTTCTGGGACGGTCTCGTGCGAGGATTCGCCGGGCTCGGGCAGCTCTTTGGAATTTTCAGCGCTAATTTCGACGAACGCGGGATCAACGTCGGCGTTGATGAAACCATGACCGGCACGCGCCGCCTCGGCCGTGTGATGTCCGCGTGGCACTCGGGACAAATCCAAACTTACCTCGGCATTATCGCCGTCGGCATGCTTGCGCTTCTGATCCTTTACGCATGGCTGGCATGATTACGGCGCTGATTCTGATTCCGCTCTTCGGGGCATTTGCGGTCTGCGTTTGGCCGCACACCAACGCGCGCACGATCGCGCTGATATTCAACGCCATCACCGCAACTCTCGTATTTATGTTGTGGCGAAACTTCGACGCTAACGCGACCGGCCTACAAATGGTCGAGCGCCACGTTTGGATTCCAGCGATCGGCGCCGAATATCTCGTTGGCATCGATGGCTTAAGTCTGCTGCTGCTGTTGCTGACGTCGATCATCATCCCGTTCGCATTTCTCGTGCAGCGCATGGATCGCGGTTTTTGCGCGCTCATGTTGGTCACGCAATCTGCGCTCTACGGCACGTTCACCGCCCAGAATTTTGTTCTCTGGTTTTTGTTCTACGAGATGAGCCTCATCCCCGCGTTCCTGCTTATCAAAATCTGGGGCGGGGAAAACCGGGATCGCGCCGCGACCAAGTTCTTCCTCTACACTTTTCTCGGCAGTGTTGCGATGCTGCTCTCGTTCCTCGGAATTTATTTCGCAAAGGGAACATTCGACTTCGCTCAACTCGCCGGTCTCGGAAAACAGGGACTGCTGAGCGGCAACGTCGCCTGGCTCGCCTTTGCCGGAATCTTTCTCGGGCTCGCGGTGAAAGTGCCGCTCTTTCCGTTTCACACCTGGCTGCCCGACGCGTACGAGACCGCGCCCGTCGGCGTTTCGATGGTGTTGACCGGCGTTCTCTCCAAGATGGGCGTTTACGGTTTCGTGCGCCTGCTGCTTCCGCTCTTCCCGAACGAAATCAAAATTCTCGCTCCGTGGTTACTCGGCCTGGCGGTTTGCTCGATCGTTTTCGCTTCGCTGGCCGCATGGGCCCAGTCCGATCTGAAACGGATGGTGGCCTATCTTTCGATCAACCATCTCGGCTACTGCATGCTCGGTCTCTTCGTGATCACCGCAACGACGGTGCGACCGGCGGTCGAAATGCAGGCGGCGTTGAGCGGCGTGTTCATGCAAATCTTCAACCACGGCATCACCGCAGCCGCATTGTTCTACTACGTCGGATTGCTCGAGCAACGGCGCGGCTTGCGCGGCATCGACGATTTCGGCGGACTGATGCAACGCACACCCCTGCTCTGTGGCTGGATGAGCGTCGCCATGTTTTCATCGCTCGGTCTGCCCGGATTGAATGGATTCATCGGCGAATTCTTAATCTTCAAAGGTTCCTTCGCCATCGCCGCTTCGTTCACGGCCGTTGCCGTGATCGGTCTTCTCGTCACAGCAATCGTGTTTGCGCGTGCGATGCAAGCGCTCTTCAGCGGTCCGCTGACGGAGAGTTGCAGCGCGTTTCCCGATCTCGGGCGAACCGAGAAGGTCGTGGTTGTGCCCGTCACGCTGCTCATGTTGGCGATCGGCCTCGCGCCGCAGTTCGTCTTCAACATCATCAACACAACCGTAATTCAAATGACGCGATTGTTGAGCTGAATGGGCAAAGAGATCATTCCCATACAGAAAATCGCTCCGGCGATTTTCGTACTTCGCGGCCAGAAGGTAATTCTGAGTCAAGACTTGGCCGCGCTTTATGGCGTGACGGTGGGCGCTCTGATCCAAGCGGTGAAACGTAATCCGTATCGTTTTCCAAAGGACTTTGTTTTTCAGCTTACGGCTGAAGAGTTTAGAAACTTGAAATCACAAATTGTGATTTCAAGTTGGGGCGGCCGACGACATTTGCCCTATGCCTTCACTGAGCAGGGCGTCGCGATGCTCTCGAGCGTGTTGAACGGCCAGCGCGCAGTAAAGGTGAACATAGCGATCATGCGCGCATTTGTGAAACTGCGTGAGACGCTTGAGACAAATCGCGAACTCGCCCAAAAATTTGCCGAACTGGAGAGGCGCGTCGGGGAGCGCACGCGCCTCGCGTGCTGGCGATGGCACTTTCGCCATCGCGAACTTCCCCTTCGCTGCACGACTTCGGCCCTCAGCATTCGATCGAGAAGACGCTTTCCGGCGAGGCGCCAGGAAGGACATGCGAGGCGCGTGTGCTCCCCGATCCACATTCAATGATCGCCTGGACCATTTACATCACGTTTGCCGGAGCGGTGGCGCTGCTTTTCCTGCCGCGCGTTTTATCGCGCTGGGTTGCGCTCGCGACTGCCGCGGGTGGATTCGCGGTGAGTTTGGCGGCGTTCTTCAGCGCGGTCGATGTTGGGACCTTCAAGACGATCGTGCGCGTCCCGTGGGTGCCCATACTCGGGATGGAATACCATCTCGCGGTTGATGGCATCAGCCTGACGCTGGTGCTCGTCACCGGCCTGACCGCGGTGAGCGCAGTGCTCTTCTCGTGGGATGTCGACCATCGGCAGAACGAATTTTTCTTCTGGCTGCTTCTTGTGGTCGGCGGCTCGTATGGCGTCTTTCTCAGCGCCGATCTCTTCCTCCTCTTCGTCTTCTACGAGCTGGTGATCGTGCCGAAATATTTCCTCATCGCCATTTGGGGTTCGACCAACAAGGAGTACGGCGCGATGAAACTGACTCTCTACTCCTTCTTCGGCGGCGCGCTCGTCTTCATCGGAATCATCGCCGCCTACGTTACGGCCGGCTCACTCAATCTTCATGATCTCGCGGAATTCCCATTCACACCGCAGTTTCAATCGTGGGCGTTCCCGGTGTTGTTCATCGGGTTCGCCGTGCTTGCGGGCATCTGGCCGTTGCACACATGGGCGCCGACCGGTCACGTCGCAGCGCCGACCGCCGGTTCGATGCTGCTCGCCGGCATCATCATGAAACTCGGCTCCTACGGCGGGCTGCGCGTCGCGATGAACCTTTTCCCGCAAGGTTTCCAAATGTGGAGCGGCTACATAGCCGCTTTTGCTGTGGTCGGGATCCTTTACGCCGCGGCGGTGGCGCTGCGCCAGCGCGACCTGAAATTCGTCATCGGTTATTCGAGCGTAAGCCATATGGGTTTCGTGCTGCTCGGGCTCGCCACGGCGAATGTGCTCGGGGTCTCGGGCGCAGTGCTGCAAATGTTCTCGCACGGCGTGATCGCGGCCCTGCTTTTCGCCGTTGCCGGACGCATGATCTATCGCCGCACCCGTACGCGCGATCTCGACGCACTCTCATCGATGAACCTGAGCCGCGCACTGCCGTTCGCCGCGTTCTCATTTGTCATCGCGTCGGCGGCGTCGATGGGCATTCCCGGGTTCAGTGGGTTCGCCGCCGAAATCACCATCCTGATCGGCGCGTGGAAAATTTATCCGATCGCGGTGTGGATCACCGGCGCCGGCATGGTTCTCGTTGCCGCGTTCACCTTGCGCGCGTTGAAGAGAACGTTCTTCGACACAGTCGAAAACGTTAAATCGGTTACAAGCGTTACATCGTTGGATCGGGAGACGTTTGAGCCGATCACGCTGGCCGAGAAATTAGGAGCCGGCCTGCTCATGTTCGCCACGCTCGCGGTCGGGCTTTACCCGAAATTGCTGCTCGACCGCATCGTCCCCGCCGTCCAAGCGATGCGGTTTCTAACGAAATGAATGATAAATCGTTACATCGTGATGACAAATCGACGCCCAACCGATTCAACGATTTAACGGTTTAACGAATCGCGCATTCCGATGTCTTATCTCGAACTCCTCAAACTCGCCGCACCCGAAGCCACCGTCGCGGTCACGGCGCTTGCGGTTCTCGCCATTGGGCTAATCCAGTGGGGCGAGACTCCGTCGAACCGACGAAGTTCCGCATTTTGCTCCGCTGTCGCCGGGCTCGGACTCGCAGCCGCAGTCGGGGCGGTAGTGATGTTACCGCAAAGCGCAACGCTCTTCGGCGGAATGCTGGTGATCACGCCCTTAACGTCGCTGTTCAAAATCATCTGCCTTGCGCTCGCCTTTTTCACGGTGGTCCTCGCCCGAACCGACCTTTCTTCGCGTAACCGTGGCGAATATCTCGCGCTCGTTCTGCTCGCCACGATCGGACTGATGCTGCTCGTCGGGAGCGAAGAGTTGCTGATGATCTTCATCGGACTGGAATTGACCGGCCTTTCGCTTTACGTCATGACCGCGTTCGACAAAACCGATATCCGCTCAGCCGAGGCGGGCCTGAAATATTTCCTGTTCGGCAGCACGGCGAGCGCGTTCACGCTTTTTGGATTGAGTCTCATCTACGGCATGTCAGGGACGACCGGGCTCACTGTCATAGCGCAGAAGCTCAGTGCGCAGCCCATCTCACCGCTGCTCTTCGCCGGAATCGTCATGACCCTTGTCGGTTTTGCGTTCAAAATCGCCGCTGCGCCATTTCATCTTTGGGCACCCGACGCTTACCAGGGTGCGCCCGTCCCGAGCGCCGCGTTTATCGCTTCGGGTTCGAAGGTCGCGTCGTTCGTCGTGCTTGGAAAAATCGTGCTCGTCGGCTTCGGTCCCGACAAAGGCAGCGCCGCATGGCACGCCATGATTTCCGGCTGGGCGCCGGTGCTCGCCGTGCTCGCCGCATTGTCCATCCTCATTGGCAATCTCGTCGCGCTCGCCCAGTCCAACGTCCGCCGTCTGCTCGCCTACTCCGCCGTCGCGCACGCCGGTTACACATTGCTCGGACTCGTCGCTGGCGGGCGCGACGGATTTTCCGCGACGTTGTTCTACACCACCGTTTACGCATTCACGCTTGTCGGAGCGTTTGGCGTCGTGGCGCTGGTGCGACGCGAAACCGGCGGGGATGATTTAATAAATTTCGCCGGGCTGCGCGCGCGATCGCCGTTGCTCGCCGGGTGCATGTCGATCTTCATGTTGTCGCTGGCCGGCTTGCCGCCGCTCGCAGGATTTTTCGGGAAGTTCTACCTATTCACCGCCGCGCTGCGCGCCGGCGAAAACCACGGCCTGCTCTGGCTCGTCGCGCTGGCGCTCCTTGGCAGCCTCGTTTCACTCTACTATTACCTGATCGTCCTCAAAGTGATCTTCGTCGATCAAGCTGCCTCTGACGCATCTTTCGTCGATGTCGATCCTTTACAAAGGATCGCCGTTTCTGTGCTCGCGGTGTTGGTCCTGTTCTTCGGCGTTGTGCCGACACCTTTGGTCGCGCGGATCACGGCTTCGTTGCAGTAGCGACGCGCCGTGGCAATAAGCCGTTCATTGATCGATGCGGCGCAAAGCCTGCGGGCGGCCGTAAACGAACTAAGCTTCAGTGCGCCGGTCAAACACATTTACAATCCGCTCGATTATGCCTGGTCAGCGCATGAGGAATATCTGCGGCGTTATGCAAGAAACCGCAAACGCGTCTTGTTTCTGGGGATGAATCCGGGCCCGTTCGGCATGGTGCAGACTGGCGTTCCATTCGGCGAAATTTCCGCTGTGCGCGACTGGCTTGGCATTGAAGCGAAAATCGGTCGCCCGCCTAACGAGCATCCAAAACGACGCGTCACTGGTTTTGGCTGTCCCCGGAGTGAGATCAGCGGTAAGCGATTATGGGGACTGTTCGCCAAACGATTCGGCTGCGCGGAGAAGTTTTTCGACGAACATCTCGTCGCGAACTATTGCCCACTGGCTTTCCTCGAGCATAGCGGAAGGAATCGTACCCCGGACAAACTGTTGCGCGCAGAACGCTCCGCCCTATTTGCAATGTGCGACGAACACTTGCGGGAGATCGTCCGCATTCTTCAGCCGGAATGGCTGGTGGGTGTCGGCAATTTCGCCGCCCAACGTGCCGAGCACGTATTCGCTAACGAACAATTCCGCCTCGTCCGCATCTTGCATCCGAGTCCGGCGTGTCCAGCAGCGAACGTGAACTGGGCGGGCAAAGCCACCGCGCAGTTGCGGAGAATAGGTGTCTGGGAATAACGCTTGGCGATGAGAAATCACCAGTCAGCCAAATGTTCTTCTGCTGATTCGCATTAGTCAAAAGCTCACTGCCGCCCGTTGCTAGCTCGACCGCCCAGCTCGCGCGCTCCCACGGGCTCGATTTTTCTTCGCAATTTCAACTTTGTTTGGAACAATCGGCGCCATGAAAACTTCTCTATTCTTAAGAATCCTTTTTGCGGCATTGATAACGATTCCTTCATTCGCGCAAGACCAGACGTCGGCGACGGCGACGAGCCTAGTGTCGGCGGCGAGCCCAGCAACGGCTGCGCCGGCTGCTGGACAGCCGAACCAAGCCGAGATGATGCAGCAAATGATGGAGCTCTCGAAACTGAACGAGAATCACAAGCTGCTCGCAGGCCTCGATGGCACCTGGAGTTACACCGTCAAGATGTGGATGAACCCTGATCCGAACGCCAAGCCACAAGAATCGAAGGGCACAGCGGTTCGGAAATCGATGATGGACGGGCGTTTTTTTGTCATGGACGTGACCGGGAAAATGGACATGCCTGGTCCAGACGGCAAAAAAAAGGAGATGACCTTCAAAGGCATGGGCATTGAAGGCTACGACAATGTGAAAAAGAAATTCGTCGGCACCTGGGTCGACAATATGGGCACCGGCATCATGATGTCGGAAGGCACTTACGATCCGGCAACGACGACGTTCACCTACACCGGCGAATACGAAGCCATTCCCGGCATGAAACAAAAGATCCGCGAAGTGATGAAGATCGCCGACAAAGACCACATGTCGTTCGAGTGGTACGAAGACCGCGGCGGCAAAGAAGCCAAAACGATGGAGATTAGTTACACGCGGAAGAAGTAGGAGGGGTTCGGACTTTTAACTTCTGGCTTCGGGTCCCATCCTCTTCCCCTGTGTCCTGCCCGGACGCCAGCAGCGCAGAGCGCGCAGAATCCTCGCATCGCTACAGTCTGTATGCGTATGAACTAGAGTGGTTTAACCAGTCAAGCTTTAATAAAGCGAAAAGTTAAATAAGCGGCATCTCGTTCGCGCGACGCGTCAGCTCTTCGAGTGCATAACCTGTTCTCCTGGTTCTAATAAGCTTGACAGTCGTGAGACGCTCTGAAAAGAATCGCGCCAATGAATACTCTCAAGACTGCCTCATTATCATTCGCAGTTGTTCTTGCGACTGCATTGGTAACTGTCTCGTCATTCCCGCAGACCCCGACGGCCGCGGCAAGTCCGGCGGTGAACGCCAATCCAGCTTTGCCGTGGGCGCTCGGTGTCCGGGTCCCGTTGACAGTGGCCAGACCGCCAACTCTAGTCGAAAAGATGCCGGCTACATCGCTGTGGACGCGCACAGCCAACAACCCTCCTGTTAACCTTGGCACCATCCTGCTGCTCACTGATGGCACGGTCATCGCCCACGAAGAGAACGATCAAAACAACAACGTGGCTACGAGGAACTGGTATAAGCTCACGCCCGACATTAACGGCAGCTACATAAACGGAACCTGGTCATCAATCGCCCCCTTGCCCGTGGGCTACGGGCCTCTCTTTTTCGGATCCGCAGTGCTGCCCGACGGTCGCGTCGTTGTGGAGGGTGGAGAATACAACCAATATGGCGGGGGTTTTACCAGACTGGGAGCCATTTACGACCCAGTGGCCAATACGTGGACCAGCGTAACTGCCCCCACCGGCTGGAACGCAATTGGTGATGCCTCTACCGTGGTATTGAATAGTGGGCAGTTGATGCTGGCTAACACGACCACGGCACAAGCAGCACTTTTTAACCCATTAACGTTAACTTGGACCGCGACCGGCTCCGGCAAGTTTGACATCAACGACGAGGAAGGATGGACCCTGCTTCCCAACGGAAAGGTGCTCACGGTCGATGCGTATGTTCAACACTACCAGTCCAACGGGCTGAATTACGAACTCTACGATCCCAGCACCGGGACCTGGTCCGTTGCAGGCACCACGCCGGTGCAACTGTGGGACTCGGCGGCCAATTGCGGTGGACAGAGTCGCGCCTCATATGAAGTAGGCCCCGCTCTTTTGCTCCCCAACGGCACGGTTTTCGCCACGGGAGCGAACAGCTGTGGCCCAGGTCACACCGCCATTTACGACACCAACTCGGGTACCTGGACCGCGGGTCCGGACTTTCCCGGCAATCTTGACATCGCCGACGGCCCGGCAGCACTGGAGCCGAACGGTAAAATGCTGATGATGACCAGCCCCTTGATTTTCAATTCAGGTTCTATCTTCTTCGAGTGGGACGGGAGCAGCCTGACTCAAGTGGCTGGTCCGCCCAACGCTCCACATGTCTCCTCGTTCCAAGGACACTTGCTGGTGCTTCCCAGCGGGCAGATCATGTACACCGATTACACCAACGATGTCGAAATCTTCACCCCCACGCCGGGCAACTATAACTGGGTGCCTTCGGCGTATCTGCATTCGCTCGCGATCACTCGGGGCAACACCTATGTTATGGTCGGCACCAAGCTCAATGGTCTCTCGCAAGCTACCGCCTACGGTGATGACCTGCAGAACGCCACGAACTATCCTATTGTGCGCCTTACCAACGTTGCCACCGGCCATGTCTTCTACTGCCGCACCCATGGCCACAGCACCATGGCTGTTGGCTACACGGGTCCCGTGAAAACCAATGTGGACATTCCGGCCGACATGGAAACCGGCCCGAGTTACCTGGAAGTGGTGGCCAATGGCATTCCGTCGGAGAGGTACACCATTCAAATTCAATAGAGAGTGGAAACCAGCTAGCCCCGTAAGTGCATTAGGACACTTTGCTGATCCGTAAGGAAAAAGTGCGCGAGCTCGGTGAAGATCGTCGATAAAGACCATCGCACCTTCGAGTCGTACGAAGATCAGGCGGTCAAGAAGCGAAGACGATGAAGATCAGCTACACGCGGAAGAAGTAACCTCCGGTCGTTTCTGCTTCCTGTTTCTTGTAGCTAGTGCCCTCCCGCTCGTAAGGAGAGCGGAACCGTGGTTGCGCCTGGACTTGCAAGAACTCCAGTGGTCGGAGTGGTTGGCGCAGAAATCACTGTAGTTAAAACACTGGCCGGCGCGGGCACGGTCGAAGTTGCCCCGTTTAAAATCGGGACGCCGGCGGTCGCGTTCACAGTGCCGGCTGCAATGTTTGGTTGCGCGACGCCGGCTGGCACGGCTGCTACAGTTGCGCCGACATTAGCGGCTACTGGAGTGATCATGATCATTCCACCAGAAGTTGGCGCGACGTTGCTCAGGAGCCCCAGAAGCTGAGTGCTGCTTGATACCGAAACTGCAGGTCCCGACGAAATCCCGCCCAATAAGTCGTTGGTGACCCGGCCGACCACCCCGCCGGAGCCGAGAAGATTGTTTATGGCAGTAGTGCCATTCGTCGGAATATTTCCCGCGACCGATCCCACGATGGGAAGCCCGCCCGTCGCGCCTCTCAAACCTGCAACGGTCCCGCCGTTGCTGTTCACGCCTAAAAAGTTGATCGAGCTGATGCTCTTCGCGAGCTGGTCATTGGACGCAAAAATCACGTTGGTCCCATGACCTATCACCAGGTTTGTTGGAACGAGGTCGTTTTTCGCTAACTGTTTCTTTTGCTCGTCAATCGCGGCCTGCATGAGCGGCATACTTGGCAACGGCCCCTCATCAGGGAAGTTTACCAGGGTGGATGTCTTAACGATCTGTTCAAGATCGACATCGATCGGATCGGGAATTTTTTTGGCGTCCGGTCGCATGATTACCATCTTGCCGGGACGGAGAAGCAACGAATCACCAAAGGTCCCGTTCCGCGACAAGCGCAAGCTTCCTTCCAGGACGAGGACCTTAATGTAACTGCCCGGAATATATTCCATCATGATCGTCGTGCCGGTGATGGCGGCGGTGACCGCTGCGGTGTGAATTTTTGCGCCCCCCAATCCCTTCGGCACTTGGAGAAGCATCGACCCTTTCTCCAGCGTCATATCGCGGGTTCCCGTCTTGAAACTAAAAAATGTCTCTGCCCCGATTCGCGTGAGCGTATTGTCTTGGAAAAGCAACTCCGACCGCGATCGCGCGCCGGTCCGAAGGCCGAGATCGTCTTTGATGACCTCGCGCATCAAGGCGGGATGACCGCCTTTTGCCGGGTCGATCACACTTACCCGGTTGATAATCTTTGTGACTTCTGCCGATGAAAGGGGACCCGCGGCCGATGAATGTACCAAAAAGATGCAACCGGCAGCGACAACAAGTAAAGAGAGATCGGTTTTAAGCATAGGCAATTTCTAGAGAGCATTAGAATTGCCATAATTACAGCAACCTTCAACTAAAATCGTATATTGAACCTCACCCCGCTCCCGACGTTGAGAGCGTCGTAATCAAAGGCCAACCGGTTTGAGTCATTTCGGGCCCCGAAAATCGAGGCGTCGACGCGCAGCCATCGCGCTGGATAGAATCCAATGGCGAGCGACAGGGTCTGATTGTGATCTACGCGACCGTCCTCGTCGTAAAATTGCGCCGCGTAGCGATAGAGCAAATCGGCATCGAGCGATCGCGTGATTTGCAGATGATAGGCTGCAAAAATTCCCGCCTGATCGCGTTCTTGCGACCGAGGTGTGGATTTGCCCAGCACGCCCGTGATCCCCGTCGTCAAAAAATGCGACCGTCCAAAGGCAAAACTCTTTTGTCCTCCAATCGTGATCTCATGATCCTGCAGCAGTTGGTTGCTCTCAGAATCCAGTAGTTCGGTGAAATCGTATCGGGCAAACGCGACAATTCCCGGAGTGCGTGGGACAAGCCACGTCAGACCGGCGCCTGCGGTTATTCTTTCAAAATTTAATTCGCTGGCTCGGTCATAGCGAAAAACGGAACTCGCGGCTGATATTTCCCCGACGAGCCCGCGGGAGATCGTCGGACGCCACACGGCCCCCACATTGGAGGCGAGAAAAAAGTCACTCCGCGTCCGGTGAGGCGTAAGATCGACATTGTTCGTATAAAATGCGGAGGCGTCCCCG
>Ga0209056_10006007_pt1 | contig 12586 bp, 13 predicted proteins | sample GraSoiAngelo_114_FD_185876 | JGI IMG/M metagenome (GOLD analysis project Ga0209056, IMG submission 185876) | Grasslands soil microbial communities from the Angelo Coastal Reserve, California, USA - 14_0903_13_40cm (SPAdes) (version 2) | ecosystem: Environmental > Terrestrial > Soil > Grasslands... | reverse complement strand
CTTCGATCTTGAAGTCGCCGCGCGCCCGGGCCGGCACTCGCTGGTCGACGAACGTGCTCTCCGGCGTGAGGGCTGCATTCGCCTGCGCGATTCCGAACATGTCCTCCTCGTCGGCGGAGAGATACTCGACCTCAGTCGAGACCCAGGGCACGATGTCGATCGACGCGACGTGCGCCTTGATCAGCTTCTGCACCGCTTTGAGGTCGAGCGTCTCGTGGGCCGCCATCACCTCGTGGCCCTTCGCGTCCATCGCGGCGCGCCGCAGCACGCGGCCTTCGAGCTTGGGCGCGATGTCCTCGTTCAGCGCCACCCGGTTGTAGACGCGGCGGAACGGGGTCTCGATGAACCCGAACTCGTTGACCTTGGCGTAGGTCGCGAGGTTGCCGATCAAGCCGATGTTCGGACCTTCCGGGGTCTCGATCGGGCAGATGCGGCCGTAGTGACTGTGGTGGACGTCACGGACGTCGAAGCCGGCGCGCTCGCGCGAGAGCCCACCGGGACCCAGGGCCGACAGGCGCCGCTTGTGCGTCAGCTCGGACAGTGGGTTGTGCTGGTCCATGAACTGCGACAGCTGGCTCGAACCGAAGAACTCCTTGATCGCGGCCACCACCGGACGCGCGTTGATCAGGGACGCGGACGTGACCGTGTGCGGGTCGCTGATCGTCATGCGCTCCTTGATGATTCGCTCCATCCGGATGAGGCCCATGCGGAACTGGTTCTGCAGCAGCTCGCCCACCGCGCGGACGCGGCGGTTGCCGAGGTGGTCGATGTCGTCCGGGATCTGCTTCTCGCGCGGCGAGTTGTTGAGCTCGATCAGCTTGCGGAGGAAGGCGATGAAGTCGCCCTTCTCCAGGATCCGCAGCTCGCGCTGCCGGACGCGCTCGAGGATGTCCTCCTCGTCGCGGCCGAGCCGCTTGTCGACCTTGTAGCGGCCGACGCGGCCGAGGTCGAACCGGCGCGGGTTGAAGAACAGGGACTGCAGCAGGTTGCGGGCGTTGTCGACCGACGGCGGGTCGCCAGGGCGGACACGCCGGTACAGCTCGAGCAGGGCGTCCTCGGTCTTGGACGTGGTGTCCTTGTCCAGAGTCGACTCCATGTAGTGGTGCTCGGGGTTGTTGTCGACGTCACCGAACATCTCCAGCAGCGCGCGCTTCTGAGCCTCGCGGTCGTTTTCGGTGCCCTTCAGCTGCGGCAGCTCGAGGGCCTTCAGGAGCACTGTCACGGGGACCTTGCGCTTGCGGTCGATCTTGACCGTCAGCAGGTCCTTGGCCGAGGTCTCGATCTCCAGCCACGCGCCGCGGTTGGGAATGAGCTTGGCGCCAAAAAGCTTGCGACCGGTGTTGGGGTCCTCGGCGGCGGTGAAGTAGACACCCGGCGAGCGCACGAGCTGCGACACGACGACGCGCTCGGTGCCGTTGACGATGAAGGTGCCCTCGTCGGTCATCATGGCGAAGTCGCCCATGTAGACCTCGGACTCCTTGATCTCACCCGTCTCCTTGATGGTCAGACGGGTCCGGATCCGCAGCGGCGCGGCGTAGGTCATGTCGCGGTTGCGGCACTCTTCGACCGAGAACTTGGGCTGCCCGAACTCGTAGTCCAGGAACTTCAGCTCGAAGTTCTTGCCCGTGTAGTCGGTGATGGGGTTGATTTCGTCGAACAGCTCGCGCAGGCCATCGGTCTTGAACCACTGGAACGACTCGAGCTGGGTGGCGATGAGGTCTTTGAGCTCGACGAGGTTCGGGATACGGCCGTAGCTAAGGCGCGAGGGGGCTCTCATCTCTGAGATCAATTCGGTACTCCTTCCAGGAAAAAGGGCGCGCTCAGTTAAAGGGCAGGGTGAGCGGCCGGGACGTGCACGAACGGCCAGTATACGACGAAATACCCGTCCGTGGGGACGTTCAAACAGGACCAGGCGAAGTGGCCGCCTGGCCGAGGGTTTCCGGCACTATACCACCCGCCCACGGATGCCGCTAGCCTGTCGCTGATGCCTGATTGGAAGGCTCTCCGGGCTGAATTTCCTCTCCTGGACCGCTGCATTTACCTCAACGCCTGCTCCCTCGGACCTCTTCCCCGGCGGGGCCGTGCCGCCCTTGCCAGATACGCCCAGGACTGGGACGAGCAGGGCACCCCGGTCTGGTTTTCGACCTGGCTGCCGCTCCTCGAGCGCTTTCGCGGGAAGGTCGGCGAGCTGCTCCAGGCCCCGGCCGGCTCGACGGCGATCGCCCCGTCCGTTTCCGTCGCCCTGAGCACCCTGGCGACGGGACTACCGCTGCCGAAGGGCCGGAGCAAGGTCCTGATCGGCGAGCTGGACTTCCCGACCATCGGCCACCAGTGGCTCTCGAGACCGGAGTACGAGGTCGAGTTCGTCCCGTCCCGCGACGGCATGACCATCCCGCCGGAGGCCTTCGCCGAGAGAATCGACTCCCAGACCGCGCTGGTCGCGACGACCCATCTCTTCTACACGACCGGCTACCTCCAGGACGTGCGCGCGATCGCCGACGCCGCCCACTCGGCTGGCGCCCTGTGCGTGATCGACGGCTACCAGACGTGCGGATGCGTGCCGCTCGACGTGTCGGCGATGGAGTGCGACGCGTTCGTGGGCGGATGTCTGAAATGGTTGAGCGGAGGTCCGGGCAACGCCTTCCTGTACGTCAGGCCTGAGCTGATCCCGAAGGTCCGCCCGCAGGGCACCGGCTGGTTTGCGACCCGAGACCCTTTCTCTTTCACGCTGCAGGAGCTGGTCTTCGCAGCCGACGCGAGACGTCTCGAGACGGGGACCTGGGCCATGGCGTCCCACTACGCCGGGCTGGCCGGCCTGGAGCTGATCCTCGAGGTGGGCGTTGGAAACATCCAGGAGCGCCTCCGCGACCTGACCGACCGCATCCTCGAGCGGTGCGACGAGGCCGGCGTGAACACCTTCACGCCGCGAGAGCGCGCCCGCCGGTGCGGCATCGTGACCCTCGAGTGCGAACATCCCGAGGACGTCGAGGCGAAGCTGCACGCCGAAGGCGTCATCGTCGACTCGCGGCCGGGCCGGATCCGACTCTCACCACACTGGTGCGTGACCGCAAAGGAGCTGGAGCACGGCATGGACCTGGTCCTGGACCATGTGGGGGCCGCGAGCAGAACCTCGTAATTTCGCACCGCTGACGAGCCGCCCGCCAGGCATGCGGAACCGTCATGTTTCGCTGTGTGCCGTTGGGCCTGCCGCAAACCATCCGCGCCTGCCTTTTCGACCTCGACGGCGTGATCACCCAGACCGCCAAGGTCCACGCCCGGGCCTGGAAGCAGGTCTTCGACGAATTCCTCCAGACCCGTGGGCAACCTGCCTTCGACCCTATGCACGACTACGACGACTACGTCGACGGCAAGCCCCGCACCGACGGCGTCCGCTCATTCCTCGAATCCCGCCACCTCACCGTTCCGGACGAGGCCGTGGAGGACATGGCCGAGCGCAAGGACCGCCTGTTCCTCGACCTCATCCACCGGCACGGCGTCCAGACCTACGATGGGACCGTTCGCTACGTCCACTCGGCTCGGGCGGCCGGGCTCAAGGTCGCCGTCGTCTCCTCCAGCAAGCACACCACCGATGTCCTGCGAGCGGCAAAGCTGGATGGACTTTTTGACGGCCAGGTCGACGGCAACGTCGCGGAGCGGGAGCACCTGAGGGGAAAGCCAGCGCCCGATACCTATCTCAAGGCGGCAGAGATGCTCGACGCGACTGCGCCGAAATCAGCGGTCTACGAAGACGCGCTCGCGGGCGTCGAGGCCGGCCGCGCCGGCGGCTTTGGCCTCGTCATCGGCATCGATCGCGTAGGCCAGGCGGAAGCCCTTCGCCGGCACGGCGCCGACATCGTGGTCAACGACCTCGCGGAGCTCATGGCGGATTGACGTGATCCGGAACGACCACTTCACGTGCGAGCCGTGGAATGTCCGCGAAGTCAGGCTCGACCTCGACCGCCTCGGCCAGTCCGAATCCATCTTCGCACTGTCCAACGGACACATCGGCTGGCGCGCCAACCTCGATGAGGGCGAGCCGCACACCATCGCCGGCTCCTACCTGAACGCGGTCTTCGAGGCCGTTCCTCTCCCATATGCGGAGACTGCGTACGGCTATCCGGAGGCGGGACAGACCCTGGTCAACGTGACCGACGGCAAGATCATCCGCCTGCTCGTCGACGACGAGCCGTTCGACATCCGCTACGGCAAGCTGGGGTCCCACGAGCGTGTGCTCGATCTCAAGACCGGACTCCTGACGAGGACGGTCGAGTGGGAGTCGCCGGCGCACCACACCGTCCGGGTCCGCTCGACGCGGATGGTCTCGCTGGTCGATCGCGCGCTAGCCGCAGTCCTCTATGAAGTCGAGCCGATCGGCGCTGAAGTCGAGCTCGTCGTCCAGTCCGAGCTGGTAGCCAACGAGCCCCTCGACGTCAAGCAAGGTACCGACCCGCGGGCGGCCGACGTCACCGAGAATCCGCTGGCCGCTGAGCTTTCGGCCGCGACCGAACGCGGGGCGGTGCTGATTCACTCCACCAAGGGCAGCCACCTACGGGTCGCCGCGGCGATGGAGCACGTGGTGCGGGCGCCGCAGGGCTCCGAGACCAAATGTGAGAGCGACGCCGATTGGGCCCGCTTCACCGTCGCGTCCAGGGTCAAGCCTGGACAGCGCCTGACGCTGGTCAAGTTCGTGGCCTACGGCTGGTCGAGCCTGCGCTCGGTGCCGGCGATGCGATCACAGGTGGAAGGCGCGCTCGCAGCGGCGGTTGCGCACGGCTGGAAAGGACTGGCCGCCGCCCAGCGCCGCTACCTCGACAGCTTCTGGTCGCGCTCTGACGTGGAGCTCGTGGGCGATGACGAGGTCCAGCAGGCCATTCGCTTTGCCCTGTTCCAAGTGCTGCAGTCGGCGGCGCGCGCCGAGCAGCGGGCGATCCCCGCGAAAGGGCTCACAGGCCCGGGCTACGACGGTCACACGTTTTGGGACATGGAAACGTTCGTCCTCCCCGTCCTCACCTACACGGCGCCCGACTGTGTCGCCGACGCGCTGCGCTGGCGACACTCGATCCTCGACCTTGCACGCGACCGTGCGCGCGACCTCGGGCTCCGCGGCGCCGCGTTTCCGTGGCGAACTATCCGCGGCGAGGAGTGCTCCGGCTACTGGCCCGCGTCAACCGCCGCGTTTCACATCAACGCGGACATCGCCGAGGCCGTCCTTCGCTACGTGAGCGCGACGGGGGATGTGCGGTTCGAGCAGAGCGTGGGCGCGGAGCTCCTCATCGAGACCGCGCGATTGTGGGCATCTCTCGGCCATCACGACCGCAACGGAGAGTTTCGGATCGACGGGGTCACCGGGCCTGATGAGTACAGCGCCCTGGCCGACAACAACCTGTACACGAACCTGATGGCGCAGCGAAACCTCAACGCCGCGGCGGACGCCGCCGGCCGCAACCCTGGAATCGCCAGGCGATTGAAGGTCACCGCGGCAGAGGTCAAGGCCTGGCGCAAGGCCGCGGCGAGCGTCTACATCCCATACGAGCCCGACCTGCGGATCCACAAACAGGCGAGCCAGTTCACCGATCACGAGCACTGGGACTTCGCCCACACCAGGGCCGACCAGTACCCGCTGTTCCTCCACTTCCCCTACTTCGACCTCTACCGCAAGCAGGTGGTTAAACAGGCCGACCTGGTCCTGGCGATGCACCTTCGGGGCGACGCCTTCACAGCCGAGGAGAAGGCGCGCAACTTCGCGTACTACGAGGCGATCACCGTCCGCGACTCATCGCTCTCGTCATGCACGCAGGCCGTCGTCGCGGCCGAGGTCGGGCACCTGCGGCTGGCGCACGACTACCTGGCCGAGGCGGCGCTCATGGACCTGGACGATCTCGAGCGCAACGTTCGGGACGGCGTCCACATGGGCTCGGCGGCGGGCGCGTGGATCGCCGCCGTTCAGGGTCTCGGAGGAATGCGGCACCACGGCGAGTCGCTTGGATTCAGTCCGCGGCTGCCGGCGGCGATTCGCAAGCTGACCTTCCGGGTCACCTTCCTTGGACGCCTGATCAAGGTGACCGTCGACCGCCGGCGCGCCACCTACACGCTCATGCGCGGCCGGCCGCTGACGTTCGATCACCACGGCGAACCGGTTCGGCTTGGGCGGGCGAGGCCGCTGGTGCGGGCGATTCCGCCCATCAACCCGCCGCCCGAGCCCCATCAGCCCGCAGGCCGCGAGCCTACGCGCCGCTTCCTTTCCTCACTCGCTGGGGAAGGTGGCCCCGCCGCGAAGCGGCCGGGCCGGATGGGGGGCTCCGACCCTACTTCAGCTCCGCCGTCGCGCCCGCTTCCTTCAGGCGGGCGACAGCCTTCTCGGCGTCGGCCTTCGATACGTTCTCGAGCACCGGCTTCTTGCTGTCGCCGACCGCCGTGAGCGTGACGGTGAACTCCGTCTGCTCCTCTTCGGCCGGCGCCGCCTCGCCGCCGGCCGCCGGTCCGGCCGCCGCCGCCACCGCCACCGGTGCCGCCGCTTTGATGCCGAACTCGTCCTCGATTGCCTTCACAGCCTCGACCACGTCGAGGATGCTCCAGTCTTTGAGGGCCTCCACGAACTCTTTCGGGGTGATCTTGGTCGCCGCCATTCCTACGCTGCCTCCAGTTTGTTCTTGTACGCGTTCAGCACTCCGAGAAGCTGCTGATGCGGGGTCTGCATGATCGCCACCAGCTGGCCAACAGGCGATTGAAGGGTGCCCAAAAGCTGGGCGATGAGGGTCTCGCGGGACGGCAGGTCGGCCAGCTGCTTGACCTGCTCCGGCGAGAAGACCCGGCCCTCGACGAGCCCACCCTTGACGTCGAGCTTCAGCCGCGTCGAGCGGACGAACTCGTTGATCAGCTTCGAGGGAAGACTCAGGTCGTCGTAGCCAAACGCGATGGCGACCGGGCCTTCGAGCTCGGACTGCAGCGCGGGCACACCGGCGGCTTCCGCGGCGCGCCGGGCCAGCGTGTTCTTCACGACGCGGTACTCGACGTCACCGCTGCGAAGCTTGCCGCGCAGCTCCTGGATCTGACTGACGGTCAGGCCGCGATAGTCGGTGAGGACAGCGACCTTGGCCTTCTTCAGCTTCTCGCTGAGCAGCTCGACCTGCTCGGCCTTCTGTTCCTTGCGTGCTCTCGGCAAATAAAAAATCCTCCCTGCCAGACCACGCTCAAGGCAGGAAGGATCCGAAGTCCTTCACTTCCGAATGCCTCGGTAGGAAATTAAGCCTGCTCGCGCTGGCGCCTACGGTCTAGGGCAGGAGACGGATTATACGCGAGCCTTTTCCCAGTCCTCCCGCAGGAGCTCCGTACGAATCAGGTCACGCCATGCGCATCCTCGATTCGGGGTGGGCGCAGCCGGACAAGCTTGCCTTGAATGACCGGGCCGTACACGGCCCGAAAGCCTAGCTCGCGACGTGCAGCTTGGCGGCTTCCCTCACGTCAACCGGCACCGACGGACCCTGCGTCGAAACGAGATAGAAGCTGCGCAGGTACTGCCCCTTCGATGTTGCCGGCTTGTTGCGAATCAGCGCGTCGACCAGCGTCGCGAGGTTCTGGTGCAGCTGAGTCTGGTCGAACGAGACCTTGCCGATCGGGACGTGGATGATGCCGAACTTGTCGGTCCGGAACTCCACCTTGCCACCCTTGGAGTCGCGCACCGCCCGTGCGACGTCGTTGGTCACAGTGCCCGATTTCGGGTTTGGCATCAGGCCGCGCGGCCCGAGGATCTTTCCGAGCGGACCGACCTTCGCCATCATGTCCGGGGTCGCGATCGCGGCGTCGAAGTCGGTCCAGCCGTCCGCCACCCGCTTCACCAGGTCGTCGCCACCGACAACGTCGGCGCCGGCCTCCTGGGCCTCCCGCGCCCTGTCTCCGACAGCGAAAACCGCGACGCGAACCTTCTTACCGGTGCCGTTGGGCAGAACGACCGAACCGCGGACCATCTGCTCCGCGTGGCGGGGGTCAACCCCGAGCCGGATGTGCGCCTCGACCGTGGCGTCGAACTTCGAGATCGACGTCTCGCGGACCATCTGGCAGGCCACCTCGGGCTCGAGGCCCCCGTTGCCATTGCCGGCCACCGCGGCCTCCACCTTCTTGGCCGCCTCGATGTACTTTTTGCCCCTCTTCTTCGGCATTACTCGATGACCTCCAGGCCCATCGACCGGGCGGTGCCTTCGATCATCTTCATAGCCGCGTCCGGTTCGTATGCGTTCAGGTCCTTGCGCTTCAGCTCCACGATCTGGCGCAGCTGCTGCCGTGTGACGCGGCCGATCTTTTCGCGGTTCGGCTTCGCCGAGCCTTTATCGACACCGGCGGCACGCTTCAGCAGCTGGACCGCGGGCGGCGTCTTGAGCACGAAGGAGAAGCTGCGGTCCTCGAAGATGGTGATCAGCGCCGGCACGACATCACCGGCCTGCTGAGCCGTGCGCTCGTTGTAGGCCTTGGTGAACTCCATGATGTTGATGCCGTGCGGGCCAAGCGCGGTTCCGACAGGCGGCGCCGGAGTTGCCTTGCCGGCCTGCAGCTCGAGCTTGAGTACCGCTCGGACCTTCTTCTTACCCATACCTATCTATATGTCTGTGTGTGGGCGCTCAGCGCACCTTCTCGACCTGCAGCAGGTCGAGCTCGACCGGCGTCTCCCGGCCGAACATGTTGACCAGCACCTTCAGCTTGCCCTTCTCCGGATTGATCTCGTCGACCTTGCCGTGGAAGTCGGTGAAGGGCCCGTCCACGACGCGGACGGACTCACCGACCTGGAACTCGACCCGGATCTTCGGGGCTTCCTGCTTCATCTGCTTCTGGATCGCCCGCACCTCTTTTTCCTGCAGGGGCACGGGGCTGTTCGCCGAGCCGACGAAGCTCGTCACGCCCGGCGTGTTGCGGACCACGAACCACGACTCGTTTGACATCTTCATCTTCACCAGGATGTAGCCGGGGAAGATGCGCTTCTGGACGTGGCGCCGCTTGCCGTCCTTGATCTCGATCTCGTCTTCCATCGGGACGAGGACCTGGAGGATCTTGTCCTGCATGTCCATCGACTCGATCCTTTTCTCGAGGTTCTTCTTGACCTTCTCCTCGTGACCGGAGTAGGCGTGCACGACGTACCACTGCGCTTCCTCTTCGGGCGACGCGGTCTGGCTCTTCTCGACCGCCATCAGTGGACCCCGTTGTTGTAGATCGTCCGCTTGGCGGCTTCGCTTACGAAGTAGTCCGTGCCGCCGATGAAGACGCCGAGCAGGATCACCGTGAAGATCACGACCAGCGTGTAGCGGTAGAGCTCGGCGCCGGTGGGCCAGACCACCTTGCGGAGCTCGTCGTAGACGTCGCGCAGGAAGTGGCCGATCCCAGGCTGGGAGGTCGGCTCGTCGCGCTTGCGGGCTGTTACTGCCATCTGCTGGTTACTTCGTCTCCTTGTGAGAAGTGTGCTTGTGACACCACTTGCAGTACTTGCTGAGCTCGATCCGGTCAGGATCGTTCTTCTTGTTCTTCACGGTGGTGTAATTGCGCCTTTTGCAGACGCCGCAGGCGAGGGTGATGATGTCTTCCATGGTTGGCTCTTTGCTTGGGGGAGAAAGAAAAAAGCCTAGGTTTCCTAGGCGCTGTCAATAGTAGCAGAGGACTCCGAGGGCTTTGACCGCGTGTCCGGGATCGTGGCTGACCTGGCCATATGATTCGATCGATGCCCGCCACCGCAATCGCCGTCCTGCACGGCGACCAGACCGGCGAGGAGCTGCTCCGCGAGGCGCTGCGCGTCCTGGATCCAGGCGTGCTCGGTCTGCAGGTCGAAACCCGGGATTTCGACCTCTCCCTCGAGGAGCGCCGGCATACCCGCAACCAGTGCGTCCTCGACGCCGCCGAAGCGCTCCGTCAGCTCGGTTTTGGCATCAAGGCGGCCACCATCACCCCCGAAGGGGCCGGCGACGTCGGGAGCCCCAACGCGATCCTGCGTAAGCAGATCGATGGGCGGGTCATCGTCCGCACCGGTCGCCGCATCCCGGGCGTACGGCCGCTCGCCGGCGTGCACGCGCCGATCTCCGTGATCCGGATGGCGGTCGACGATGCGTACGGGGCCAGGGAGTGGCGCGAGGGCCACGACCTCGACGAGTGGGCCTACCGCACCGAGAAGATCAGCCGCCGCACCTGCCGGATCGTGGCCGACTACGCATTCCGCCATGCCCGCCGCATCGAGGCGAAGGTCTTCGGCGGGCCGAAGTTCACGGTCAGCCCGGTGTACGAGGGGATGTTCAAGGAGGAGTTGGACGCCGCGGCCGGGCGGCACCCCGACGTCCGCTACGAGCCACACCTCATCGACGCCACCTACGCCCTGCTCCTTGCCACCAGCGGCGAGGCGCTGGTCATCCCGGCACTGAACCGCGACGGCGACACGCTCTCGGACCTGGTCATGCAGATGTTCGGGACCATCGCGGGCGCCGAGTCGACCCTGCTGGCATTCGATGAGTCGGGCGCCGTCACGGTGGCGATGACCGAGGCTCCGCACGGGACCGCACCGGCGCTGGAGGGCAAGAACGTCGCCAACCCGATGGCGATGATCATGTCCGTGGCCTCGCTGCTCGGCTACATGAAAGGTGAGGATGCCCGGCGAGCCTCGCGCGCGATCTACGAGGCTGCCCTGGAGGCGGTTTCGGAGGGTATGCGGACCGCGGACCTCGGAGGCCAGGCCTCAACGTCCGACTTCACAGCCGATGTGATCCACCGGGTCAAGACGAAGGTCGAAGTGTGGAGCTCCTTGGCTGACATCGAGAGATAAGTCCCTTCCCCGCTCGCCGGGGAAGGTGGCGCGGAGCGCCGGATGGGGAGAATTGAGCTTGCTATCCGATATCTGGCGCTCGGCGACTCGTACACCATCGGCACCGGCGCCTCCGACGAGTCGCGCAGCTGGCCGGCGATCATCGCCGCGCGACTCAACGCCGAGCTCACCAACCCGGCGGTAAACGGCTACACGACGCTGGACCTCATCCGGCACGAGCTGCCTCTGGTCAAGGGCCTGCAGCCTGACCTCGTTTCGGTCCTGATCGGGGTCAACGACCTGGTTCAGGGCCGAACGCCTGAGCAGTACCGCGACTCGCTGCGCACGATCTACGAAGAAGTGGCGACGCTGAAGCTGCCCGCGGGGCGCGTCGCGGCGGTCTCGATTCCGACGTGGTCATACGCGCCGGCGGCCGCGGACTACGGAGGAGCACAAAAGGTCGACAGGCTCACCAGCGCTTTCAACGCGGTCGCACGCGAAGAAGCCAAAGCGCGGGATTTCACGTGGGTCGACATCGGGCCCGCAAGCACGGCGCGAATCGGGTCGCAGGGCTGGATCGGCGCCGATCAGCTGCATCCGGGCGACGCGCAGTACGCCGTCTGGGCCGACGCGATCTGGTCCGCCGTCCGCGAAAGCTGGTCCTCCCCATTCATAGAGAAGTGACTCCTCCCCATTCATATGGGAAGTGACTCCTCCCATTCATATGGGAGTGACTCCTCCCCATTCATGGGGAGGTGGCGCGCAGCGCCGGAGGGGCAGCGCCGGAGGGGCAGCGCCGGAGGGGCAGCGCCGGAGGGGCAGCGCCGGAGGGGCAGCGCCGGAGGGGCCGCGCCGAGGGGGCTGCAGAGATGGAGCCTAGACGGTGATCCTCTTGAACGACTCCGCGTACTGGTAGCCGCCCTTCTTGCCCACATCGCGATGCCGCTTGCGCATGAACTTCTCGAAGTCCCACTCGCGGCCCGGCTTGGAGACCTGGCTTTTGTGCTTGCGCAGCGCCTCGATCTTGCGGTCGAGCGTCGGCGTGATGTCCACCAGGTAGTCGCCATGGGTCCAGAACGGGATCCAGACCTCTTTCACCTCGTGCGGCTCGAAGCCCTCCTTGAGCAGCGATCGGAAGGCGCGGGGGTTCCGCGAGTCGGGGTAGACGGCGGCCATGGTGGCCTCGCCGACGGCGAGGTGGTCAGGATGCGAGCCTCCCATCGGCGCGTCGAGCACCCGGCCGGGAATGTGCGTGATCACGAGCTCCGGCTTGTACTTACGGATCATCCGCACGATGTCGCGCCGCAGGCCCAGATCAGGCGCGAGATGCCCGTCCTTGTAGCCCAGGAACTCGACGCGCTTGACGCCGAGCACCCTCGCCGCCGCACGCTGCTCTTTGGCCCGGATGGCGACCAGCTCGGAGTCCTTCTGATTCGGGTCCTCGCCGCCCTGGCGGCCATCGGTGACGATGACGTAGGTGACGTCCGCCCCGCTGTCCGCCAGCCGAGCGACAGCGCCGCCCGCGCCGAAGTCCGGGTCATCCGGGTGCGCCGAGACGACCATCACGCGCTGAAACTTGGGAAGTTTTCCGTTGCTTCGGGCCGTCGCCATGGGAAGAACGATAAAAGCTAGCGCTTCGCCTTTGCAGGGGCGTGGAGCGAGACCAGCGGGATCGCGGGCTGGATCGGCTGCCAGAGCGCCTCGAGCTGTTCGGCCGTGAGCCGACCCCGGGCGGCGATGACGCGGCCGCCAAACGCCACGGTCTTCACCGCGGCCCACCCGCCGCTTCCGGCCAGCCGCATGGGAACCGTCACCACC
>Ga0209056_10006002_pt1 | contig 12597 bp, 13 predicted proteins | sample GraSoiAngelo_114_FD_185876 | JGI IMG/M metagenome (GOLD analysis project Ga0209056, IMG submission 185876) | Grasslands soil microbial communities from the Angelo Coastal Reserve, California, USA - 14_0903_13_40cm (SPAdes) (version 2) | ecosystem: Environmental > Terrestrial > Soil > Grasslands... | reverse complement strand
GCAAGCGCGTTTTTCGTTTGCGGGTCAGGAGGGCGTCCCTGACCCTCCGAACGCGTCCATCGTTCCCCTAAAACGCACCATCCGAGTGCTCGATGGATTTGGGAAATCATTGGAAGTGATTCTGCCGAAGTTGCGCGACGGCTACATTGTTCCAGATCCCCAGTTCGCCCGCGATTTGGCCCTGGAAAATCCGGACGCATTTTTCCTGTCGCAGAGCGGCGAATGCTTCCACAACGTGACCGTAACTGGCGGCAAGCAGCGCGCCGAAGGTCCGCTTTCCATGAAACGCGAGTTGCGCGACGTAACGCGGCTCCTGGGAGAACTCGAACAGGCACTGCGTCACCAAGAAACGCGCGTTCTAAACCTTGGGCATGAGATTAAGGATCTGACTTCCCTGCTCGAACGGCTGGAGGCTGAAAAGCGGGAATCGGAAAAGCAAGCTATGACTTCGGGGCACGCTTTGCGGCAAATTGATAGCGAAATGGGCCGGGTGCGCGAACGCCGCGAGCTCTGCGAACGCGAGTTGGCTCGCCTAGCTGTGGAACGCGGAGAGCAGGAACAACTCATCGGCATGCGTCAGTCGGAGATTAATGCGGCCGAACAGAAGCGCGCTGAACTTGAGCAGTTGGCTTCGGCAGCACATGAGCAGCTTGCTGGCCTACGTCAAGAGCGCGACCTGAAAACGCACGCGGTTTCAGAACGTAAGTCGGATCTGGCAACCCTCGAAGAGCGGCACCGTTCGGCGGAATCGGCCTTACAACGGATCGGTCATTTAGCGTCCGAGATGCAGGAGCGCGCGGACTCTCTGGTCTCGCAAATCGAGTCGGCAGCCACAGAAAAATCCACGCGCGAGATTGAGAACCTGGATATCGGAGAGAAGCTGGAGAACTTGGAAGCCGAACGCAATGCTTGCGAACTTCGCGCCAGCCTGCTGCAGTCCGAATCTGAACAAGTACGCTCGCGACTGGCGGAAATTGATACATTGTTACGCGAGGCGCGCCATACGCTCGACGCATCCCGCGACCGCAAGGCGGAACACTCTACTGCAGCAGTGAAGTTGCAGTCCGATACGGAACATCTGGCGCATACCTGTCTCAATGAACTGGGCATCCAGCGTACTGAGTTGATGGCGGATTTTACCCTGCCCCGCGTCATTGCCGATGAACTTGTAACGCAAGAACAGGAGTGTCAGGAAATGCGCGCGCGGCTCGATGCCATGGGCCCGGTCAACATGATGGCGCTCGAAGAATATAACGAGACCGCCGAACGACAGGCGTTTCTCGAGACGCAGAGAAAAGACTTGTTGGATTCCATCGAAAACACGCAGGCCACGATCAAAGAAATTGACATCTTCTCGCGTCAGAAGTTCGAGGAAGCGTTTAAAAAGATTAACGAGAATTTCCAGGTCACTTTCCAGAAGCTCTTTGGCGGCGGCAGCGCGTTCATGCGCTTGACCGACGTAGAAAACGCGGCCGAGAGCGGAATTGACGTAGTGGCTTCGCCTCCGGGCAAGCGCATGCAAAACGTGCTGCTGCTCTCAGGCGGCGAAAAGGCAATGACCGCACTGGCGCTGCTAGTGGGGATCTTCCAATATCAGCCGAGCCCCTTCTGCATTCTTGACGAAGTGGATGCACCGCTTGACGAAGCCAACATCGGCCGCTTCACCGAACTCGTAAAAGAAATGAGCGTCCAGACGCAATTCGTGCTCATCACCCATAGCAAGAAGACGATGAGTATCGCGCCGGTCCTCTACGGCGTGACCATGCAGGAGCCGGGGGTGTCGAAGCTGGTGTCGGTCAGGTTTGGGGCCTCGGCGTAAGCTGGTAATCTCGAACGGGCCGATGCGCATACTGCTCAAGATATTCTTTTGCTGCGTTGCTTGCGTAGTCCTTTTTGTTGCGGTAGGTCTTCTTTGGTTCGTGTACTGCTCGCGTGATCTTCCTTACACACGCGCTCTTGCTCAGTTCGCACCGAAGTCGGTTACTCAAGTTTCAGATCCGTGCCTTGAGGGCCCGTCCGCGGCGATTCCCTACGATTTGATTGGAAGCAATCTTCGGAATGCATTGAACGCCGTTAAGGTTAGCGAGAACGACCCCGGCGTGCTCGCGGAGACATATCGCGCGTTCACAGATCAAACGCACCTGCATCGAGCAACTCTGTCAATGCAGATAAGCCAGACGCTGTTCTGCACGCCTTCGAGGATACTTCGCCGTCAACTCGATAAATTTCGAATGTCAGAACATTTGGAACGTCGTTTTTCGCAACGCGACCTTTCACGGTATATGTCAATCGGCTCTATTTTGGCGAAAATCTGATTGGAGTTCACGACGCTTCTCACTATTTCTTTCGTAAGGATTCAAACGAACTCAACATTGCGGAAGCTGCACTACTTGCCGGATTGGTGCGGTCTCCTTCTCGATTTTCGCCTCTCGACCAACCAGATCGGGCGCTGCGGCGACGAAATGAAGTGATTGATGTGATGCTAAGCGCAAGAACTATAGACGCCGCTGGTGCCCAGTCAGCCAGGAGCTCGGGGCTTGGAATCGCGCAACAGGGTATGCTTAAGGCGAATTGAGGTGTTTCTTGAAAGACCATCGGATGGAGAAGACTTTGAACGACTATCAAATTGAAGAGATTAAGAGAGGACTAGTGGAAGCCGATTCGGGCGACTTCGCCAGCGACAAAGAGGTGGAGCATGCGCTTAGAAAATGGGCGCCTTCGACTGCAAAGGACGAGAACCGTTAATTCAGTCAGATTTTTTCCACAACCACATTCCTCGAAACAAGTTGCTCCGCCCAGCATTCCAAGGAACGCATCTTTGTCAATCGCACGCCGGTGGAAAACGAGGACTCGCAAAATCGGCTATCATTTCTGCCGTTGACAAAATTTTCTGAGCAGCTAGAATACGCGACGATTTCTACATCTAAGATTTCCGCATGACTACTGAAACGCTAGACTCTGTTCTCTTACAAACTGACTTTCGTGACCTGGAGCTGTTTGCCAGTGGCAAGGTACGCGACGTCTACCAGATAGGCAGCGACCATCTGCTTTTCATTGCCACCGACCGCATTTCGGCGTTCGACTACGTATTGGCTACAGGAATTCCCCACAAAGGGCAGGTCCTTACCCAGATTTCGCTCTTTTGGTTCGACTTCCTCAAAGAGCTAGTCCCCAACCATTTAGTCACTGCGAACGTCAGTCAGTATCCCGCCGAAGTACGCAAGTACGCCGACCAGCTCCGTGGCCGCTCAATGCTGGTGCGACGCGCAGAGATGTTTCCGGTCGAGTGCGTCGTGCGCGGCTATCTCTCCGGCTCGGGATGGAAGGAATACAACGCCAGTGGCAGCGTGTGCGGAATTAAGCTTCCAGCGGGACTTCGCGAGTCAGAGCAGTTGCCGGAGCCGATATTTACGCCCGCGACCAAGGCAACCACAGGCCACGACGAAAATATTTCCTTTGAACACATGTCGCAACTGGTGGATCCGGAAGATGCTCGAATGCTGCGAGACCTGAGCCTCGCAATTTACAAGAAGGCGGCGGATTATGCGCGACAAAAGGGCATCATCATTGCGGATACGAAGTTTGAGTTTGGACGTACGGCGGCAGGTATCACGCTGGCTGATGAGGTCCTGACGCCCGACTCTTCGCGCTTCTGGCCCGCGGACAAGTATGAGCCCGGCATGTCGCAGCAGTCCTTTGATAAGCAGTACGTGCGGGATTACCTGGAAGAGATTCGCTGGAACAAGCAGCCGCCAGCGCCGGCGTTGCCGACCGAAGTGGCCCGCAAGACCAGCGAGAAGTATGTGCAGGCATTCCGGCAACTCACGGGGCGAGAACTGGATGCGTGACGTAGGCGCGGCCGCGTGAACATTGCCGATTGGATTATTTTGCTGGTTTTGCTGCTTTCGGTGGTGCAGGCAGCCAGCTCGGGATTTTTTCAGGAGGCGTTTGGGATAGCCGGGTTGATTTTCGGCTACTTGATCGCTGCCTGGCAGTACCGCCATCTAGCTGAGCATTTTGCGCCTTACATCAGTTCGCATTGGCTGGGTGAGATTGTGGCGTTTTTGGCGATCTTTCTCGGTGTGATGGTTTTGGCTGGTCTAGTTGGCAAGATTGTTCGTTGGATTGTGAAGGAAGCCGGATTGAATGTAGTGGACCGGTTCCTGGGCGGAGTTCTGGGTCTGGTCCGCGGATGTTTGTTGGTCGCAATTATTCTGGTGAGCATGACAGCGTTTACTCCGACTTCGCGCTGGCTGCAAGGGTCGGGACTGGCTCCGTACTTCTTAGTGGTAGGGCGAGCGGTAATTTGGGTCGCGCCCTCGGAGTTGCGATCGCAGTTCTACAAGGGTTTGGATTATTTGCGGCAAACGCAGACGTCCCATTCGCCGAAATAGCGTTACGAAGTGCGGATTCTTACCTGCTGGCTTTCAGCAGACAAAAGACGAAAAGAGAGATCCCGTGAAAGATCAACTGGAAGCACTCGTACAGCAGATGTACAAAAGCAACATTCTTTACTCCGAAGCCGTGCGCGAGTTCAAACGCCGCTTCATTGCCACCGTACTGGAGGAAAACAAAGGCAACCAGTGCCGTGCCGCGCGCCAGCTTGGGATGCACCGTAATACGCTTAGCCGAACGGTCAGCGAACTGCGCATTGATGTCCGCCAGTTTCGTGATGGAGGCAAACGTCCTCCACGCGGAGCACGCCCAATTGCCTACGAGAAGAAGCTAGCGCGCTAGTTCCCTGCATTCCGGTAACAAACGAAAGGCAGCCCTGGCGGGCTGCCTTTGGTCTAAACTTCTCGGAGTTCTAGTGCTGCGGCCTGCGTGTTGGACGGCGCGCGGTTGGCTTCTTCGGCGTTGTGCCTGCCTTTTGCAGCAGCTTTCCTTTCTCCATTGTCATCATGAAGGTTGTGCCGCCGGCACCAGCAGCCGGGGCTGCACCCTGGGCCGGAGCACCCGGGGTCGTAGCGGCTGGCGCGGCGCCCGGATTCGCTTGCGCTGCAGCATCCGTCGGCGGGGCGGTTGCATTCGAACTGGCTGATGGAGCTGGAGTCGCTCCAGATGAAGCATGCACGGGCGATGTGTAGTCCAGCGGCGTGCCTTCGAAATCAAGCGTGTCGCCGAGCTTCGGCATCTGGCGCGGCGGAATCGCACCGGTCATCGTCAGGGTGATGTCAGCTTGCTTTTTCTCGATATCGTCCTCGCTGGCCGCGATCTGGACCTCAGTTGTGCGTGATGCCCCGTCGCCGACATCGTGCGCTGAAATAACAGTTCCCTCCATCTGCAACGGTCGGTTCTTGATCACATTCCAGACCTTGTCCTGGTCCTCCGGCGAGCCGGCTGATAGCACGAGTTCCCATTCGCCGAAGCTAAGCTGTTGAATCTGTTCCAGTGTCTTTCCGTTCACGATGTCATGCGCCTGCTGGGCTGGGGTTGGCGGAGTGTATTTGCTGATTTCCGGTGGACATCCCTGTTGGGGCTGCTTGGTCGTCTTAGCGCAGAAGAGTGTTTGATTCCACTTATCATCGACCGACCCGTGATAATTTTTGTAAACCTTTTGCGCATAGGCGATTATCTGCGGCGATGACGATGCCGGGGCGAGATTCGCAGCCCGGGCAATGAAGAAGATTCCATTATTGAAATCCGGCGGATTCGCCGTCAGATACGACATTGCTAGCGGGTAAACATTCTGCAAGTCGTCTGGCTCCGCTTCCACAGCCGCTCGCAAATCAGTCTGCGCGGTCGCATTGTCTTTGTTCTGGAGCGCTGCGAATCCGGCTCCGCCCGTAAAAATAATGCTCGTCTGCTTTTTCAGCTTCTCGTAATCGTCGGCAGACATACCGGCAGGCTTCGGTCCGCTCTTCGAACATTCCAGACCCTTGCCGGAATACTGGGCCAGATCCGCAAGGTTCTGTTGGGGATTCTGTCCGGAAGCAACGTTCTGGCGCGCCAAATAAGTCAGCAGCGCGAGCGCGCGCAGGTTACAGGACTCTCCGGTGAGCACGCGTTTTGCAGTCTCGAGGACTTTGGGCTGATTCCCAGCTTGCAAGTATGTGTTCATCAGCTGTTCCAGCGCGGTGGTCTTCATCACGCTGTTGGGATATTGCGCGAGAAAGGCTTCTAGCGCGCTGATCTTACTGGTCGGGTCTTTTTGCTGGATGGCGCCAACATAGGCGTTATATTCGTTGGGATCTTTGATCTCTGGCGCTGCCTGCTGTCCTCCTCCGCCCGCACTCGGGGGGGGCTGCGGCGGGGTCTGCGATTGAGCCGCCTCCTGTGCGCCAGCGCTCAGGGCGCATGCCAATATCATCGCCAGAACAGTTGTTTTCATTCCACTCGCTCCTCGGGTCCTTGGGAAATTAAAATTTGGGAAATCGGTGTAACGCCGAACTTGAATCTAAAGACTACATCAGGGCAGTACAGTCTATGTACCGCTCCGGAGATCTGAGGGCCCCCTGGGGACAGCTGGGGCAAGAGCCTAGTTCCGGTGAGCGGGATTATATGTATGTACCTCAAGTTAAGCAAGTTCCTATCGCACACGTTTGCACCCGCTCTATTTAAGATGCCATAGAGAACGCTCATGGTGGTTCCGGTACAGAACGCGACCGCCGCACAACAAAATCTGGAGAGAGGTGTATGAACGCTAATGGTAATGGTTCCCTTAAAGGACAGGTGGCCGTCGTCACCGGTGCTGGTCGCGGCATTGGTGCGGCGATCGCCCTTCGGCTGGCGCGCCTGGGTGCAAATGTTGTTTTTTGTGGACGCACTCTCAAGCCGTTGCAAGCGAGCGCCGAAGGCATTGCCAAGGAAGGTGGACGCGCGGAGGTGGTGACTTGCGACGTCAGTGACCTCGGTTCTGTGCAAGCGCTGGCGGCTAAGGTCGAGCAAACATTCGGACGTATAGACATTCTGGTCAACAACGCCGGCATTGGCGGCTTTGCGGGGCCGCTCCATGAAATGACACCGGAAGCCTGGGAAAAGATTCTGAATACGAACCTGCGCGGAGTTTTTTATTGCATCCGAACCTTCGCGCCGGTGATGATTCGCGGCAAAGGCGGGCATATTGTGAACATCTCGTCGCTGGCAGGCAAGAACCCGCTTCCGAACGGCGCAGCCTATGCCGCGTCAAAATGGGGTCTCAACGGACTGAGCTACTCGGTTGCAGAAGAACTGCGCGGACACAACATTAGAGTTTCAGTGGTCTGCCCGGGCTCTGTGGACACTGAGTTAAGCCCGCGCATCGGGAAAGACTCCAGCAAGATGCTCAAACCAGATGATGTGGCGCATGTTGTGGTGATGCTGGTGACACAAGCGCCGCAGTCGTTTGCGAGTGAAGTGTTGTTGAGACCGACTCAGAAACCATGAGGATGACATTCCGAGAAATCGTGGGCGGGTGGCCTACTTCACCTCGAGTGAGTATATCTTCGAAGCCGTAAAACACACGGGGGGTGCCCCACTTCTCGCGATTTTTCGAGAAATGGGGCCTTTCACGATGCTCATTTCATCAGAGGTAGTCATAAGAAGTGCAGCCGCGATCTCCTGACACACATAGGTTCGTGGTTCCCATGTCTCGAAAAGCGCAAGACATGGGCCACCCCGATTTCTCTTGTCTCCCTATACTTGGGTCAACCCGCCGCTGACGAACCTAATCCTTAAACAAATTGTCGAAGGCCCGTCTCGCGGCGTCGGGGCCAGACGCCACTCCGGTAGAAGTCTGCTTCTCCACTCGCACACTGATCGAATAGAACCGGCATTCATTGCGGACATCTTTCCTGGCAATTCTTTCCGGAATCCGTTGCATGCACTCGAAGCGACCGGCGGGATCGAAGTAGCTGCACTGTTTGCAGGAGTGGAGTTCGAAGCCGCACTTTGGGCATTGTCCCAAGGGTTCTGAAACTGCAGTCAGCAGAGTGCCGCACTGGGCGCATCGGGACACGGAATGTGTTCCCGGCATCTGGACCTGGCGGGGGCCGAATGTGTCTTTGTCCCGACGTGCGGGCTTCTCGGTAGAAGGCTTCTGACGCTCTCCCCCGCTGTCCTGATAGCCGTGTTGACGGTACTTAGCGCACACATGCCCTCTCTGGAGTAGAGAATTGGAACGAAATATTCTCTCGCTTGCAGAGCGAGAGTACAAGGTCTTCCTGAATTGTAATTCGCCATAGCGGGTGCTACCATCCGAGTGTTGCAGTCATTGATGTTGGAGGTCATTTATGTCGGAGCGGAATGGTGCTGGCGGAGTCCTATGGTTTCTGGCGGGGCTGGGGATTGGAGCGGTGGTTGGAATTTTATATGCTCCGCAGTCAGGTAGCGAGACCCGGGAAATCCTGATGTCGAAGGCGGAAGAGGGCCGCGATTTTGTACGTAAACGTGCGAAGGAAGCACGCACGCAAGCCGAGCAGTGGGCGGAACGCGGAAAGGAAGTTTATAGCGCGCAGAAAGACCAGATTCGTTCCGCGGTTGAAGCCGGACGTCAAGCTTATCGCGAGAAGACTGCAACAGCTAAGGGTGATGGAGAGAACATCTAGTTTCCACAATTGATCTAAGCAAGATATGAACGACACGGTGCTCACGGTTTTCGTTGTCGTAACTGCCCTGGCGGTCGTGCTGCAGGCCGGGATTCTTGTGGGCATGTTCTTCGCAATGCGCAAGACCAGCGCCAAGGTCGAGTCGCTCGCGGAAGAGGTCAAGACCAAAGTGTTGCCCGCCGCCGAACTGGCGCAGTCGATGATGATCGAGCTCCGGCCGAAGATTGTCACTCTGGTGGACAACGTCAGCGTTTCAACGACCGTGTTGCGTACTCAAATGGAACGCGTGGACGCCACGTTGACCGACATTATTGACCGCACCCGCCTGCAAGTAATTCGTGCCGACGAATTCGTCAACAGCACCATGGACAAGCTGGAAGAGACTCGCGAAGCTGTAACTCGCACCGTTGTGTCTCCCGTGCGCCACATCTCAGGGCTGATGCATGGCGTTACTGCGGGTCTGGAGGCATTCTTTTCCCGCAGGCGCGATCGCGAGCGCACGAACGCTCCACAAGACGAAATGTTTATCTAGATTCCGTCGCGACTTTCCCTCGTTCCATGCCTATTTACGCGTATGCAATTCTGCTTGCTGGAATCGCCGCATGGTTCACGCCTTTCGTATTTGCGCATCGGAAAGCCACCGCTGCAAACACCGTTGACCAACGCTCCCGCTGGGGAGTTCTGCTTCAGTTCGTTGCGTTCACGCTACTGTGGCAAGGTCATTTCTGGACGCGCCAGCTTCCTCCGTGGCGTCTAGTGATTTGCGTTGTATTGTTCGGATTGGCAATCCTGCTTTCATGGACTTCGTCCAGTGCCCTCGGACGCCACTTGCGGGTTGATGCCGCTTTAGGCGCTGAGCATCAGCTGATTCGCTCCTATGGATTGGTGCGGAACCTGATCTATACGTCGATGCTGTTGGTCCTGTGTGCGACGGCGGTCGTGGTTACGCCTTGGCAGTTGTTTGCCGCCAGTCTGGTTCTCTTTGTGATTGGAACTGAAATTCGCGTGCGCACCGAAGAAATGCTGCTCGCGGCAAGGTTCGGCGAAGAATTTCAGTGCTACAAACAGCGCGTTTCCGCCTATATTCCGTTTCTGTAGTCAGCTGACATTCGCGGTGCGACCCGCCTGATAGTTTTCGATCAGCTCGCGAATCCGAATTGCATCGCGCTTGCGATGACCATGGCTAGTGATGGGGTCGGCGCCGCCGGTGGAATCAATGCGGATTTCGGACCAGATAACTCCCGTGCGTATTTGTACTGAGGCGACTTGAGAAATCGCGATGCTTTCGTCGGTCGTACCGAACATGCGTGGTTTGACCCGGCTCACATGTAGCGGGCTGACCACGATCCGGGTTGGAAAAATCAAGTTGCCGCGAGTCCAACGGCTGGCCTTAAAGCTCTCGCCCACTGCGGAAACCGGTGCTCCTGATGGAGTGGACATGCTGTTATCCTCGGCCGTCGCAGCTTCCGGCTGCAACACGCTCGGAATCATAATTCATTTTGGAATAATCCGGCAGCCTGGGGATCAGGTGCACTTGTCCGGAAACACGAACACTCTTCGGGCGAAATCGGATTTAAGCGTTGCCTCTTGGTAATAGCGGTTCAGGATTCCGTCCTTCCAGACAAACAAGTCAGGATTGAGGGATGCGAAATCCTGCCAGTCAGCACCCTCACAGCGTGCCATTCTTTCCCGAATTACAAAGAAATAAGCGTGGGTGATGGTTTCGTGGTAGAGCTGCGACTTACCGGACGCTGAGGCGAATCGCTTCAGCGCAGTCGAGAACTTATCAAGTGCCTGAAGCACTGGAAACCGTGAAAGATATGCAAAAGCCAAACGCACGTGGTCCGCGTGGCGGAAGCCTTCGTTGGCAATTGCACCAGTCTCAAATTGTTCGATCAGTTCTTCGTTGCTCATCATGACAACTCCAGGTGAGGGCCAATCGCTCGCTCCTTTCTCTCCTAGTCCTAGTGTTTTGCTCCTACGCGTTTAGCTGCGGCCTTCGCCTTGATCTCCTTCAGGCGATGGCTGGCGCTGGAGTCAAGTTTGAGATCGTAGAACCTTTTCAACTCCTGGATTCGCTCGAGCGATGCCGTGCTGAAGGCTGTTTTGCCATCGAACGCATGCAGCACTATCCCTTCCAGAAGATCGCCTAGTGTCATGTCGTGATATTCGGCAAACGCCTTAAGCACCTTCAGTAGCCGCTTCTCCATCCGGACCCCGGTTTGCACTCGTTCGATTAAGAGTTCCTGATCGCCTAACATAGTACCAGTGTACCATGGTACCATTCCTCGATGGTACACCTCCGCCGCAGGTTGGTTATAATCGCGTTTCATCTACCAAACGGCCGCGACGCACTCGCGCCCGATCCCCGTAGTAATCTGGAAGGCGCTTGGCACTCGACGAAAACATCTATCAACTGCGGCTCGACAAGCTCAAACAGATTGAGGCGCTCGGCCAGCGAACGTATCCGACAAAGTACGACTTCACGCATACGGTGTCGCAGGTCCTCGCTGAATATTCGAAGAAGACCGGCGAGCAGCTGGACGGTTCGCGCGTTAACGTTCGCACTGCTGGGCGAATCATGGCCATTCGCCTAATGGGCAAAGCGGGATTTGCCCATGTGCAGCAGAACGGCCAGCGCTTGCAGATTTATGTGAAGAAGGACGCGGTCGGCGAGAAGGGATTTGAACTCTATAAGCTCCTCGATCTTGGCGACCACATCGGCGTCAGCGGCTATCTGTTCCGGACCAGAACCGGAGAACTCACAATCCATGTGGAGGAGACTACGTTTCTCTCTAAGGACCTTCTCCCGCTTCCCGAGAAATGGCATGGCCTGACCGACGTCGAGTTGCGCTACCGGCAGCGCTACGTGGACTTGTTCATGAATCCCGAGGTCCGGGAAGTCTTCCTGAAGCGCGCGAAGCTGGTGCAGTCCATGCGGCAATTCCTCGGTGAGCACGGGTTTGTGGAAGTCGAAACCCCGATGATGCAGCCGATCGCCGGCGGCGCCGTTGCCAAGCCGTTCGTCACGCATCACAACACTCTGGATATAGATCTCTGTCTGCGTATCGCCCCTGAACTTTACCTCAAGCGGCTCACAGTAGGCGGTTTTGATCGGGTGTATGAGATCAATCGCAACTTCCGTAACGAAGGCATTTCTACGCGCCACAATCCGGAATTCACCATGTTGGAGTTCTATCAGGCTTACACCGATTATCGTGGCGTGATGGACCTGACGCAGGAGCTGATCATTCGAACTGCAAAGGATGTGACCGGCGGCGCGACGACGAAGTGGGGCGAACAGGAGATTGACTGGGCGCCCGAGAACTGGCGGCGCATGACCATGCGCGAGGCGATCATCGAGTATTGGCCGGAACAGGCTGGTATCAAGCCGCAGCTCTCCGACTTTTCGTCGCAGGATGCAGTCAAGGCGCTCGTGTCCCGGTTCAATTCAGCACATTCGCACATGGCATACGACCCGAACGAGCCCATGGGCAAAACAATTGCAAATTTGTTTGAAGCCGTAGCGGAAGAACACCTGATGCAGCCGACAATCATTTACGAGTTCCCGACAGCCGTCTCGCCTTTATCCAAGCAGAAGGCAGACGAGCCGGAGTGGACCGAGCGCTGGGAAATATTCATCGGACAAATGGAAATCTCAAATGGCTTCAGCGAGCTGAACGATCCCGAAGACCAGCGCCGCCGTTTTGAGCAACAACTTCGAGAACGCGCACGAGGAGATGAAGAAGCGCACCAGATGGACGAAGATTACATTCGTGCGCTTTCGTATGGAATGCCGCCGGCGGGGGGCGTCGGCGTCGGTATTGACCGCTTGGCCATGTTGCTGACCAACTCGCAATCCATCCGGGATGTGATTTTGTTCCCGCTGCTCAGGCCGGAAAAGAAACAAACCACAGAGGGTGCCCCGCTCTAGTCGCGCCTGTTGCGACTTGGGCGGCAACTGTTCTTGATCGTAGAATCCCCGCCCAAGCGAAGCTTGAACGGGGCACGCGAGGAAACTGAACACGCCATGACATTGCACACTGAATATCTCAAGTTCCACACTCGCAAA